>ERZ761602.4019-NODE-4019-length-19669-cov-4.429744_pt1 | contig 19669 bp, 23 predicted proteins | sample MGYA00512165_ERZ761602 | MGnify/ENA primary metagenome ERZ761602 (study PRJEB28899, sample SAMN02445085) | bioreactor sludge metagenome | biome: EBPR sludge; isolation source: Thorneside wastewater treatment plant | place: Australia: Brisbane, Thorneside... | reverse complement strand
GGTCGTCCTGCTGCTGCCGCGCGGCATCGCGAGCCTGCCGCTCGGCGATTTCGCGGGACGGCTCTTCGGGCGGGGCGCGCGCAAGCGCGCGGCCGCGGAGCCCGGCGATGACTGAGCCCCTGCTCGAGACGCGCGGCCTGTCCAAGCAGTTCGGCGGCCTCGCCGCGGTGAACGACGTGTCGGTCGCGTTCGAGGCCGGTCGCGTGCATGCGGTGATCGGCCCCAACGGCGCCGGCAAGACGACGTTCCTCAATCTCCTGTCCGGCGAAATGCGCCCGACTTCGGGCGCGGTGCTGTTCAAGGGAAGCGCGATCACCGGCCTCACGCCGGATCGCATCGCGCGCCTCGGCATCGGCCGCTCGTTCCAGCGGACGAACGTGTTCACCGAGCTCACCTGCTTCGAGAACTGCTGGATCGCGGCGCAGTCGCGGCTGCCGACGTCGCTGCGCTTCTTCCGCCCGGCCGGCCGGCGCGGCGATCTCGCCGCGGCGGCCCGAGACAGCCTCGAGCAGTGCGGGCTGATCGACCGCCAGGATCGCATCGCGGCGGCGCTGAGCCACGGCGAGCGCCGCCAACTCGAGATCGCGATGATTCTCGCGACGCAGCCCGAGCTCTTGCTGTTCGACGAGCCGCTCGCCGGCATGGGCTATCGCGAATCCCAGGACGTGATCGCGCTGCTGCGGCGCATCGCCCAGAGCCACACGCTGGTGCTGATCGAGCACGACATGGACGCCGTGTTCTCGATCGCCGATCGCGTCACGGTCCTGGTCAACGGCACGGTTCTCGAGACCGGGCCGGTGGCGGCGATCCAGAGCAGCCCCGCGGTGCAGGCGGCCTATCTCGGCGCCGAGGAGCAGCCATGAGCCCGCACGGCGCCGCCGGAACGGCCGTCCCCGTCCTCGCCGCCGAAGGCCTCGATGTCTTCTACGGCGCGAGCCACGTGCTGCACGGCGTGAGCCTGGCCATGGCGCCGGGCGAAGCGGTCGGCCTGCTCGGCCGCAACGGCATGGGCAAGACCACGCTGCTGCGCGCGATCGCGGGGCTGACACCGCCGCGCCGGGGCACGATCCGGTTCGCCGGCAGCGACGTGACGCGAACGCCGACCCACCGCATCGCGCGCGCGGGCCTGGCGATGGTGCCGGAAGGGCGCGGCATCATCCCGACGCTGACGGTGCGCGAGCATCTCGTGATGTCGGCGCGGCGCGGTCCGGGGGGCCGGGCCGACTGGACGCTGGAGCGCATCCTCGCGCTGTTTCCGCGCCTCGCGGAACGCAACCGCAATTTCGGCCTGCAGCTCTCGGGCGGCGAACAGCAGATGCTGTCGATCGGCCGCGCGCTGATGACCAACCCGACTCTGCTGCTGCTCGACGAGGCGACCGAGGGCCTCGCGCCGCTGATGCGCAAGGAGATCTGGTCGGTGATCTCCGCGATCAAGGCGGCCGGCGTCGCGACGCTCGTCGTCGACAAGGACATCCGCGCGCTGGCGGCCGTGACCGACCGCAGCGTCGTGCTCGCGAAGGGCCGCGTCGTGTTCGAAGGCAGGACGGCCGACCTCGCGGCGCGACCGCAGCTCCTCAACCGCTATCTCGGGGTCGGCGCCGAGACGCCCGCCGAGGAAGCGCCGGCCTGACGGCGCCGCGGATCCGTCACGTCAGCGGGCGGGAGAAGGCCAGACGCTGCGAGGGCGCGAAGCCGCGGCGGTAGAAGAAGCCGAGCATGTCGAACTGGTCGCGCGCCGCTTCCGTCTCGAGATGGTCGATCGCGAGGCCGCGGAGGTTGCCGACGAGCTGCGTCAGCAGGGCGCTGGCGACGCCGGCGCGGCGGAACTTCGGATCGACGCCGATCGTGTCGAGCACGGCCACCGGCTCGGTCCGGCCGAACTCCCCGAACTCCATCTTCGCCATCACGAAGCCGACCGGCGTGCGGTCGATCTCCGCCACGAGCGAAACGCGCACGCCCGAGCGTTGCAGCGCCTCGGTCATCTTGGAGCGGATATAGTCGTGGCGATCGCGTGCGAAGGTGAGGCGGTCGATCCGCATCACGGCGGCGAAATCGTCGGCGTTCATCGAGCGCACCGGAATGCTGCCGCGCGCCGGCGGATCGGATTCGAACTGCGGTCCGCCATAGTCGATCTCCTGCGGCTCGGCCTGCAGGCCGGCGGCGGCCAGCGCCGCGGCCTCCGCCTCGCTTTCCAGGACGGCGTGCGCGTTGGCGAGATCGAACGAGATCACGTGCCGCGGCGCGAGCTTGAAGCCGGCGCCGTCGATGAACGCGAGCAGGCCGTGATTCCGCCAGTCGGCGCGCGTCGTCTCGCTCGCGATGCCCTTGCGGCGCATGATGGCGCGCGCGCGCTCGATCAGCGCCGCCCCGACGCGCCGCCGCCGCAGCTCGGGAAGGACCCCGATGGTTTCGAGCGCCGCGATGCGCTCGCCGGCGCCGAACTCGCCGGCCTCGATGAGGTAGAAGATGAAGCCCGCGAGCGTGCCGTTGTCGCCCTCGGCCGCGAGCTGGACGTGTCGCTCGGGCGCGGCCAGCGCCGCTTCGAGCCGGCGGACGAAATAGCCCCGGCGCATGCGCCCGCCGATCCGCGCGTCGAGCGCCGCCACGGCGTCGAGATCGTCGGGCCGCATGGCCCGCACCGTGTTGCCGCCCGGAATGGCGGTTGCCAGCTGCGCCGTCGTCATGGATTTGCTCCCTGTTCCTTCCCTCTGCTCGTTCACGCCGCCGCGAGATAGCGGTCGAGCAGCGCCCGATCGCGCTCGGCGTCGAGAACGTCGTCAAGCACCGGCAGCAGCGACATCTCCTCCTTCTGGATATGCGCCACCTGCCGTTCGATCAGCTCCAGCGCCATCTCGCGCAGGGCCGGCCAATCCCCGGCGGCGCCGTGCGCCGCGAAGGCGCGCAGGGCCGGGATCATGCGCTTGGCCAGCGCGAGAATGGCCGCGTGCTCGTCCGCGAGCAGCGCGGCGATGTCGCCGTCGCCGCCGTCGGCGAGAAGCGGAAACAGCTCCTGCTCCTCGAACCCGAAATGGCGCCCGATCTCGTTGGCGAGATTGGCGTCGAACTCGCGGAGAAGGCGCGACCAGCCGGCATCGCCGGGCGCCGGCGCGGCCTTGCCTTTCGCCAGCGCCGCCTCGATCCGCTCGAGCAGCGCGAGCGTCTCGAGGTGCTCCCGATGAATGCAGGCCGGAACCTGGCGCGCGAACTCCATGGCGGGGTGCCTAAATAGGTATGACAGTACCAAAATACCTGTTTCGGGCCGCGAGGGTCAACCGGGCGCCGCCGCCCGCGCGCAAATGCCGCTATCGGCCGAGCAGCGCGCGGCCGTCCGGGGTGATGCGCTCCGGCGTCCAGGGCGGATCGAAGGTGACGCGGATCTCGACCGGGGCGGGGCCGGCCACGGCCGCCAGGGCGCGCTCGGCCTCCGCGGCGAGGCGCGGCCCGACCGGGCAGGCCTCGGTCGTGAACGTGATCAGCGCCACCAGCCGTCCGTTCTCGACCGCGACGTCGTAGACCAGGCCGAGGTCGACGATGTTCAGCCCCGCCTCGGGATCGACGACGGATTTCAGCGCGTCGCGCGCACGGTCGACGAGATCGGACACGGTTTTCTCTCTTTCCCTTTGTCAGCGGGCGGCGTTCCGCATGCGTACGAGCGCGCCGACGAAGAACCACACGAAGGCGGCGGCGCCGGCCGCGCCGATCGCGCCCGAGACCTGTATCACGATCGGCCAGTCGCCCGCGATGCCGGCCATGAGCCCGGCCACGGCCGCGAAATGGCAATAGCGGTGGATCGCCAGCGGCCCTTCCGCCGTCAGGTTCGAAACCAGCGGCGGTGCGCGGCCCGGGCCGCTCGCGTGCATCGAGGCGAGGAACGGAACGATGCGCTGCAGCATTCCGAGCACGAAGGTCAGCAGCCAGCCGAGCAGGACCACGGCGCCGAACAGCGCCGGCGCACGCCACGGCCAGAGATCCAGCGCCATCAGCGCGCCCAGGATCAGCGAGGCCGGCAAGCACGCCCAGGCGATCCGGACCAGCAGAAAAGACGGACCGAGCCGCTTGCGCATCCGCGCCTTCATCGCGCCGGCCATCAGCCGGAGATGGAGCGCCACGGCGCCGAGCCCGGCCGCGGCGGCAGCGGCGAGAACCGCGGGCTCGCCGAGAAGCGCGCCGCCGGCGCCGAGAACGAGGCCGGCCACGGCAAGCGCGCAGCTCGCCAGGGCCGCGCGCGCCGGGGGCGCCGGCGCCAGGCCGAACATCGGCACCAGCACATAGCTGAAGCCGAGCGCCAGCATGCCCATGAAGCCGTAGACGGCGAGGATCGCGTGCGTCGCGCCGATGCCGTTGCGGCTGGCGAAGAGCCCGTGGTGCTGGTCGACGACGAGGAGGAAACCGAGAACGGCGAGCGCGAACAGGCTCGCGACGGCGGCCCAGCCATGCGCGACCACGCTCGCCATGCCGCGCGCCCGCGCGAGATTGTCGGCGAGCAGCGCGCCGGCGAGCATCACGCCCGCGGCCGACAGGATTCCGCCGATCGCCGCGGGCACGTGGAGCGTCTCCGCGATGCCGGCCGCGAACAGCGCGACGCCGGGAAAAAGCAGCCATGCGACGAGGCGCGCCGGCCATTCCGCCCGCAGCGGCTGCTTCGTCGCGACCGGCAGCAGCTGGAAGGCCGCGCCGAACGCCGTGGCGGCGAAGACGCCGAGCGTCAGCAAGTGCAGCACCGCCAGCACGCGGCCGGGTCCGATCACGAAATTCGGAATCTCCGCGGCGGCCCAGACGACGCCGCACCAGAACGCCAGGTGAAAGAACACGGCGCCGCCGAAGAAGCGGAACGGGATCGACGACGGCAGGAGCCGGCTCTTGGCGCCGCCGAGGAAGTTGGCGGCGGCGGGGTTGGCGGGGCGCGTCATGCGGAGCGCGTCAGCCGCAGGCGCACTTCCCCGGCGTCGCCGTCGACGATCTCGTGCCGCCATCCGCGCTCGGCCAGCTCCGGGTAGAGGAACACCGGCTCGCGCTCGTGGTGGACGATCACGCTCGGGCCGCAGTCGGGCTGCTCGAGCAGGCGCAGGATCGCGAGCATCGGCTCGGGCGGCTCGAGGCGCCGGCGGCGGGCGCGGCCGGCGCCGGGGCGCGCCCCGCGTTCCGGAAGTAGATCCGCCAATGGTCGGGCGCCAGGCACTCCGCATGATCGACGAAACCTTTCCCCGCCAGAACGCGGCGCAACGGGGCGGGATCGAACGGCGCATCCAGGATCAAGACGGCGCCGGGCTGCAGCTTGGCGACGACGCCCATGATGGTCGCGTAGGGATCCCGGCCGGAGGCCAGCACGGGCCGGACGTCGAGCGGCGTCGCCGCGGCGCGATCGAGCGCCGCGACCCAGCCGGGCGCGCCGGCGGCACCCGCGTCAGCCGGCGGCTCGGCCGATTGCTCGGTCGGCGGCGGCGCCGCGCGGTTCGCCACGGCGAGCAGCGCGTCGAGCGGCACGCCCGCCACCCGCGCCGCGTCGGCGAAGTTCGCGAGCCGCGCCATCGTCCGCCGCAGGATGGGGTTCTTGAGCTTCCGGAACGTCGGATTGAACGCGATCAGACGGTCGACGAGATCGGGATCCGCCGCCAGCGCGCGGGCGATCGTCGTCTCCGCGGTAACCCTCGATGCGGCCATGATGCGGCTCCGATACGTGTGCGGCGACCGTCTCGCCTAAATAGGCATTATAGTACCAATATTGCCAAAAAAGGCCTGCGACCCATTCGCCCGCCGCCCGGCATGCGGCTCCCGCCTCTTGCTGGAACGGCCCGAAGCAAATACGGTACGAAAATACCAATTTTAGAAGGCGCGTTGCCATGAGCAGCCGAAGCCAGAGCCGCCGCGCTCCCGAGGCCCGGGCTCCGTCCGGGATACGGGTTCGGCCGCTGATGCCGCGCGATCACCGCGCGGTCGTGGCGCTCGATGCGGCCAACACCGGCGTGGCGAAGCCGCGATACTGGCGCGAGCTGTTCGCCGACTACGGCCGGCGCCGCAAGACGCACTTCATACTCGTCGCCGAGGAGCGCTCGAAGCTGGTGGGCTTCATCGTCGGCGAGATCCGCGCGTGGGAGTTCGGGTCGGTGCCCTGCGGCTGGGTGCTGGCGGCCGAAGTGGATGCCGATGTGCGGCTGCGCCGGATCGGCACGATGCTCGTCGACGCGATCGTCGACTGCTTCAAGAAGGCCGGCGTGCGGAAGCTGCGCACGATGCTGTCCCGCGACGATCTGCTCAACCTCCGCTTCTTCCGCAGCCAGGGGATGATGGCCGGCCCCTTCATTCAGCTCGAAAAAGCGCTCATCTGATACCAACCACGAGATCCGGTAGTTCGATGAAACTCCAGAAGGCCACGCAGTTCGCGCTGTATTCGGTCCTCGAGCTGGCGCTCGATCCGGAGCGGCAGTCGTCTGCGGCCGAGATTGCGGAGAAGTACGGAATTTCCAACAATCACCTCGCCAAGGTGCTGCGCGACCTCGGGCGCGCCGGCCTGGTCGAATCGACGCGCGGGGTCGGCGGCGGCTACCGCTTCTCCGGCAACGCCAAGCGCACGACGCTGCTCGACATCATCGAGATGTTCGAAGACATCGGCGCCCCGGCTTCGGATGCCGCGGACCGCGGCGCGCGCACCGACATCGGGCGCAGCCTTCATCCGGTGCTCAACGAGATCGAGCAGATCGCGCGCGCCACGCTCGATTCGATCACGATCGAGACGCTGGTCAACCAGATCAAGCGGAACACCGGCGCCGCGCCGGGCGCCGCACCCGAACTGCGCGCGGTCGTCCGCGCCGCCAAATAGTCGCACCGGCCGCCGCAACCGCGGGATTGACAGCCGCGTGCGGCTTTCGTCAAATAAGCAATAGAATACCGAAATACGTAAATAAGCGTGCCGGCCGCCCTGGGGGATCGGGCAGCCGCGATTCAACCCGGAGGAACGACCATGCGATCCCTGCCGATTCGCGCTTTCATGTCCGCCGCCCTCTCGCTCGCCGCGGGCGCCCTGCTTGCGGCGCCGGCCGCGGCCGAAGCGCCGCCGATCAAGATCGGCAGCTTCCTGTCGGTCACCGGCCCGGCGGCCTTCCTCGGCGATCCCGAGGAGAAGACGCTGAAGCTCTACGTCGAAAAGCTCAACGCGGCCGGCGGCGTGATCGGGCGCAAGATCGAGCTCGTCGTCTACGACGATGCCGGCGACAGCGACAAGGCGCGCACCTTCGCCAAGCGCCTCATCGACCAGGACAAGGTCGACATCATCGTCGGCGGCACCACGACGGGAACGACCATGGCGGCTGTCCCGTTGGCCGAGCAGGCCGGGATGCCGTTCATTTCCCTCGCCGGCGCGGTCGTCATCATCGAGCCGGTCAAGAAGTGGGTGTTCAAGACCCCGCACACCGATCGCATGGCGTGCGAGAAGATCTTCGAAGACATGAAGGCGCGCGGCATCGCCAAGATCGGGATGATCGCCGGCGCCGGCGGCTTCGACCGCTCGATGCGCCAGGAGTGCCTGAAGGTCGCGGGGAATTACGGCATCTCGATCGTCGCCGACGAGAGCTACGGCGCCAAAGACAGCGACATGACCGCCCAGCTCACGAAGATCAAGAACACGGCGGGCGTTCAGGCCGTCGTCAATCCCGGCTTCGGCCAGGGCCCGGCGATCGTCACCAAGAATTTCCGTCAGCTCGGCATGACGATGCCGCTGTATCAGTCGCACGGCGTCGCCTCGAAGGAATTCATCAAGCTGGCCGGCGAAGCGGCGGAAGGCGTGCGCCTGCCCGCGGCCGCGCTGCTGGTCGCCGAGATCCTTCCGGCCAACGATCCGCAGAAGGCCGTCGTGGTCGGCTACAAGAGAGATTACGAGACGAAGTTCGGCACCGACGTCTCGACCTTCGGCGGCAGCGCCTATGACGGGCTGTTCCTCGCGGTCGATGCGCTCAAGCGCGCGAAGACCACCGACAAGGCCAAGCTGCGCGACGCGCTGGAGACGACCAAGGGCTTCGTGGGGACGGCCGGGATCGTCAACATGTCGCCGACCGACCACATGGGGCTCGATCTCTCGGCGTTCCGCATGCTCGAGGTGAAGAAGGGCGAGTGGACGCTCGTGAAATAGCGGATCGGCGCGCCGCGGCGGCGCCGCGAGGCGCCGCCCTTCGCGCCGGCCGAGGAACGGCGCGATGGCGGAACTGCTGCAATTCGTCTTCTCCGGCCTCACCGTGGGCGCCACCTATGCGCTGGTGGCGCTCGGCTTCGCCATCATCTACAACGCCAGCGGCGTCATCAATTTCGCGCAGGGCGAGTTCGTGATGGCGGGCGGCATGTCCGCCTCCTTCCTCGTCGCGGCCGGCGTTCCGCTGCCGCTCGCCGTCGCCGTCGCCGTCGCGGCCGGGGTCGCGATCGGCCTGTTGCTCGAGAAATTCGCGATCGAGCCGGCGCGCCGCGCCCCCGTGGTGACGCTCATCATCATCACGATCGGCGCCTCGATCGCGATCCGCGGCGTGGCGCAGCTCCTGTTCGGCAAGCAGTTCCATACCGTGCCGCCCTTCACCGGCGAGCAGCCGATCGCCGTCGCAGGGGCGACGATCCTGCCGCAGTCGCTGTGGGTCATGGGCGCGTCGGTCGCGGTCGTGATCGGCCTCAGCGCCTTCTTCGGCCGCACCAAGCTCGGCAAGGCGATGCTCGCCGCCGCCAACAACCGCAACGCGGCGCAGCTCGTGGGCATCAACGTGCGCTTCATCCTGCTGCTGAGCTTCGGTCTTTCGGCGCTGCTCGGCGCCGTCGCCGGCGTGCTGATCTCGCCGATCACGCTCACGTCGTTCGATGTCGGCATCATGGTCGGCCTCAAGGGCTTCGCGGCCGCCATGCTCGGCGGCCTCGGCAGCGGCGTCGGCGCCATCGCCGGCGGCCTGCTGCTCGGCCTCGCCGAGGCCCTCGGCGCCGGATACCTCTCCTCGGCCTACAAGGACGTCATCGCCTTCGTCATCATCCTGGCCGTGCTGGTCTTCATGCCGGGCGGCCTGTTCGGCAAAGCCAGCGCCGAGCGCGTGTGATGGGCCGGGCGACGGCATTGCTGCAGGGGCGCCATGGCGGGCTCGCCGTGCTCGCGCTCGTCGTGGCGGTGCTCCCGCTGGCGATGCCCAACCGCTACTTCTACGACGTCGCGATCCTCATCGGCCTGAACGCGATCGTCTGCGTCGGGCTCAACCTTCTGATCGGATTCGCCGGGCAGATCAGCCTCGGCCACGCCGGATTCTTCGGGCTCGGCGCCTATGCGTCGGCCATTCTCCCCACGAATTACGGCTGGCCGTCGCTGGTGTCGCTCGTTGCGGCGGCCGCGCTGGTCGGCGTGCTCGCGCTCGCGCTCGGCCGGCCGATCCTGCGGCTCAGGGGCCACTATCTCGCGATGGCCACGCTCGGGCTCGGCATCATCATCGCGGTCGTGATCACGACCGAAGAACGCCTGACCGGCGGGCCCGACGGCATGCCGGTGGCGCCGCTCGGCGCGTTCGGCGCCGCGCTCCAGGGCGAGAAGATGTGGTACTGGATCGTCGGCGCGCTGCTGATCGCCACGGTCTGGCTGGCGTTCAACCTCATCGATTCGCCGCTCGGGCGCGCGCTGCGGGCGATCCACGGCTCGGAGGTCGCGGCCGAAGCGATGGGCGTCGATATCGCGCGGGCCAAGCTGCTGATCTTCGTGGTCTCGGCGGTTCTCGCGGCCGTCGCCGGAAGCCTCACCGCGCACTATGGCGGCTTCATCACGCCCGGCAAGGTCGGCTTCCTCCACTCCATCGAGCTGGTCACGATGGTCGTGCTCGGCGGCATGGCGTCCACCTACGGTGCGGTCGTCGGCGCCGCGATCCTCACCGCGCTGCCGCAGCTCCTGACCGTGTTCAAGGACTACGAATCGCTGGTGTTCGGCATCGTGCTGATGGCGACGATGATTTTCATGCCGCGCGGCCTGGTGCCGACGCTGGCCCGGCTCGTCGGGCGGCGGTCGTGAGCGCGCTGCGCCTCGAGCAGGTGAGCAAGAGCTTCGGCGGCGTGACCGCCGTCGCCGAGGTGAGCTTCGCCGTGGCGCCGCGGCAGATCTTCGCGCTGATCGGCCCGAACGGCGCCGGGAAGACGACGCTGTTCAACCTCATCAGCGGCGTCTACCGGCCTTCGGCGGGCCGCGTTTTCCTGTCCGGCGAAGACGTCACCGGCCAGCCGCCGCACCTGCTGGCGCGCCACGGCCTCGCGCGCACGTTCCAGACGCCGCAGGTGTTCCTCAACATGAGCGCGGTCGAGAACGTCATGGTCGGCGCGCACCGGCATCTGAGGTCCGGCCTCCTGCCAGCGATCGCGCGGCTCGGCCGTTTCCGCGCCGCCGAAAAAGCGTGCCGCGCGGATGCGGCCGCGCTCATGGAGCGCCTCGGCCTCGGGCGCTATCGCGATGCCGAGGCCGGATCGCTTCCCTACGGCGCGCTCAAGCGTCTCGAAGTGGCGCGGGCCATGGCCAGCAAGCCGCGTCTGCTCTTGCTCGACGAGCCGGCCGCGGGCCTCAACGCCGGCGAGGCCGAAGAGATGGTGGGCGTGTTGCGGGCGATCGCCGAGACCGGCGTCACCGTCGTCCTCATCGAGCACAACATGCGCATGGTGATGGGAATCTCCGAGCGCGTGCTCGTGCTGGTCTCCGGCCGCGTGCTCGTCGAGGGCGCGCCGGCCGACGTGCAGCGCCACCCCGAGGTCGTCGCCGCCTATCTCGGCGCCGAGGCGGCGCCGTCCGGGGAGCGCCGCCGTGCTTGAGATCCGCGCCCTTACCAGCCACTACGGCCGCGTGCAGGCGCTGCACGGCGTCGGCCTCGCGCTCCAGGAACGCGAGACCGTGGCGCTCGTCGGCGCCAACGGGGCGGGCAAGACGACGCTGATCAACGCGATCTCCGGCACGCACCGCGCCAGCGGCGGCGCCGTGATCTTCCGGGGCGAAGACATCACGGCGGTGCCCGCGCACCGCCGCGTGCGCCTCGGCATCGCCCAGGTGCCCGAGGGCCGCCAAGTCTTCACCGTGCTCTCGGTGGAAGACAATCTGCGCCTCGGCGCCTACACGCTCTCGCGCGCCGCCGCCGCGCGCGGATTCGAGCGCGTCTACGCCATGTTCCCGGTGCTGCGGGAGCGGCGCGATTCCCCGGCCGGCACGCTTTCAGGCGGTCAGCAGCAGATGCTGGCGATCGGCCGCGCGCTGATGGCCGAGCCGCGGCTGCTGCTGCTCGACGAGCCGAGCATGGGCCTCGCGCCGGTGATCGCGGCGGAGATCTTCGCCGCGATCGCCGCCCTGCGGCGCGAAGGCACCACCATCCTGCTCGTCGAGCAGAACGCGCATGCGGCGCTCGCCGTCGCCGATCGCGGCTGCGTCATGGAAACCGGACGTATCGTCCATGACGGCCCCGCCAATGCGCTGCAGTATAAGGACGAGCTGCGCCGCGCCTACCTCGCCGCCTGAGCGCCGGTCCGGGCCGGCGCCCTCTCGCCGCGGCCGGGCCCCGTCGCGGCGGCCATGGCGGTACGGCGGAGAAGCGAATCCAACTTGCCACGGTTTCTGCTAAGACCGGAGCGGGTCATTCGCTCATAGAGGAGGAGGGAGCCTTGTCGGGTAGCTTCATCACGGTGGCCGCGGGCGATGGCGGCTCGTTCAAAGCCTATGTCGCCAAGCCGGCCAAGGGCAGCGGGCCGGGGCTCGTGCTCTGCCAGGAGATATTCGGGGTCAACAAGCACATCCGCGACCTCGCCGATCTTTATGCCGAGGAAGGCTATGTCGTCATCGCGCCCGATCTGTTCTGGCGCCTGAAGCCGGGCGTCGAGCTCGCCGGCACCGACGCCGATCTGCCCGAGGCGTTCGGCTACTATCAGAAATTCGACGCCGCGAAGAGCATCGACGACATCGCGGCCTCGGTGAAGGCGCTGCGCGCGCTGCCCGAGTGCAAGGGCAAGGTCGGCGCGATCGGATTCTGCCTCGGCGGCAAGCTCGCCTATCTCGCCGCGGCGCGCGCCGGGGTCGATTGCGCGGTCTCGTATTACGGCGTCGGCATCGAGGCCGATCTCGCTCTCGCCAAGACCATCAAGGTGCCGATGGTCCTGCACTTCGCCGGCGACGACAAGTTCGTGCCGGCGGCGGCGGTGGAGCAGATCAAGGCCGCGTTCGCCGGCCGCGACGAGGTGGAGATCTACGTCTATCCCGGCGTCGATCACGCGTTCAACAATCCGGGCCGCGCCTCCTACAACAAGCCGGCGGCGATGATGGCGCATTCGCGCTCGATGGCGATGTTCCGGCGCGTCATGGGCCCGCACTACGATCTCAGCGGGCTCTGGGACAAGCACTGCGAATACGAATTCGCGGAACGCAACGTGCCGAAGACGATGGCGACGATGATCGCCGAACCCTACGTCAACCACATCCCGACGATGACCGGCGGTGTGGGCTACAAGCAGCTCAGCCACTTCTATCAGAACCACTTCGTCAACTCGAACCCGGCCGACACGAAGCTGATCCCGATCTCGCGCACGATCGGCGGCGACCGCGTCGTCGACGAGATCCTGTTCTGCTTCACGCACGATCGCGAGATCGACTGGATGCTGCCGGGCGTGAAGCCCACCGGCAAATACGTGGAAGTCCCGCTGATCGCGATCATCAACTTCCGCGGCGACAAACTCTACAACGAGCACATCTACTGGGATCAGGCGAGCGTGCTGGTTCAGGTCGGCCTGCTCGACCCGAAGCTCCTGCCGGTCAGCGGCATCGAGCAGGCGAAGAAGCTGCTCGATCCCAAATTGCCGTCGAACGGAATGATGAAGAACTGGAAGTACGCGGGATAACCGAAGCCGCGTCGGGGCGGGTCGCCGCCCCGCCCCGACGGTCGTGGCGCCGGGTCGTTATCGGTTGCGCTCGAGCAGGCCGCGAATCAGGTACATCTCGGCCTCGTGCACAGTGCAGGTCTGCTGCCACGCATCCTCGGATTGCGAGGCGAGCCGCCAGCTCATCAGCGTGACGACGCAGGATCCCGGATCCCGGCCCAGCAGCGCGCCCGGCAGCACGCGTGCCGCATTGCGGAACTGCATCTTGTCGCGCGCGCGCCCCACGTCGTAGTCGACCGTGAGGCGCTTGGGATCGGCATGCAGGCGCACCCAGGTCTCCTTGCCGTCGAAGATCGAGGTGCCGACGAACAGGCCGGGCTCGGCCTCGCGGCGCTGCCAGCTTCCCCACGCCCAGCGGCCCTGCTCGATTCCGTCGGCCATGATCCTGAACGCGGCCTCGGCCGGCACGGCCACGGCGATGCTGCTCGTGTGGCAAAACGGATCGATCATCGGATGCTCCCCTGCTGCGCGGCGGCACCCTGTCGCGCGGATCGCGGCAGGGCAAGCCCGTTCGCCGGCGCTTGGCGCCGCCGGCGGCAGCCGCTAGCATCGCCGTGCAGCCCATCGAGGAGGGAACACCATGCCGCTTCGCTTGCCCGCCGCCGTCGCGGGCGCTTTCGCGTTGCTGTGCGCCGTCGCGGCCTCGGCCCAGACGGTCGAGTGGAAGTTCAACAACAACTATGCGCCGACGCGCCCCGAATCGGCGCACGTCCGGAATTTCGCCAAGGATCTCGAAACGGCAACGTCCGGGCGCTTCAAGATCACGGTGCTCGAGGGCGGGGCGATGAACCTGCGCGACGCCGACGCGCTGCGCTGGATGACGATCGGCACGCCCGAGATCGCGTTCAACTGGCCGCCCTTCCTCGGCCGCGATGCGCCCGAGCTCGCCAATCTCTACGTCTACGGCTCGGTTTCCACCGCCGCCGAGCACCTCAAAGCGTTGCCGGCGCTCGAGCAGATCCTCGCCGAGGGCTACAACAAGGCCAAGATCGGCGTCGCCGGCTTCATGGGCCTGCCGATCATCGACGCGACGCTGTTCTGCCGCCAGCCGGTGCGCTCGCTCGACGAGTTGAAGCGCGTCAAGCTCCGCGTCGGCACGCGCGAGCAGGTGGAAACCTTCAAGGCGCTCGGCGTGGCGGCGCAGATCGTGCCGCAGAACGAGCTCTACTCGGCGCTTCAGACCGGCGTCGTCGATTGCGCGCTCTACGCCGCGCGGTTCGCGCAGTCGGTCTCGCTGCACGAGGTGGCGAAGCATGCCACCTACACCGGCTTCCCGTTCCCGCCGGTGCCCTACGTGATCATGGTCAACCAGGCCAAGCACGCGGCGCTGCCCGCCGACATGAAGGCGGCGCTCGCGGCGGCCACCGCCCGGCTCAAGGAAGCGTCGTCCGACTTCGGCAAGGACGCGGCGGCCGAAAAGGACGCGCGCGAGAAGCTGCGCGCGGCCGGCGTCACCTGGCATTCGGATCTTGCCGCCGTCGACCAGGAGGCGATCCGCAAGGCCGCGCTCGCCACTTGGAAGACGATCGCCGGCGAGGCGGGTGCCGCCGCCGTCGCCAACCGCGAGCGCATCCTGAAGGCGCTGGGCCGCAGCGACTAGAATGGCGCAAGCCGGACCGGCGCCGGAGCGGCCGCGCCTCGACGCGGCCGTTCTGTTGCTGGCGCGGGCGCTGGCGGCGCTCGCCGCCGCGGCCGAGGCGGCGCTGGCGGCGCTCGTCGTCGCCTCGGTCGTGATGCGCTACGCGCTCGGCGCGCCGTTCCGCTTCAGCGAGGAACTGGCCGGGCTGCTGCTGGCGATGGCCGCGTTCCTCGCGATGCCGCTCACGGTCGCGGCCGATCTCAACATCCGCGTCACGCTGCTCCCCGACCGGCTTTCGCCGCCGGCGCGGCGCGCGCTCTTCGTGTTCGGCCAGCTCGTCCTCGCCACGTTCGGAGCCGTGTTCCTGCTCGAGGCGTGGAAGCTCGCCGATTTCACGATGGCGCGGAATCTCAAGACCGAGCAGGCGCGCCTCGTCCTGGCGCCGTGGATGATCGCGATGGTCGCGGCCACGGCGCTGCTCGCGCTGCTCGCGGTCTGGCGCGCGCTGCGCCCGCCGCCGCCGCCGGGCTGAGCCGATGGTCTGGACCGTTCTCGCCGGACTGCTTGGGGTCACGGTCGCGAGCGGCGCCGTGCTCGGCGCGGCGCTCGGCCTCACCGGCTTCGCGATCCTTCATTTCTACGCCGACGGCGGCACGCAGCTCGGCGTGCAGGCGGTGTGGAACGTCTTCAACGACTTCACGCTCACCGCGATTCCGCTGTTCATCCTGCTCGGCGACATTCTCGTGGTCAGCGGCCTCGCCGGCGACGTCTACAAGGCGATGGCGCCGGTCTTCGCGCGCATGCGCGGCGGGCTCCTCCACACCAACATCGCGGTCTGCACCGTGTTCGGCGCGGTCAGCGGCTCCTCGATCTCGGTCGCGGCGCTCGCCGGCTCCGTCGCCTATCCCGAGCTCGCGAAGCGCGGCTACGATCGGGCGGCCGGGGTCGGCAGCCTGGCCGGCGGCGGCACGCTCGGCCTGCTGATCCCGCCCAGCCTGAGCCTCTTGATCTACGGCGCGATCACCGAGACCTCGGTCGGCCGGCTGTTCCTCGCCGGTGTGGTGCCGGGCCTCGCGGCGGCGATGCTGTTCATGGCGTGGATCTGGTGGTCGGCCGGGCGCAATCCCGCGCTGGCGCCGGAGGAGGCGCCGGCGATGCGCCTCGGCCGTGCGCTCGTCGGCATGCTCCGCATCTGGCCGCTGCTGCTCCTGATCGCCGCCGTGCTCGGCACGCTGTTCGCCGGCATCGCCACGCCCACGGAGGCGGCCGGCGCCGGCGTCGCGGCGGCGGTGCTCGTCGGCGCCGTCTTCGGCAGCCTCACGCTCGCGAAGCTCGGCGAGGCGCTGATGTCCACGGTCAAGACCTTCGCCGTCATCGCCGTCGTGTTCATGGGCGCCATCATCCTCGCGCAGTCGATCAGCGTGCTCGGCCTGCCGCAGCAGCTCCTGCGCACGGTCTCCGATCTCGGCATCCCGCCGCCGGCCATGCTGGCGCTCGTGGTGCTGATCTATCTCGGCCTCGGCTGCCTGTTCGACGGCCTCTCGATGATGATCATGACCCTGCCGGTCGTGTTCCCGCTGCTGACGGGGCTCGGCTACGATCCCGTCTGGCTCGGCGTCGTCGTCACGATCATGATCGAGGTGGGCATGCTCACGCCGCCGGTCGGAATGAATCTGTTCGTCCTGGTCGGCATCTCCGGCAACAGCATCTCGCTCGGCGACGCGGCGCGGGCGGCGTTGCCCTACTGGCTCGCGCTGATGGCCCTGGTCGCGATCATGGTCGCGGTGCCCGGGCTCGCGACGTGCCTGCCCGATCTCGTCATGGGGAAGCGTTAGCGCCATGGGCTATCTCGACCGCACGCGCGCCGGGCGGCTGATGGCGGAGGCCGGCCTCGACGCGCTGGTGCTGCTGACTCCCGAGGGCTTCGCCTACGCCACCGGCGTGCCCGGCGGCCCGGCCTTCATGTGGCGCCGCGCGGGCGCCGCCGCGGCGCTGGTGCCGGCCGATCCCGCGCTCGCCGAGGCCGCCGTCGTCTACGACCTGCTCGCGCCGCGCTTCCGCGCCGCGAGCGGCATCGCCGACATGCGCACGCACCCGATCTGGGTCGAGACCGACGATCTCGCGGGGATCGATCCAGGCGTCAACGATCCCGCGGCGGCGCTGGCCGAGAACCACCGCCGCGCCGGGCGGCCGCGCGGCTTCAGGCGCCCCGAGACGTTCGACGCCGGCGCCTGCTTCGCGCATCTGCGCGACCAGCTCGCCGAGCGCGGCCTGCTCGACAAGCGCATCGGGCTCGAGTTCAGCCTGCTCTCGGTCGCCGATCACGCGGCGCTGAAAGCGGCGATCCCGGAGGCCGAGTGGGTCGACGGCACGCGCGTCCTGGCGCTCGCACGCATGGTCAAGAGCGCCGCCGAAATCGCGCATCTCCGCACCGCCGTCGAGCTGTCCGAGGCGGGAACGGCGGCGCTCGAACGCGCGATCGCGCCGGGCATTTCGCGCAACGCGCTCGCCGCCGCCTGGCGCGCGGGCGTGGATGCCGAGGCGGCCGCGCGCGGCGTCGGCAATCTCACCGGCGCGTGGGAATACGTCTCGGTCGGGCCCAATCCCTGGGGCGGCGACGCGGTCGCGCGCCGCGGCGATCTCGTGAAGGTCGATGTCGGCTGCGTGATCGCGGGCTATTCCTCGGATGCCGGCCGCACCTACGCCGTCGGCGGATCCAGCCCGCTCCAGCGCCGCCTGTTCGGCGCGCTCGCCGAGGCCTTCGCCGAGGGCAGCGCCGCGATCAGGCCCGGCAATCTCCTCTCCGACGTGTTCCACGCCGCGCAGCGCGGGCTGGCGCGCGCCGGCTTTCCCGAGTTCACGCGCGGCCATTTCGGCCACGGGCTCGGCGCCAATGTCGGCAGCGAGGAATGGCCGTTCATCGCCGCGGACAGCGCGATTCCGATGGAGGCCGGCATGGTGCTCGCGTTCGAGACGCCGTGGTACGTCGACGGCGTGGGAGGCATGATCATCGAGGATCAGATGCTGGTGACCGAGGCGGGCCACGAGCCGATGAGCAAGCTGCCGCGCGCGCTGCGCGAGATCGGATAGGCCCGGCGCCGGAGCGGGTGCCCGTTCTCTCGTGTCGAAAAATTGGCATTACAATTCTGCCTCTCGAGGTTCGGGCCGGGCTCGCGCGTGGCCGGCATCCGCAACACGACGTTCGAATGCGAATTCGCCGGCACACATGATGGCAAGCCGTGCTTCACCGCGCGCATGACGACGATCTGCGTCTCGCCCGGCGAGCGGAAGGCGATTAGAGCGCCGGAATCGCTGCGCGCGCGGTTCGCGCCGCATCTCGCCGGGGCGGCCGCGTGAGGCGGCGCGGTCAGGCCTTCAATCCGCCGAGATAGGTGCCGGAGACGAGCGCGGCGTATTCCTCGGGCGTGACCGGGCCGGCCGGGTCGTACCAGATGTAGGTGTAATTGATCATTCCGATCAGCATCATCGTCTGGGCTTTCAGCGTGCGGCCGTCGATCTTGCCACGCACGTCGCAGGCGCGGACCAGCCCGGAGAGGATCGCGACGATGTCGCGTTGCTTCTTCACGATCGCGCCGCGGTCCGCGGGCTCGAGGTTGTGCAGGTCGTGCAGCAGCACGATCTGGAGGTCCTTCGAATCGGCATTGATCAACACCATCGCGCGCACGGTGGCGCGGAAGCGCGCCTCCGCGTCGGCGCCGCGCGCCGCGGCCTTCCGCACCTCGTCGCGCAGATAGTCGAGATGCTCGCTCAGCATCTCGGCCAGGATTTTCTCCTTCGAGTCGAAATAGTGATAGAGCAGCCCGCGCGAGACGCGGTTCGCCTTGGCGAGATCGGCGATGCTCGCATTGGGATAGCCGACGCGCGCGAACAGAGCCGCCGAGCGCCGCAGGATCTCGCGGCGAATGTCGGCATAGTTCTCCGATTGCGTGCGCGCCATGCGGATGCCGCCTACTTGCGGACCTGAACGCGCTGCGCCTTCGCCTCGTAGCGGGGCAGGGTGCCTTCGGGATGGCACTCGACCGGAACCTTGAGGCCGAGCCGCCCCGAAAGCGCGCGCTCGATGATGCCGGCCAGCTCCTCGCGCGGCGCGTTGTAGGCGCGCTCGCATTCGACGGCGACGACGATGTGCTTCGGCGCCGGGCCGGGCGCGTCGACGTAGATCTGCCAGGCCTCCTTCACCGTGCCGCGCGTGGCGGCCACCACGTCCTCGATCTGCGAGGGATACACGATCACGCCGCGCACCTTCAGCATGTCGTCGGAGCGGCCGATGATGCGGCCGATCCGCGGCATGCCCGTGCGGCCGCATTCGCAGTCGTAGGGCAGGTCGGAGACGCGCACGAGGTCGCGCGTGCGCCAGCGCACGACGGGCGAGGCCTGCTTGTCGAGCGTCGTCACGACGATTTCGCCGATCTCGCCGGGCCCGGCCGGCTCGAGCGTGTCCGGATCGAGGATCTCGGTCAGGATCGTGTCCTCGTTGATCAGGTGCATCTCGTCGCGCGCGTGGCTGTGGTCGCAGGTGCTCGAGACGATCGGTCCGCCGGCCTCGGTGGTGCCGTAGGTGTTGTAGGTCTTGAACCCGGCCGGCATTTCGGCCTCGAGCTCGTCGCGGAACGCGCGCGAGACGGATTGCCCGCCGATCACGGCGTAGCGCAGCGCCCAGTCGGACTTGGGGTCGATGCCCTTCTCGCGCGCGGTGCGGATCAGCGTGGCGAGGAACACCGGGGAGACCGACGCGAACTTCAGCTTCATGTCGCGCAGCCACTCGACGACGAGGTCGCTGCGGCCGGGGCCCACCGGAAAGTTCACCGCGCCGAGCTCGGCCAGGCCGAGATCGAAGGCGAGGCCGCCCACCCAGAGGCCGAAACCGAAACCGTTGTAGGCGCGGTCGCCGGCGCGCAGCCCGTGGCAATGGAGCTGGCGCGCGACCTGCTTCGCGAGCATGGCGAGGTCGGCCCGCGTGAAGCCGAACAGCACGGGCAGGCCCGTCGTCCCCGACGTGGCGCAGAAGCGCTCGACCGCCTCCACCGGCTCGGTCAGCAGCGGGAACGGATACTGGTCGCGCAGCTGCGACTTCTCGAGAAACGGCACCCGCGCCAGCGCCTGCGGGTCGGCGAGGTCGCGCGGATGCACGCCGCCCTTGCGAAAATGCGCCACCCAGTCCGGCGATCGCGC
>ERZ761602.4016-NODE-4016-length-19685-cov-3.978757_pt1 | contig 19685 bp, 13 predicted proteins | sample MGYA00512165_ERZ761602 | MGnify/ENA primary metagenome ERZ761602 (study PRJEB28899, sample SAMN02445085) | bioreactor sludge metagenome | biome: EBPR sludge; isolation source: Thorneside wastewater treatment plant | place: Australia: Brisbane, Thorneside... | reverse complement strand
ATCGGCCACGACATGAACCGATTCGTCCCCGCCTACGGGAATGGGGCGCGCCATACACTCAAGGGCATCGTCCTGCCCGGCGGCCAATGGCTGTTCGAGCATCAGGACACCATGGCGCGAAAGCGCGGCCATGTACGCCCCAAGCTCCGATGCGTGCCATGCTTCGTTCGCATCCACGATCAGCTGCTTTTCGGGAACAGCCATACGAATGGCAGCCATGGCTTCTTCCACCTGCTCCGAGCCAAGCTTGATCTTGAGCGTATGATGACCCGAAACGCCCCGAGCAGCTTTCGCCATCGCGTCGGGAGGTCCGAGACTGATGGTCATGACCGTTTCCACGGGGACCGGTTCGCCAAGGCCGAGCAGCGTCCAGACCGGCATACCGCGCACCTTCGCCATCAGATCCCAGTATGCACAATCGACAGCGTTGCGCGCGGCGCCAGCAGGAACATGGTCATGCAGTTCCGACCAACGCGCACCGTTCGCAAGCGCCTCCAGAAGCCGGCTGATCTCGGCGAGAACCGATTCCGCGCTTTCGCCGAAATGCGGCACAGGACAACATTCTCCGCGCCCCATCCGGCCTTGCATCGTGAGGCTGACAACCGGCAGGTCCACCGCATCCTGCGCACCGCGCGCAATGACGAACGGTTTGGCCAGTCTCCATTTTTCGAGGCTCACCGTAGTCGTCAGCCGCTGTCCCGCTTCGAGTTCAGCCAGAACAGCCAGAGGATCGCGCATCTCCATGTCTATTGATCCGCAAGGGGTGCGGCAGTGCCGGGCACGGGCGACAAACCGCGCCCCACGCGGGAATGGCGATAGCCATAGAGCGCATACACGGCCGCACCGCACGCGATGTATCCGCCCAGAAGACCCGCAGGCAAAAGCTCACCTTCATACGCCCGCGCGGCGATATCGATGACGAGCGGCGCCACCATGACAAGGCACATGAATATTCCAAGCGCGGGAACGATGCCGATCCACCAGCCGCGCACGCGAATGGCACCGCCGGGTACACGGAACGGACGCTCCATCTCGGGCTGGTGATTGCGCAGCCAGATCACGGAGAAGCACACGATTGCGAACGAGATTGCCGTTCCAAGACTGATGAGATCGCCGAGCAGCGTGATCGGCAGCAGGCCGGCAATCAACGCCATGCCGGCACCCACGGCGATCGTGCCGAGCCACGGTGTCTGGAACCGGGGGTGCAATTTGCAGAAGATCTGCGGCAGGAGCCCGTCGCGCGCCATGGCGTAAAAGATGCGCGACTGGCCGTATGCGGTGGACAGGATAATCGAGGTGAGACCCACCACGGCACCCACCTTGACGAACATGAGCAGCGCCGGCTTGCCGATACGATCCACCGCCAGGGCGAGCGGATCCGTAACACCGAGTTCGCGGAACGGAACGACACCGACCATGACCCACGCGACGGCGATGTAGAGCGCCGTGCAGACCGCTAGTGAACCGAGGATGCCGATCGGCATGTCTCTTTGCGGATTGCGCGCCTCCGCCGCCGCCGTGGAAACGGCTTCAAAACCGATGTAGGCGAAGAAGATAAGGGAGGCGGCCCGGAATATGCCCTGCCAGCCATAAGCGAACCCACCCTCGTTGGGCGGAATGAAGGGCTGGTAGTTTGCGGGAACCACCGCGCTCACGCCGAACGCAACGAACACGAGCAGGACCGTCACCTTGAGCATGACGATCGCACTGTTGATCCCGGCCGCGCCCCGAAGACCGAAGATCAGCGGCACGACCATGACGGCGACAGCCGCGCTCGCGATCAGGTTGACGCTGCTCCCGGCGATGAACGTGTAACCCCCGTTGCCCTGAACGGACTGGACAAGCGGTGTCGCGATCACAGCCGGTATGGAGAGACCGAACTCACCCAGAAGGCTGACGAGATAGCCCGAAAAGCCCACAGATACGGTGGCACCGGCGATGCCGTACTCGAGGATCAGAAGCCAGCCCAGAACCCACGCCGGCAGCTCGCCGAGCGTGGAATAGGCATATGTGTATGCCGAGCCCGTCACAGGCATCGTGGATGCCAGCTCCGCATAACACAGGCCTGCGAACACGCACGCAAGCGCCGCGACAACGAAGGACACGATAATCGCCGGCCCCGCGAAGTTTGCCGCCGCGGTCCCCGAAAGCACATAGATGCCGGAACCGATGATCGACCCGATACCGAGCAGCAGCAGGTGCACGGGTCCGAGTGCCCGAACGAGTTCGCCCGATGCGGAATCCCTTCTTATCTGTTCGAGGGGCTTGCATGAAAAGATGGATTTCTGGCGTGTCATCGGGTGACTTCCTTCCGGTCGGGAAAGCGGATTGAACGGCCTGCGAAACGGCATCGCCGATCTCCGCAACGACGATTGGGCCGGCTTTCGCGGCACGTTGACGATGATCGGGGCTTCGCTAGTGTCGAGAGGTCTGCGGATTCCGTTCCGCTGCCGCGTCCGTTTGGGGAATCGTCAGGATGGCGCTCAGAATCAAGATCGATACGATCGACTGGAAAATACTGAAGGTCCTTGCCGGCCGGGGACGGATCACAAAGACCGAACTCAGCGAAGCCGTCGCCTTGTCGCCGACGCCCTGCCACGAGCGCATGAGAAGACTCGAGGAGTCGGGTGTGATCGCCGGCTACCGCGCCGAAGTCGACCTTTCCGCAATCAGTTCCCTTGTCTACTTCATCACGACGATCCGCATCTCCGACTACGAATTCGCTCAGGTGAAGGCCTTCGAGGCCGCCTGCATTGCCGAACCTGCAATTCTGGAGTGCATATCCGTTCTCGGCGAAACCGACTATGTCATGAAGACGGCGACGCTGGACTTCGAGGAGTATGAGTCCGTCGTCACCAGGCTCTTCAGGTCTCAGAGTTTCACGGTTCATTACACGACACATCCCGTCAGCCGGACACTGAAGAGTTATGATCAGCTGGGACTGCTCGACCGCTGCAAACCCACCCGAGCGCGTTGACGGAGCACTGCCTTTCGGCCGCTGCAGACGGTCGGCAGTACGATCCGCCGAACCGGCTGTGACAATGTATGCTGCAGGTCATGAAGCTGCTCCGCGCGATGACGTCGAGCATCGGGTAGCGCACCTTGCGCAGGAAAAGTCTCCATATTCCCGTCAAAAAACAGGGATTTATCGTAGAGTGCGTCTTAGAAACACAGATTGCGCCGCAGTGGAGCCGGGCAGAAAGGTGCTATGATTTGCAATGTAAGAAAATTACCAGATATATAAATATATGGATTTTCTAGAAATAAATCATCATACCGATTCGCATGATCCTCCCGGGCTGCGGCTCGGGGTCAAACCGTGAGTGTCAGGAGCATTTTGATGGAACCGTCCTTCACGCGCGATGCGCCTTACACGGCCCGACGCACGGCGTTGCTTCTGGTCGACATGCAGCGAATCTGGCTTGAGCCCGGTCGCAATCCCCGACATCCGGACTGGGACCATACGCATCCTTTCTATGAGCGCGTGTGGTCCTCCACGATTCCCAATCAAGTCCGGCTTTTGGAGGCGGCCCGTGAAGCCGGAATCGAGGTCTTGCACACGATCATTGAAAGCCTGACGACAGACGGGCGCGACCGCTCTCTGGATCACAAGCTTTCAAGCATTCACGTTCCGCGCGGTTCGGAGCTCGCGCAACCCGTATCGCCGCTCGCTCCGGGACCCGACGAGATCGTTCTGCCCAAAACCTCGTCAGGTGTCTTCAATTCGACCGCGATCGACTATGTGCTGCGCAATCTCGGCGTGGAGTTTCTGGTCGTTGCCGGCATCATGACCGACCAGTGCGTCGATATGGCAGTCCGCGACGGCGCAGACCGCGGCTATATGGTCACCTGCGTCGCGGATGCCTGTGCAGCACAGACCGTGGAACGTCACGAAACGGCCCTGAAAGCGTTCGGCGGCTATGGCTGGATCACCGATACCGAAACTGTTGTCGCCCGGTTTGGTGCACTGAAATGAGCGCCGTTCAGCCAGGCTCGCCACTGACGAGCATTGTCACCACCGATCTCGGCGCGATCACCCGCGGCCGTGCCATGGCGACCAAACGTTTCGATGAAGGCAGCGCCATCAGTATCGGCTGGCTTCCCGCCAACATTTCGCTCACGCCGTTCAACGGCATTGCGACACCCAATCCATGGGGCTCCATCGGCGACCTGCGACTGGTCGCCGACGCATCCGCCCGTTACCGGACGGAGGGCACCGGCGCCGCAACGCCTTTCGACATGGTGATAGGCGACATCGTCGAACTCGATGGTACGCCATGGACCTGCTGCCCCAGGACGATTCTTCGCGAAGCTCAGGAAGCGCTGAAGGCTGCCACCGGCCTCACGATGATCGCCGCATTCGAGCAGGAATTCCAGATGCTCGGGGTTTCATCGCCACCCGCGCACTGCTTGTCTTTTGAGGCGCTTCGCAGGCTGGACCCATTCGGACCAATGTTCATGGCCGCACTGGCGGAGGCCCGCGTGGAACCGGAAACATTCCTTCCTGAATTCGGGGACGGCCAGTTCGAAATCACCTGTCGTCCCGCTGAAGCCCTGGTTGCGGCAGACCGTGCTGTGGCAATCCGCGAAATCGCGCGGGAAATCGCCCGGACCATGGGCTGGCGCGCCAGCTTCACACCGAAATCGCGGCCCGATGCGGTGGGCGCAGGTGTGCATATCCATTTCAGCTTCCGCGACGCATCCGGAAATCCTGCGACATACCATCCGGATGGGCCGGGCGGATTGGCGCCGAAGGCCGAAGCCTTCTGTGCTGGCATCCTTCGTCACATGCAGGCGATCGTGGCATTCACAGCCTCCAGCGTACCTTCCTATTATCGGTTGCGTCCGCACAACTGGAGTTCGTCATACACATGGCTTGCGGAACGCAATCGCGAAGCTGCGCTGCGGATCTGCCCCACAACATCCTTGTTCGGCCAAAAGCCGGACGGACAGTTCAATATCGAGTATCGGGCGGCCGACGCGACGGCCAATCCCTATCTTGCATTGGCTGCGATTATTCGTGCCGGCCTCGAGGGGATTTCCACCGGGGCACGTATCCCGGCCTTCACATCGGATGACCCTACCACGATGACGGAGAGTCAGCGCGAAGCCTTGGGCCTTCGGCGGCTTCCGGAAACACTGTCGGACGCCCTCGCGACATTGCGCGCCGATCCCGCCGCCATGAGCTGGTTCGATCCACGGCTGGTGACGAGCTTCGAAGGCGTCAAGACCGCCGAAATTGCGGCAGCTTCCGGCAAGACACCGGAAGCCGTCTGCGAAACCTATGGCACGATCTACTGATGAACGGAAATGCCTCGGCCGATTGGCCAGCCGCCGTCACTGTCGTGAATGAAGGCGGGCCATCCGACATCGTTCTGCTGTGCGAACATGCATCCAACCACATACCCGCAGAGTACGGCAGGCTCGGCCTTTCGCCGGAGGACTGTGAACGGCATATCGCGTGGGATATCGGCGCGGCCGAGCTCACTCGCCTTCTGAGCGCGGCTCTTGATGCGCCGGCATTCCTTTCAAACTATTCCCGGCTGCTCATAGATCTCAATCGCCCGCTGCATGTGCCGGCGTGTATTCCCGCCCGGTCCGAGGAGACCGATATTCCGGGGAATGTCGGCGTACCCGAAACGGAAATCGATCGACGCATTCGGAAGATGTTCGATCCTTACCATGTCAGCGTATCCGAACATATCGATGCGCGGGACCGCGAAAGGCGTGGAACGCGTATCGTATCGATCCACAGTTTCACGCCCACATTCCTGGGTCAGGACCGGCCATGGCACGCCGGCATCCTTCACGGTGATGCCGCCACCTTCGCCCAGCAGGTCATCGCCTCTCTGCGCCGCGGATCAGACCTCGTCGTCGATGCGAACGTACCTTATACCGTCAGCCCGGACGACGATTATGGCCTGCTGGTGCATGGCGACCAGCGCGGTTTCCCGGCAATCCTTGTGGAGATCCGCCAAGACCTTCTCGCCCGGGATGCAGACATCGCCCGCTGGTCGGAAAGGCTTGCAGAGGCGCTTCAGTGAGACTGGAAGCCGTCACTCTTCAACGGATGTGTCGACCGTGACCGCGTTCAATGAGCGAATGGCATCGAGGGACTGAACCCGGTTCCGAACCTTGTCGTCAGCACGGTCCAGGCAGCAGGCCACCAGCGCCTCCATCTGCGCGACAGGGGCCGCAAGCGAATCGTAGGGCGATTCAACCTCGACCTGGCTGATGATGACCGTTTCCGCGATTTCCGCGATCGGCGACATCCAGATATCGGTGAAGAGCACGATGCGCGCACCGCGTTCGCTTGCCTGCCAAGCGAAGCGGATAACGTTGTTCTGATACCGGCGGTAGTCGAATACAACCAGCACATCGCGCCGGTCGACATCAAGCAGGAGGTCGAAGCTTTCATCCGCGAGCGCCCCGACATCGGTAACACGCGGGCGAAGCTGATGCAGATAGGCGGCCAGCATCCCGCCGACGTGCCGACTGAACCGCCCGCCAAGCACGAATGCACGACCTTTGGATTCGAGGATCAGTTCGGCAGCGCGGTCGTACGCGGGCTTCAGCATCGCGTTCGCGGCTTCGTCGACCGTGCGCGCAACCGAGCGCAACAGCGTTTGCGTCCGGTCCTCATCAGCCCGGACGCCGCGCTTGGCGTCGATCATCATGAGCGGCGAGCGCAGCCGCTCCTCGACCTCTCCCAGCAGGCTTGCCTGAAACTGCGCGAAACCCGTGAAACCCAGTTTCGTGATCAGGCGCGTGATCGTCGGGTCGCTGACGGCTGCCTTCCGCGCCAGATTTGATGCCGATTCCAGCCCCGCGATAGGATACTCGTTCAGAAGGACCTGCACGACGCGCTGTTCCGACGGCGTCAGGCTAAGATCAGGTTGGGTAAGGATGTCTCTAACCTGCATCACTATCCTTGGAACTGGCTTTCGTGAGGCAACTATCCTTATTCGGGCAAAGGAAATTACACAATTTCAAAAACGGACGCGTCCGAAAAGCACTCCGGAAAAGGTTCGAACCGACGGGAATCATCGGTTTCGGATGTGGCACCGTACCCAGGGCCCGGCGCCACATCCGTTTTTCGACCGATCAGAAACGCTGGCTGAAACTCAGGCCAATCGTCCGCGGATCGATGATGCCCATTGCTGCGGGCGCATAGTAGAGCGTGCTGTTGTCCGCGACGCCCGCATATTTGTCGAAGACATTCTTCACGAACACGGTGATATCGAACTTGTCGGAACGTACGCCGGCACGCAGATCGACACGCGAATAGCCGTCGAACTTGACCGTCAAGGGCGCACCCTCGATGTTCGTGAAGCGGCTGGACTGATACTGCCAGTTGCCGCCGACATACGCCTGCCACGTATCCGAAACATCCCAGGAATATTCCGGGCTCGCGCTGAGCGTCAGTTTCGGTGCAAACGGCAGGGCACCGCCGACGGTGCCGCCGAAGCTTGGATCCGATCGCGTCAGCTCCGTATCCGCATAGCCGAGTGCGAGACCGAGATTGAGACCGGCGAACGGCCGCATGTCGATTTCGAACTCGAAGCCCTTGCTCTCCGCGTCGCCGGCGTTTCCGAACGCGCCGAACGCGCCGAAACTCATGTAACCCTGAACATTCTTCCAATCGATGAAGTAGGCAGCTGCGCCCACGTTGACGCGGCCTTCCAGAAGGCTGAAGCGTGTTCCGATCTCATAATTCCACAGCGTTTCGGAATCGAACTTGTTGGTGAACCCTGGCGGCGGCGTGAGACCGATCGGCAGGGACCGCGGGCCGCCCGGCCGATAGCCGCTCGCGGCGCGGGCATAGACCATCAGATCGTCGGACGGACGCCACCTGAGATTTGCCAGATAGCTCGTCACATGGTCCTTGGACGGCTCTGCCTGATCGACGAGGTCGTTCTCTGGATCCGTCGGATTGCCGTAGAAGCCGCGCTCCAGGGAGCGATAGGTTGTTCTGTTGTGCGCATAGCGCGCGCCTACGGTGACATCGATCTCGGGTGTCACATAGTAGGTGAGATTACCGAACGCCGCATATTCCTTGTAGGAAGTGATTGTTCGGCCGCCATAGCCGACGGGAATGCTCGTATCGAAATCACCGTTCGGAAGCACGGGCTGAAACACCGAGGTCAGCTCTGAATCCTCATGCGTGTAGAAGGCACCAAGGAGCCATTGCAGCGGCTTTTCATCCGTCGATGAAAGGCGGATTTCCTGCGTGAATTTCTTCGTGTCCAGCCCATAGAGAAACTGCACGCCATCGCCGGGCGGCACAAGATCGACATAGTCGGCAGTATAGTCCGCACGCTTTTCGTTCCGCGCGACGGAATAGCTGGTTGCTGACACGAGCGAAATCGACGGTGTGATTTCGTAATTGATCGTGCCCGCGACAACACGGGTGCGGGTCTTGTTCCATTCATCAAGCGTGAAATACGTATCGTATTTTCCGGCGATCGGAACGATCGACGCAGGCTCACCGGGAATGAAGCCGAAGAATGCTGCCTGATCGACAGCAACGCCATTCAGGCCGTGTGCGTGCAGCTTCTGCAGAATACCCGTCAGCCGAATGGAGAGCCGATCTGATGGCGTCAGAAGCAACGAAGCATTGACACCCTGAGACTCGACGCGATTGACATCCTTCTCGCCATCGACCGAGTTGTCGAGATAGCCGGGATCGCGGCGATAATATGCACTGACGCGGAGTGCCGCTTTTTCCGCAGCGATCGGCGCGTTCACACTGCCGCGAAGCGAGAAGCCGACTTCGCCGTGTTCGACGCTCGAAATTTCTTCACGCGCGCTGGCGAAGAACGCCCCAGTATCAGGTGCCTTGGTGACAAACTTCAGCACGCCGCCGGGCGCGCTCGCGCCATACAACGTTCCTTGTGGCCCTTTCAGAACCTCTACCCGTTCCAGAATGCTGGGATCGAGATCGGGCGTCAGCAGCGCACCGCCAGCAAACAGTGTCGACGAACCGAAAGGAACGTCATCGATATAGGTGCCCGTGGTCGAATTGAACGTGACGCTGTTGATGCCGCGAACAACGACCTTGGCGAGACCCGGCGACCCGAATGTTTGCAGCGAGACGTTCGGCATGTTGCCGAGGTAGTCCGTCAGGCCATTGGCCTTCTGCGCCTCAAGCTCAGCCCCGCTCTGGACACTGATCGCCATGGCGACCTCGGAAAGCTTTTCGTCTCGCTTGTTCGCGGAAACGATGATTTCCTCATCCGCTTCCTGCGCCTGCGCAGAAAGCGACAACACCATCGTACTGGCAACACACGACAGAAGCCCGATGCGTACCGAACGATTGCGACTTTGACTGCACATTATCTGCCCCCTTTTTGCTTTATGCGCGCCCCTATCCGGCCAGAACCGTCGCCATCGCGAATCCGAGCCTGTCGAGAGAACATGCTCTGTTTAATATTTTTCAGAAATTAGTCAATGACACGTATTGGAAATTAATTGATCAATACCGACTTACAGCCAGTTGACCGTGTGGATAGCCCGCGCGCTATCGTAGGCGACGCGGACGAACTCATCGCCGGCGCCTGTCGACAGCCGGTAGCGGCGATAGAAAAGCCGGTCTTCCGTCCATTCCTGAATGACATCGAATGACGACACCGTCTCCGGGTCATCGCGAACACGAAGTGCCGTGTCTCCGCGTTCTGCAAAAAGCAGGCGGAGCCCAGAGGCGAGATCGGCCGTCACCGGCGGCCGCTGACCCAGCAGAAGCGCGCGTGTCTTTCGCGTGAGGGACGAATGCTCATCCGTCAGTACGCCGAGGTTCCGGTATGTGTATCCCGGCACCAGGGCTTCAAGGACGCTGATCCCGAGTTCGCCGATCCTGTCCGTCCCCACATTTGTGAGCAGACACATGCCCGTGCCATCGGCGGCGGAGTGGAAATGATAGCAGCGGAAACCCGACACGCTTCCGGTGTGATACACGTAGGGACTTCCGTCGGGAGCCCGATCGGTGAACCAGCCCATGGCGTAACCGCAGGACGAGCCGTCATTCAGGCGGAACGGCTTCATCGTGCGGGCGATCGATTGCGCCGAAAGCAGGCGCCCTCCCCAGAGCGCATCATGCCAGCGCGGCAATTGGGATGCCGACATCAGTATGCCTCCCGCGCCGACGGAAGAAATGCTGCTCGACATGGGAACGGCATGGCGCCAGCCGCCGTCCGGCGCGGCGGCATAGGGGCTTGCACGCAAGGCGATGACGGCTTCGGCATCGTCAACCCGCCACCCCGAAAGGCCCGCGCGCCCGAACAAAGCCGCCACGACCGCCGCGAAACTCGTGCCCGTCACATCCTCGATCAGATAGCCGAGCAGCGTGTAGGCGAGATTGCAGTATCGCCACGCGGCTCCCGGCGGCGTTACCAGCCGGTGCACGCCTTCGTTTTCGATGACCCTCTGCCGCAGCAGCGGCCTATCCCAGATAATGCCGCCCTGATAATCGGGAATACCGCTCGTGTGGGTCAGCAGCTTCTCGATTTCGATATCCTGCCACTCCGCCGGCAGGTCGCGCATATACCTGCCGATGGGCGCCGAAAGTGCGATGGCTCCCCGCTCCGCAAGGTCCAGCAGAATGGCAGCCGTGACGTGCTTCCCGACCGAGCCCGCGTGGAACAGGGTATCAGGGGTCACCGGAACGCCGAACGCAAGGTCTGCAGCACCGAAGCTGAGCATGAGCGGCGCACGGCCGCGCACAGTCAGTGCCGCAGCCGCACCGGGCAGCCCGGCTGCGCTCATCATCGCACGGAAAGTCTCCTCCGGCTCCGCCGCGGCACGCGCGCTGCCGGGGGACATCGCATACAACATCCCGCCGGCGATGCCGGTGAGCGCCGCTCTCCGGTCGATCCGCGTCATTCCGAAATGGTCACGACCGAATAGGTCGGATCGTTCCTGATATCCTCCTGCCGGAACGGTTGACGAACCAGCCTGCCCGCCAGAAACAGGGACAGCTGATCATGGGCATGTGGGGATTCGGGGTTCGTCGACTGCGAATAGGCCAGCAGACCGTCCGCGACAGGACCGTTGTCATCGAAGCCGACGATCTGGATATAACTCGATCCGAGCGCAGGCCGCATACGCCCTTTCTCCGGCAGGCTGTACATGCTGTTGTACACGTCGCCGATCGCTCCGCCCGGAACGGGCACATGCCGCGTTCCAACGTCGACATACTGGATCTCGCCCCAGGGTTTGCGCCAATCGATCTCCAGCTTTGCCAGCTCTGCGATCGCTTCACCGAGGCACTGGCGAATTTTTCCGACAACGGCCTCATCCTGCCAATTCAGGCCCGCAGGCGTTTCAAGAGGACGTCGCGGATCGAAGGCAACCCGATACACGTCTTTTTTTTCGGCGCATTTCCACCAGGAAGAGAACAGCGGATAGCCGATGCTTTCCGGGCTCGCGCGGCCATCCCACCTGCGTAGCGTGTCACACGCCTCCGCCAGGTCGATGGTATCCGCCCCCACAGTCACCGCGGCGGGCCGGCTCTGGCAGAATGCCGAAAGATCCGCCTGCAAAAGTCCGGCGGCGAAAACATCATTCGTGAATGCCAGGTGCCTCATTGCGTCAGCCGTAAACGTGTTGCCGGGCAACCCGTCAATGCCGCTCAGCCGCTTGCGAACGATTCCGATACCCATCCGCGTGCGGCCGCCCTGTTCAACGCCGTCCGCACTTGCGGTGGGCGAATAGCCTTCAAGCGGCGCCGCCGGATTTGTCATCCACGCGCTGTCGTTGGCATTCTGCACGAAATCCGAACGCCAGAGCACCGGCAGATTACGCCCTGCGACGATTCCCGGCTGCGGCGCCGCCGGATCGTTGTCCCAAAGGCAATCGGAATTGGCACCATCCAGAACGACGATACCGTGCTCCATGGATGCCTCGAAATCCTTGACGAGACACTGGTCGAGCTTCTGTTTCGAAATACCGGGCGTAACCGTCACATCCGTGTAGAGGGCCCTTCCTTCACGGTCGGCCGCGAGCAGATTCACCCACGGCAGCCCCACATTGTCCACAACGACGCGTTCCACCTGATCGAGCGTGCGCGCGAGATTGATGCCGTGCCACGTCTCGATCATGCGGCTGTTGTCCCAGTTTGCATCGCGCAGCGCATACGCATGACTCGCCGTCCATTCGAGGCCTCCGGGCCGCGAGATGACGGGCCCAAAGTCGGACAGCCAGAGGTCATGCGCTTCCTGCCGAATGCCGCCATCTTCCGTGCGCAGCGAAACATGCACCCGCTTGCGCTTGAGCTTTCGCCAGCTGCCGTCGAAACGATAGCGTGTCGGATCACCGGGCTTCAGTTCCAGACGATAGAGCGTCATGTGCACCGAGGTGTTGACCGTGTGCGTCCACGCAAAATCGCGCGAGAAGCCGATCGAGACGGTCGGTATCCCGGGAAGCGAAACACCCATGACATCCATTCTGCCCGGAATGGTGAGGTGGAATTGATAGAAGCGAAGAATCCCTTCCCACGGGTAGTGGGGGTTTGCAAAAAGCAGACCCTTGCCGTCCTGAACCGTGTCTTTTCCGAACGCGATGGCATTGCTGCCGATCCCGAACTGCATATCCGGACCGCGCGAAAACAGCTCCGGCGAGACAGCAGCGCTTGCCGGTTTTTCTCCCGCTGTCGGCGGTTTGGCCGCAACGATATTGTCGACGAACTGCGCTGAGCTGCCTTGCACAGCGTAGCGGCGCATCAAGCGCATGATATCCGTCGTACTGATCGGCCGCACCCATGGCTTGCCGCGACACGCTGCGGGCAGGCCGGAAGAGCCTGCTTCACGCAGATAGCGATTGAACCCGGCAACGTAGCCGCGCACCAGTTCGCGCGCACTTTCGGGCTGCCGGGCCCACGTCTGCTCCACTTCCACGGGATCGTTCAGCAATGCCATGAAGGCATCGATCTGCCGGTTCGGCACGCGCATCGATAGCGAGGCCGCGTCGGGGCCGCCCACTGTATCGGCGCCGAAATGCAGCGAGCGCCGCCCTTCGACCGTGACCATCTCGTCGAGGAAAACGCAGGCGTTGTCCTGCGCGTAGGCATATCCCAGCCCATAGCCGACGCCGCGCTCGTTTTCTGCAAGGATGTGAGGAACACCGAAGCTGGTCCGCTGGATTTGGGAACTGTATTGCGGCGCGGCATATAGTGCCGTCGGCACGAGCAAGGCACCAAGCAGTGCCGGAATCTTCGCGATGATCTTCATGTTTCAGTTCCTGAACTGGAAGGGCTTTGGATTGCCGAGGTTGCGGTAGCGTTCGAACAGTTCGGTCTGACGCGACTTGAGAGGCATTTCCCGGCCTGCGATCAAAACCATGACGGGGGCGCTGCCGATCTCGAGCGGATCCGCATTCCACACGAGCACGTCGGCGATCTTGCCGGGTTCAAGAGACCCGAGGCTGCGATCGATGCCGAACATCCGCGCAGGATTGATCGTTACTGCATCGAAGGCCTGCGCCCAGTTCAAGCCGTTTGCCACGGCGTTGCCCGCATATTGCGCGACCAGCCTTGCGTCGTGCGGCTGCGCCGCGCTGAAGCGGTTGAGCGGTGCGATGGCAATCGTGACACCCGCATCCGCCAGCCGCCGGGCGTTCTGCTGTGTGGCCCCCATCGTTTCGAAGGCGAACGGTAGGTTGGCATAGCTGTCGACAATGGCCGCCATGCCCGCGGCCGCAATTTCGGATGCAACCATCCACCCCTCACTGGCGCCGAACAGTATCACGCGCAGCTTCGGATAGGCCCGCGCGAACGCGATGAGCTGGCGAATATCCGCCGCGCGCTCGACATGCGCAACCATCGGCAGGTCCCCTGCGACCAGCGCGCGAATCGCCGCACCGTCGATATCATCGGGATCGGGCTTCTTCTCCCCGGCGAGCGCCGCCCTGAACAGGCGCCGGAGCGCAACCCAGGTCGCGCCGCGTGCCCCGCCGGACAGTTCCGCACCCCGCGCGCCGAGCTCGATAAAAATCGCGCTTCGTGCATCGAATACGGAATCGTCGGCACCATCCGTTCCGATGATCGCCGCCGTACCGGCGAATATCGACGTCCCTGCGACCGGGAAAATAACGGCGCGGGTCACACCGGCGAGCCGTGCCGTCGGAATGATCGTGGAGGCGGGATTTACCCCCGGCGCCACCTCGAAGCCGGCGGAAAACGATGGGTTGCCCGCCGTCATGTCCAGCGTTTCGCCAACGGTTTCAACCTCGACGAGGCCGAGTTGACTCCATGGGCTGATAAGCCCAGCCGTCACGAAACCGCCCTTCGCGTCGACGATGCGTGCGCCGGCCGGAATGGCGATATCCCGGCCAACCGCCTCGATACGCCCCTTGCGGACGATCACCGTGCCGCCCTCTATCACACCCGCCGCCGAACCCGTGATCACACGCCCGCCCGTGATCGCCAGCACGTCTGGCTGATCCGCGCGCGCAGAGACGGGAAACAGCAATGCTGCGCAAAAGATGGTCAGGAAAAAGCGCATTCCGCTCATTTCTCATCTCCCGCACCGGTCTGGCCCAGTTCGAAATCACTGACCCACCGCAGTTCCGCGTTGTCCCTGTCGAAGGTCAGGTTTCCATCCACGAACACCTTCTCGGCGCGGGCGTAGATTGAAAACGGATCCTTGTCCCAGAGAACGACATCGGCGTTCAGGCCAGGTGCAAGGCTGCCCGTGCGATCCTCAATTCCAAGCGCCTTTGCAGGATTTGAAGAAAGCCAGCGCCAGGCCTGCCCTTTCGTCACGGGGATTCCGGAATTGACCGCGGAAGACCAAGCCTTCGCGGCCTCCTGATTGAGATGCTGGATCGATGTCGAATGATCCGAATGGATCATCGCGCAGCCTCCGGCCTGTTCGACGAGGCCCATGTTCTGCGGAATACCGTCGTAGGATTCCATGTTATAGCCCCACCAGTCCGACCACATCGCGGCGCAGACACCTTCGCTCTTCAGAATATCCGCGATCTTGTAGGCTTCGATTGCGTGGTGGAATGCCGTTACCCGGTATCCGAACGTCTTCGCCATCTCCATGACCATCGCCATCTCGTCGGCGCGGTGGCAATGCATGTGAACCCGGATGGAGCCGTCGAGAACATCTGCAAGCGTTTCGAGCTGCAGATTGCGTTCGGGCGGCTTCGTCCCCTTCGCCTTCGCCTCCTTCACCGCGTTTGCGTAGCCCTGCGCCTTGGTCCACATCTCGCGATAGATCGCGAAATTCCCCGCGCGCGTTGCCGGCGCCTTGCCCAGTGTCCCGTAGACGTGAGGGTTCGGGTTGTAGGAATAGGTCGGTATCTCTCCGCAGGCCATCTTCAGTCCGTCAGCGGCTCCATCGAACCGCATGTCCTGAACGGTGCGCGCCGGCACGACCTTCAGAACGACACTGCGCCCGCCGAACAGGTTTCCGGACCCCGGCAGAATCTGAACCGTCGTGACGCCGCCCGCCGCCGCACGGCCGAAGGCCGGGTCCTGAACGACAATCCCGTTTTCTGCCCATACCTCCGCCTTCACGGTGCCGGAGAACTCGCCGACGCTTTCCATCCCGAACACTTCGGGCACCGCGCCATTTCCCATATGGCTGTGCACATCGATGATGCCCGGCGTAATCCATTTTCCCGTCCCGTCGATAACGACGGCGCCGGCCGGCGCGGGAACGGCCCTGCCGATCGCTGCGACCTTGCCGCCCGACAGCAGCACATCGAACGCCTGATGCTCACCTCCAAGGCCGTCCAGAACCGTCGCATTCCGGATCAGAACATCAGCGGCTGTTATGTCCGGTCGCGGAGTCCCGGCGTCCGCGGGCAGCGCCCGGAACACCATCATCAGCATGGCAAGGCAGGCTGCAAATCGAACGGTCACTGTTTCCCCCTCTGCTTTCGGCAGGCAGTTTCAGCATGTATAAAATCACAGAATTCCGGAAGCATCGAACACCCTTTCATGGAACGGATCGCCGACCGATCCACGCCAGCAACGTCGCACCCGCCACCGAGGACAGGCCGATCAGCAGAAAGAAGGCCGCCGGCTCCTCCGCCGTCCAGTAGCGGCCGATGAACCCCGAATAGAGGCTGCCCGTGAAGATCGTGAAATACCACGCGGCCACCGCAAGATTGCTGGCACCCGCCGGCGCTCGCCCGGCGAACAGGTCGAGACCGACGGGCAGCACGTACAGTTCCCCAAGCGTAAGCAGGAAGAAGAACAGCAGCAGCCAGGGCCAGGACACGCGGGCGCCGCCGGTTTCGGCAAGAATGGCGAGCAGAAAGCACGCCGCTCCCACAAGCACGGCGCCTGTCGCCATTCGCGGCAGATGCGGTCGCTCACCGCACCGCGACAGGGCCACGATCAGCGGCGTCAGCGCGAAGACGAAAAGCGGATTCAGTGACTGAAACCATGTCATCGGAATCTCGAAGCCCGCGGCATTCCGATCGACACCACTGTCGATCCAGAGCGCGATGATGCTCCCGACCTGCTGGTAAGCGCCCCGAAACAGCGTGACGCCGATACCGACGAGCAGGAACAGCCGCAATGTCTGCCTGTCGAACAGACGAAGCGGCAATCGCCGGTTCGGTACGCGGGCGGGCTCCGGCGGAAGATGGCGATGGCCCGCGATATAGATAAGAAGACCGACGAGCATACCCACGCCCGCCGCGCCGAAACCCCAGTGCCAGCCGAAGAGCTCTCCGAGCGAACCGCAGACGAAAGGCGCCAGAAAGCCGCCAAGATTGATCCCAAGGTAATAAAGCGTGTAGCCGCCGCTGCGCCGCGAATCGTTGTTCGCATAGAGGTCGCCGATCTGCGAAGGAACGGCGGGAAGAAAGAAACCGTTGCCGATCGCAATGACCGCGAGAGCCGCATAGAGCCATCCATCGAACGCGAGCAGAAAGTGCCCCGCGGCCATCGTCACCGCACCGACGATGATCGCGCGCTTCCGGCCCAGCCATACGTCCGTCACCATTCCACCGACGATCGGCGTCAGGTAGAAAAAGGCCACGAACAGCCCGAAGACGAACGATGCCTGCGCGGCATCCATGCGCAGCGCCTTCGTCATGTAGTAAATCAGAAGCGCGCGCATCCCGTAGTAGGAGAATTGCTCCCACGTTTGCGTGAGGAACAGGATGGTGAGCCCCGAAGGGTGGCCGAACCATTGCCTTTCCGCGGCGGGCAGGGTGCTGGTCGTCACGGGTGGCTCCAGGCCTGCGGCGAGGCACGGCAGCCGCCATGCCCATCGGGCGTTTTCCACCCGCGCCCGCGCACGATCTTCCCCGCGCGCGCGTTCGTGGCTTGCCCGTCGCGGATGGCTTCAACACCATTCACGACGACGTGACGGACCCCGCTTGCGTATCGGTGGGGATCGGTGAAGGTGGCGTGATCCTGGATCGTATCGGCATCGAAGATTACGAGATCGGCGAAATAGCCCGGCTTCAGAAGCCCGCGGTCCCCAAGACCGAGCGTCTGCGCCGGAAAGCCGGTCATCCTGTGAATTGCGGTTTCGAGCGGGATGAGCCCCTCGTCTCGCGCGTAGCGCCCAAGGACGCGCGCGAATGTGCCATAGGCCCTCGGATGCTGCCGATTGCGCAGGAAGGCGCCTTCCGCAACCATCGCGGGCGCATCCGTCCCGAAAGCCACGAAGGGCGTCTGAATCAATCGGCGCAGATTGTCCTCGGACATCGTGCGGTACACCATGGCCACGCGGCTCTTGTCTTCCACCACAAGCCGGATGGCCGCCACTTCAGGCGACACACCCCATTCCGCCGCGATATCCGATAATCGCCGCCCGATCAGAGACTGCAGCGCCTCAGTCTTCACACCGGCCACGACCGCACCGTCGGCGCCGGCCATTGCAAGCACGTTCTCCCAGTCGGAAGACGGCTCGCGCATCTCGGCGGCAACCTTCCGCGCCGTATCGCCATCCTGCAGGCGCGCAACCCAGGCATCAACACCGCCCTCGCGCACCCAGGGCGGCATGGCCGCGTCGAGACCGGTGCCCGATGCATCATAGGGATAGACATCCGCGGTGACGGCAAGACCGGCCGCGCGTGCGGAAGCAATCCGCTCGATCGCCGCATCCATCTTCGGCCAGTTGGCGCGGCCGCCGACTTTCAGGTGGTAAACGTGGAGCGGTGCGCCGCTGGCGTGCGCAATCGCAAGCGCCTCGTCGAGCGCTTCGAGAAACCGGTCCCCCTCGCTCCTGAGATGGGTTGCGTAAATGCCGCCGCAGCGCCCGGCCTCCGCGGCAAGCGCAGTCAGCTCCCCGGTATCGGCATAGGTTCCCGGCGTGTAGATCAGCGCGGAGGCCACGCCGAGCGCGCCCTCCTCGATCGCCCTCCTGAGCAGTTCCTGCATCCGGGCGATCTGGGCCGGGTCCGCCTTCGCAGCGGTATCGCCCATCACGTATCCCCGCAGCGTCGCGGCGCCCACATGCGATGCGACGTTGACGGCGACACCGGCCCCCTCCAGCGTCCGCAGATACTGATCGAGCGTCGTCCAGGTGACGTCGTAGCGCGCGTCATCCTCTTGCCGCTGCTTCATGTCGATTTTCATGTCCGGCGTGAGCGGTCCCATCGACTCGCCCTCGCCCATCACCTCGAGCGTGATGCCTTGGCGGAGGGCACTCTCCGCGCGGCCATCCACAAGCAGGCTCTCGTTTGACCAGCTGAGCATATTGATGAAACCCGGCGCCACCGCCGCCTTGCCGGCATTGATGGTGCGCACCGCGGCGCCCGGTGCCTTCACCCCGACATAGACGATACGGTCCCCCGCGATCGCAAGCTCACCGGCGAACGGCGCGTTTCCCGAACCGTCATAGATCCGTTCGCTCCGGACCAGCAGATCATAGCGGAGCTTCGGCGCGCGCGCCGAACCGGCGGCGAACGCGGAGGCCGCCGACGCCAGCACAGCAACAAACATTATCGCCGGACACCACCGACACGCCCCTACACGCACGCCCCCTCCTCGCTCGCCTTTCCTCTTCCGGTATTCTATTTACAGAAATCTACATATATATCTATAATGAAATTATATCTACATTGACGGTTTCAAGACGAAGAGGGGTCGGTGCCCATGCCGCAAACATCAGACGAAACGGCCGGCAATACCTTCCTGACCAGCGGGAGCGCGCGTTGATGTCGTATGGTTTCGTGCCCGGCCAGCGATACCGGATGCCCACACATTTCGGACCCACACCGGGCCCGCGTCAGAGCTACGGCGGCCGCGTTCTGGACTACGTCAACACGCCCCGGCAAACCATATTGAGTGCGCGCTTTGAGGCGGATGCCGGCGCGCTTGAGACGTTGCTGCCCCCCGGCTTCTCCTTGCGCAGACCGGAGCTTGCGATCGACTTCGCCTATATGACCGATATCGATTGGCTCGCCGGGCGGGCCTACAATACGTTCGGCGTATCCATCCCGGCACGCTTTGAGGGGCAGCGAGACGTCGTCGATGGCGACCTGCTGCTTGTGCTGTGGGAAAACCTGGCCGATCCGATATTGAGCGGCCGAGAGGAACTCGGTTTTGCGAAGCTCTACAGCGAGCTGCCGCCGCCCGCGACCACCGCGGACGCGGCGCAGTGCGAAGCGCTGTGGGACGGCTTCATGTTCGCCGCGCTCACGCTCCACGGCCTGTCTCCCGAGGCAGGCGATCCCGATGGAGAACCCGAAACGCAGGGCCTGCTCCACTATAAATA
>ERZ761602.4015-NODE-4015-length-19685-cov-5.341722_pt1 | contig 19685 bp, 18 predicted proteins | sample MGYA00512165_ERZ761602 | MGnify/ENA primary metagenome ERZ761602 (study PRJEB28899, sample SAMN02445085) | bioreactor sludge metagenome | biome: EBPR sludge; isolation source: Thorneside wastewater treatment plant | place: Australia: Brisbane, Thorneside... | reverse complement strand
GGGCCCCCTCCCACGAGCCTTCGCTCGCTATCGCTCGCTGCGCGCCGTCCGGCAGGGCGGCTTGCGAATTCGGCCTCCAGCTTCTTTTCAGGACGTGCGGACGTCCAGCTCGACCTTCCACACGTCGCCACCCGCGCGCGGGAGCGCTTCGAGCACCAGGGTGCCGAGCTCGCTGACACGCGCGCGCAGCCGTACGGGGACGACGTCGCCCGCTTGCCGCCCTTGCGCGGGCAGCTCGGCTTCGATCGCGCCGAGCTCGACGAGCTCGTCGTCGCGCCAGCGCTCGAGCAACGCCCCCGGTGCGTCGTCGCGGCGCACGGAGCTCGCGAAGAAGCGGAAGCGGACCGGCTCGCCGACCACCAGGCCGAGCTCCTGCGGAGGCGAGGGCGCGGTCGAGCCTTCTTCGAGGCCGAAGGGCGCGACGCAGAGCGCGTGCACCGGCGGCTCCATGCCGGGCACCGCGGGCATCGCGGTCTCGACGCCGACGTAGAACGCCTGCGCCATGCCGCCGCGGATTCGCACGCCGCCGCCGAGCCGCGCGTAGCCGTAGTAGGCCGCGCCGCGCGCGACCGCGCCATCGAGATCCGCGCCTTCGAGCACGCGCGCGTCGGGCGCGCCATCCGCCGCGAGCCAGCCGCCGATCACCTTCGTGATGCGCTCGGCGATCGCGTCGGCCTTGAGCACGCCGCCGTTGAAGAGGATCGCGGTCGGGTGGAGGAAACGCGCGCCTTCCTTCATCGCGAAGCCGAGCTCCGCGGTCGCGCCGACTTGGCGCGCGAGGAAGGCCGCGAGGTGACGCGTGACGGCAGCGTCTTGCGCGTACGGCAGACCGAGCTGCGTGAGCGCGCCGCGCGCGCGGGTCGCGGGCTTGGCGTCGGCGCCGACCTCGGGAAAGAACCCTTCGAGCAGCGTGCGGCGGACCTCTTCGAGGGTGAGCTCGGTGCGGAGCGAGCCGCCGATCAGCTTGCTGCCGCGGCTCGGCACCACGAGGGGAACGCTCTGGGGCGGGCTCGCGCCGAGGAGCTGCTCCTTGGCGTGACGGCAGCCGTGCGTGAGCGCGCGGAGCTGCCACGCGTCGAGCTTCTTGCCTTCGCTCTCGAGCTTCTGCGCGACCACGTACGCGAGCGCGAGATCCATGTTGTCGCCGCCGAGCAGGATGTGCTCGCCGACCGCGACGCGTTCGAGCGCGAGGTTTCCGTCCTGCTCGTGCACCGCGATGAGCGAGAAGTCCGTGGTGCCGCCGCCGACGTCGACCACCAGGATCACGTCGCCCACCTTCACGTGATCGCGCCACGTGCCCTTGGTCTGGGCGATCCACGCGTAGAGCGCGGACTGCGGCTCTTCGAGCAGCGTGAGGCGGTGATAGCCCGCGGCCTTCGCGGCCTCCGCGGTGAGCTCGCGCGCGGCCGGATCGAAGCTCGCCGGCACCGTGAGCACGACGTCTTGTTCGCCGAAGGGCGCGTCGGGGTGCGCGTGGTTCCACGCGTCGCGGAGGTGCGCGAGGTACTGCACGCTCGCCGCGAAGGGCGAGAGGCGCGAGACCTCTTCGGGCGCGTCGGTCGGGAGGATCGCGCCTTTGCGATCGACGCCCGGATGGCAGAGCCAGCTCTTGGCGGACGAGACGAGCCGCAGCGGGGTCTGCGCGCCGAGACGACGCGCGATCTCGCCCACCACGTACGCGGGCGTCGGATTCCACGGCAGCGCGGCCGCGCCGGGCGGGAGCTCTTGTGGGTGCGGCAGGTAGAGGAAGCTCGGCAGCAGCATCCGCTCTTCGAGCTCGCCGGGAGCCACCGCTTGCGGGAGCGAGAGCACCTCGTGCGCGACCTCTTCGCCTTCGCTCAGATCGAGATCGACGAAGGAGAGCGCGCAGTGGGTCGTGCCGAGGTCGACGCCGATCGCGTACGACGCGGTGGTCTTCTTGTCGGTCATCAGAGCTCGACCTCCGCGGGGGCGATCACCTTCACGTCGTGACCTTCGGCGAGCTTGGGCAGCTCCGCGCGCGTGACCTTCCAGCCGCGGTGCTGGAGCGTGCCGCGGAAGGGCGGCTCACCGACCACGTTGCCGGTCAGACGGATCGCGTGGGCGTCGAAGCCCTTCGGCACCTCGAGGCTCGCGCCTTCTTCTTGGTCCTTCACCGGAGCGAGCGTGAAGTGCTCGCGCACCGCCTTGCGGCAGCCTTCGTGCACCACGCGCGCGGCGGCGCCGATCTCTTCGTCCGAGAACGAGGCGACGTCCTCTTCGAGAAAGTCGATGAAGCGGCCCTCGCGCTGGAAGAGCGCGAGGAGCTGCAGCGCGGCGTCGACTGGCGCGCGCTCGATGCGCACGGGCTCGGGCTTCGGCTCCGGCTTCGGCTCGGGCTTGGGCTCCGGCTTCGCCTGCGGGGGCGGCGGGAGCGCGGGCGCGCCGCTCATCAGGCGCTGCACACCGGCGCCGAAGTCCGCGGAGAACAGGACGCGCCAAGGAGCGACGAAAGCGATCCACAGGCGAACGAAGAAGGAAGGCTTGGGCTCGGACACTCGTATCTCCTCGCGCCGTCGGCAGCGCGCTGCCGACCGTCCGTCGGAGGCCGTCACTGAGGACGCCGCCCGATCGGGAACCCCTGTTAGCACGACCTACCCCGTCGACCACGCCTCGCGCGGGGTGGTATACGGGGGCCCCTTCCGCGAGCGAACGCTCGATCTGGAGAGGCGAGCCCGCGCGCAGCGGGCTCGTGGGAGACAAAGGAGAAAGACTCATGAAGAAGAGCCTCGTCGGCCTCGCGCTCCTCCTCGGCCTCGGCTGTGGCGGCGGTAACGAGCAGGAAGCCCAGCAGCAGGCGGAGGCGCTCGGAGCTCAGCTCCAGGCGCAGATGAACATGGCGGCGGAGCAGGCCGGAGCGGCGGCGCAGCAGCAGGCTGCAGCGGCAGCGGCGGCCCAGGCGGCGGCGGCCCAGGCGGCGGCCGGTGCGGGCGCGGCGGCGGCGGCCGCCGGCGGCAGCAACTTCGGCACCGTGCAGCTCAACGCGGGCTTCGTGCCCGACCCGCACACCGCGAGCGGCACCAGCGGCGGCAGCATCGACGCGTCCACCTGGCAGGCGGGCTGCAACGGCTTCGTGACCACGCAGCCGGACCACCTCTTCGTGGCCGCGACCGCGTTCGCGAACCTGCGCGTGATGGCGCACAGCACGGGCGACATCACGCTCGTGGTCCAGAAGCCCGACGGCACGTACCTCTGCAACGACGACACGGACGGCACCGACCCGCTCGTCGAGGGCGCGTTCCCGCCCGGCACCTACAAGGTCTGGATCGGCAGCTACCAGGCCGGCACGAACTCGCCGTACACGCTGGGCTTCTCGGAGCTCTCGTCGGTGATGCCCTCGGCCCTCGGCGGCTGAGCGACGTCGACGCCGACGAACGGGCGAGCGCCTTCGGGGGCTCGCCCGTTTCGTTTTCCGTCGAAGCGCTCGCGTTCGCGGGGCCGGGGTCGCGGGGTCGGGGTCTCCGTCGCGACGACGTGCTCGACGAACGCAGGTTCCTGCTCGTGACGACCAACGTTCCACCGGCGCAACGCAACGTGCGAGGGCCCCTTCGTTGCGTTCGTGCCACCGCTCCGACCAGTCTGTCGTGATGCTCTCGCGTCGTGATTGGCTCCTCGGAGCGGCAGGTGCGGCTGGCCTCTTCGCGTGCCGCGCCGCGCCGCTTCCCGAAGGGTCGGAAGGAACGAACATGGCCACTCCGCTCGATCGCCCGGCGTCTTCGCGCATGCCGGTAGGCTTCGTCGCGCACGGTGCCCCGACGCTCGCGACCGATCGCGCCAAGGGCGCCCCGCTCGCGCGCTGGGGCGCGTCCGTACCGACGCCGCGCGCGATCCTCGTCGTGAGCGCGCACTGGACCGCGTCACCGGTGAAGATCGGCCAGACCGGTGGCGGCGCGATCGTGCACGACTTCGGCGGCTTCCCGGAGGAGCTCTACCGACTGCGTTACGACGCGCCCGGCGCGCCCGAGCTCGCGACGCGCGTCGAGGCGTTGCTCGAGGGCTTCGAGCACGTCCGCGACGAGGCCCAGCCGATGGACCACGGCGTGTGGGTTCCGCTGCTGCACATGCGCCCCGCAGCCGACGTGCCGGTGTTGCAGATCTCGATGCCCCGCGATCTCTCGCCGGCGCGGCTCGTCGCGCTCGGCCGAGCGCTCACGCCCTTGCGCGACGAGGGTGTGTGGATCCTCGGCAGCGGCAACGTGGTGCACAACCTCCGTCGCCTCGCGCCGGACGGGAGCGCCACGCCGAGCTGGGCGAGCGAGATGGACGCCTACGTGGCGGAGGCGATCGCGCGGGGCGACGTCGATGCGCTCGCGACCGCACGCGATCGCGCACCCGCGTACGCCCTCGCGCACCCGACCGACGAGCACTACCGACCGCTGCTCGTGGCGGCCGGAGCAGCCGACGGCGCGCGCGCGACGACGCCGGTGGATGGCTTCGAGTTCGGCTCGATCAGCCGAAGGAGCCTCGACTGGAGAACTTGAGCGACACCGTCGGTGACCGCGACGACGTTCGGCCTTGCACGACGCCGCTCGCACCGGCGATTCTCCAGCGGTGACGCGCGGAGCAGCCCTCGGAACGGCGTGGCGCGTTCGCGCGATCGGCGCGGCGTTCGGTGTCGGCGCGGGCGCGCTGGTCGCCAGCGTGGTGCTCGCCGCGACGCGGCCGGGCACCGTGAGCTCGATCGCGACCCGCACCGTCTTCGCGCGGGCCTGCCACCAAGATCCCGCGCGCTCGTTCGCGTGGGACGGGGAGCCTTTCTGCCTCTGCCACCGCTGCTTCGGCATCTACGCCGGGCTCGCGGTCGGCGCGCTCTTCGTGGCGCTCTTCCCGCGCCTCCCGCTCGATCCCGGCTCGCGTCGTCTCTGGCTCGCCGCGCTCCTCCCCATGCTCGTGCACGTGGCGCTGCTGCACCTCTGGCCGCCTGCGGATCTGGTCCTGCTCCGCGTCGGTACCGGCGCGCTCTTCGGTCTGTGGGGTGGTGTCGCGTCGACGTTGGCGCTCGGACAGGCCGCCTCGCCGGCCACGACGCCTCTGCGGCACGCCTCGCCCGAGGCTCTTTCGAGTTTCTCTCCCTGACTCTGCGCCCGACTCTGCGCCCCGACTCTACGCCCTGACTCTACGCCCGTTCTGGAGACATCGTGCCGAACAAACAGTTCTACATGCCCTGGGTCGTCGTGATCGGTCTCCTGACCGGTCTCGTGAGCGTCATCCCGATCGTCAACCTGCTCAATTGCATCTTCTGCGGATGGATGTTGCTCGGCGCCGGGCTCACGACGAAGCTCGTCAGCGACAAGGCGGGCGCGACGATCGAGCCCGGCGAAGGTGCGCTCATCGGGCTCTTCACGGGCGTCGTCGCGGGCATCTTCGCGGGCGCCGTCTCGGCCGGCATCTCCGCCGCGATGCACAACAGCACGTACGCGATGCTCGGAGGTGCGGACAACCCGTTCGCGCAGCAGAGCGCCGCGGGCGGCGCGATCATGCAGTTCTGCGTGTACGCGCTCTTCCTGCCCATCTTCGGCACGCTCGGTGGGCTCGCCGGCGCCGCGATCTTCAAGAAGGGCCCCCCGCCCGGTGGATACGGCGGCGGCGGATACGGTGGCGGCGCTCCGCCTCCGGGTGGCGGCTTCGGCCCGGGTCCCTTCGGTGGGCCTCCCCAGGGTGGCGGCCCCCCGCAGGGTGGTGGCTTCGGTGGGCCTCCCCAGGGCGGCGGTGGATTCGGTGGACCTCCCCAGGGCGGCGGCGGATTCGGTGGACCTCCCCAGGGCGGCGGTGGATTCGGTGGGCCTCCTCAGGGCGGTGGCGGATTCGGTGGGCCTCCGCAGGGTGGGGGCGGATTCGGGTCCTGAGCCGAGTCGCGTGACTCACGTTCGGGTTTGGACCTGAGTCACGCGCGTCCAAACGTGGTTTGAAGGTGGGCGGCGACGTGACGAACGTCGCCGTTCACGCTTACGTCCACGTTCACGCTTACGTCCACGTTCACGCTTACGTCCACGTTCACGCTTACGTCCACGCTCACGTTCACGTTCACGTTCACGTTCACGTTCACGTTCACGTTCACGTTCACGTCACGCGCGAGCTCTTCGAGGCTCACGCGTCACGCGGCGGCAACGTGAACAAGAACGTCGCGCCCTCGCCGGCGACGCCGGTGGACTCGACCCAGAGCCGCCCCCCGTGGGCCTCGATCACGCGACGCGCGAGCGCGAGGCCCACGCCCGTGCCCTCCCCGCGACCGAGCCGCTCGAAGAGCCCGAAGATGCGCTCGTGGTGGCGCGGGGCGATCCCGATCCCGTGATCGCGCACGTAGAACGCTCCGTCGTCGCGTCGACCGACGTCCACGATCGGCGCTTCGGTGCCCGAGTGCTTGAGCGCGTTCTCGATCAAGTTCTGCAGCACCTGGAGCAAACGTGTGCGATCGGCGAAGACCACCGGGAGCGGCTCCGCCACCCGCACCGTCGCGCCGCTCGCGCGAAGCCGCCCCTCGAGCTGCGCGAGCGCGTCCGCGACCACCGCCGACAGCTCCACGTCGGTCGGCCGCGCGCCACGGCCCGCGCGAGAGAGCTCCAGCAGATCGTCGAGCAACGCCTGCATGCGCGCGGAGGCGTTCGCCACGTGCCGCAGGTCGCGTCGGACGCGTTCGTGATCGCCGCGCTCGAGATCCTGCGCCAGCAGATCGACGAACCCCTGGATCGTCACGAGCGGCGTCTTCAGGTCGTGGCTCACGGTGTAGTTGAAGCGCTCGAGCTCCGCGTTCTTCGCCTCGAGCTCGCGCACGAAGCGCTCGCGCTCCCGCCGCACCGCCGCCAGCTCGCTCACGTCGAAGGACACCCCGACGCAGCCCGCGAGCTCTCCGTGCTCGTCGTGCAGCGGCACCACGTGAGTCTGCATGTCGACGCCGCCGAACGCGCTCTCGCGATGGTGCGCAATGCCCTCTTCGAGCACCTGTCGGATCGACGTCGCCTCATCGGCCGCGATCATGGCGAAGACGTCGCGGCCCACGAGCTCTCCTGGCCCGATGCCGAGCTTCGACAACGCACGCCCGGTCGAGAAGAGGATCTTCCCTTCGCGATCGAGACGCCACGCGAGCATGTCCGCGTGCTCCACGATCGCGCGCAGGTGCGCCTCGCTCTCGCGCAGCGCGTTCTCGGCGCGCTTGCGATCGCTGACGTCGTTCGCGATCCAGACCACCGCGCGGCGCCCGTCCCACCCGCCCGCGATCGGCGCGACGCGCGCCTCGAAATGCAGCGGCCGTGGACCCACGCGCAACACGTACTCGACCCGCCGCGAGCGACCGGCGTCGAGGCAGGCATGCACCTCCGCGAGGAACGCGTCCGCCTCCGCGGCCGGAAGGATCTCGTGCATCCGTCGTCCCACCAGCGTCGCGCGCTCCGCCGCCAGCAGCGACTCGTCGTGCGCGAAGACGGCGCAGTACCGGCCGTCCTCGTCGAGCACGAGGCCGAGCCCCGGCAACGCGTCGGCGATCGCACGCAGTCGCTCCTCGCTCAAACTCGTGCGCGCCTCCAGCGCCCGCACCGGTGACGCGTCGACCAGCGTGCCCACGATGCGCAGGGACGAATCGTCGAGGCGGCCGCGGAGCTCGACCCAGCCCGTCGAGGTCTCGAAGCGATGGGCGAGCGCCGTGGACTCTCGAGTGGGCATCGGAGCCGTGGTCGGAGAGGACGTGTCCCTCGGCACGCGCTCACGACTCGCGACGCGCTCCAAGGCGCGGCGGAGCTCCTCGCGGTGCGAGGGCAGCGCGCACACGATCAAATCGTCGAGCGTCGCCCCGTCCGGCAGCACCTCGGGCAACCCGAGCGCACGCACGAACGACCGCGATCCCCGCACGCGACCGTCCGCGAGGTCCCAGCACCAGAGCGCCACCCCGCCCGCTTCGGCCGCCGCGTCCTCCCACGAACGCTCGACCACGCTTGTATCCCCCGTTTGATCCACGCACCCTACGGTATCCGACGCGGCGCGGGGGTGGGACCTCGTCGCGCGAAGAGAGGGGTCGATCGTGAGCGCAGCCGAGATCCTGCTCGTCGAAGACGACGACGCGCACGCGGAGCTGATCGAGCGCTCCCTCGAACGCATCACCACCGCCGTCCGCCTCTCTCGCGCGCGCGACGGAGAAGAAGCCATCGAACGGCTCGAAGCGGCGGCCGACGAACCCGGGACCTTGCCGCGCCTCGTGCTCCTCGACCTGCGCTTGCCGAAGCTCGGCGGTCGCCAAGTGCTCGAGCACCTGAAGGCGCACCCGGTCCTCCGCCGCGTGCCGGTCGTCGTGCTCACCACGTCGAACGCCCCCGACGATCTCCGCGCGGCCTACGATCGACACGCCAACGGCTACCTCGTGAAGCCGCCCGAGCTCGCGCGCCTCTCCTCCCTCCTCCAAGACGTCGCCCACTATTGGGGCGAGCTCAATCACGTCGCCTCGTGACGATCGAACGCCCCAACGACGCGCGACCGCTGCGGCTGCTGGTGGTCGAGGACGAGGACGCCCACGCGGAGTTGCTTCGGCGCGGCTACGAGAGCGCTTCGCGTCCCGTCGAGCTCGAGGTCGTGCCCTCGCTCGCGGAGGCACGCGCGGCGCTCGATCGGAGCACCCCCGACGCGATCGTGGCGGACTTCGTGCTGCCGGACGGTCGCAGCCTCGATCTGCTGCCCTTCGCGGCCGCGCGCGGGTGCCCCGTCGTGCTGATGACGAGCCAGGGCGACGAAAGCGTCGCGGTCGAAGCCCTGCGCGGAGGCGCGTTCGACTACGTGGTGAAGACACCACGCGCGCTCGCGTCGATGCCGCACACCGTCGACCGCGCGCTCCGCGAGAACGCGCTCCTCGTCGCACATCGCTGCGCGGTGGAGCAGTCGCGGCGCAGCGAAGAGCGCCTGCGCGCGACGCTGATCAGCCTCGGCGAGGTCGTCTTCGGCGTCGACGACGCGGGGCTCCTGCGCGACCTGCACGTGCCGCAGGAGCTGCGCGCGATCTTCGACGGCGCGAGCGTGGGCTCACCGCTCGACGCCTTGGTGCCGCCGCCGATCGCCGAGACGTTGCGCGCGGCGCTCGACCGTGCGGGCAGCGACATCGTGGAGCACGCGTTCGAGCTCTCGGGGCACAGCTTCCGCGCGCGGATCTGTCCGCGCCTCGACGGCGGTTGGACGGTCGCGCTTCGCGACGAGACCGCGCGCCGAGCCGCGGAGCGTGCGCGCGAGCGGCTGGAGACGGAGCTGCGTCACGTGCAGCGGCTCGAGACGCTGGGCACGCTCGCGGGCGGCGTCGCGCACGACTTCAACAACCTGCTCGTCCCCGTGATGGTCGGTTTAGACGTGGCGCGCTCGGAGCTCCCCGCGGACTCGCGTGCGCGGAGCATCCTCGACGACGCCCGGCTCGCGGCAGAGCGCGCGCGAGAGCTGGTGCAGCGGCTGCTCAGCTTCAGCCGCACCGCGGAGGCCCACGAGCGGCGACGGGTGTCGCTCGCGAAGGTGGTGCGTGAAGCGATCCCCGTGTTGAAGGTGAGCCTCGCGGGTCGGCAGTTGGTGCTGGAGCTGGACGACGCGCTGGAGGTGTCGGTGGACGTCGGACAGATCCAGCAGGTGGTGTTGAACCTGGTGATGAACGCGCACCAAGCGTTGGGAGACGCGCCGGACCCGGTGCGCCTCGCGGTGCGCAGCACTGACGACGTCGGCGTGGACGGCGAGTGGGTGGAGCTCGCCGTGCACGATCGCGGACGTGGGATCGCGCCGGAAGTGCTGGAGCGAATCTTCGAGCCGTTCTTCACGACGAAGGGGCCCACGCAAGGGACGGGGCTCGGGCTGACCGTCGTGCACGGGATCGTACAAGCGCACGGAGGCTTCGTACGGGCGCGGAGCGACGCGGAAGAAGGCACGGAGCTGGCGGTCCGCCTGCCCCGCGCGAGCTGACGACTGCGAGCGGACGACTGCGAGCGGACGACTGCGAGCGGACGACTGCGAGCGGATGCCCGAAGCGGTCGTGCTCTCGAAGCAGTCGCGGTGATCACGCGTGTTCGCATGCCTCGCTCCACGCGAGACGCCTCACCGTCCGGAAGACCGCCACTGGCGGTGCGCGGTCGTTCATCCCATGTTCGCCCCCTACGTCGCTGGCCCGCGCCGCAGAGCCGACACGGAGCCGCCCACACGACCTCTCGGGAACACTCATGCCGGAAGCCGATCCGAACCGCCTCGTCGAGTGCATCAAGCTGAAGAAGACCCTGCCGGGTCTCGCGAAGCCGCCCTTCCCCACGCCCTTCGGCAAGCAGATCTTCGAGACGATCTCCAAAGAAGCTTGGGATCAATGGCTCCAGGAGAGCGTGAAGTTCATCAACACGTACCGCGTGGACCTGTCGAGCCGCGAAGGTACGGAGTTCATGCTCAAGCAGCTCCGCATCTGGATGGGGCTCGAAGACGGTGAGCTCGCGCAGACCGCCTGGACCCCGCCCGAGGAGTGACGTCGCACGGCTGCGCGCTCGGGGAAGCCACCGCGCGGTCACACCGTGCGAGGTGGCGGACGTCGCATCGGCGTCCGTCCTCTCGTTTTCGTGACGTGATCTCGAGGCTGCCCCGACGACCGCGTGTACGGCCTGTCCGCGCGCACTCGCAGCGCTCTCGACGTGGTGCCGCACCGCGTCGTGCGAAATCGGCCGACCGAACGGATCTGGCGTGGACATCCCGCACACTGCTCCACGCGCCCTGTGGGGTCGCTGTGGACAACTCGATCTCGTGCCCACGAAAACCGCCGCCCACGAGGCGGCTTTTTTCATTGATTCAAAACACTTGCGAGCCGAGCCGCGAGACGCTCCGAGAATCCCCAGTTGTTGTGGATTGAGGGTGCAAAGGTGGCCGGTCGAGCGGCCACTTGGCGAATTCGCACATGACGTCCGACGTGAGTGCGAGATCGCCGCAGCCCCGCCTGGCGATCGTTCGGTCTCGTGTCGCGCACGTGTCGGACCGGTGTCGGAGCGAGGCATTTCCGAGCCCCGTTCGGTCCCCGTGCTTGGTAGGCTTCCGACGTGAGCCCCCTTCGCCTCGGGTCCGCGCTCCTCGCGCTCGCCCTCGCCTGCGGTGGTGACGACGCCCCTCCGTCGTCCGGCTGCCGAACCGACGACGACTGCCCCCGGACCGCGCCGCGCTGTTTGGCCGACGAGACGGGGGTCGGGGAATGCAGCGCCCAATGCAGCGTCGACGGAGACTGCGACTCCGGCGAGTGCCTCGATGGGACCTGTGCGGAGTGCTTGGCGCCCTTGCCCGGGACCATCGACCCCGGCCGCGAGTGCGGCTGCCAGGCCGACTGCCGCGGCGACGACGCCGTCTGCGAGGTGGGGATCTGCGTCGCCGACTGCCGCACCACCGGCTGCCCCGACGATCAGGTCTGCGAGGGCAGCCCGCCACGCTGCGTGCTCGGCTGCGAAGGCGACGCCGACCGCGCCGAAGGAGACCCCTGCGACTGCAACGCGCAGTGTGTCGCCGGGCTGACCTGCGTGGGCGGCTTCTGCGGCGAGAGCTGCGAGGTCGACGAGACCTGCGGCGCGGGGGAGTGCGGACACGAGGTCCTCGTCCCGCCGAGCTGCCGCCCGATCTCGGAGAGCTGCGGCTTCGAAGGCACCACCCCGCTCGGGGTCGACTGCGTCTGCAACGGCGCCTGCGACTTCGACGCCCCGCTCTGCGTCGGCTTCTTCGCAGAGGGCTTCCGCGGCCAGGTGTGCAGCCGCGAGTGTGGCCCCGAGGCGCCCTGCCCCGAAGGCAGCTCCTGCTGTGGCGTGGACGCGCAGGTCTACTGCCTCCCGCCCGACCTCGCGGCCTCCATCGGCGCGACCTGCGCCCCCTGAGCACTCACGCGCCCTTTCGAGCGCGCTTCGTCTCGGCTTCGATCGCACCTTCCGTCGACTTGGCTTCGATTCTGCAAACACCGTTCGCGCGGCACGCTTCACGGCGTCTCGTGTCCCCACTTCGCGCCCCCGTTCGGTGGCGCCCAACCCACGAGCGCCGGCTCCGAAGCGGCCTCGGTGGATGGAGAGCCCGATGAAGCTTCACCTCCTCGCCGCCCTCCTCGTCGCGACGCTCGCGCCGACCGCGTGCACGACCTCGCACGAACGCCCGAGCGCCGATCCGCCCGAGGAACCGGTGGGGCTCCGACCCCAGGACCTGAGCAGCCGCACCGAGACGCCCCTCCTCTTCCTTCCGTCGCGGTACATGGAGCGCGCCGTCCTCACCGCCGAGCAGCCCTGGTACGCCGCGTCGTTCCAGGACGAGCACGTCACGATCTACCTCCACGGGACGATCGCGTACGTCGACGCACCGGACGATCTCACCCAGGAGAACACGATCCCGAACGCGACCGCGCGTGGTGTCGGAGCGTGGGACACGCTGAACGAAGGTGTCCGCAGCCTCGCGTGGGAGGAGATGGGCGCGGCCTACACGCTCGAGGTCGAGTGCGCGTCGATGCTCGATCGTCGCTGCACCGACGAAGGCTTCCTCCGGGAGCTCGCGGACGAGCTGGAGGTGCAGCCGTGAGGTCTCTCGTTCTCGTCGTCGCCTTCGCGCTCGCGGCCCCCGCCGCCGCGCAGAGCTTCAACCCCGCCGGCACCCTGACCCCCGGCAGCGGCCGCGGTCGCGTCGACGCGCGCGTCTGGGCGCCCGGGATGCGCTTCCCGATCCGCGATCTCCCCGCGTACGCGAACTCGCAGGTCTATGGCGTGGGCGGCTACAGCGGCCCACGCGGCGGGCAGTGCGACAGTCGCAATTACAGCTTCCCGTGGTGGGACAACTATTGCGAAAGCCGGAGCTGGAACATGCCGCTCTGTCCGGCAGGTCGCGGACACCAGGGCCAAGACATTCGCCCTTCCACTTGCCGCGCCGGGGCCCATCCGGCGGTCGCGGCCGCCGCGGGGACGATCACGAACATCGGGCGCTACTCCGTCTACCTCACGGGCTCGGACGGCACGCGCTACGACTACCTCCACATGTCCAACGTGCGCGTGCGCGTGGGCCAACGCGTCAACTGCGGCGACGTGCTCGGCATGGTGTCGAACACCTTCAACGGCACCCCGACCACCATCCACCTGCACTTCAACATCCGCCAAGCGGTGCGCGGTCTCGGCAGCGTGTACGTGCCGCCCTACAGCTCGCTCGTGGACGCGTACCGTCGCGTGCAGGGCGGGACCGCGTGCACGCCCGCGATGGACGCAGGCGTGATGGACGCCGGCCGCACCGACGCCGGTCGCGCGATGGACGCGGGCGGCGAGGTCGGCGGGCAACGCGGCTGCTACTCGTCGACGCTCCGCCGCCCGGTGGATCACGGCGAGTGCGTGCAAGTCACCGCGGCCGGATGCGGCTCCGGGAGCTGCGCTTGGTACACGTGCGACGACGGCTATTGGCAGTGCACGCAGCCCTCGTCGTGCGGCAGCCGCCGTCATCCGAACGCTGCGTGCGGCACCGACGCCGGCCCGCCGCGCGACGGTGGGATGTCCGTCCGCCGGAGCTGCCGCAGCACCTTGCTCGGCCGCAACGTCGACGACGGAACCTGCGTGCAGGTCACCGGCCGCGCGCGACCTGGCGAACCGGACAGCTGCGCCGGCGGCTGCGGCTGGTACGAGTGCGACGACGGCACGTGGACCTGCACCGACAGCTCCGCGTGCCGCGGCGATCAGTACCCCTACGCAGCCTGCGCGCCCGCGGGCGACGACTGCCGCTCCGCGACCCTCGGCAGCACGGTCGGGCACGGCGACTGCGTGCAGGTGAGCCGGTCCGGCTGCGGCCTCGAACGCTGCGGCTGGTACACGTGCGCCGACGGGAAGTGGTCCTGCGCGGATCCGACGAACTGCCGCGGCGTCACGTACGAGAACATGGCGTGCGGAGACTTCGATCTCTGCGAGATGAACCAGGACTGCGACTCGTGTAACCGAGCCCCCGGCTGCGGTTGGTGTGGCGCGACCGGCGAGTGTCAGAGCGACCGAAAGCGCGTCGATTGCGGCGACACCTGGCTCGACGAGCCGAACAGTTGCGTGGATTGCAGCGGGTACACGGATTGTGACTCGTGCGCACGCAACGGCTTCTGCGGTTGGTGCCCGGGCGTCGGCTGTCTGAACGACGAGACGGAGCAGGCGCGGATGTGCAGCGACTACATGGCGGGAAGCTGCCGCTGAACCGTTCGCTCACGTGAAGACGAGGCCCGCTCCGGCGGGCCTTCGTCGTCTCTCGTCCATTCACGCGCGCTTCGCCGAGCAACCTCGCGATGAGGCACGGTCCGGTCACTCGTCGGCCCACGAGGGAGGCGGACCGAACGACCGAAGCTGCTAGGGTCCGCGCGCCGTGACGCTCTCCGCCAAGCTCGCCGAGCTCCATCCACGCCGCTTCTTCGGCGAAGCCTTCGCGATCGCCGACGCGCGGCGCGACGAGGCCTTGAAGAACGGGGGATACCCCGCCTGGAAACCCTTCGCGGTCGCCGCGATCGGCGCGGTCGTCCTCCTCGCGCTCCAGAAGTACGGCACCTCGCAGTTCTTCCTCGAGCTCGTGGCCGACTGGCAGCAGAGCGATCCTTCGTGGCGCGAGGTCCACGAATCGGCCTACCTGCGCGAGCTCTACGGCAAGGTCTGGTGGACCTCCTGGCGCGTCGCGGGCTACCTCGTGCTGCCCGCGCTCTTCGCGAAGCTCGTCTTGAAAGAACGGCTTCGCGATCACGGGCTCGGCTTCGGCCACGTGCGCGACCACCTGTGGATCTACCTCGTCGCGATCGCGATCGTGCTGCCGATGGTCTTCGGGGTCAGCTACCTCGACTCCTTCCAGCGCAAGTACCCGATGTACGAGTTCGCGGGCCGGAGCTGGAGCGACTTCTTCCTCTGGACCGCGATGTACTCCGCGCAGTTCCTCGCGCTCGAGTTCTTCTTCCGCGGCCATTGGCTGCGCGCCTTCGCGCCCGTGATGGGTGGCCACGCGATCACCGCGATGATCATCCCCTACGCGATGATCCACATGAACAAACCCTTCGGCGAAGCGGTGGGCTCCATCGCGGCCGGCCTCGCCCTCGGCGCGCTCGCGATCCGCAGCCGCTCGATCTACCCGGGCTTCCTCGTGCACGCGACGATCGGCTTCTCGATGGACCTCGCCGCGCTCGCCCAGAAGGGCCAGTGGCCGGGCGGCTGAGCACGACTCCCGAGGCATCGCGCTCGAGTACGAAGCCGCTACGTCGCGCGCGGCGTGAGCGATAAGCTCTCCCCATGCAGCCCGACCGTGACGCCCTCGAAGGCCAGATCGACGCGCTCCGTCGCGCCGGTCGCTTCGCGGAGGCCGCGAACCTCTGCCTGCAGCTCGGCGAGCCCGCGCGCGCGAGCGAGCTCTTCGCGGCGGTCTGGGATTGGCCCGCCGCCATCCGCGCCGCCGAACAAGCGAGCCGCTACGCGCTCGCGTTCCGCCACGCGCTCGAAGCGAACGATCGCGCGACGCTGCAGCGCCTGCTCACGATCCTTCCCGAGCACCCGAGCGAAGCGCTCGAAGCGGCCGGCCTCGCCGAACGCAAAGGTCGCGTCGTCGACGCCGCGCGACTGCACGAAGCGGTCGGCGATCTCGCGGCGGCCGCCGAGCTCTACGAACGCGCGGGCGAGCTCGGTGAGGCCGCTCGCTGCCACGAGAGCTCGGGCGACTACCGCAAGGCCGGCATGCTCTACGAGCGCCGCATCAAGGAAGACCCGACCGACGGCGAAGCGGCCCTGCGGCTCGGGCGCATCCTCGCGCACTTCGGGCGCTTCGATCACGCCGCGCGCGCGCTGCAGATCGCAGAGCAAGATCCCGAACGACGCCGCGCCGCGCGCGCGCTCCTCGTCGCGTGCTTCTCCGCCCTCAAGCTCCACGACGCCGCGGGCGCGTGCCTCGATCGGCTGCGCGAGCGCGAGCCCGAGCTACCGATGCGCGTCGCCGACTTCCTGCGCGCGACCTACGGCGACGAACGAGGCCTCGCCGCCTACGCGCTCGGCGGCACCTCCCACGACGCCGCGCAGCTCCTCGCCGGCCGCTACCGCGTGTTGCGTCCGCTCGGCAGCGGCGCCACCGGCCGCGTGCTCCTCACGCACGACGGCTTCTACGACCGCGAGGTCGCGGTGAAGGTGCTCAGCGTCGGCAGCGGCGCGCACGGACGCGACTCCTACGCGCGATTCGCGAAAGAGGCGCGCGTCGCAGCCGGCATCGATCACCCGAACGTGGTCGCGGTCTACGAGTTCAACCCCGACGGTCCCTTCCTCGTGATGGAGCACATGGCGGGCGGCACGCTCGAGGATCGCCTAGAACGCAGCGACAAGCCGCTCCCACTCTCCGTCGTGCGCCACGTCGTCTTCAGCGTGCTGCGCGGCCTCGAAGCGGTGCACCGCCGCGGCGTGATCCACCGCGATCTCAAACCCGCGAACGTGTTCTTCGGCGCCACCGGCGACGTGAAGATCGGCGACTTCGGCGTCGCCCATCTGCAGGATCTCGGCGCCACGCTCACCGGCGCGATGCTCGGCACGCTCGCGTACATGGCGCCCGAGCAGATCACCGGCTCCGCGCGACCGGAAGCCGCGACCGATCTCTACGCGCTCGGCTGCATCCTCTTCCGAATGCTCACGCGCGACCTGCCTTACCCCGGCCCGGACTTCGTCGCGCAGCACCTCGAGCTCCCGGTGCCGAAGGTCTCCGAGAAGCGTACAAGCCTCGGCGACCGCTTCGACGCGCTCGTCGAGCGCCTGCTCGCGAAGGAGCCACGCGCGCGCTTCGGCTCGGTCGACGAAGCGCAGCGCGCGCTCGACGCGCTCGACTGGACCGACCCCGAGCACGACGCGCTCGCCGAGCTCGTCGCCGACGCCGCGCCGCGCCGCCCGAGCGCGCTGCCCTCGCGTCCCCCGAGCGCGCCCGCGAGCGCCGACCGCTACGAGCTGCTCGAGCCGCTGCCGGACGGTGCGTACCTCGCGGTCGACACTCTGCTGGCGCGCCGCGTGCGCATCGAGCCGTGCGACGAGCCCCGCGCACTCCACTTGCGCAAGCTCGCCCGCACCGACGGCCCGTTCGTGCAGGCGATCCTCGACGTCGACCCCGAGAGCTCACGCGCGATCCTCGAGGTCCCGCGTGGCGAGCCGCTCTCGCGCGCGCTCCTCGACGAGGCACGACGCGCGACCGTACGCGAACAGATCGCGAGCGCGCTGCAGAGCTTCCACGAGCTCGGCCTCGTCCACGGCGACGTGCGCCTCTCGAACGTGATCGTGGGCCCGGGCCGTGCGGTGCTGCTCTTGCCGGAGCATGCGAGCTCGGAGGCGACGGCTGACGACGACGTTTCCGCTCTAGCCGCATTGTTCTGACCAAACTCAGACTCCGAACGACAGCATCGGCAATGGCTGAGCTTCGCCGATTGCCTCGATTCGTCCGAGACCGATACGCTGCGCATGGAGGGTTCGATGCATCGGCTTCTGCTGTTGACGTGGTGCCTCGCGTGCGGAGGATCGCCGACTCCCGCCGACGCAGGTGCGATGAGGGGAGACGTCGGAGAAGTCGCAGACGCGGACGGAACCTCCGATGCCCCTTCCATGCCGATCTGTGAGGTCGAAGCGGCTCCTTCCGTTCCGATCGGTCAGCCCTTGGTCGGGCTCCGCGCCACGGGCAACCCTCGAACCGAGGTCGGCATCGTCTTCGCGGAGACGACGGACGGAGTCGTCGGACGCCACTTCGACTCGGAAGGAGATCGCCCGCTCGATCTCGGCCTGTCCCACGTCGTCGATCTGGACTCCTCGAGCGGGCTCTTGGGTGAGCTCCTCGTGCTCGCCGACGACACGGAGGGCCACGCCGCGCACCGACTCGGGCCGGACGGCACCCGCATCGCGCGCGTTTCGCTCCCGTTCCAGGCGTCGACTGCGGTGCTCACCGACCACCTCGTCACCGTCGATGCAGAGGGGCTGCGGGTCGTCGTGTTGGATCCCACGACGGGTGAGGAGCATGCGTCCTCTCCGATCGGCGCGAGCGAGGGTGCGCGCCTGCGACGCGACGGCGACGGCCGCGCGGTGCTCTTCGTTCACGACCACGACGGCATCCGACGGTCGGTCCTCGCGTCCGACGCCACCGCGACGGCCACCACGGCGCTCGACGGCTCGTTCGTCTCGTTCGACGCCAGCGAGCGCTACCTCGTCGGCCTCGACGCGGAAGGTGGGCTGATCGCGCGCTTCGGGACCGGAGGCACCACCGACACGGAGAACCCGACGGCGATCCCGGGCTCGACCGGCACGGGGGTCGTGCTCGGCCTCTCCGACGATCACGACGTCGCGATCAGCCTGCACCGTGCGGGCGACCGGTCCGTGCTCGTGTTGCACCCGCTCTCGACGGGCGCCCCCGAGCTCACGACGGTCCTCGCCGAGTCCGACGGTGAAGTCGCCATCGCGGTGGCAGGCATCGGCGGCTATCGGACCTTCCCACAGTTCCGCGTGTTCTGGGGTCGCATCGGTCAGGCCGAGCCCGTCCAGTCGGCGTGGGTGTCGTGTCCGTATCTCTTTTGACGGCGTCTGCACCTCGAGAGACTCCTCGAAGAGGCCGACGCCGACCGCTCGAGAAGCGGGCGCACCGCCGGAGGACGCCGCGCCCGACCGCCACCGTCGACGACGACGTGGCCGCACTGGCCGCGCGGCGACCCTAGCGATCGTCGTGACGCCTCTCTAACGTTCCGTGGGTCGTCGCCCGATGGATCTCGCCATGGAACGGGGCCTCGAGACGGTGCGCGCGTTGTCGGCGGGTGAGGTCGTCGCGCGTCGGTACGTGGTGTCGAAACCGCTGGCCGACGGAGGCATGGCGCAGCTCCATCGCGCGCACGACCTCGTGCACGGCGTCGACGTCGTCCTGAAGCTCCCACTCGTCGACCACGCGGAGTACTTCGAGCGGCTCGAGCGCGAAGCGCACATCCTCTCGTCCCTGCGTTCACCGCACGTGGTCCGAGCGCTCGACTTCGTCCGCACCGACGAAGGCGTGCCGTGCCTCGTGCTGGCCCACGTGCGCGGCGGAGACCTCGCGTCGCGGCTCGACGCGGGCGAGCGTCCCTCGAGCCGCCGCGCCCTGCGCATCCTCGGCGCGGTCGCCACGGCGCTCGATCACCTCCACGAACGAGGCGTGGTCCACCGCGACGTGAAGCCTGCGAACGTCGTCGGCTACGACGGTCGCGCGGTGCTCGTCGACTTCGGTCTGGCGACTTCCGACCGCACCGAGCTCGCGCGCGAGCGAGCGCGCATCCTCGGAACTCCGATGTACATGGCGCCCGAACAAGCACTCGGCCTCGGCGAGCACGTGGGTGCCGCCTCCGACCGCTACGGCTTGGCGGCGCTGGCGTTCGAGCTCGTGACGGGCGCACGGCCGTACCCGACGGCAACACCGGGCAAGCTCCTCCTCACGATCGCCGAGCGAGCGCCCCGACGACCGAGCGAAGTGGGTCATCCATCCCTGGCGCTCGACGCGGTCTTCGCGCGCGCGTTGGCGCGTGACCCGGCGCGGCGCTTCGAGAGCGCACGCGCGTTCGTGGATGGGTTGCGCACCGCGCTCTGCGAGCGTGGCTCCTCGTCGCTTCCGCCCGTCTGCACCGCGACCTTGCCCACGGTCGCGCTCTCGCGCGCTGCGTGAGCCCTACTCCACGCGCACGACGGTCGTCTCGCCCGGACGTACGCGCACCC
>ERZ761602.4013-NODE-4013-length-19691-cov-3.802404_pt1 | contig 19691 bp, 19 predicted proteins | sample MGYA00512165_ERZ761602 | MGnify/ENA primary metagenome ERZ761602 (study PRJEB28899, sample SAMN02445085) | bioreactor sludge metagenome | biome: EBPR sludge; isolation source: Thorneside wastewater treatment plant | place: Australia: Brisbane, Thorneside... | reverse complement strand
ATCTTGGACGGTGTCGTGAGCGACGACAGCGCCGTCGCGGCCGTCGTTCGATTCGACGCGTGCGGCCTCGCCTCGAGCACGACGACGCTGGGGCCAGGCCGTCGATCCTTCGAGGCCGGGAGCCGGCTCGCCGCAGACCTCGCGGCACGGGCCCGACGCGGCGAGCCGCTCCGCGCCATTCTGGCCCTGAGCGATGGCCTGGGCGTCAACGGCAGCGAGCTCGCCCGAGGGCTGAGCGAGACGCTTCCTCCCGGGGTCGTCGTCACCGGTGGGTTGGCGGGGGACGGTGACAGATTCGAGCGCACGAGCGTATTGCACGGCAGCGTGGCGCGATCGGGCGCGGTGACGGCGGTAGGTTTCTACGGCGAAGCGGTAGACGTGCGCACCGGGTCGCAGGGCGGCTGGGACGTCTTCGGCGTCGAGCGCGCGGTGACACGCGCCTCGGGCAACGTCGTCTACGAGCTCGACGGCAGACCCATCCTCGATCTCTACCGAGAGTACCTAGGCGAACGCGCCGCCGGCCTGCCGGCGACCGCGCTGCTCTTCCCTCTTGCGCTGCGGTGTTCGCGCGAGACGACGCACAGCTTGGTCCGCACCGTGCTCGGCATCGACGAAGCCGAAAGGTCGATGCGCTTCGCCGGCGACGTCCCCGAGGGCTCCTTGGTCCAGCTGATGCGCGCGAACTTCGACCGCCTCGTTCAGGGTGCGTCGGACGCAGCGGCGATGACGGCGCTACGCGACGACCCGAGGCAATGCCTGGTGCTGGCAATCAGCTGCGTCGGCCGCAGGTTGGTGCTCGGCCAGCGCGTCGAAGAAGAGACGGAGGCGACGCTCGAGAACTTCGGCCCGCGAGCGCGTCAGATCGGCTTCTACTCGTACGGTGAGCTGTCGCCCGCCGGGGGCGGGACGTGCGAGCTCCACAACCAGACCATGACCTTGACGGCGATTCTCGAGCGCTGATGCACTCTCTCCTGCGCCGGCAGCTGAAACGACTGGGCCTCTCGGAGGTCGTGCCCCCGACGGCGGAGGAGTGGCAAGGGCTGCTCGCGCAGGTGTCGCAGACCTACGACGAGGCGGATCAAGACCGATACACCCTGGAGCGCTCGCTTCGTCTCTCATCCGAAGAGATGCGCCGCTTGTACGACGAGCTGCGCGAGAGCTCGGAGGCGCAGCTCGCGGCGCGGTGGAGCGAGCTGCAGAAGACCAAAGAGGCGTTGAGGCTCGCCAACGTCGACCTCGAGCGGCGAGTCGAGGAGCGGACATCGGCGCTGCGGCGGGCCGAAGACCAGCTTCGGCAAGCGCAGAAAATGGACGCGATCGGTCGGCTCGCCGGCTCGGTCGCCCACGACTTCAACAACATGCTGGTCGTCATCATCAGCTGCGCGCAGCTGGCGCTCGAGCAGATCGAAGAGAGCGGCGCCGCGTGCGGATGCTCCGAGGACCTGGAGCAGATTCTCGGTGCCGCGCAGCGAGCCGCGTCGCTCACCCAGCAGCTCCTCGCGTTCAGCCGCCAGCAGGTGCTCGAGCCGCGCGTGGTCGACCTCAACGAAGTCGTCCGCGACATGGGGGGCCTCGTCAGCCGCCTGATCGGCGAGAACATTCGTTGCACGCTACGTTGTTCGGAGCGGCCCGCCAGGGTCTTGGTCGACCCGAGCCAAATCGAGCAGGTCGTCCTCAACCTCGTCGTCAACGCGCGCGACGCGATGCCATCGGGCGGTCAGCTCGAGATCGCGACCGACGCGATCAGTGTCCCGCCGGCGACCGCGGTCGAAGAGGGCCTCTCGTCCGGGGATTGCTTCGCGCTCACGGTGCGCGATACGGGCGTCGGCATGTCGGCGGAGACGTTGGCGCGGATCTTCGAGCCGTTCTTCACGACCAAGGAGCGCGGCAAGGGCACGGGCCTGGGTCTGGCAACGGTGTACGGGATCGTCAAGCAAAGTGGCGGCACCATCTCGGTGCGCAGCGCCGAGGGTGACGGCACGCTGTTCCGTGTGTTGTTCCCGCGCGCGGCCAAGGCCGAGACGGCGCGCGCGCCGACGCCGACGCCGTTCCGCGCCAACAACGGAGAGTCGGTGCTGCTCGTCGAGGACGACGAGTTCGTCCGCAAGACGGCGGCGCGGGTCCTCGTCCGTGGCGGCTACACCGTGCTCGAGGCGAGCAACGCAGAAGACGCGCTCGTCTCGCTTGCGAACGCCGACGTCGACTTGCTGCTCACCGACGTGGTCATGCCCGGGATGAGCGGCGCGGAGCTGGCGCGAACCGCCCGGGCCCGATTTCCCGAGCTGACCGTGCTGGTGATGTCGGGCTACCTCGATCTACCCGCCAACGCTTCTCTCGAGCCAGGGCAAAGGCTGCTCGCGAAGCCGTTCACCCCGTCGACCCTGCTCGGCGCGGTGCGCGAGTCGATCGACGCCGGCCGCGAAGACATGCCGGCGGGCTAGGAATCTCTTTGGCGGTAGCTCAGGCCGCGATCTGGACGTCGATCACCGCTGCCTTGCCGACGATCTTGGCGATCCGCGTGGCGGTCTCCGACGTCAGACGCGTGCCCGACGGGACGAGCAAGGCGCCGGCGCCGTTGTGCAGGTCGCGGACGAGGACCATGCCCTCGCGGAGAGAGTTGGCGGTGACGGCCTGGACGTTCTTGGGCGTGGTGCGCAGCTCTACGTGAAGCCGGTCTGCTGCCTCGCGTACGCAGTAGGCGAGGCTCACGCGCTGAGCGGGGGCGCCGGCCCCGTGGCTGGACGCGGCCACCGTGATCGGCAGGCCGAGCGTGTAGGCGCTGCCGTCATCGCCGGCGGCTCGCTTGATCACGCCCGCGACCTGGTTCGCCATCTCGCGCACGATGTCCTCGAGATCCGCGCGCTCGAAGGTCGTCTCGCCCGTGAGCAGGTGCGCGACCTCGCGAAGCGCCTGCGAGCCCACCGCGATCGAGACTTCGAGGTTGTGAGCATCACCGGCGCCGATCATGGCGATGCGCGCCGCGAACGCCGGCTGCGAGACCGGCCCTGCCGGCGCACTCGCGAGCTTGCAGCCCGCCATCTGTCCGATGGCGGTGCTGACGAGCTCGCCCGCGCTGCGCCAGTACCGCAAGCGCGTCGGATCGTGCTCGACCGACCAGTCGAGCATCTGGCCGCCCTTCGTGTCGATCACCGCGCTCACCGCTGTGCGCTTGCCGAGGCGGAGCGGTGCCTCGATGCGGGCCACGATCTCTTCCTTGGGGCAGGGGTTGCGCACGAAGTCGTCGGCGCCAGCGGCGAGCAGCCCGGGGATGTCGCTCGGCGGGCGCCCTCCGAGCATGGCCACGACGTACGGCGACGCCGCTACCGCGCGGATCCGCTTGAGGACGGCCGGCGCACCGACGTCGCTGAAGCCACAGTCGAGGAGCACGGAGTCAGGCGCGGCCTCGGCCACCAGCCCGGCGAGCGCGTCGACGGTGTCGACGACCTCCACCTCGTGGCGGCGCTCGGTCAGCCACTTCCACACGGTGGCGCGCGAGGTCTTGTTGGCATCGGCGATGAGGACCCGCACGGCTCAGCAATCTCCCAAGAGCTTTCGGGCGGTCGCGACGAGCGCGTCGGGCGTGAACGGCTTCGTGATCCAGCCGCGGGCCCCGAGCTCCTTGGCGCGGCGCACCAGCTCCGCCTGGCTCTCGGTGGTGAGCATGACGACCGGAACCGCCGACGCGGGCGTAGCGCGCACCTGAGCGAGAAACTCGAGCCCGTCCATACGCGGCATGTTGATGTCGCACATCACGAGCGAGATCTCCGGCCACGCGAGCAGCTTCTCCAGCGCTTCTCGCCCATCGGCGGCCTGGATCACCGTGTAGCCCGAAGCGCACAGGGCCCTCTCCACTTGGCGGCAAACCAGCGGTGAGTCATCGACGATCATTACGGCTCTCGACATCTTCGAAAACGGCTCCTGCATCGCCAAACGTCACGCCAGCCCCTGAAGTAAAGAGGGCTCGGCGGCCGCCTGAGCGTCGAGCTCGTCCGCTATGACTCGGTTCCTGCCGCCGCGCTTCGCGCGGTACATCGCGCCATCCGCACGCGTGATGAGCGCCTCGATGGCTTCTCCCCGGGCGAGCGTCGCCACGCCGAGCGACGCCGTCACCGAGAGGCTCAGCCCCTCGGTGGTGACCACCTCGAGGGCCTCGATCGCCGCGCGCACGCGGTCGCAGGCGATCTGGGCGCCCACGCGATCGGTGTGGGGCAGAGCCATCAGGATCTCTTCGCCCCCCCACCGAGCGACGACGTCTGCGTCGCGCAGCACGTCCCGGACGGCTCTGGCGACCTGGATCAGTACGGCGTCACCTGCGTCGTGACCGTACTTGTCGTTGACCTGCTTGAAGTGGTCCACATCGAGCAAGGCGACGCTGAGATCGTGGCCGTATCGAGCCGCGCGCGGGCCCTCTTGGGCCATCCACTGAGCGAACGCGCGGCGATTCAAGAGACCGGTGAGAGGGTCGGTCGACGCGAGCCGCCGCGTCTCCTCGACCAGGAGGTTCACGCGCAGCGGCCCCCCCAGCTCGCGGGCCAGGATCGACACGAACGACTCGGCCGCCGCCTCGCCGCTCCGTGACGGCGAGAGCGCGATGCGCCCGACCGGCGTCCTGCCGAGCATGACGGTCTGCACGATGGGCTCGGCACGCGGCAGGTCGTCCGACGTGTCGTCGTCCTCGAGCCTGAACGGCGACTGCGTCTCGGTGACCCCGAGCACGCGCCGCGCGCCCTCTTCGGCGGCGTCGCCGCCCTCTGGGTGGTGGTGGATGCCGAAGAACGACAGCTCGGGCGCGTAGACCGCCAGCCAGCGGTACGAGTGGACCTGAGACAAGAACTGGGTGAGCCGGTCGAACAAGCGCTGCGGGGTGTCGCAGCTCGAGAGCGAACGCACCTCGGCCGCGATGACCGACTCGAAGAGCGCCATGTCGAGGTGGCGCGCGATCCGCTCGCGGACGTCGGTGGCGCCACCCGGGAGCTGCATGAAGAAGTCGTCGCGCTCGGGCGCGGCGGCCTCGAGCTCGCGCTCGAGCACGCGGAGCAGCTCGCTCACTCGCCCCTTGCCCACGAGCGTGGCCGCGCCGGCGCGCCGCGCCCAGAACCGGTTGCGACGATCGGTCTCGTCACCCCGAAGCAGCACCGGCACCCGCGCCGTCGCGGGCTCGCTGCGGAGAAACCGACAGATCTGCACGCCCGAGGCGCCCGGCGTCCACAGGTCCGCGATCACGGCATCGGGCGGGTCGGCGAGCGCCAGGCCCGCGCCGCCGATGCCGTCCTCGGCCAGGGTGACGGTGTAGCCGAGCGCTTCGAGGCGCTTGGCCAGCTGCGTCCGGCTCGAGGCGACGGGGTCGATCAGGATCAGGCGGTGCACGATCGTGAGAACGGATCAAACCCGGGCTCGCGAAAGACGATACCTGACGCAAGGGATCAGGCCGCGTCGGCGAGCAGCTGGGACAGCGACGGCGACATCGCTTCGACCGGAAAGACCATGCGGAACGTCGTCCCTCGACCGGGGCCGCTGTCGATGCTCACGCTGCCGCCGAGGTCCTTCGTCACCGCCAGCACCGCGCCCAACCCGACCCCCCGGCCGGAGATATCGCTGACACGCGCCGCCGTCGAGACGCCATCGGCGAACAAGGCGTGCTCCAGGTCGGCGCGCGTCTTCCTCGGTAGCCCCAGCTTCTGGGCCTTGTCGGAGACGCGGTCCCAGTCGATGCCACGCCCATCGTCGGTGACCTCGATCAAGAAGCCCTCGGAGGTCACCGCCGTGCGAAGGCGGAGCGTGCCGTGCTCGGGCTTTCCGCTCTCGTTGCGCTCGGCGACCGACTCGATGCCGTGATCTACCGCGTTCCGGATGACGTGCACGAACGCGCTCCAGAAGCGCGCCCACTGCTTCGGCTCGAGGCGCACGCCGGCGTGGTCGATCGTGACCTCGGGGGCCGGCTTGTCCACGCGGGCCGCGATACGGCGGGCCTGCTCTGCGAAGTGGTCGAGGCGCGAACGCGTCGGCTCGAGCTTGAGCTCGTGCACCCGGCGCAGAAGGTCCGCGCGAGGCTGCCCACAGGCGATCGCCTCGACGAGGCTCTTGTGCTCGGCCTCATCGATCTCGATGGCGACCGCGCGCCCGCCGCCGAGCTGCTGCACATCGGCCGAGAGCCGCTCCCAGCGAGCCTGGAGATCCGAGACGGACTCCACCTTGGGCAGACCCTCGCCCTCGACCATCTGGGTCTCCATCTCGTGGCAGAGCGAGGCGACGCTCTCCAGGCCGAAGATGGCGGCGTTCCCTTTGAGGGTGTGCAAACCACGTTTGAGCACGACCACATCTGTCGAGGTCGCGTCTCGGGTGATGACCTCGACGAGCTCGGTGCCCTCTTCGAGGAAGTCTTGGAAGGCCGAGCGGTCGGTGAGCATGCGCTCCAGCACGTGGAGGGTCTCTTTCCGCTCTTGCTCGGCGCGCACACGCGCCCGCTCGGCGGTAACGTCGGTGACCACGAGCAAGAACCGCTCGGGCTGCTCGGCGTCGCCGATGGGGCGGTAGTCGAGGCGCCAGGTGCTGTCTGGCGTGGTGAGCTCGCCCGGCATCTGGTCGAGCGTCATCTCGATCGGCAAGAAGCCGTCGATCAGCTGGTCGAAGCCGATGCGAGACTGGCTCGCGAACGCGGGGAACCGGCCCTCGAGGTGATCGAAGAGCGTGCGCCCCGGCTCGGCGTCGCCGAACCAGCGACCGAACGCGGCCGAGCGCTCGGGCGAGAGAACGCCGGACCGGTCGATGCTCACGAAGCCCTGGTCGACGTTGTCGAGGACGAGACGCATCTCGGCGTTTCGGGCGTCGAGCTCGGCGGTGCGGTTCTGGACGATCTTCTCGAGGCCGATGACGTTGTCGAAGAAGCTGCGGGCGATGAAGCAGGTCGCGGTCGCCTCGAGCACCACGAACGCGGCGTGAACGAGGACGACCCAGATCGGGGCCTCGTAGTTGAATACGCTTGCCGGCAAGAGGAACCAGAGCGCCAGGTGATGGAGCGCGACCGTGACGGTCGCGGCGAGGATAACGAGCGGGTTCGCGTACACCGCGAGCATCGCCAAGAGGGCGAAGAAGTAGAAGTGCATCTCGATCTGCATCGGGCCTTGCCCGAAGTGGACGAGGAGACCGCCCATGAACATCGCGGTCACGCCGTACACGATCGATACCGCGCGCGGGTTCTCGAGCGAACGGTACGCCACCACGGGCCCGACGAGCACCGCGGCCGTCAGCGCCAGCGCGGTGAGCGGGCCGGTGTCGTTGAGGGCGGCGAGGATCACGAAGGCCGGCAGGTGCAGGGCGAAGAAGATCAGCCCGACGCGGTTCATTCGAGCCAGGTACGCGCGCTCGAACGCCGAGATCGTCCGGGGCAGGATGAGATAGTCGATCAATTTCCGCATGGGTCGCTCGCGAGTCACAGCCCGAGGGGGTTGACCGCGGCCCTCAGGCCGCGGCTGATGGGACAGCCGTAGAGCGGCAGCTCCTCGGCTCGCACGCCGGAGCGGAGGCGCTCCACGATCTCGACGTCTTGGATGGCGAGGCTCTGCTTTCGCGCGGTGTACCCGCCGGCGTAGCGGACCTCGCCGTCGGGGCCGAGCACGGCGAGGAGCGGCCCCGCTTCGATGCCGAACCCATCGCGCAGCTCGTCGGCGCTCGTCTGAACGACCTCGAACCCTGCGGCGCCCAGGCGCTTGCCGAGCGCCCCCTCGCCGACGAGCAGCACGACCTCGCGCACTCCCGCCGGGCGGCGCCCGCCCACCAAGTGGTCGACGATGCGACCCGAGCAGCCGCAATCGGCGTAAAGCACATGGACCATCGTCCAGGTGGCGCCGTCGCGGGAGAGGCGCAGCGCCGCGAAGCCTTGGTCGCGCGTTGCGCTGACGGCCGCGTGAGCCACCGGCAGCGGGATGAGGTGGCGCCCCATGAGGGCGCCCGCGACGAGCACCATGGATGCGAACCAGACCGCCAGGGTAGTCCGCGCCAGGTAGCGGGTGCGGGTGCGCATGACGTGCGAGAACGGCTCGCGGAGCCGCTGGCTTAAAGCATCACAATCAAACGGTCGGGCCGGCGCGCCTTAGGTCATGGGCGACTCGTGCCGTTCAGCCAGGCAGCCGCGGGAGGCAAGGAACGAGGCGATGTGAGCTCCGCACAGAAGCGCATCTTGGCGATCGACGACCAGCCCGGGTTCTTGGAGGCGCTCGCGCGCATGATCAACCACCTCGGCTTCGAGCCGGTGCTGGCCCCCACCGCGCGTCTCGGTCTTCAGCGGATGCGAGAGGGCTCGTGCGTCGCCGTGCTGCTCGACATGCGCCTCCCCGACCTATCGGGGCACGCGGTGCTGCGCGAGCTCAAGCGCGCAGGCTGCCCCGTCCCCATCATCGCCATGAGCGGCGACGGCACCATGGACGATGCGATCCAGGCGTTTCGCGACAGCGCGGTCGACTACCTGAAGAAGCCGTTCACCGTCGACGAGCTGCGCGTCTCGCTCGAGCGGGTGCTCGCGGCGCGGCCGACGCCGGGGCCGCGGCCACAACGCGACACCCCGGTCGCCAATCCCTGGGCGGTCCAGCCGACATCGAAGTCGGGGAGCGACCAGCACGCGATCGTGCTCAGCGGAATGCTCGAGTCGTTCCCTGCCACCAAGATCAAGGTGCCCGTCCTCGATCCGCGCATCACGGATCTGCATCGCCTCCTCGACCGTGACGACCTCGACATGAGCCAGCTCGGCGCGCTGATCGCACGCGACCCCGCGCTCGCGGCCGCCGTGATGCGGCGTGTCTGCTCGCCCGCGTTCGGCGCGGCGAACCCCAAGAGCGTCCACGAAGCGTGCACCCGACTGGGCACCCGGGAGCTCATTCGAGTGGCCCTCCATACGCTCTACGAGAGCCAGTTCACCGCGTCCGCCGAGCCGTATCGCTCGTTCATGGCCGCCAGCTGGAGAAGCGCGCTCGCGACGTCACACGCCGCCGCCGAGATCGCGCGCATGATGGGCCGTGACGACGTCGATCAGTTTCGAACGCTGGGCCTCCTGCACAATATCGGCGAGCTCGCGTGCCTGAGCGTCCTTTCGCACTGCGCGTCGGACGGCGGCCAGCCGATCCCGACGGAGCAGATTGGCGCCGAGGTTGCGCGCAGCCACGAGCGAGTCGGCGAGGCCTTGGCCAAAGCATGGGACCTTCCGCTCCCCATCCTGCGCGTGATCGCCAACCACCACCGGGCGGAGCGCGATCTGGCCGCAGTCGTCGTGCTGGCGGGGTGGAGCATCGCGACCGCGGCGGGGTTCGAAGCCCTCCCGGGGCAGACCGTCCCCGACCCGACCCGCCTCTTGCCGCGGCTCGGCCTGTCGCGCCACGCGATCGAGCCCATCGTCACGAGCCTGGAGCCCCTGCGTGATGCCGGCGGCGCACCGCAGGCTCACGCAGGGGCGTACTCGATCACGACGCCGCGCGCAGCCGCCTCCTAGGGGCCCCCTAGAGAGCGACCTTCGCGGCCTGGCCGCCGTCGGTCTCGGGCTTCTCGCCCTGGAGGTAGGCCTTCGCCGCGCGGTACACGTAGACGAGGCCGTTCTTGCCCGAGTTGTCCCAGAACTGCCCTTGGTCCGCGTGCACGACGATCAGACCCAGCGTCGGATCGTCCTTGCCGCCGGGAAACCAGATTTTCCAGTCTTCCTTGTAGAGGCGCTCGATCAGCTGGCGGTCCCGCGTGACGGTCGCGCGGCCGCGCAGAGACACGAACTTGGTTCGCGACTGCAGCGTGACGAGGACCGTCGGGCTCGCCTCGATCTCGCGAACCTTGGGGCTGTCGACGCTGGTCGAGAAGCAGAGCCCGGCGTCGTCGGCGACCTCTGCCAGCGCCATGGGCCGGGCGACGAGCCCATCCTGCCCCGTCGTCACCAGCATGGCCGTGTCGAAATCGCGCAAGAGCTCGATGAGGTGGGCCTTCTTGTCTTGTTCCGCCATCTTCATGGCGGAACGATCAGGGAGGACCCGTTCCAGCTCGGCGCGCGCCCCCCCCCGGTGGCTCAACCCAGCCAGGTGTACACGGTCGTGCGCCGGTCACCGCGCTTGGAGATGCGCCGGTCAGCGAGGAGCTTCTCTAGCTCACGCTTGTAGATCGGCTTGATGGCGCGGAAGGGCAGCGAGAGCTCTTCGGCTCGCATCCCCTTGGCGCCGCCGCCGCGTAGGCGTTGTTCGATGTCGGCCCGCAGCTTGGCACTATCCACCGACTTGCCAGCCCCGGCCGGCTTGGTCTTCGCGGCCTTCGCGGCTTTCGGCCGGGCACCCTTCGCGCGGGGAGCCGCGGCCTTGGGTGCCTTTGCCTTGGACGGCTTCGCCTTCGCCGACTTCGATCCCGCCTTGCCCGAGCCGCCGCGAAGGCGCGCGCTCAGCGCGGCGAGAATGGTCGCCTCGTCGGCGTAGTCGGGCAGGCCGAGCTGGCGCGCCCAAGGCCGGGTGAGCTCCGAGGAGCCTGCGATAGCAGCGTCGACGCTCTTCCGAAACGCGGCGTCGCGATCGTAGAGGGCGCGCAGCGCGCTCGGATCGCCGAAGAACGCCTGCAGCTGGCTGTTGGGAGGGTTCTGCTTCGCACGGGCGGATTGGATTCGGGGCATCTTGGGCCGGGACTATGTCACCTCGAGCCCCGGCTTGTATACCCCCGCCGGTATCGACCTCATACCTGGGCCGAATCGAGCCTCTCGCGGCCTCAACCATCATTCGACGGCTCGTCGGCCCACGCCGAGGGGTGCGGCGTCGGCGACGAGCGCGCGCTCGAGGTTCGCATCTTCTCCGTCAGGTTCTCTTCATGGCGGCGGAGCGCCTTCAAGTCTTCGCCATAGGTCAGGTGCAGCCGCTCGAGCTCGGCCAGCGCTTCCCGTAAGCCCTGCAGGTACCCGAGCGCCATGGCGCGGTTGCCGTTCTCGAGCGCGGACGCACAGCTGAGCGCCGATTGCGCGGCTCGAATCATCGTGATCGATAGACGCGTGTGGCTCCCGCGGGACGGTTGGGAGGCGTGCTTCGGAGCAACCATGGCGTCTGGCCGCTTTGCAAGCCGAGCGCCACCCCTCGTCGATGCGGCGCGAGACCATTCCTGAGCGGCTACGCTGATGCCGCCGCCGTTGCAGCTCAAAGGTCCCCACCGCCGACGTGACGTGAAGCCTCGCGTGGGGCGTCCCGCGACACCCACCCGTGGCGGCGAGCCCGGACGTTCGGTCGCGCCCGCCCGCCTACCCCTTGTCGCGACGTAGCGCGTCGAGCGCCTCGGCCGTCAGTGGCTCGTTTCTGCCGGTGAAGCGCTGCTTGCGCCTCAGGTGGGCGCGAACCTGGCGCACGAGCTCGTCGCCATCGAGCGTCTTCGCAATGGTCCCGAGCGCCCCGGCCCGGCGCGCCTTGCCCGGCAGATCGATCACGGCAGGGTCGCCGATCAGCACGACGCTGCGCCCCGCGATCTTCGCCACCTGCCGCACGAAGTCCGCCAGCGGCTGGCCGTCGAGACTGTCGATCTCGACCAGCACCAGCTCCGGCGGCGGCCGAACGGTGGGCATGCTCGAGGCCGACCAAGGCCACGTCAGCACGCGCAGCCCCGCCGCCTCGAGCGAGGCCTTGCGCAAATTCATGACATCTTCGTCATGATCAATCATGAGAATGGTCGTGGGGCTCATGCACCCATCAGCATAGACCGCTGGTCGCCTCCGTCACCGTGATCGGCTCGATCGCCCCCGCCGATGACACCGCGCGGACATCAGGGCTGCTGCGGACGACAGAATCGATCGATGGTGCGGAGCAGCGCCTCGAGGGTCACCGGCTTGCGTAGGCAACCGGCGACGCCCATTCGATCGGCCGCCTCGTTCACGTCGGCGTGCGCGCTCAGCACGATGACCGGGATGTTCTCGAGCGCCGGGTCGGCGCGCTGCGCGGCCCGAAACTGCCAGCCGTCCATCACCGGCATCATCATGTCCAGCAGGATGACGCAGGGTAGCTGCGGCCCCGTGCGCAGGCGCTCGATCGCCTCTTGACCATTGGCGACATCGACGGGCTGGTACGCGTGATCCTGAAGCGCCTCGACCAGCGACTCGCGCACGTCGATGTCGTCCTCGACGACCATTACCATGCTTTCGCAGACGGGCATCATCGGTGGCTAGTCGGCTTTCTTCGGAGCGTTCGGGTCACGGGGGAGCTCCACCGTGAAGGTCGAGCCGGCGCCCAGGGCGCTGCTCACCCAGATCCTACCCCGATGTGCCTCGACGATGCTCTTCGTGATGTAGAGGCCCAACCCGAGCCCGGCGAAGTGCCGCGTCGGGGCTGCTCGCTCGAACCGCGTGAAGATGCGCTCGACGTCTTCGCCCGCGATGCCGATCCCCTCGTCGACCACCCGAAGTCGCGCCACATCGGTCGCCTCCGTGAGGACCAGGCGGACGGGCTTGCCGGCGCCGTACTTGAGCGCGTTGCCCACGAGGTTCACGACGACCTGCTCGAGGCGGCTGCGGTCCCAGCGCCCCACGACCGAATCCGGCCCCTCGACCGATATCGGCGAGCCCGCTTGCGCCGCCGGATCACGAAAATCGTCGGCGACGTGCCGAACGACGGCGCCCAAATCGACCTCCTCGAGGCTCATCGCCAGACCGCCGCGGACGATCCGTGACACGTCGAGCAAGCGCTCGACGAGCTCGGTCAAGCGGTCGGCTTGTCGCTGGGCACCGGCGAGGCGGCCCTCGATCTGGCTCGGCGCGCCGCCGCTCGCCGATTTCTTCAGCAACGCGACCGCGCCCTGGAGCTTCAACGACAAGGCGGTCAGCGGCGTGCGGAGCTCGTGCGCTGCCACCGAGATGAACTCGTCACGCTGCCGCAGCTCGGTCTGGGCCGCGTCGGCGCGGCTGCGCTCTGCTACGGCTTCGGCCACCGCGGAGCGCGTCTCTTCCTGCATCCGCCGCCGCTCGGTGAGATCGCGCGTGACTTTGGCGAACCCGCGCAGCTCATTCGTCGTCTCGTCTCGGATCGCGGTGATGACGACGCTGGCCCAGAAGCGCGTTCCGTCCTTCCGGATGCGCCAGCCCTCTTCTTCGTAACTGCCCAAGCGCGACGCGACATCGAGCTCGAACGCGGGGTGCCCGGCCGCGACGACCTCGGCGGGGTAGAAGGCCGAGAAGTGCCGGCCGATGATCTCGGCCGCCGAGTACCCCTTGATGCGCTCCGCGCCGGCGTTCCACGTGGAGACGTGGCCGTGGGCGTCGAGCATGAAGATCGCGTAGTCTTTCACGCTCGTGACGAGGAGCCGCATGCGCTCTTCGCTCCCGCGGAGCAGCTCGAGCGCGTTGCGCCGCTCGGTCAGGTCGCGCGTCACCTTGACGAAGCCGAGCAGCTCGCCCTCGGCGCCATGGACGGCCGTGATCACGACGTCGGCCCAGAACCGCTCGCCGCTCTTGCGCACCCGGAGCGCCTCGTCCTCGACCCTGCCCTCTTGCCTCGCGCGCTCGAGCAGGCGTGCGGGCCGCCCGGACGCGACGTCCTCTTCCGTGAAGAACCGAGAAAAGCTCTCGCCGATGATCTCTTCGGGCTCGTACCCCTTGATCGCTCGCGCGCCGTCGTTCCAGGTCAGGACCCGGCCCTCCGGATCGATCATGTAGATGGCGTAGTCCTTGACCTCGCGTACGAACGCGAACGCCTCCACCGCGCCGACCCCGGTGGGTTTTCCAGGAGCACGCACACGTCGACTCTGCTCCCCCTCGCCGACAAGTTCAAGCTGCTCGTCGCCGCGCGCTCGCTCAGAGCGCGGTCTCTCTGGGCGGCTCGGGGAGCCTTCCGGTCAAGCTCGTCAACCAAACGACGATCGCCGACACCTCTTCGGGGGTCAGCTCGAGGCCAAGCTGGTGCTTGCCCATCATCCGTACCGCGTCGTCGAGCGTCTTGGCCGACCCGTCGTGAAAGTAGGGCGCCGTTTCGGCGATGTTTCGCAGCGTGGGCACCTTGAACATCATCCGATCCCCCTCGTCCTTCGTGACGGCGTACCGCCCCGGGTCGGTCTGGTTGGGCCAGGGCTCGACCACACCGACGCGCTCGTACATCGAGCCACCGAGCATCTTGCCGGTGTGGCACACCATGCACCCCGCGTTGAGGAAGGTCTTGAGGCCTCGCTTCTCTTCGGCGGTCAACGCAGAGGAGTCACCCTCGAGGAACGCGTCCCACCGCCCGCGGGTCACGAGCGTCCGCTCGAACGCCGCGATCGCGATGGCGTAGTTGTCGAACGTGACCGGCTTTTCCATATCCGGAAAGGCGCGGGCGAAGAGGGTGCGGTACTCTGCGCTGCTCGCGAGACGCTTGGCAACCGTCTCGCCGTCGGGCATCCCCATCTCCCCAGGGTTCAGGACCGGCCCCTTCGCCTGCTCCTCCAGCGTCGCCGCGCGACCATCCCAGAACATCCGGAACTGAGCGCCGGCGTTGAGGACGGTGGGCGCGTTCCGGGCCCCGACCTGTCCGCCGACGCCGAGCGAGGTGGCGCGCCCGTCGGCGCCGAATCGAGCGAGGTCATGGCAGGAGCTGCACGCGATCGACCCATCGGACGAGAGCGACTTGTCGTGAAAGAGCTTGCGCCCCAGCGCGACCTTGGCGGCCTCGGCCGGCGTGGCGGGGGCCGCCACCGCGGCCAGCGGCTGAAACCGTCGGAGCAGCCGCGGGCTCACCTCGTCGGAGGGCGACTCGGCTGCGCTTGCAGGCGCGGCCGGAGCGACGTCGATCGCGACCTCCTTGGGCGCCGCGGGCGTGTCGCAGCCAGCAGCGGGCGCCAGACCAGCCACGACGATCGATAGGGCCATCAGCTCCGTCAGAGACGCTCTCGGCATGATCGGCAGAACGTCACGCACCCGATCGATCTTTACGGCAGAGCCTTCGATCGCAGGCTCGACGCTCGGTACTTGTCGCGGAACGCCCCGTGGCACGAGCTGCACGCGGCCTTTGCCGCGACCAGGTCCTGATCGCGAGCGGCCTGCGCGCCGCGCGCCGAGATCTCGGCCCATCCATCGTAGCCGGCGGGCGCGAGCCCTCCGATACGCGCGAAGGCTCTCTCGATGGCGGCGAAATCGCCGCGGACGACGCTCGCTTGCGCGCTGCCTCGCATCATCGCTTGCAGGGGGCACGGGCGGCCCCCCGCGGCGCCGCACGCGCCTGGGTCGCGCGGCGGTGAGGATGGTGGCGGCGCGGCGGATGCGACGGACGCGCCCAGGGGCGGCGGCGCAGCGGGTAGCCTCTCGCGCTCGGGTGGCGGCGACTTTGCCGCGGGCGCGGCCGTCTCGAGCTCCCAATCCATCGACCTCGCCTCGACGGGGCTGATTTCACAGCCGGCGAGGAGCAGACACAACCCAGCGATCGTCGACCTCATGCCACCTTCTCCTGCATCGCTTGCTCGCCGCGTCGGACCGACAGGGTCTCTTGCACGGCGGCGAGCGAGAACACGACCCGAAGCTCCGTTCCCTGCCCCTTCTCGGAGGCGACGACGACATTGCCGCCGAGGGCGCGCACGGCCTCGCGCACCGCGCCCAAACCTTCGCCGCGGCCCGAGAGCTCGTCGGCCTCTCGTCGCGTGGTGAGGCCTCGATGAAAGAGAGCGTCGGTGAGCTCCTCCTGGGTGCGGAGGGGCAGACCGTATCGCGCGGCGCGGACGCGGACGGCGCCCCAGTCGACGCCGCGGCCGTCGTCGCGCACGGCGACGACGAGGCGGTCGCCGGTCACTGCCACACGTATCGCGAGCCTCCCTGCGGCCGACTTACCCGCCGCTTCGCGATCGTCGGGCGCCTCGATGCCGTGCGCGACCGCGTTGCGAACCAGGTGGATGCACGATGACCAGAAGGGCTCCCAGATCTCCTCGTCGAAGCGGACGCCGCCGTCGTCGATCGAGACCTCGAGATCCGGCTTGCCCTGTCGCTCGGCGGCGCCCTTGGCCCAGTCGGCCAGCCAGGCGAGCCGCTTGTGCGCAGCCTCGTACGCCAGGCCCCGAATCGCCTCGAGGATGCGGGCGCGTGGCTGCCCCGACTCGACGGCGCGGCGCACGTACGAAAGCTCACCGCGATCGATCGAGAGCATCGCCGCGCGGTCGGCGCACAGAGCTTCGACCGGCGTCCAGACGGCTCGCCAAGCGTCACCGAGCGCCTCGGCCTCGGAGCGGCCAGGGATATCGCCGGTCTCGGCGAGGATGTTCTCCAGATGGTGGCAGCGGTCGGCGAGGGTCGCAAAGCCGAGCATCGCGGCGTTGCCCTTCAGCGTGTGCAGGTCGCGCTTGAGCTGAGCGTCGACCGACGAGGCCGCGACGATACGGTGCACGAGCTGATCGGCCTCGGACATCTGGGCCAAAAAGCCCGACTGGTCTTTGGCCAAGCACGAGAACGCGACCGCGAGCTCGCGCTGTCCCGCCGCCGCCCGCGCCTGCTCGACCTCTGCCGTCACGTCCGAGAAGAAGACGATGAAGCGGCCGCCATCGACCGGGCTCACCACCATCTCGAAGGTTCGATCGCCGCTGACGAACCTCTTGGGGAGCTGATCCAGCGCGAGCTCGAGCGGGAGGAAACCGTCCGTGACCGCTCCCCAGCTCGCCTCCAGGCTCGGAGCGATCGAGACGCCGGCGAGATACTGCCAGAGCGCGTCGCCCGAGACAGGCGGGCCGAACCACTCCACGACGGCGCGCGAATGCTCGTCGCCGAGCGTGCCTGCCGAGTCGACGCTGACCACTCCCTGGTCGAGGTGGTCGAGCAGAAACCGCATTCCACGATTGCGCTCGTCGAGCTCTTTCGTGCGCTGCTGGACGAGCTCGTCCAGCCGACGCTGCTCCTCTGCCGCGCGAGCAGCGTTCTCGGCGATCATCGCGTTGAGTCGCTCGAGCATGATGTCGAATGCTTCGCCTAGCCGACCGATCTCGTCGCGCGCGGCGTCCCGTACCGGCTTGCCCGAGAGATCGCCGTGCGACACGGCGGCGGCCGCATCGGAGAGACGCGCCAAGCGGCGGCGCAGCGAGCGGCCGATGACGAGCGCGCCGGCGAGCCCGAGGAGCAGACCGCCCAGCGCGACGGCGCCGCCGGCGCGGATCATTTCGGCGCGCGCCTGCGCCAACGACGCCACCGAAACCTCGAGGACCACGAAGCCCCGTCCCCCCTCACGGGGACTGACCGGCGCGACGAGGATCATGCGCTCGGCCGTTCGCCGGATGGTCGCACTCCTGCCCGAGACCTCACCGAGGTCCGCGCGGCTGTCGCCACCGGATGCCAGGAGCGAGCCGTCTTTGCCGTAGAGCGCGACGCCCACGACCTCGCGATCCAGCTGGAGCGCCTGGAACACCTCGCGGGCGGTCTCGGTGTCGTCGAACGCCACCGCGGGCTCGAGCTGGCTCGACGCCAGGCGGCCGTAGGCGACCGTCTTTCGCTCGAGCGCCTGATCGGCGGCGCGCAGCTGACCGGTGAGCAGCCATGCCGTCAGGCTGACCGTGATCACCAGCGCCAGGGCCGTGATCCCGAGCGCGAGACGGAGGGAGATGGATAACGAGCCTCGGAGCGATTTCACCACCCGCGGATACGGAGCGCCCGCACCGATGCTTTAGAGGTGGGGTTAAGGAACCCTGGCCGCGTGCCGTCCCCTCGACCAGCCCATGATTCCCTTCCGAAGGTCACGTCCCAACCGGTGGTCGAACGGCCCGACGGGTCAGAACCGCGTCGCGCTCACGCAGGTGGCCCGCGTCGCCGCCGAGAGGCTCTTCGCGTCGCTGGACATGCCCGCGACTTACAACGGCACGTTCGCGATCCAAGAGTCGCGCTGGGCCGACCCGCTCTCGATCCTGCCCTTTACGGGGCAAAAGATGGCGGGGTCGCTTCTCTTCACCGCGCCGCTCGAGGTGATCAGCGCTTCGTCGCCTTCGCCCGAGCACGACCTCGAGAACCTCATCGACTGGTCGCGCGAGCTGGCCAACTTGCTCGTCGGCAACCTCAAGACGAGCTTGCTCCGCCAAGGAGTCGGCATCGAGCTCGGCATCCCGACCTCGGTGATCGGCGGAGACGTCCGCGTCGCCCTCCCGGGCGAGAGCGCGGTCGGTCTGTCCTTTCAGGATGGGCCCCACAGCCTCCGCGTCGTCCTCGACGCCTACATGGATAAAGAGGTCGTCATCCGCGAAGAAGACGACGAACCCCTCGCAGCTGAGGAGTCGGACGCGTCGTTCGACATGATGCTGTTCTGACCGACTCCCACCGATCGAGGCTCGAAATGAAGAAGATCATCATCGTGGACGACTCGCGTACGGCCCGTATGCAGGGGAAGAACACCCTCGGGGGCGCCGGCTTCGAAATCGTGGAAGCCGTCGATGGCAAGGACGGCATCGCCAAGATCGAAGCCAACACCGACGCGTCGCTCGTCCTCTGCGACGTCAACATGCCGAACCTCGGCGGGCTCGACATGCTCGACTCGCTGAAAGAAGAGACGCGCTCGAAGCTCACGTTCTTGATGCTCACCACCGAGGCCGAGCCGCGCTTGGTCGCCAAAGCCAAGGAGCTTGGCGCCAAGGGTTGGATCGTGAAGCCTTTCAAGCCCGAGCTCTTGCTCGCGGCGGTCAAGAAGCTCGCGGGCTAGCAGGCACGGGGGTGGCCAGGGGGCGGTCGATCGGCCATAGCGATCGGCGCGATCGTTCGATTCGCACTGCCATTACGGCGTGTGTGGCGTCTCGTCACATCGACGAGGCGGCCGACGTTCGCTACTTCTCGTGGGCTGCCTTTGCCCATGAGTCGAGCCGCGACGTTCGAGCTGAAGAAGCGCCCCACCGGCCTGCTCAACGTGATGGAGCGCGCCGTCGAGGCGGTCGCGCCTCTACTCGAGCCCAGGCAGCGCGATCTGGAGCTGCTTCCGCCGCTGCACACGATCGAGCTCGAGGTCGATCTCGATCGAATGGGCCAGGCCGTCGGTCACCTCTTGCGCAACGCGCTGCAGAACAGCGCGCCCGGCACCAAGGTGACCCTTGCGGCCAGCGGCGACGGCCAGACGGCGACGCTCGCCGTCGAAGATCAGGGCGCGGGTATCGACCCACGACGTCTGCCGCTCATCTTCGTAGCCGAGACGTCGCCGCTGCCATTCGACCTCCCGGGTGACGGCCAGGGTTTTGGCCTCGCGCTCACGAAGAGCATCATCGAGAGGCACGGGGGTACCTTGGTCGCCGAGAGCGCCGGCCTGGGCTGGGGCAGTCGCTTCACGGTGAAGATCCCCGTCGTCGGTGCCATCTCCGACGGCAGCCCCGGGGGCGGCGCGGCTCGGCGCGGTCTCTTGAATCGCCGCGTGCTCCTGGTCGACGACAACGTCGACGCAGCCGAGATGCTGGGAGAGATCTTGGCGCAGAACGGGCACGTCGCCGAGATCGCCCACACCGCCGACGAGGCGATGCGCGCGCTCGCGACCTTCCAGCCGCACCTGGCTCTCCTCGACATCGGCCTGCCCGACATCGATGGGTTCGAGCTGGCGACGCGGCTCCGCAGCGAAGCGCCGTCGATTCGGCTCATCTCGCTGAGCGGCTACGGTGACGAGCGCACGCGCGAGCGCTCGAAGGACGCCGGGTTCGAGGCGCACTTCACCAAGCCTATCGTCGTCGCCGCTCTTCTCCAGCTGATGCAGCCCTAGTGTCCCGGCTCCGAAGTTCGCTTCAAACTTCGACGACCGTCTAGGCGAGGT
>ERZ761602.4011-NODE-4011-length-19695-cov-9.855092_pt1 | contig 19695 bp, 16 predicted proteins | sample MGYA00512165_ERZ761602 | MGnify/ENA primary metagenome ERZ761602 (study PRJEB28899, sample SAMN02445085) | bioreactor sludge metagenome | biome: EBPR sludge; isolation source: Thorneside wastewater treatment plant | place: Australia: Brisbane, Thorneside... | reverse complement strand
TGTTCATCGGCGCGATGGGCAAGAGCGCCCAGGTGCCGCTGCACGTCTGGCTGCCGGACTCGATGGAAGGCCCGACGCCGATCTCGGCGCTGATCCACGCGGCGACGATGGTGACGGCCGGCATCTTCATGGTGACCCGCATGTCGCCGCTGTTCGAGCTGTCGGACACGGCGCTGAACTTCGTGCTGGTGGTCGGCGCGGTCACGGCGCTCTTCATGGGGTTCCTCGGCATCATCCAGAACGACATCAAGCGGGTCGTCGCCTACTCGACCCTGTCGCAGCTGGGCTACATGACGGTTGCGCTGGGCGTGTCGGCGTACTCGGTGGCGGTCTTCCACCTGATGACGCACGCGTTCTTCAAGGCGCTGCTCTTCCTCGGCGCCGGCTCGGTCATCATCGGCATGCACCACGACCAGGACATCCGCAACATGGGCGGCCTGCGCAAGTACATGCCGATCACCTGGATCACCTCGCTGATCGGGTCGCTGGCGCTGATCGGCACGCCGTTCTTCTCGGGCTTCTACTCGAAGGACAGCATCATCCTCGCGGTCGGGTACAGCCAGCTGCCGGCGGCTGGCTTCGCCCTGTTCGCGGTGGTGGCGGGGGTGTTCGTCACGGCCTTCTACTCGTTCCGCATGTACTTCCTGGTCTTCCACGGCGACGAGCGCTTCCGCCACAAGCCGTTCCCCGGCGAGCACGACCACCACGGCGACGATCACGGGCAGCACGAGCCGCACGAGTCGCCCTGGGTCGTCTGGGTGCCGCTGGTGCTGCTGGCGATCCCGTCGGTGGTCATCGGCTACCTGACGATCCAGCCGATGCTCTTCGGCGACTTCCTGAAGGACGCGGTCGTCGTCGATGCGGCCCAGCATCGCGCGATGAGCGACCTGGCGTCCTACTTCCACGGCCCGTCGGCCATGGCGATGCATGCGCTGCAGACCGTCCCGCTGTGGCTGGCCGTGGCCGGCGTCGCGCTGGCGTGGTGGATGTACCTGAAGGCCCCGGCCGTGCCGGCAGCGATCGCGCGCGCCCTCGCACCGCTGGTGCGCGTGCTCGAGAACAAGTACTACTTCGATGCCTTCAACGAGAAGGTGCTCGCGGCAGGGGCGCGGCTCCTGGGCTCGGGGCTCTGGAGGGGAGGCGACGTCGGCCTGATCGACGGCGCGGTGGTCAACGGATCGGCGCGCGTGGTCGGTGCCCTGGCCGGCCTCGTGCGGCTCGTGCAGACCGGTCAGCTGTACTGGTACGCGCTGGTGATGGTGCTGGGCATCTTCGGGCTCCTGACCTGGCAGCTGTGGCCGCACCTGGGCCGGGTCCTGTGGCGGTGACCGGCACCTCCGGCAGGCAGACGACGAACGAGGGGCGCTGCACGGCGGCGACAGGCGGAGTACGACGAACATGGGTCTTCTGAGCGCGGCCATCTGGCTGCCCATCGCGGTGGGGGTGCTGCTCCTGGCGCTGGGGCGCGACGCCTACGCCAATGCGGTCCGCTGGATCGCGCTGATCGGCGCGCTGGCCGGCTTCGCCGTCACGGTGCCGCTGCTCACCGGCTTCGACACCGGGTCGGCGGCGATGCAGTTCCAGGAGAACCTGCCCTGGATCGAGCGCTTCAACGTGGCCTACCGGCTCGGCGTCGACGGGATCTCGGTGTGGTTCGTGATGCTGACGGCCTTCATCACGGTCATCGTCGTCGTGGCCGGCTGGGAGGTGATCACCGAGCGCGTGAACCAGTACATGGGCGCGTTCCTGATCCTGTCGGGCCTGATGATCGGCGTGTTCTGCGCGATCGACGGCCTGCTGTTCTACGTCTTCTTCGAGGCCACGCTGATCCCGATGTACATCATCATCGGCATCTGGGGCGGGCCGCGGCGCGTCTACGCCGCCTTCAAGTTCTTCCTGTACACCCTGCTCGGCTCGCTGCTGATGCTGGTCGCGCTGCTGTACCTGTACTTCAAGTCCGGCGGCAGCTTCGACATCCTCGCCTGGCACAAGCTGCCGCTGCCGCTGGACGCGCAGACCCTGCTGTTCTTCGCGTTCTTCGCGGCGTTCTCGGTCAAGGTGCCGATGTGGCCGGTGCACACCTGGCTGCCCGACGCGCACGTCGAGGCGCCGACCGGCGGCTCGGTCGTGCTGGCGGCGATCATGCTGAAGCTCGGGGCCTACGGCTTCCTGCGCTTCTCGCTGCCGATCGTGCCCGACGCCAGCCGCGAGTGGGCCTGGTTCATCATCGCGCTGAGCCTGATCGCGGTGGTCTACATCGGGCTGGTCGCGCTGGTGCAGCAGGACATGAAGAAGCTCGTGGCCTACTCCTCGATCGCCCACATGGGGTTCGTGACGCTGGGCTTCTTCGTCTTCAGCGAACTCGGCGTCTCCGGCGGCCTCGTGCAGATGATCAGCCACGGGTTCGTGTCCGGCGCGATGTTCCTGTGCATCGGCGTCCTCTACGACCGGGTTCACAGCCGCGAGATCGCGGCCTACGGTGGCGTCGTGAACACGATGCCGAGGTTCGCCGCCTTCGCGGTGTTCTTCGCGATGGCCAACGCCGGGCTGCCGGGAACCGCAGGCTTCGTCGGCGAGTGGATGGTGATCCTCGGCACGGTGAAGGCGAGCTTCTGGCTGGCCGCGCTGGCCGCGACGACCCTGATCTTCGGCGCGGCCTACACCTTGTGGATGGTCAAGCGGGTCTACTTCGGCGACGTGGCCAACGAGGACGTGCGAACGCTGTCCGACATCAACTCGCGCGAGTTCCTGATGCTGGCGCTGCTGGCGATCGCCACGCTCGCGATGGGCCTGTACCCGAAGCCCTTCACCGACGTGATGCATGTCTCGGTCACCGAGCTGCTGAAGCACGTCGCGATGAGCAAGCTGAACTGACGCGGCCGGGAACCCCGACATGAACTCGATGAACTGGCTCGTCGTCCTTCCCGAGATCATCCTCGTGACCATGACCTGCGCCATCGCGGTGCTGGACCTGTTCCTGAGCGACCCGGCACGTCGGCCGACCTTCTGGCTGACGCAGGCCACGCTGGCGGTCGTCGGCGCCGTGCACCTGCTGTTCTTCAGCGGCGGCGCGACGATGTACGGCATGCAGGGCCTGGTCGTGACGGACCCGATGGGCCACCTGCTCGCCGGTTGCGCGGCGATCGCCACGATGGTCACCGTGGCCTACGCCCAGCCCTACCTGGCGTCGCGCGAGATGCTCAAGGGCGAGTTCTTCGCGCTGACGCTGTTCTCGTACCTGGGCGTCTCGGTGATGTGCTCGGCGAACAACTTCCTGGTCGTCTACCTGGGCCTGGAAGTCATGAGCCTGTCGCTGTACGCGCTGACGGCGCTGCGCCGCGACCACGCGGTGGCGACCGAGGCGGCGATGAAGTACTTCGTGCTCGGTGCCCTGGCCAGCGGCTTCCTGCTGTACGGCCTGTCGATGATGTACGGAGCGACCGGGACGCTGGAGATCCCGCGCGTGTTCGAGCAGATCGCCACCGGCAAGATCAACCGCGAGGTCCTGATCCTCGGCACCGTGTTCGTCGTCGCGGGACTGGGCTTCAAGCTCGGTGCCGCGCCGTTCCACATGTGGGTGCCGGACGTCTACCAGGGCGCCCCCACCGCGGTGACCCTGCTGATCGGCGCGGCCCCCAAGCTGGCCGCGTTCGCGATCACGATCCGGCTGCTCGTCGAGGGCATGCTGGGCCTGGCCGTCGACTGGCAGCGCATGCTGATCGTGATGGGCGTCGTCTCGCTGGTGGTGGGCAACTTCGCCGCCATCGCGCAGAGCAACCTCAAGCGCATGCTGGCCTACTCGACGATCGCGCAGATGGGCTTCGTCGTGCTCGGCCTGAGCGCCGGCGTGGTCAGCGGCAACACCCTGTCGGCGGCGAACGCGTACAGCTCGGCGATGTTCTACATCGTCACCTACGTGATGACCACCCTGGGCACCTTCGGCCTCATCCTGTACCTGTCGCGAGCCGGTCACGAGGCCGAGGAACTCGCCGATTTCGCGGGCCTGGCCAAGCGCGCGCCCTGGGTGGCCGGCGTGATGGCCGTGTTCATGTTCTCGCTGGCGGGCATTCCGCCGATGGTGGGCTTCTATGCCAAGCTCGCGGTGCTGCAGGCGCTGGTCACCACCAACGTCACCGCGTACATCGTGCTCGCCGTGGTTGCCGTGCTGCTGTCCCTGGTCGGCGCCTTCTACTACCTGCGACTGGTGAAGATCATGTACTTCGACGAACCCGCCGAGACTGCGGTGATCGCTCGCAGCCGCGGGGTTTCGGCCTTGCTGGCCCTCAACGGAGCCGCCGTGCTCGTGTTCGGCGTGCTGCCGGACAGCCTGATGACGTTGTGCCGAGACGCGATCGTCAAGGCACTGGCGACCTGAGGATCCGCGCCGGTGTCCGCCCCGGGGCCCGTCGCTGGCGACGCCCACCTCGTCGAGCGGTTCCTCGACTCCGAGGTGCGCCTGAGCGGCGGCTTCCTGACGGTCGTTCGTGATCGCGTGCAGCTGCCCGACGGCGGCGTCGCGACGCGCGAGTACGTCCGGCACCCGGGGGCGGTCGCGGTCGTGCCGATCCGGGACGACGGACGCCTCGTGCTCGTGCGCCAGTACCGCCATCCGGTCGGGCGCGTGCTGCTCGAATGGCCTGCCGGGAAGATCGATCCCGGCGAGGACGTGCTGGCCTGTGCCGCCCGCGAGCTGCGCGAGGAGACAGGGTACACGGCACGGCTGTGGGCTCGCGCGGGGGTGTTCCACAACGCCTGCGCCTACTCCGACGAGGGCATCGAGATCTGGCTGGCCCGCGGCCTGTGCGAGGGTGCCGCGTCGCTGGACGCCGGCGAGTTCGTCGAGGTCGCGTTGCACGACCCGGCAGACCTGCAGTCGTTGGTCATGGCCGGCGCGATCACCGACATGAAGACCGCGCTCGGCGTGCTCTGGCTGCAGCAATGGCGCTGCGGAGCATGGTCACCCGACTGGCGGGAGCTGCGGTGAACGTTTTTCGGTGATGATCGTCCCGTGATGAAGGTGCTCGACCTGCGTTGCGCCAACGGCCACCGCTTCGAAGGCTGGTTCGGCTCCGAGGAGGACTTCCTCGAGCAGAACGGCCGCGGGCTGGTCGAGTGCCCGTTGTGCGCCGACCGCGTCGTGTCCCGGCTGCCGAGCGCCCCGCGCCTGAACCTGTCCGGCGCCCGCGAGCAGCCGCAGGCTGCAGCCCGGCCGGCCGACGCGCCGGCCGGGCTGCAGGCCCGCTGGCTGGAGGCGGTCCGCCAGGCGCTGGCGAACACCGAGGACGTCGGCGAGCGCTTCGCCGAGGAAGCGCGCCGCATCCACTATGGCGAGGTCGAGCCGCGCGGCATCCGCGGGGTCGCCACGCCCGAGGAACGCGAGTCGCTGCACGACGAGGGAATCGAGGTTCTCGCGCTGCCGCTGCCGCCCGCGCTGAAGGGCCCGGTGCAGTAGTCGCGCCCCGGGCGCCGTTCAGCGCGGGCCGTGCGCTGCCGCAGCGTGGACCGCGGTGGCTCAGATCACGCGGCCCGGGTTCAGGATGCCCTCCGGGTCCAGCGCCTTCTTGACGGCGCGCATCAGCTCCAGCGCCACGGGGCTCTTGCGGCAGTGCAGCTCTTCACGCCTGAGCTGCCCGATGCCGTGTTCGGCCGAGATCGATCCGCCACAGGCCTGCACGGCGTCGTAGACGATCGTGTTGATCGTGTGTTCGTGCTCGCGCAGGAAGGCCGCCGGGTCGCAGCCTTCGGGTGCCTGCACGTTGTAGTGCAGGTTGCCATCGCCGAGGTGGCCGAAGTCGACCATGCGGATGCCGGGGAAACGGGCGGCCAGCGCCGCATCCGTGCGCTCGACGAAGCCGGGGATGGCCGAGACGGGAACGGAGATGTCGTGCTTGATGTTGAGCCCCTCCTGCGCCTGGGCGAGCGGGATGGACTCGCGAAGGTGCCACAGGCCGTGGGACTGCGCCACGCTTTCGGCGATCACGGCGTCGCCGATGCAAGCGCCCGACAGCGCGGCCTCCAGCAGACCCTCGATGCGCTCGCGCGCGCGAGCCTGGCCGTCGGCGTCCGACAGCTCGATCAGCACCGTCCAGGACGCCTGCGGCAGCGGCCGAGGCAGCGCCGGGAAGTGGCGCGCGACCAGGTCCAGCGAGAAGCGATTCATGACCTCGAAGCCGGTCAACCCGGCGCCCAGCCTCGCGTGCGCAAGACCCAGCAGCGCGACACACGCGCCAAGGTCGTCGCAGGCCGCAAGCGCGGTGGTCACGGCGGCCGGCATCGGGTAGAGCTTCATCGTCGCCGCGGTGATGATGCCCAGCGTGCCCTCGCTGCCGATGAACAGGTTGCGCAGGTCGTAGCCGGTGTTGTCCTTGCGCAGGCCGGACAGTCCGTCCCAGATCTCGCCGTTCGCGGTGACGACCTCCAGGCCGAGGCACAGCTCGCGCGCATTGCCGAAGCGCACGACCTGCGTGCCGCCGGCGTTCGTCGCCAGGTTCCCCCCGAGGGTGCAACTGCCCTCGGCGGCCAGGCTCAGCGGGAACAGCAAGTCGCGCGCCGCCGCGGCCTGCTGGACGTGCTGCAGCACGCAGCCCGCCTCGGCCGTCAAGGTCAGGTTGTCGCCGTCGATCGCGCGGATCGCGTGCATCCGCTGCAGCGACAGCAGCACCTGCGTGCCGCTGCCGTCCGGGACTCCACCCCCGACGAGGCCGGTGTTGCCGCCTTGCGGGACGATGCTGACGCCGTGCTCGCGGCAGATGCGCACGACGGCGGCGACCTCGGGCGCGCTGCCGGGACGCACCACCGCGCCGGCCCGCCCCTGCCAGCGTCGGCGCCAATCCAGCTCGTAGGCCGACAGGTCCCCCTCGGTGAGCACCTGCTGCGCACCGAGCGCTGCACGCAGCGCCCCGAGGCAATCGCCCTGAAGGCTCATCCCGGCACCCCGTCGGCCGCCGGGGGCGTGCTGCGCAGGCGGCCCCGCACATGCGCCACGCAGCCGGCGAAGATCGACAGCGCCAGGACGAACTCCGCGATGGCCAGCGGCACGGCGGGGCCGCTCTCGGATGTCGCCCGCAGCAGGCCTTCCCCGACGTAGAGCCAGATGAGCAGGCTCAGCCAGCGATAGGTATAGAGGCGGTAGCGCCACAGCCCGCCCAAGGGCGCGAACAAGGGGAGGACCTTCAGCGCCAGCGTGCCCGAACCGGTGGGCGCGAGCCACAGCTCCCAGGCCAGTCCCAGCACGATGAGGGCCGCGACGGCTCCGAGGACGATCGCGCGGGTCACGCGCGCCTGCAGACCGGCCTGGCGCGGCTGCCTTGGCCCGTCGGCGCCGCTCGTACCTGCTCCCGCGGGTCGCGGCACGCAGGGCGACGGGGAGGGCGGTGCGGGCATGCTGGCATGATACCGAGCATGCCCAATCCCGAGGTGCCGACGAAGGACGCCGGCGGTCGAGGCGAGGCCGGCCCGAAGGGCCCGCGAGCCGGCGCCGACACCCCGGCGTGGCCGGGCCGCCTGTGGCAGGAGCTGCGTCCGGCGGTGCTCGTCGGCGCGTTGCAGCGCTGGCCCTGGCTCGAGACCGTGCGGACCCTGCGCGAGCGCTTCCGCGAGGATCGCCTCGGCCAGACGGCAGGCAGCCTGACCTTCACGACGCTGATCGCGCTCGTGCCGCTGTTCACCGTGATGCTGGCGCTGTTCAGTGCCTTCCCGTACTTCGCGTCGTTCAAGACCGCGCTCGAGAGACTGTTCCTGCAGAACCTCGTGCCCGAGACGATCGCCAGGACCGTGATGGCGGCCTTGACGACCTTCGCGGGGAAGGCCAACCAGCTCGGCAGCGCGGGCCTGGTGGTGCTGGTGGCGACCGCGCTCGCGCTGATGCTGACGATCGACCACACGCTGAACCGGATCTGGCGGGTGCGGCAGGTCCGGCCGCTGGCCCACCGCGTGCTGGTGTACTGGGCCGCGCTCACGCTCGGGCCGCTGCTGCTCGGGATCAGCCTGACGCTGACCTCGTACGCGCTGTCGGCTTCGCGCGGCTGGGTCGGCGGCGTCCCGGGGTTCGTCGGCTTCCTGATCGACCTCGTGCAGTTCGCGATCCTGGCCGGCGCGACGACGGCGCTGTTCCGCTACGTGCCCAACACCTACGTCGAGATGCGCCACGCGCTGGCCGGCGGCCTGTTCGTCGCGATCGCCGTCGAGCTGGCGAAGAAGCTCCTCGGCTGGTACCTGCTCGCGGTGCCCACGTACGGCTCGATCTATGGCGCCTTCGCGGCCGTCCCGATCCTGTTGCTGTGGACCTACTGCCTGTGGGTGCTCGTCCTGCTGGGTGCCGTCATCGCCGCCTACGCGCCGACGCTGCGGCTGGGTCTCGCGCGCCGTCACGGCGCTCCCGGGTGGCGCTTCGACCTGGCGCTGGCCGTGCTGGGTCGACTGCAGGCTGCGCGCCACGGCACGCGCCACGGGGCCACGCTGGCGGAACTGTCCGCCGCGTTGCAGGTCGATCCGCTGCAGGTGGAACCGCTGCTGGAACTGCTGATCGAGATCGGCTGGGCCGGCCGGCTCGACGAGGACGGCGCGCAGCGCCACGTGCTGCTGGCCGACCCGGCCGCGACGCCGGCGGCCCCGCTGATCGAGCGGCTGCTGCTCGCGCCGTCGGCGTTGAACAGGCCGCTGCGCGAGCGCAGCGGCCTGCCGCAGCTGAGACTGGCGGACCTGCTCGGTTCGCTATAGTGCCCGCCGGCGGGTCGCGGACCTTGCCGTTCGGGCGCGATGCCAGCGCCGCGACACCGAGAGTCAGCCGCGGGCACGCGGCGAGCGGAGCACCATGGCCGACACCGACGACTTCCTGGCCCATCTGCGACACGAGCTGCAGGCGATCGAGGGCGCCGGGCTCTTCAAGCGGGAGCGCGTGATCGCCACGGCGCAGGGGGCCGTCGTGCGCACCGCTGACGGCCGCGATCTGATCAACCTGTGCGCCAACAATTACCTGGGCCTGTCCGCGCACCCCGCGGTCGTCGGCGCGGCGCACGAGGCCCTGCGCACCCACGGCTTCGGGCTGAGTTCGGTGCGCTTCATCTGCGGCACGCAGGACCTGCACAAGACGCTCGAGCAGCGGCTCGCGCGATTCCTCGGCACCGAGGACGCGATCCTCTACGGCTCGGCCTTCGACGCCAACGGCGGCCTGTTCGAGCCCTTGCTGGGCGAGTCCGACGCGGTGATCAGCGACGAGTTGAACCACGCGTCGATCATCGACGGCATCCGGCTGTGCAAGGCGCAGCGCTGGCGCTACCGGCACGACGACATGGCCGACCTGGAGCGCTGCCTGCGGGAAGCCGACGCGAAGGGCGCGCGCTTCAAGCTCGTCTTCACCGACGGCGTCTTCTCGATGGACGGCACGGTGGCGCAGCTGGACCGGATGCGCGATCTGTGCGATCGCCACGGCGCGTTGCTCGGCATCGACGAGTGCCACGCGACGGGCTTCATGGGGGCAAGCGGACGCGGCACGCACGAGCACCGGGGCGTGTTCGGGCGCGTGGACATCGTCACCGGCACGCTGGGAAAGGCACTCGGCGGTGCCAGCGGCGGCTTCACGGCCGCTCGACGCGAGGTCGTCGAACTGCTGCGGCAGCGCTCGCGACCCTACCTGTTCTCGAACACCGTCGCGCCCCCGATCGTCGGCGCGTCGATCGCCGTGCTCGACCTGCTGGAGAGCTCGACTGCACTGCGCGACCGGCTGCACGAGAACACGCGCTGGTTCCGTCGGGCGATCGCCGAGGCCGGCTTCGAGATCAAGCCCGGTGAGCATCCCATCGTGCCGATCATGGTCCACGACGCGGTCAAGGCCCAGCAGCTCAGCGCACGGTTGATGGAGCTGGGGGTCTACGCCGTGGGCTTCTTCTTCCCGGTCGTGCCGAAGGGCCAGGCGCGCATTCGCGTGCAGATGAGCGCCGTTCACGAGCGGGTGCACCTCGAGCGTGCCGTCGACGCCTTCGCGACTGCCGGGCGCGAACTGGGGCTCGTCCGGTGAGCGGCGGCGAGGGCTCGCGCGAGCGTGCGGCCGCTGCATCGCCGCGGCTCGAGCCGGCGCAGGCGTGACCCGGTGCCGAAGACCCTGATCATCGGCGCCAACGGCCAGATCGGCACCGAACTGGCCGAGGCGCTCGTCGCGCGTGACGGCCGCGAGTCGGTCGTGACCAGCGATCTCGCGTCCGTCGGCCGCGTTGCCGGTGTCGCGCACGAGGTGCTCGACTGCACCGATGCCGGTGCGCTGACGCACATCGTCGAGCGCCACCGCATCACGCACCTCTACCACCTGGCCGCCGCGCTGTCGGCGCGCGGCGAGCAGCACCCGATGTGGGCCTGGGACCTGAACATGACGGGCCTGCTCAACGTGCTCGAGGTGGCCCGGTCGCACCGCCTCGAGCGGGTCTTCTGGCCGAGCTCGATCGCCGCGTTCGGACCGTCCACGCCGCGTGACGCGACGCCGCAGAAGACGGTGATGGACCCGACCACGGTCTACGGCATCAGCAAGCTGGCCGGCGAAGGCTGGTGCGCCTGGTACCACCGCAACCACGGCGTGGACGTGCGCAGCATCCGCTACCCCGGCCTGATCAGCTGGCGGACCGCACCGGGCGGCGGCACGACCGACTACGCGGTGGAGATCTTCCACGCGGCGCTGACGCAGGGCCGCTACACCTGTTTCCTGCGCGAGGACACGGCGCTGCCGATGATGTACATGCCCGATGCGATCCGCGCGACGCTCGAGTTGATGGCGGCTCCCGCCGAGGCCGTGCGCGACCGCCACGGCTACAACCTGGCCGGCATCAGCTTCACGCCCGCACAGGTCGCCGCGGCGATCGCGCGCCGCGTGCCCGGCTTCTCGATGGTGTGCACGCCGGACTTCCGCCAGGCGATCGCCGACAGCTGGCCGCGCAGCATCGACGACACCCCGGCCCGCCAGGACTGGGGCTGGCGGCTCGGCTACGGGCTCGACCGGATGGTCGACGACATGCTGGACAACCTGCGGCCGCGGCTCGCGTGAAGAGGCTCCTTGGGCTGTTGCCCGCGCTGCTGCTGGCGATGGTCGCCGGTGCGGCGGCGGCTTCGGCCGAGCCGGCGCCGCGCGGCGCTGCCGGACCCGAGCTCATCCGTGCGCGGCTGGCCGAGGTGCCGGTGGATGTCGACGTCTATCGGCCCGCCGGCGCGCCGCGGGGCGCGGCCGTGCTCGTGCACGGCTTCACGCGCAGCCGCACGACGCTGGGATCGCACGCGGCCGCGCTCGCGGCGGTCGGCGTGCTCGCCCTGACGCCGGACCTTCCCAGCACCTTCGACTTCCGTCGCAACGCGCGCGGGCTGGGCGAGCTCGTCGCGCTGCTGCGTGCCGGCGGCGACACGGGTCCGCCCGTCGAGCGCATCGTGCTGGTCGGCTTCTCGGCCGGTGCCCTGTCGAGCCTGCTGGCCGCCGGCAGCACCGGGGTGGTCGGATACGTCGGTCTCGATCCGTTCGACCGGACGACCGCCGAGGGCGCGGCGCTCGGCCGGGACTTCGCACCGACGCTGGCCATCGAAGCGATCCTGTTGCGGGCGCCGGCGTCGCGCTGCAACGCGCAGTCGGTCGCCGCGCCCTGGGGCCGCCTGCTGCGCGGGCTCGTCATGGACCGGGTCATCGAGGGCGCGTCGCATTGCGACTTCGAATCCCCGAGCGACTGGCTGTGCTCCCTGGCCTGTGGCGCGCCCGACCCGGCGCGCCAGGCCGTCGTGCGCGAGACCTTGCTTGCCGCCGTCGAGCGCTGGCTTCCGCGCCCGCGAGACGCCGAGTCGAGCGGAGCCGCCGATGGCGCCGGTCGCCGGGACGCCGCCGCCGGCTCGGCAGGCCGTCCTCCTTGACTCGCGTGGCGCCTGCAGCGGGGTGCAGTCCGGGCCGCGATGGCGTTGCGCGGCCGCGTCTCAGCTGGCCAGCGCCGCGAGGATCGCGTCGAGCACGGCGTCCGGCGCCTCGCCCATCAGCAGGTGGCCGCAGGGGAGGGTGACGATGCGGGGCCGAAGCGCCTCGACGAGGGGCGCGACGGCGCGAGGCGAGGTCATCTGGTCGCGCGAGCCGAGGATCAGCGTCGTCGGGCAGCTCACGGCAGGGGCGACCGCCGCCAGGCCGTCGTAGGCGTCGCAAGCTGCGAAGTCGTGGACGAAGAGGTTGCCGCCACTCCAGCCACGCAGCATGCGCCGCTTCAGCGCCCGGTTGCCCCCGTGCAGCCAGAAGCCCGGGCCCGGGTGCGACGGCTTGCTGGCCAACGACGAGATCGACAACGCATTGACGAGGTCGATCGCCCTCAGCGGGTCGCGTTCGGCGGTCTCCAGCAGCTGGGGCGAGACCTTCATCGGGTACGCGGTACCGATCATCACCACGTGCGTCGCGCGCGTGCCGAGCCGCGCCGCGGCCTCCAGCGCGATCAGTGAACCCATGCTGTGGCCGACCAGGGCCGTGCGCCGCAGGCCGCTGGCTTCCACCAGCTCGGCCACCCAGCGGCCCGCGTCGACCACGCCCAGCGGCGGGCCCGAACTGCGGCCGTGGGCCGGCAGGTCGACCGCCAGCACGGCGTGCCCATGGTGGGCCAGGTAGCGCGACTGGAGGATCCAGCCGCTGTGATCGTGCAGCGCCCCGTGGACGAAGACCACGCCCGGCAGGTTCGGGTCCAGGCTGCGGCCTCCGGTGTAGGCGTAGGCCGTGCGGCCGTCGAGGGTGAGGTTCATGCTGCCTTCTCCGCCGCCTTCAACGCCCGCCCGAGGTCGTCGATCAGGTCGTCCGCATCCTCCAGGCCGATCGACAGCCGTATCGTCCCCGGGCCGATGCCGGCCTGTTCGAGTGCGGCGTCGTCCATCCGGAAGTGGGTCGTCGAGGCCGGGTGGATGACCAGCGAGCGGCAGTCGCCGACGTTGGCCAGGTGGGAGAAGATGCGCAGCGCCTCGATGAAGGCCTTGCCTTGGGCGCGCGAGCCCTTGAGGTCGAAACTGAAGACCGAGCCGCAGCCGCGCGGCAGCAGCTTGCGGGCCAGGCCGTGGTCCGGGTGCGTCTCGAGCTCGGGATAGCCGATGCGCGCCACGCGTGGATGCGAGGCCAGGAAGGCCACGATCCGGCGTGCGTTCGCGACGTGGCGCTCCATGCGCAGCGGCAGCGTCTCGATGCCCTGCAGCACGAGCCAGGCCGTGTGCGGGCTCATGCACGCGCCGAAGTCGCGCAGCCCCTCGCGGCGGGCGCGCAGCAGGAAGGCACTGGTCGTGCTCTCCTCCGCGAAGACCATCCCGTGGAAGCCGTCGTAGGGCTGCGTCAGCTCCGGGAATCGCCCGCTGGCCTGCCAGTCGAACATCCCGCTGTCGACGAGCACGCCGCCGACGACCGTGCCGTGGCCGCTGAGGAACTTCGTGGCCGAGTGGAAGACGAGGTCGGCGCCATGGTCGAAGGGTTTCATCAGCCACGGGGTCGTGAACGTGCTGTCGACGAGCAGCGGCAGCCCGGCCTCGTGCGCGATCGCGCTCACCGTCGGGATGTCCAGCACGTCCAGTCCCGGGTTGCCGAGCGTCTCGCCGAACAGCAGCCTCGTGTGCGGGCGGATCGCGGCGCGCCAGGCGTCGATGTCGCGCGGCTTGACGAAGGTCGTCTCGATGCCGAAGCGCCGCAGCGTGTAGTGCAGCAGGTTGTGCGAGCCACCGTAGAGGGCCGACGAGGCGACGACGTGCGAGCCGGCGCCGGCCAGCGTGGCCACGGCCAGGTGCAGTGCGGCCTGGCCGCTGGCGGTGGCGACCGCACCGGTGCCGCCCTCGAGGGCCGCGACCCGCTCCTCGAAGGCGGCCGTCGTCGGGTTGCTGATGCGGCTGTAGACGTGCCCGGCCCGCTCCATGTTGAAGAGCGCGGCTGCGTGGTCGCTGCTGTGGAAGACGAAACTCGTGCTCAGGTGGATCGGCAGCGCCCGGGCCCCGGTGGACGGGTCCGGTGGGCTGCCGGCGTGCAGCGCGAGCGTGTCGAATCCAGGGTTGGCAGAGCCGGGCATGGCGGTTTCCTGGGTGTCGGTGGCCGATCATTGTGGGCTATATTGACCCCGCACCCAGTCAGATCCGGAGGTGGCATGAAGGTCAGCGACATCCTGCGCGTCAAGGGCAACGCGCTGTTCACCACCTCGCCCGAGCGACCGCTGTCCGAGGCGCTGAACCTGATGTCCGAGATGGACATCGGTTCCCTCGTCGTGATGCATCACGGCGACCTGGTCGGGATGCTGACCTTCCGCGAGGTCATCGTGGCGGTCGTGCGCAACGGCGGCTCGGTGGGCTCGACGCTGGTTCGCACGGTGATGGACGACGCCCCGCTGACCTGCACCCCGGAGACCGACATGGACGAGGTGCGCCGCATGATGCTGCAACGTCACGCCCGCTACATGCCGGTCATGGACCGGCGCACGCTGATGGGGGTGATCTCGTTCTACGACGTGGCCAAGGCGGTCGTCGACGCGCAGGACTTCGAGAACCGCATGCTCAAGGCCTACATCCGCGATTGGCCGGTCGAGCCGGGCGAGAGCCAGCCGGCGCCCTGAGCGCCGCGCAGCATCGGGTCGGACCCCGCTCGCGGACGGCGCCCGTGGCGCGGCCGCCCGGCCGGTGCAGCGTCCCGTGCGCCCTGGCCCCGCCGCCTAGAATCGCGGCATGTCCGGATCGACCTTCGGCGAACTCTTCCGCGTCACCAATTTCGGCGAGAGCCACGGCCCGGCGATCGGCTGCGTCATCGACGGCTGCCCCCCGGGCCTCGTGCTCAGCGAGGCCGACATCCAGCCCGAACTCGATCGGCGGCGTCCCGGCACGAGCCGCCATGTCACCCAGCGCCAGGAGGCCGATGCCGTCGAGATCCTCTCCGGCGTGCACGAGGGGCTGACGACCGGCACGCCGATCTGCCTGCTGATCCGCAACACGGACCCGCGCAGCAAGGACTACGGCAACCTGCTCGACACCTTCCGGCCCGGCCACGCCGACTACACCTACTGGCGCAAGTACGGCCTGCGCGATCCGCGCGGCGGCGGTCGCTCGTCGGCCCGCCTGACGGCGCCATCGGTCGCTGCCGGTGCGGTGGCGCGCAAGTGGCTCGGCGAACAGATGGGCGTGAGCTTGCGCGGCTGGATGAGCGCCCTCGGGGACATCGAGATCCCGTTCGTCGACGAGGGCGAGATCGCCCGCAATGCGTTCTTCGCGCCCGATGCCGCCGTCGTGCCGCGTCTCGAGGCCTACATGGACGCGCTGCGCAAGTCGGGCGACTCGGTCGGGGCCTGCGTCACCGTGGTCGCGCGAGGCGTGCCGCCGGGGCTCGGCGAGCCGCTGTACGACAAGCTCGACGCCGACATCGCCCACGCGATGATGGGCATCAACGCGGTCAAGGGCGTCGAGATCGGCGACGGATTCGCCGTCGTGCGCCAGCGCGGCAGCGAGCACGGCGACGAACTGACGCCCGACGGGTTCGCCAGCAACCATGCGGGCGGCGTGCTCGGTGGCATCTCGAGCGGGCAGGACATCGTCGTGCGCCTGGCGATCAAGCCGACCAGCTCCATCCGGCTGCCCAAGGCCAGCATCGACCGCAGCGGTGCGGCGACGACCGTGGTCACCCACGGGCGGCACGACCCGTGCGTGGGCATCCGTGCGACGCCGATCGCCGAGGCGATGCTGGCGCTCGTGCTGATGGACCACGTGCTGCGCCATCGCGCGCAGTGCTCGGACGTCCGGCTGCCGGTCCCGCCGATCGCCGCGCGGGTGCCGCGCCCTTGAGCGGCCGGCCTCGATGGTCGCCGGGCGTCCCGGCGAGGGTCCGCGCCTGGGTCAAGCCTCCGGCCTCGAGGCGGCAGCCTGCCCCCGGGGACGGCCCTTGAGCCACGGGGTCCCGCGGTGAGCTCGCCGCTGGCACGCTTCGGGTTCCTGTCGTTCGCGTACTTCGCGGGCATCGGCATCTTCAACCCGTTCGCGCCGCTGTGGCTGCAGAGCCTGGGCTTCTCGGCCCTGGCCATCGGGGGCATCGCGTCGTTGCAGTCGTGGACGCGGATCGTCGTGCCCTACGCCTGGAGCTGGCTCGGCGACCACAGCGGCCGGCGTGTGACCCTGCTGCGCGTGGCCGCGGCCGGCACGGTGGCGGCGGCCACGCTGTTGCTGTGGATGCGCGGCTACACCGCGGTGGCGGTCGCTGTCATGCTGCTGTTCGGCTTCAACGGGGCCATCATCCCCTTGTCCGAAGCGGCCGTCTCGCGTCACCTGGCCGCGACCGGGGGCTTCGACGCGGGCCGCTACGGTCGCGTGCGGATGTGGGGTTCGATCGGCTTCGTCGTCACCGTGCTCGCGGGCGGCTATGCGCTGGAGTCGATCGGGGTCGAGCGTTTCCCGCTGGCCGTGCTGGTCATCAACGCGCTGATGCTGGTGGCCGCGTGGCGCCTGCCTCTGGCGCAGGACGCCGTCCGCCACGAGACACCGGCGCCGTCGGTGTGGCCGCAGCTGCGCCGGCCGGTGGTGCAGTGGTTCTATGCGTCGGTCGCCCTGACCGTGCTGGCGCACACCAGCCTGTACACCTTCCTGTCGCTCTACCTCGAGTCGCTGCACTACTCGAAGGCGCAGGTGGGCATCCTGTGGGCCGTCGCGGTGGCGTTCGAGATTGTCTTCTTCTGGCTGCAGGGCCGCTGGTTCGACCGGCTGTCGCCCTGGCGCTGGCTGCAGCTGGCGGCCGTGGCCTCCGCGTGGCGCTTCGCGATCCTCGCGCTGCTGGGCCATTGGGTGCTGGCGCTCGTGCTGTCGCAGGCCTCGCACGCGATCACCTTCGCGGCGCACCATGCCGCTTGCATCGCGATCCTGCACCGGCAGTTTCCGGGGCGGCTGCGCGGCCGCGGACAGGCGCTCTACGCGACGATCGGCTACGGGCTGCCCGGCGTGCTCGGCGGCGTCGGCGGTGGCTGGATCGTCGAGCGCCTGGGCTACACCTGGCTTTTCGCGGCGGCCTCCCTGGCGGCGTTGCTGGCCTTCGGTGCCGCGCGGCGCGCGGCTCGCCTGGACGCCGGCGAGCCGGTCGCCGGCAGCTGAGGGCGGCGCGGTGGCCGCCTGCGGGACGGCCCGGGTCGGCTGCCGAGGGCAGCAGACGATCGGGCCCGCCCGCCCGTCGGCGGCTGGCGCAGCCCGTCGGTCCGGCACCGCGGTTCGTCGCATCGCGCCGCGCGCAGTAGGGGGTGCTGCCTAGACTGCGCCGCACAGGCCGTCGAGGGCCGGCAGCGGGCAGGAGGCAGAAATGAACAAGCGGGCGATCGTGGTCGCCGCTGCGGTTGCCGTGGTCGGCAGCGCGGCGGCCGCGTTCTGGTGGTTCGGCGGGGGTGCTTCACCGGCGGCGCTCGCCGGCCCTGCGCGGGCCGCGGCCGGGCAGGGTGGCCAGAAGTCGGACGCGTCCGCCGTGCCGCTGGAGTTCGTGGCGGGCGAGGTCGTGCGTCCGCAGCCCGCGGCTCTGCCGGAGTCGATCGCGTTCTCCGGCCCGTTGGTCGCGCCAGCGAGCGCGGTCGTGCGTGCACGCGCTTCAGGCCGGTTGCAGTCGCTGGTCGTCGCCGAAGGGCAGCGTGTGTCGGCCGGGCAGGTGCTGGGCACGCTGGACCTGGCCGACCAGGCCAGCCGCGTGGCGGAGCGCGCGGCCCTCGTCGAGTCGGCACGGGCCGCTGTGTCGCAGGCGCAGCGGGCGCACCTGCAGAACGAGCGGCTCGCCAGCCAGAACTTCGTCTCCGGCGCGGCCCTGGACACCTCGCAGGCCGCGCTGCAGACGGCCCGGGCGCAGCTCGACGCGGCCCAGGCCGCGCTGACCACGGCACGAGTGGGGCTTCGCGATGGCACGCTCGTCGCTCCGGTCGGCGGCATCGTCGCCAAGCGCCACGTGCTGCCGGGCGAGGCCATCGCGGCCGAGCAGCCCGTGCTGACCATCGTCGACCTGGCGCGGCTCGAGCTCGCCGGCGCCGTCGCGACGCACGAGGTCTCGCGGCTCGTCGCCGGCATGCCGGTGCAGGTCAGGGTCGAGGGTCACGCGCAAGCGGTGGACGGGCGCATCGAGCGCATCGCGCCGGCAGCCGAACCGGGCACGCGCGCCATCGGCGTCACCGTCCGCATCGCCAATCCCGCCGAGCTCTACCGTGCCGGCCAGTACGCGATGGCCACGGTGACGCTGCCCGACGACGTGCAACGCACCGTCCTGCCGATCGCCGCGATCGGCACGACCTCCGGCCAGCACCACGTCTGGACGATCCGCGACGGCACCCTCGTGCGCCGCGCGGTCACGCTGGGCCGTCGCGACGAAGCCGGCGGCCGGGTCGAGGTGCTCGACGGTGTGACTCGCGATGAGGTCGTGCTGGCTGCCCGGTTCGACAACCTGCGTGAAGGAGCCGCGGCCCTGGTCAAGCCGGCGGGCGGCGCCCCGATCGCGGCGTCCGTGCCCGTGCAGTCACCGGCCGGCGGGCTGCGGCGCTGAGCCGACGACCAGGAGTCCCTGTCATGTGGATCACCCGCGTTTCGATCGGCAACCCCGTCTTCGCCGCGATGACGATGGTCGCGCTGTGCGTGCTCGGCCTGTTCTCGTATGCCCGGCTGGGTGTCGAGCAGATGCCCGACATCGCGTTTCCCGGTGTCTGGATGGAGGTGAGCTACCCGGGCGCCTCGGCCGAGGCCGTGGAGCGCGAGGTCATCAAGCCGATCGAGGAGGCCGTCAACGGGGTGGCCGGCGTCAAGCGCATCACCTCGCGCTCCGGCGAGGGGCACGGCACGCTCAGCGCCGAGTTCCAGCTCGACACCGACATGAACCGCGCGGTGCAGGAGGTTCGCGACAAGGTGGCCGCGGTGCAAGGCCGCTTCCCTCGCGACGTGCGGGCGCCGACGATCGCCCGCTGGAACAACGACAACAGCCAGCCGCTGGTCAACTTCGCACTGCTGTCGAAGTCGCGCAGCGTGCGCGAGCTGTCGATCCTTGCGGAGCAGACGGTCGGCCGGCGCATCCAGCGGGTGGAGGGGGTCGCACGCGTCGAGGTCAACGGACTGGCGACCCGGGAGGTGCGCATCGACCTCGACCCGGAGAGGCTGCGCGCCCACGGTGTCACGCCGGCCGAGATCGCGCAGGCGCTGCGCGAGGCCAACGCCGACCAGCCCGTCGGGCTGCTCAGCGACGGCGTCCAGGACATGTTGCTGCGTGTCGAGGGGCGCGTGCGCGATCCGCGGCAGTTCGAGGACCTGATCGTCGCGCGTCGCGGTGGGTTGCCCTTGCGCCTGGGTGACCTCGGCACGCTGGTCGAGCGCGAGCGCGAGCCCGACTCGATGGCGCGCATCGACGGCCAGCGGGCGATCAACTTCAACGTCTACAAGCAGCAGGATGCCAACATCGTCGCCACGGGCGACCGCGTGAAGGCCGCGATGGAGGAGCTGAAGGCCCAGCTGCCGCCGGATGTCGAGCTGCTGACGATCTTCGCCAGCAGCGACTGGGTCAAGGGCTCGCTGAACGGCCTGCGGCACACGCTGGTCGAGGGCGCGCTGCTCACGGTGGCGATCGTCTTCCTGTTCCTGCATTCCTGGCGGTCGACGATCATCACCGGGCTGACGCTGCCGATTGCGGTCGTCTCCAGCTTCATCGCCGTCTACCTGTTCGGCTTCACGCTGAACTTCATGACGATGATGGCCCTGAGC
>ERZ761602.4009-NODE-4009-length-19708-cov-5.482064_pt1 | contig 19708 bp, 18 predicted proteins | sample MGYA00512165_ERZ761602 | MGnify/ENA primary metagenome ERZ761602 (study PRJEB28899, sample SAMN02445085) | bioreactor sludge metagenome | biome: EBPR sludge; isolation source: Thorneside wastewater treatment plant | place: Australia: Brisbane, Thorneside... | reverse complement strand
GCGCGCGCGATGCGGTTCCTGGTCGGCGACGAGGCGGTCGTCGACTGGCAGGACCGCCGGCTCGGCGCGCAGCGCCAGGACGTCGCGCGCGAGGTGGGCGACTTCGTGCTGAAGCGCGCCGACGGCTGCTGGGCCTACCAGCTGGCGGTGGTCGTCGACGACGCCGCGCAGGGCGTCAGCGACGTCGTGCGCGGCGAGGACCTGGCCGACAACACGGCGCGCCAGATCCTGCTGCAGCGGGCGCTGGGCCTGCCGACGCCGCGCTATCTGCACACGCCGCTGGTGCGGGCCGCCGACGGGCACAAGCTCAGCAAGCAGAACGGCGCCGCGGCGCTGGAGCTGGCCGATCCGCTGGCGGCGCTGTGCGCGGCGGCGGCCGTGCTGGGACTGCCACCGCTCGCCGCGAGCACGCCGGCGGACTGGCTGCAGCAGGCCACCGCGGCCTGGGCTGGCATGATGGCGGTTTGACTTTCACCGGGGAACCGCCTGATGACCACCACCGCTTCCGGCCTGCAGTACGAGGACACCGTCACCGGCACCGGCGCCGAAGCCACCGCCGGCCGTGCCGTGCGCGTGCACTACACCGGCTGGCTGCACGACGCCGGCGCGCCGAACGGCCGCGGCGCCAAGTTCGACTCCAGCAAGGACCGCGGCCAGCCGTTCGCGTTCGACCTCGGCGCCGGCCGCGTGATCCGTGGCTGGGACGAGGGCGTGCAGGGCATGAAGGTCGGCGGCACGCGCGTGCTGACCATTCCGCCGGACCTCGGCTATGGCGCGCGCGGTGCCGGTGGCGTGATTCCGCCGAATGCGACGCTGGTCTTCGAGGTGGAACTGCTCGCGGCCTGAGGGCCGCTCGCGCGGCCCTGCGCGCCGCGGCTCAGCCCTGCGGGCCGCGCTCGCGCCGGCAGGCGCTCGCCCTTCGCCAGGCGCAGGACCGTCCGCAGGGACGGTCCTTCGTCCGGGCTCAGCGCGAGGCCGCCGGCATCGGGCGCGCCGCCGGATAGCGTTCCAGCGTCTCCTGGATGCGCCGCTGCAGCACCGGGTCGCCGCTGTCCAGCAGCATGCGCTGCAGCGTGGTGCCGCCGCTGCGCCCGATCTGCTGGCTGAGCACGCCGGTGATGCGCGCCGCGGCGCGGTCGGTCGGGTCCAGCTTCAAGGCCTGCTGCAGGTCTTCCAGCGCCGGGGCGGCGCTGCGCTTGACGGCCAGCGTCGACAGCGCGCGCAGCGCATAGGCGTTGGCGTCGTAGGGCGTGGCCGCGACCGCGCGCGAGAACCAGTCGATCGCCGCCGGGTCGGTCTCGAAGACCGTCGGCCGCGCCAGCAACGTGCTGGCGCCAAGAAACTGGTAGGCGGTGGCCAGGCTGGCGTTGTCGGCCGCCGATTCGCGCGCCGCCACGTACTGCGCAAACTCGCGCCGCGCGTCGTCGTAGCGCTTGAACTGGAAGCGGTACAGCCCGGCGACGAAGTGCACGACCGGCAGCGAGAAACGCGCGCGCACCAGGTGCGCCGCGACCCAGCGCGCCGGGCCCGGCCGGTCCAGCCGGTAGAACAGGCCCTTGCGCGCGACATAGCGCATGTCCAGCACGCGCTGCCGGCCGTCCAGCCGCAGCCGCTGCGCGACGGCGCCACCGGGCGCGCCGGCCAGCGGCAGCAGCGTGCCGGCGGCTTCCACGGTGTGCGGCGGCAGGTCGACCTGTGCGTGCTCGATCCAGCCTTCACGGCCGTCGGCCAGGCGCACGCGGAACCAGCCGCCGTCCATGTCCAGCGCGTCGAGCGCGCTGTTCGTCGGGATGCGCGCCAGCACCGGCGCCGCCGCCTCGGCGCGCGCGCGCAGCGACGTGCTCGTGCGCGTGACGACGCGGCGCTCGAACAGCGCGGCGCGCGTGGTCTCCACGGGCGGAAAGTTGAAGTTGGTGCGCTGGAACTCGGCCTCCAGGCCGGCGGGCAGCGGCGGCTCGCCGACCAGGCGCAGCTTGAACTGCAGTCCGCTGGCCTCGGGCAGCAGCGACAGGTAGCTGCTGACGAGCAGCTGCGCGCCGTCGGCCTCCACCGCGCCCCAGACCGCCATTGCCGCGCTCTGCTGGCGCGCGATGGCCAGCGCGGCATCGTGGTAGGCGGTCTGCAGCAGGTCGGTCAGCCGCTCGCCACCCGGCGCGCGGGCCAGGATGACGCCGGCGCCGGCCTGGTCGCTGATCGCGGTCAGGATCTCGCGCCAGACCAGGAAGCCCAGCGACTTGCCGACGCCGGTGTCGCCGGGGTCCAGGAATTCGGCGACCACGGCCTTGACCGGTACCTGCGCGAGCACGACGTCGCTGCGCGGCCGGCCCGTGGTGTCGAAGCGGATGATCTCGCCGGGGTGGCCGCTGCGCGGGGCCAGCAGCAGCGCCAGCGGGCCCAAGACTGAAAGTGCCGGCAGTGCCGGCAGCGCCGAGGCGGCGCCGAGCAGCGTGCGCCGCCTCATCGCGCCAGCTCCGCGTCGACGCGCACGATCAGGTCCTCCAGCTGCGCCAGCAGCAGCTCGTTGCCCGGCCCGGCATCGGCGCGCTCGGCCTGCAGCGTGTCGCGGATGCGCTGCAGCGCCGGCTTGTCGGCGCGCTCCTTGGCCTGCGCGAAGTCGGCCAGCGCCAGGGCCAGCACGGTGCTGCGGCCCCACAGCTTGCTCAGGTGGCGGTACAGCAGCGGCGACGCCACGCGGTCGGCCGGCATCGAGTCGTCGACATACAGCACCGGTGCCGCGAGGTCCTGGGCACGCGGCACGACGAGGAAGGTCGACGACACGTCGAGCTGGCGCTCGCCGCCGCCGGTGGCCTCCACCTCGCCGAAGCCGGAGATCATGCCCAGCGCCTTCAGGTGCGTGCCATAGGTTCGCAGGCGGTCGATGTCGGCGCTGTCGGCGTCGGCGGCCAGCGGCAGCAGCTTGAGGCTGACCGGCGTGCTGCGGCCGGGCGCGGCGGCCTGGACATGGCTGACGATGACGCGCTCGAGGTTGGCGCGCAGCGCCTGGTTGACGCGCTGCGGGTCGGCGCCCGTCACGCCGCCCAGCCGGTAGGGCACCAGGTAGAGCGGCAGGCTGCCCGGGGTGGCGACATGGCGGTCCAGCAGTTCACGCTCGGCGGCGCTCAGCGCGGCGGCGCCACCGGTCGGGCTGAGCTGCACCTGCACCGGCGCCGGCGCCCGGCCGGGCACGCGGCGCAGCACGCGCACCTGCTCGTGGTGGGCGGGCAGCGTGAAGACCAGTGTCAGTGCCGGCGCGGCATTCAGCTCGGCGGCCGGAAACAGCGTCGCCGCGTCGAAGGCGAAGCGGCCCTGGGCGTCGGTGCGCGCCGCCGGCTTGCGGCTGCGCAGTTCCAGCAGCACCTGCACGCCGGCGAGCGGGCTGCCGTCGCGCAGCGTCACGGTGCCGGCGAGCGTCGGCTCGGCGCGCGCGGCGGCAGCGGCCAGCAGCGCGAGCCCCAGGCCCGCGGCCAGGCCGCGGACATGCAGCACGGTGTTCAGGTCGGCTCGCACGAAAACTCCCAGGTGTCCTCGGCGTCCAGGCGGCTCCTGCCGATCGCATGATCGCGCGCTTTGCAGCCGGGCGCCAGCAGGCGCAGCGTGCGGGCGCGGCCGTGCACGAGCGGCCGGTAGTAGGCGACGAACTCGCCGCTGGCGGTGTCCACGCTGCCGCCGCTGGAGACGGTCTCGCCGCGGAAGTCCAGCAGCGCGACACGCAGGCCGCCGAGATCGGCCGCCTGCACGCGGCCGACGAACTGGCCGGGCAGCAGTGCCTGCGCGCCGATGCCGTAGACGATGCCCAGCGCGACGAGCGCGATCGCGGCCGCCGTCAGCGCCGGCAGCGCGGTCACGGCCGGCCACGCGGCGCGCAGCGGGCGCAGCGCGAGCATCAGCGCCAGCAGCACCAGCACGAGCAGGAAGCCCTGCAGCACCAGCGCTGGCAGCTCGATGCCGACACCGGCCACGATCTCGACGACCCGCTCGAGCAGCTGGCTCGGCAGGCCCAGCAGGTCGGTGGGCTCGGCTTTGTCGGCCACGGATCCTCCGCGCGGTACCTGCGGACGATTGTGCCCGGCACGACCGGGCGCGCGGCGCGTCGCCGGTGCACTGCGCTGATCAGGCTCAGCGCAGGGCGCAGATCAGGCTCGCCTCGGCGCGCTGCTCAGGGGCTGCGCGCAGCGCCTTTCACGCCCGCCGCGCTGCGCCGACCGTCAGGGCTTGCGCGCGAAGCGCGAACCGCCGCCGGCCGCCTTGGCGGGACCGAAGCCGCGGCCAGCGGGGCGAGCCTGCCAGGCGGGCTTGCCGCCCGGACGCGCGCCGGCCGGCCGTGCCGGCGGCGGGTCGGGACGGCGCGGCTCCAGGCCGGCGATCGTCGCCGGCGGGATGCGCTGCGTCGTGAAGCGCTGGATGCGGTGGACCATGCCGGCGTCGCGGCGCTCGGCCAGCGTCACCGCCAGCCCGGCGCGGCCGGCGCGCCCGGTGCGGCCGATGCGGTGGACATAGTCCTCCTCCTTCATCGGCAGGCCGAAGTTGATGACGTGGCTGATCGTCGGCACGTCGATGCCGCGCGCCGCCACGTCGGTGGCCACCAGCACGCGCAGCCGGCGTTCGCGCAGGCCCTGCAGCACGCGGTTGCGCCGGCCCTGCGGCATGCCGCCGTGCAGCGCGGCCACGCTGTGCCCCATCTCGCCCAGGCGGTCGGCCAGCCAGTCGGCGTCGCGCTGCGTGCTCGTGAAGACCACCGCCTGCTCGATGCTGCGCTCGGTCAGGATGTGGTCCAGCAGCGCATTCTTGTGCGCGAAGTCGTCGGCCCAGTGCAGGCGCTGCTCGATGTCGGCATGCGCCTCGGTGTGCGAGGCCACCTCCACGCGCTGCGGGCTGCGCAGCAGCGTCTGCGCCAGCGTGCCCACGCTGCCGGCGAAGGTGGCGCTGGTCATCAGCGTCTGGCGTTCGCCAGGCAGGGCCTCGGCGATGTGGCGGATGTCGTCGATGAAGCCCATGTCCAGCATGCGGTCGGCTTCGTCCAGCACGAGCAGGCCCACGCGCGCCAGCACCGCGCGGCCGCTGGCCATGTGGTCCATCAGCCGGCCCGGGGTGGCGACCAGGACGTCCAGCGGCCCGGCCAGCGCGCGCAGCTGCGCCGCGTACGGCACGCCGCCGACGATGCTGGCCACGCGCAGCCCCGGCACGAAGCGGCCGTGGTCGATGAAGGCCTTGGTGACCTGCAGCGCCAGCTCGCGCGTCGGCGCCAGCACCAGCACGCGCGGGCCGGTGGGCTGCGGGCGCGGCCCCGGGCGACGGTCGTTGCGGCGGTCCTGGCGGCCGAAGGCGCCCTTGACGTCGTTGCGCGGCGGCGGTGCCGGCTCGGCGGCGGCCTGGGCCGTCTGGCGCGCGGCGGCGGCCGCAGCCCGGTCGGCCAGCACCATCGTCAGCGCCGGCAGCACGTAGGCCGCGGTCTTGCCGCTGCCGGTGGCGCTGCTGACCATCAGGTCGCGTCCCTGCAGCGCGGCGGGCAGGGCCTGCGCCTGCACTGCCGTCGGCTGCTCGTAGCCGGCGGCCTGCACCGCGCGCACCAGGGCCTCGTCCAGGCCCAGGGCGCCGAATCCGTTGATCTTGTCCATCGCAGTTCCAGTCATCTCTCTCTCACGCACACGCGCGCAGGCGGGCAGGCCGCGGCCAGGGCCACGGCTCACCCGCAGGTGAAGTCGCATCAATACGGGGGATCCGGCGGCCGCAGGACGCGGCCCGCTTGCCGGTCGTTCCGGGCATCAGGGCGACGGCATCGCCGCCGACCCGGTGCCAGGATGCGGCTCGAGGGGAACCGCGGTGGCGGCCCGGCCGGCAACTCGAGGATGCGGCCGTGGCGGAGTCAGAGGGGATGAACGAAGGGCGCCAGATCGACGCCCAAGCGCGCAGTGTACCCGATGCCGGGTTTTCCCGTGGCCGGCAGGTGCGCCCGCACTTCAGTCGGCGATCGTATCGGCCGCCACCGGCGCGTCGGCGCGGCGCTGCGCCGCCGCGCTGCTGCGCAGGTTGAGCCAGGCGCTGGCTGCGCCGCAGACGCTGATGACGGCCATGCCGACCCAGGCCCAGAAGTCCGGCAGCTGGCGGAAGATCAGCCAGCCCAGCAGCGCTGCCGCCGCGATCTGCACGTAGACGAAGGGCATCAGCCGCGAGGCCGGGGCCATGCCCAGGGCCAGGATCAGCAGCAGGTGCCCGACGGTGCCGAAGGCGCCGATGGCGGCCATCTGCAGCAGTTCCGGCGTCGTCGCCGCGGCCAGCGCAGCGGGCACGTCCACCGGGCTCGCGGCCAGTACCGGCAGCATGATCGCGCTGCCCACCGCGCCGGTCCAGAAATGCGTCGTGTACGGGCTCTCCAGCGCGGCGAGCCGGCTGGTCAGCACCTGGAACGAGGCATAGGTGCAGGCGCACAGCAGCGGGAACCACACCGCCCAGCCGAACAGCCCGCTGCCCGGCCGGATGACGATCAGCGCGCCGGCGAAGGCGCCCAGCACCAGCGCCCAGCGCAGCGGCGACACGCGCTCCTTGAGCAGCCAGGCCGCGAGCAGCGTCACCAGCACCGGCGTGAGCATGTTGATCGCGGTGAATTCCGGCACCGGCATGTACTGCACGCCGTAGAAGCTGAAGGCGCTGGTGGCCAGCAGCAGGCTGCCGCGCAGCAGCTGGAAGCGCGGGTGCGCCGTGCGCAGCCGGTGCACGCGGCTCGCCGCCAGCCAGACGCCCATCGCGACGGCCTGGAACAGGTAGCGCGCGGTCAGGATCAGCAGCACCGGCAGCGTGGCGCCGAGCAGCCGCGTCAGCGAGTCCAGCGACGCGAAGCACACCGCAGCCAGCATCACCAGCACGACGCCCAGGCCGGGGCGAGCGTGCAGCGTGGCCGCCGCGCTCACCGGCGCTGCACGCGCCCGGCCAGCGCCTGCCACACCGGCGTCAGCCGGCCCGGCAGGTCGGGCAGGGCGCCCAGCGCGGTGCGGCTCTCGTCGGGCGAGTGGAAGTCGCTGCCGCGGCTGGCCAGCAGGTCGAATTCCAGCGCGGTGTCGGCATAACGCAACTGCTCGGCCGTCGTGTGGCTGCCGGTGATCACCTCGACGCCGCGCCCGCCGTGGGCGACGAATTCGCTGAACAGCGCGTACTCCTCGGTCGGCGTGAAGCGGTAGCGCGCCGGGTGCGCGATCACCGCGATGCCCCCGGCTGCCGTGATCCAGCGCACCGCGTCGCCCAGGCCGGCCCAGCGGTGCGGCACGTAGCCGGGGTTGCCCGGTGTCAGGTAGCGGCGGAAGACGGCGTGCGTGTCCTCGCAGACGCCGGTCTCGACCAGGAAGCGCGCGAAGTGGGTGCGCGACACCAGCTCCGGGTTGCCGACGTAGCGCAGCGCACCTTCGAAGGCGCCGCGGATGCCCGCCGCGGCCAGCGACTCGGCCATCAGGCGCGCGCGTTCGGTGCGGCCGCCGCGCGTGGCGGCGAGTCCCGCGCGCAGCGTGTCGTCGTCCGCGTCGAAGCCCAGGCCCACGATGTGCACCGTCTCGCCGGCGAAGCTGACCGAGACCTCGACGCCGGTCAGGAAGGCCAGGCCGAGGTCCAGCGCCGCCTCGCGCGCTTGCGCCAGCCCACCGACCTCGTCGTGGTCGGTCAGCGCCCAGAGCTCGACGCCGGCGTCATGGGCGCGCCGCGCCAGCGCCTCGGGGGCCAGCGTGCCGTCGGAGACGGTGCTGTGGCTGTGCAGGTCGGCATTCAGCAGGTGCATTGCCGCGATTGTCCGGCAGCCCCGGCGGACCACCCGGCTGCGGGGTCACCCCCGGGGATGCGGGGGTGCAGGACCGGTGCTGGCACCACCGCGGCGAACGATGCCGGAACGTTTGCCGCCCATCCTGCCGCCATCACAACCCGACCCGCGCCCCGGCGCCGAGGAGAACCGATGAAGACCCCCATTGCCACCGCCGCGGCGTTGCTCGCGCTGGCCTGGCTGCCCGTCGCCGCCGACCCGGTGCCGATCGACCTGAATGCCTGGAGCAAGCGCGGCCCGGCCGGCAACGGCAACTGGATCGTCGCCGCCGACGGCAGCTCGGTGCTGCAGACGGTCAACGGCGACCCCACCTTCTTCGTCAGCGACAGCGACCAGATCAACACCACGCTGCGCGGCAAGATCCGCGTCGAGACGACCGGCGACGACGACCTGATCGGCTTCGTCTTCGGCTTCAAGGGCCCGGCGTCCACCGGCAATGACATGGACTTCCTGCTCTTCGACTGGAAGCAGGCGAGCCAGGCCAGCGGCGGCTTCACCGCCTTCGAGGGCTTCGCGCTCAGCCGCGTGCAGGGCACGATCACCAACTACACCCCCGGCTTCTGGGGCCGCACCGACAGCGCCGGGTTCGACAACCTGGCTACCAATTACGGCGACACGCTGGGCTGGGTGGACAACGTCGAATACGACTTCGAGATCCTGTACCAGACCTCGCGCATCCGCATCGACATCGCCGGCGGCGCCTTCGGCAACGGCACGACGGTCTTCGACGTCGCGGGCAACTTCGAAGCCGGCCGCTTCGGCTTCTACAACTTTTCGCAGGCCCAGGTGCGCTACAGCGGTCTGACCGAGCAGGACACGCCGCCCGATCCGAACCCGGTGCCGGCGCCGGGCAGCCTGGCGCTGGCCGGGCTGGCACTCGCCCTCGTGGCGCGGCAGCGCGCGCGCCGGCAGGCGGTCGCGCGCTGAGTCCAGGGCGGCGTCGGACCGTCTGCCGACGCGCCCACGCACGCCTTCAGCGCTCCAGCTCCAGCCGCCGCGCGCAGCGCGCGGCCAGCGCCGCGTCGTGGGTCACGACGACGAAGGCGGTGCCTTGTTCGCTGGCCAGCGACAGCATCAGGCCGAACACCGCATCGGCGGTGGCGCGGTCCAGGTTGCCGGTCGGTTCGTCGGCCAGCACGCAGGCCGGGCGCGTGACCAGCGCACGCGCGATCGCCACGCGCTGGCGCTCGCCGCCGCTGAGTTCCGACGGGTGGTGCCGCACGCGCCCGGCCAGTCCCACGCGCGCGAGCATCGCCTGCGCCGTCTCGCGCGCCTCGGCCACCGGCTGGCGGCGGATGCGCAGCGGCATCGCGACGTTGTCCAGCGCGCTGAATTCCGGCAGCAGGTGGTGGAACTGGTAGACGAAGCCCAGGTGCCGGTTGCGCCAGGCGCCCTGCTCGGCGGCCGACAGCGTCGCCAGGTCGCGGCCCATCAGCTCGACGCGGCCGCTGCTCGGCGCGTCCAGACCGCCCAGCAGGTGCAGCAGCGTGCTCTTGCCGGCGCCCGAGGGCCCGACGACGGCCAGCGTGTCGCCGCGCCGCACCGTCAGGCTGACGCCACGCAGCACGGTCACGTCCAGCGCCTCGGCGCCGCGGCCCTCGCGGAAGCGCTTGTGCAGCTCGAAGGCCTGCAGCACCGGCGCGCCGTCGGCCGCCGCGGGCGTGGCCGCCTCACTCATAACGCAGCGCCTCGGCCGGGTTGACGCGGCTGGCGCGCCAGCTCGGGTACAGCGTCGCCGCGAAGGCCAGCAGCAGCGAGACGACGGCGATCGGCACGATGTCGCTGGCCAGCGGCTGGCTGGGCATGCGGCTGATCAGGTAGACGCTGCCCGGCAGGAAGGCCACGCCCAGCGCGCGCTCGATGGCCGGCACGATGACGTCGATGTTGAAGGCCACCAGCAGCCCCAGCGTCACGCCGGCGGCGGTACCGATGATGCCCGCGGTGGCGCCCTGCACGATGAAGATGCCCATGATCGAGCGCGGGCTGGCGCCCAGCGTGCGCAGGATCGCGATGTCGGCGCGCTTGTCGGTCACCGTCATGACCAGCGTGCTGACCAGGTTGAAGGCGGCCACCGCGACGATCAGCGTCAGGATGATGGCCATCAGCCGCTTCTCGATCTGCACGGCGTCGAACCAGTTGCGGTTGGTGCGGGTCCAGTCGCGCACGATGACCTCGTTGCCCAGCGCCTGCTGCAGGTCGAAGGCCGCGGCGCGCGCGGCGTGCACGTCGGCCAGCCGCAGCTGCACGCCGGTCGGGCCGGCATGGCGGAACAGCACCGCCGCGTCGTCGACATGCACGAGGGCCAGGCCGCTGTCGTAGTCGTAGTGCCCGGCATCGAAGGTGCCGACCAGCGTGAACTGCTTCAGCCGCGGCACCACGCCGGCCGGCGTGAACTGGCCGCCCGGCGCGACGATGGTCACCTTGTCGCCGACGCGCGCGCCGACCAGCCGCGCCAGCTCGCGGCCGAGTACGACATTCCACTCGCCGGCCTTCAGCGGCGCCAGCAGCGCCTGCTGGCTGCGCGCGAGGTCGGTGACCTGGGCCTCCTCGACCGGCTCAATGCCGCGCACGATGGCGCCGCGCAGCTCGTCGCCGCGGCCGACCAGCGCCTGCGCCGCGACGAAAGGTGCCGCGCCGACGACGCGCGCATCGCGCCGCGCCGCGGCCGCGGTCGCGCGCCAGTCGGGCAGCGCCTCGCCGCCGGCGTCGAAGACCTCGACATGCGAGATCACGCTGAGCATGCGGTCGCGCACTTCCTTCTGGAAGCCGTTCATCACCGACAGCACGATGATCAGCGCCGCCACGCCCAGCGCGATGCCCAGCACCGAGATGCCGCTGATGAAGCTGATGAAGCCGTTGCGGCGGCCGGCGCGGCCGGCGCGCGTGTAGCGCCAGCCGATGTGCCACTCGTAGGGCAGGGTGCCCCAGGTCCAGGTCGGGCGGGTCATGGGGTCGGGATGCTACCCGGCCCGACCCGGCCCCCGCCCCGGCGTGGCAGGGCTGCGCGCCCCGGGATAATCGCCGGCCATGCCCCTGCTGATCCCGTTCGCCGCGCCGCTGTCCGAAGCCGGACGCGCGGCGCTCGCGACGCTGGCGCTGCCGCGCCTGCAGCGCCTGCTGGCGCTGTGCAGCGAGACGGCGCGCGACGAGGGCGACGAATGGAACTGGTCGCCGCCGCACGAACGCGCGCTGGCGCGCGCGCTGGGCTGGGCGGGACCGGCCGGCCGCCTGCCCTGGGCGGCGCAGTCCGCGGCCGCCGACGCGGTGGCGGCGGCGGATGCCGGCGACATCGCCTGGGGCCTGGTCACGCCGGCGCACTGGCACCTGGGCACCGACCAGGTCAGCCTGCTCGACCCGACGCAGCTGATGCTGTCCGAGGACGACTCGCGCGCGCTGTTCGAGGCGGTGGCGCCGCTGTTCACCGGCGACGGCTGGCTGGCCGCCTGGGGTGCGCCGCTGCGCTGGTATGTCGCGCACGAGAGCCTGGCCGAACTGGCCTGCGCGTCGCCGGACCGCGTCATCGGCCGCAACGTCGACGCCTGGCTGGGCAGCGACCCGGCGGCGCGTCAGGTGCGCCGGCTGCAGGCCGAGGCGCAGATGCTGCTGCATGCGCACCCGGTCAATGCTGCGCGCGAGGCGCATGGGCTGCTGCCGGTCAATTCCTTCTGGCTCAGCGGCTGCGGCGCCGCGCAGCCGGTCACCGGCACGCCGCCGACCGTGGACGAGCGCCTGCGCCTGCCGGCGCTGCGCGAGGACTGGGCGGCCTGGACACGCGCCTGGCAGACGCTGGACGAGGGCCCGCTGGCCGAGCTGCTGGCGCGGGCCCAGCGGGGCGAAGCGGTCACGCTGACGCTGGCCGGCGAACGCAGCGCGGTCACGCTGGCCAACGCCGAAGGCGGCTGGCTGCAGCGCTGGCGGCGGTGGCTCGCGTCGCCGGACCCGCGGCAACTGCTGCTGGACCTGTGATGCCGGAGCGGCCCGCATGATCCTGCGCCCGCGCGACGTGCCCCCGCGCGTGAGCTTCGCGCTCGAGCAGGCCGGCGTGCACCCGCTGCTGGCGCGGCTGCTCGCCGCGCGCGGCGTGCGCAGCGCCGACGAGCTGGACGAGGCCCCGTCGCGGCTGCTGCCGCCGCAGCAGCTCAAGGGCGCCGCCGAGGCCGGCAGGCTGCTGGCCGACGCCATTGCCGCGCGCCGGCGCATCTGCGTCGTCGCCGACTACGACTGCGACGGCGCCACCGCCTGCGCGGTGGCGCTGCGTGGTCTGAAGCTGCTGTGCGCCACGCCCGACACACTGGGCTACGTGGTGCCCGACCGCGTCGTGCACGGCTACGGGCTGACGCCGGCGATCGTGGACCTCGCGCTCGCGAACCGTGGGGCGCAGCGGCCGGACCTGCTGGTCACGGTGGACAACGGCATCGCCAGCTTCGAGGGCGTGGCCCACGCGCGCGCCGCCGGGCTGCAGGTGCTGGTGACCGACCACCACCTGCCCGCCGCACCACAGGGCGCCGTGGCCGTGCCGGATGCCGACGTGATCGTCAACCCCAACCAGCCCGGCTGCGACTTCGCGAGCAAGGCGATCGCCGGCGTCGGCGTCATGTTCTACGTGCTGCTCGCGGCGCGCGCTGAGCTGCGCGCGCGCGGCGCCTTCGACGCCGCGGCGCAGCCGAAGCTGGAGTCGCTGCTGGACCTGGTGGCGCTGGGCACCGTGGCCGACGTGGTGCGGCTGGACGCCAACAACCGCCGTCTCGTCGCGCTGGGCCTCAGGCGTGTGCGCGCGGGCCGCCTGCAGCCGGGGCTGGCGGCGCTGTTCCATGCCGCCGGGCGCGACCCGGCACGCGCCGCGGGCTTCGACTTCGGCTTCGCGATCGGGCCGCGCATCAATGCCGCGGGGCGGCTGTCGGACATGACGCTGGGCATCGAGTGCCTGGTCACCGACGACCCGGCGCGCGCGGCGGAGTTGGCGCGCCAGCTCGACGCCATCAACCGCGAGCGGCGCGAGGTCGAGAGCGGCATGCGCGAGCGCGCCGAGGCGGCGCTCGAGCACCTGCTGCCGGCCGAGGCGGTGCCGCCGCCGGCGCTGGCGCTGTTCGACGAATCGTTCCACGAAGGCGTGGTCGGCATCGTCGCCGGCCGCGTCAAGGACCGGCTGCACCGGCCGACCTTCGTCTTCGCGCGCGGCGGCGACGGGCGGCTCAAGGGTTCCGGGCGCTCGATCGCCGGCTTCCACCTGCGCGACGCGCTGGACCTGGTGGCCAAGCGCCACCCGGGGCTGCTGCTGCGTTTCGGCGGCCACGCGATGGCTGCCGGCTGCACGCTCGCCGAAGGCGGCGTCGAGACTTTCGACGCCGCGCTGCGCGCGGTGGCCGCCGAGTGGCTGGACGCCGCGACGCTGACCCGCACGCTGCGCACCGACGGTCCGCTGGCCGTCGAGTGGTTCAACGTGCAGACCGCGGCGCTGCTCGACGCGCAGGTCTGGGGCCCGGGCTTCGAGCCGCCGGTCTTCTGCGACGAGGTCCAGGTGCTGCAGCAGCGCCTGGTCGGCGAGAAGCACCTGAAGCTGCGGCTGCGCCACGCCGGCCAGGAACGCGACGGCATCTGGTTCGGCCGCACCGAGCCGCTGCCCGAGCGCACGCAACTCGCCTATCGGCTGGCGCTGGACGAGTGGAACGGGCGCCAGCGCGTGCAGATGGTGGTCGAGGCGGCGGCGGACTGATCCCGTGCCGACGCGGGGTGAAGCCGGCGCGATGCCCCCGCCGCGGCGGCGGTTGGCTCGATCGCGGCAAGATTCCCGGCCATGAAGACCCGACGCCTGAACCCCCGTGCCCTGATCGGCGCCACCCTGGCCGCTGCCGCGCTCGCGCTGCCCGCCTTCGCGCAGGCGAACGAATTGCGCCCCGTCACCGTCGCGCGCGGCCTCGAGAACCCCTGGGCGATGGCCTTCCTGCCCGACGGCCGGATGCTGGTGACCGAGAAGGCCGGCCGCCTGCGCATCGTCGGCCGCGACGGCCGGCTGGGTGCGCCGCTGGCGGGCCTGCCGGCCATCGCCGTGGGCGGGCAATGTGGTCTGCTGGACGTCGTCGTCGACCCGCGCTTCGCCGAGAACCAGCGCATCTTCTTCACCTTCGCCGAGCCCGGCGAGGGCGGCAACAGCACCGCGGTCGCGAGTGCGCGGCTGGACGGCCAGCGCCTCGTCGACGTGCGCACGATCTTCAGCCAGCAGCCCAAGATGAGCAGCCAACACCACTGCGGCAGCCGCATCGTCTTCGGCCGCGACGGGCACCTGTTCGTCGGCCTGGGCGACCGCTTCCGCGGCAAGGACGAGGCACAGAACCCGGCCAACCACATCGGCAAGGTGGTGCGCATCGCCGCCGACGGCAGCGTGCCGGCCGACAACCCTTTCGTCGGCCCTGCCGGGCGCACCGGCGCGGCGCCCGCGGTCTGGAGCCTGGGCCACCGCAACATCCAGGGCGCCGCGCTGCACCCGGCGACCGGCGAGCTGTGGGCCAGCGAGCACGGCCCGCAGGGCGGCGACGAGATCAACGTCGCCGAGGCCGGCCGCAACTACGGCTGGCCGCTGGTGACCTACGGCCGCAACTATGGCATCGGCACGCGCATCGGCGAGGAAGGGCCCAAGCCCGGCTTCGAGCAGCCGCTGCACCACTGGGTGCCGACCTCGATCGCGCCCAGCGGCATGGCCTTCCTGACCAGCGACCGCTACCCGGGCTGGAAGGGCAGCCTGTTCGTCGGCGCGCTGCGCGGCCAGATGCTGGTGCGGCTGTCGCTGGACGGCCGCCGCATCACCGGCGAGGAGCGGCTGCTCGGCAACCTGAGCCAGCGCATCCGCGACGTGCGCCAGGGCCCCGACGGCTGGCTCTACGTGCTGACCGACAGCGCCGACGGGCAGGTGATCCGGCTCGAGCGATGAGCGGCGCCGGCGGCGCGGGACGGCCCCGCGCCGCGACCGCGAACTGGGGATGGGTCGCGGCGGCCCGGCCGCCGATACTGCGCCGCCGCGGCCGGTGCCGCAGGACGGAGGACAGACCCATGCCCGCAGCGTTGCGCGACGTGCCGCAGGAGGCCGTCGAACTGATCAAGGCCTTCGAAGGCATCCCCGACGGCGACCCGAGCACGGTCAACATCGACGCCTACCTGGACCCGGTGGGCATCTGGACCATCGGCTGGGGTCACGCCATCCGCCACGGCCGCGACTTCCTGCGCGGCGCGCACAACCGGGCCGTCGCGCGGGCGCTGTTTCCCGGCGGCATCACGCGCGCGCAGGCCGAGGCGCTGCTGCGCGCCGACCTGATCGACTTCGCCGCCGGCGTGCTGAACCGCGTGCGTGTCGCGCTCGACGACGGCCAGTTCGGCGCGCTGGTCAGCTTCGCGTTCAACGTCGGCCTGGGCAACCTGGGCCAGAGCACGCTGCTGCGCAGGCTCAACGCCGGCGACGTCCTCGGCGCGGCGGACCAGTTCCTGGTCTGGAACAAGGGACGCGTGCGCGGCGTGCTGACCGAACTGCCCGGGCTGACGCGGCGCCGGCGCGCCGAGCGTGCGCTATTCCTCGGCGAGGACTGGCGCGCCGCGGGGGCCGTGCGCACGACGCGCGGCCGCACGCGCGCCGCGGCGCCGCTGGCGGACGATGCACGCATCCGGCCGGAGGCACCGCCCGGGTCGGTGTCGCCGCCGGCGCCCGGCAGCGCCGCGAAGCAGCCCGCCGCCGCGAAGGCCGCTGCGAAGCAGGCCGTCGCCAAGAAGGCCGCTGCGAAGAAGGCCGACGCCAGGAAGGCCGCTGCGAAGAAGGCCGACGCCAGGAAGGCCGCCGCCAGGAAGGCCGCGGCAGCCGAGGCCGCCGCCGGGAACGCGCCGGCGAAGAAGGCGGCCGCTCGCAAGGCCGCGCGCCGGCAGGCCGCGATGCGCCGGACCGGGGCGCTGGCCGTCGCGCCGCCGCCGGGGGGCCAGCCTGGAGGCGGCGCACGCCGGCGCCGCGGCTGATCAGCGCCGCGGCGGTGGCGATCGGCGCCACCGCCGCCGTCGCCAGACGACGGCATAGATCACCGCGTTGACGACCAGCACCACGCCGGCCAGCGCCCACTGCACGGAGGGCGTCAGCCCGGCCGGGTAGATCAGCGGCAGCAGGTGCTGCTCGACGAAGCTGGTCTCGTAGCCGGCCTGGCCGGCGGCGCGGCGCAGCCGGTCCTCCCAGACCGTCAGCGGGCAGATGCCGCCGCTGAGTTCGATCCACGCCGCCCAGCCGGCCGCCGGCAGGTGCACGAGCGGCGCGTGGCGCCAGGAGAGCGCCCACAGCCCGCCCAGCAGCGCGAATACGATGAAGGCGCCGTGCAGCAGCAGCACGGCATCGGCGGCGAGGCGGGGCGTCATCGCGGGCAGTCGGGCAGGCGGTCGATTCTGCGCGCTGGCACGCCGCTTGCGCTGCTTCGGCATGACCCTCGCGACCCCCGCCGCCGAGGCCGCCGCCGACCGCCTGACGCTGCTGCTGGAGAGCACCGGCGAGGGCATCTTCGGCATCGACCTGGCCGGCCGCTGCACGTTCGTGAACCGCGCCGCCGCACAGATGCTGGGCTGGCGCACCGACGAGGTGCTCGGGCGCAACATGCACGAGCTGATCCACCACACGCATGGCGACGGCCGTCCCTACCCGGAGGCCGAGTGCCCGATCTTCAACGCCTTCCGGCGCGGGCTGCCCTGCCGCATCGATGACGAGGTGCTGTGGCGCGCCGACGGCAGCCCGTTCTGGGCCGAATATTCGAGCTACCCCATCGTAGAGCATGGGGCCGTACAGGGCGCCGTCGTGACCTTCGTCGACATCGGCGAGCGCAAGCGCGCCGAGGCGCTGCTCAAGCAGACGCACGCCGAGCTGGAGCAACGCGTGGCCGAGCGTACGCGGCAGCTGCGCGAGCTGGCCAACCACCTGGAGACGGTGCGCGAGCAGGAACGCACGCGCATCGCGCGCGAGATCCACGACGAGCTGGGCTCGCTGCTGGTGGCTCTGAAGATGGACACGCAGTGGCTGGACAAGCGGCTGGCCGACCGGCCGGCGCTGCAGTGCAAGTGCCACGGCATGGGGCGGCTGATCGACACCGCGGTCGAGAACGTCGGCCGCATCATCACCGACCTGCGGCCCAGCATCCTGGACCACCAGGGCCTGTGGGCGGCGCTGGAGTGGCAGGCGCAGGAATTCATCGAGGCCAGCGAGCTGCAGGCCTCGCTGCAGGTGCACGTCGCCGCCGGCGTGCCACCGCCGCAGGGCGGGCTGGCGATCGCGGTGTTCCGCATCTTCCAGGAGATGCTGAGCAACGTCGCGCGCCACGCCAAGGCGCGGCGCGTCGAGCTGCGCATCGCGGTCGACGACCCGCCGGCGCCCATCCTGTACATCGACGTGCGCGACGACGGCGTCGGCGCGCGCGCCGAGGCGCTGGCCGACCCGCGCAGCTGGGGCGTGATCGGCATGCGCGAACGCGCCGGGCACTTCGGCGGCCGCGTGACCATTGACAGCGCGCCGGGGCAGGGCACGCGGGTGCGCCTGGTGATGCCGCTGCCCGAGCTGCCGGAGGAGGTGGCCGCATGACGATCCGCGTGCTGGTCTGCGACGACCACCAGATCGTGCGCCAGGGCATCAAGCAGATCCTGGCCGACGCGCCCGACATCGACCTCGCCGGCGAGGCCGCCACCGGCCCGGAGGCGGTGGCGCGCGTGCGCGGCGGCGGCATCGACGTGGTGCTGCTGGACATCGCGATGCCGCAGCGCGACGGGCTGGACGTGCTCAAGCAGCTGAAGGCCGAGTTTGCGCGCCTGCCGGTGCTGATGCTGTCGACCTACCCGGACCGCCAGTATGCGGTGCGCAGCCTGAAGCTGGGCGCCGCCGGCTACCTGAACAAGAGCGCCGACAGCGAGCAGATGATCGACGCCATCCGCAAGGTCGCGCGCGGCGGCCTGTTCGTCACGCCGGCGGTCGCCGAGCTGCTGGCCGGCGCGCTGCACGCCGCGCCCGGTACCGACGACGAGCCGTTGCACGAGCGGCTGTCGCACCGTGAATTCCAGGTCTTCCGACTGCTCAGCCAGGGCCGCAGCGTCGGCGAGATCGCCGACCAGCTGGTGCTGGCGCCCAACACCGTGAGCACCTACCGCGCGCGCATCCTGGAGAAGACCGGGGCGCGCAACGACGTCGAGCTGGCGCTGCTGGCGGTGCGCCACGAGGCGGCCGGCGGCGCCGACGCCCCGGCCCTCTCGCCTGGTCCGCCCGGCCCGGCCGGGCCCGCCTTGTAGGGCTGGCCCTACAGCAGCTTCGCGGCCCCGTCGATGGTGCAGCCGCTCGGCCCTTTCCAGAATCCGTCCAACCCTTCGAGGAGCCCTGCATGAGCCGTTACAGCGACCCCTACGACGCCGACCGCCCGCTGCGCCTGGGCTGCGCCTGCGGCCGGCACCGCAGCGACGCCGAGCACGCCGCGGCCGAACTGCGCACGCGCAGCGAGAGCGCCGAGTTCGAGGCCGAGAGCAATGCCTTCGTCGAGGCGGCGCTGGTCAAGGCGCTGTTCCCGCAGGACGGCCTGCGCCGCCGCTTCCTGAAGGCGGTGGGCCGGCGCACCGCGATGGCGGCCATCGGCAGCGTGCTGCCCATCGCCAGCCTGCAGGCGATGGCGCAGGAGAAGGGCGCCATCGAGAAGAAGGACCTGAAGATCGGCTTCATCCCGATCACCTGCGCGACGCCGCTGATCATGGCCCACCCGCTGGGCTTCTACCAGCGCCAGGGCCTGAACGTGGAGGTCGTGAAGACGGCGGGCTGGGCGCTGATCCGCGACAAGATGCTCAACAAGGAGTACGACGCGACGCACTTCCTGAGCCCGATGCCGCTGGCCATCAGCCTGGGCGTGGGCTCCAACGCGACGCCGATGCGCGTGGCGACGATCCAGAACACCAACGGCCAGGCGATCACGCTGCACGTCAAGCACAAGGACAAGCGCGACCCGAAGCAGTGGAAGGGCTTCAAGTTCGCGGTGCCCTTCGAGTACAGCATGCACAACTTCCTGCTGCGCTACTACGTGGCCGAAGCAGGGCTGAACCCGGACACCGACATCCAGATCCGCGTCGTGCCGCCGCCGGAGATGGTGGCCAACCTGCGCGCCGGCAACATCGACGGCTACCTGGGCCCGGACCCTTTCAACCAGCGCGCGGTCTTCGAGGAGGTCGGCTTCCTGCACGTGCTGACCAAGGACCTGTGGGACGGCCACCCCTGCTGCGCCTTCGGCACCAGCGCGGAGTTCATCCGCCAGAACCCCAACACCTTCGCGGCGCTGTTCCGCGCCGTGCTGACCAGCGCGGCGATGGCGCGCGAGGCCAAGAACCGCGAGCTGATCGCCAAGGTCATCAGCCCGCAGGCCTACCTGAACCAGCCCGAGACGGTGGTGGCCCAGGTGCTGACCGGCCGCTTCGCCGACGGCCTGGGCAACGTCAAGACGGTGCCCGACCGTGCCGACTTCGACCCCATCCCCTGGCAGAGCATGGCAGTGTGGATGCTCACGCAGATGCAGCGCTGGGGCTACGTGAAGGGCGACGTCAACTACAAGCAGATCGCCGAGCAGGTCTTCCTGCTGACCGACGCCAAGAAGCACATGCAGGCGCTGGACATGAAGCCGCCCGCCGGCGCCTACCCCAAGTTCACGATCATGGGCCGGGTCTTCGACCCCGAGAAGGCCGCGGCCTATGCCGACAGCTTTGCCATTCGTCGGGCGGCCTGAGATGACTTCGTCGGGGCAGCGAGGCACGCCTCCGATGCGGCCAGTGCTGCGTTGGACTGGTATCGGCGCTTCGCAGCCGTTCGCCGGGCGTTCAGGCACTGACGCATCGCGCCAGGCGGTACCCGCTGCCGGCTCAGGGTTCCGCGGTCGCCGCCTG
>ERZ761602.4008-NODE-4008-length-19716-cov-10.769391_pt1 | contig 19716 bp, 21 predicted proteins | sample MGYA00512165_ERZ761602 | MGnify/ENA primary metagenome ERZ761602 (study PRJEB28899, sample SAMN02445085) | bioreactor sludge metagenome | biome: EBPR sludge; isolation source: Thorneside wastewater treatment plant | place: Australia: Brisbane, Thorneside... | reverse complement strand
GCAAGCATATATTTCGACCGCAAGGGCACGAACCGGCAGTTCATCGGCTGGGCATTGATCATCCACGGCGTGCTGTTCGCCGTCGGCGGGCTGATGCCGGCTTTCTGGCTGCTGCTCTTGTTTACATTCATTTCGCGGGCGATAATCGGCGTCGAATATGCAGTGCAGGAGACGATGTTTCAGCGGAGCCTGCCGGACTACATCCGCGGACGCATCTCAACGCTCGACCGCGGTGCGGAGCTAACTATGTACGGCCTTACGACCTATCTTGCGAGCCTCGCCGTTTATGCCATTTCGCCGCAAACTTTGACGGTAATATCCGGCTTGCTTGCCGGCTCGGCCGGCGTCGTGTGGTTCCTCAGGACCCGCCCAAGTTCCGGCGGCCCCGAGGTCGAAATGCTCACCGCTTCCGCCCCGCCAGTCAGGCCGTGAGATCGAAACCGTTCGAGGCTTGCCTGTTTTGCCTGTGAGGTATAGATTCTCATTTTGTGCTAGAACGGATACGGACACGCAGCGGCTGGGTAGGGGTCGCGATATCGATCGCGGGTGTCGCTGCGTTCACATTGATCCTAATTCCGTTTCGTGCGAGCTTGAATTCGACCGAGGTTGCGCTGGGACTGCTTATGGTCGTCCTTGCGGCTTCCACCTTTTTCGGCAGCCGGGCGGGCCTTGCGGCATCTGTTTTTTGTATCCTGAGCTTCAACTTCTTTTTCCTTCCGCCGTACTACACCTTTAACATCGCCGGTACAGAGAACTGGGTGGCTTTCGGGGCGTTTTTGATCACCGCGTTGGTCTCGGGCCAACTCTCGGGCTACGCCCTTCGCCAGGCACACGAATCTGAGCAGCGGCGGCTTGAGATCGAACGCCTGTACAAAGAGCTTTCCGAGGCCTTCGAGCAAGCCAGCGAAGCGGAAGCCCTCCGCCGCAGCGAAAAGCTGAAGTCCTCACTGCTCGACGCCGTCACGCACGACCTGAGAACGCCTCTCACTTCCATCAAAGCGGCGGTCACAACAATGCTTACACCTTCCAATGAGTTTCAGATCAACGATCCTTCAGCCATCGACCTTCTTAAGATCGTTGACGAGGAAACCGATCGGCTGAACTACTCAGTTGAAAAACTCGTTGGAATTGCGAAAGTAGAGGCAGGTGCGATAGAGCGCCTTTCGCATCCGACGTCGGTGGAAGAGATCGTTTCGAACGTAGTAGGCCGAGCGTCTAAGTTATTGGCGGAACGAGAGATCACGATCGACGTTACCTCCGATCTGCCGAACGTTTTCGTTGATCCGATAGCGATCAGTGAAGCACTTTACACGGTTTTGGATAACGCCGCAAAATACTCAAAGCCGCCGGGTAAGATCAAGCTGACTGCACGACCAACGGGCGAGGGCTCTGTCATGCTCAGTGTTCAGGATCAAGGGATCGGGATCGCAAAGGAACTCCGGGAGCGAGTATTTGAAAAGTTCTACCGGGCGGGCATTGGCGGGGGCCGGTTCTTTCCGGGTCTCGGACTTGGCCTTGCTTTCGCACGGGGGCTTGTTGAGTCGCAGGGCGGCAAGATCTTTCTGGCAGATCCGGAAAGCGAATATTCAACGAACTTTGTCCTTACCTTACCTACTGAAGTTTAGCCTGGCGGCCGAATGACGGAGCAGATCGAAAAATGATTGCTACCAAGATACTTATCATTGATGACGAATTTCAGATAACTCGCGTTCTGAAGCAAAGTCTTATTGCACACCGGTACGATGTCCGGACATCCGCCGATGGAGAGTCGGGTATAGAGCTTTATCGGGATTTCAGGCCGGATCTTGTGATCACGGACCTGTCGATGCCCGGGATCGATGGGATCGAAGTTTGTAAGGCCATCCGGGCGGAATCTTCGGTTCCGATAATTGTACTTTCTGTTAAGGGTGAGGAACGCACGAAAGTTGAGGCCCTCGATGCCGGGGCCGATGACTACATAACAAAGCCATTCGGGATGAACGAGCTCCTTGCACGCGTCCGGGCCGCTCTTCGCCGCCAGCCCTCAAATGAAGCAGAATCGATCATTGAAGCCGGCGATTTCGTTCTGAACCACGGCGAACATCAGATCTCGTTCCGCGGCAGCGACTTGCATCTTACGCCAAAGGAATTCGACCTTCTCGCGTTTCTTATTCAGAATCAGGGCCGAGTTCTAACACACAGGGCATTGCTTGGAAAAGTTTGGGGCGGAAACTATACCGAGCAGACCGAGTATCTCCGCGTATTCATAGGCAACATCCGAAAAAAGATCGAGCCCGATCCCTCAGATCCCCGATACATTCTCACAGAACCCTGGGTCGGATATAGATTCGATCCCGGGCAAAAAGATTTATGAACTTTTTATTTCCGCTTTAGTTAATCTTTACCCCCGCGGCGATAGCATTTTCTTGTGCAAAGGAGCACTACGAAAATGCAAGCAACAGTTTCTCATTCCGGCAGCGAGTTAGGGTGCGGCATACGCCGCGCCGCACATAAACGTAAAGAAACATTCTGGGTGTTCGCGATGATAACGTCGTTCGCCGGAAGTTTCGTCTTTCTGCTCGGTGGACTTCTCGTCTCATTGCTCGCCATTGTCGAACACCTTGAATCCGAGCCGGCTTACGGGCACATCACAGTAGCATCCTTGATACTCTCGTTCGCGCTTGGTGTTCTTGGCGGACACTCGATGGACCGTTTGGCCGATCTTAGAAAGAACAAGGAATTCTAGTTGTGGGCCGCAGCGGCCGCCCACCCTGAGAGATGTATTTTTTTATGAAATTACGAGCCAGAAACCTTTTCCTCACTCTTCTTTTTCCGTTGGCCATCGTTAATGGTCAGCAGACCATTTTTAATGTTCCGACATCCGATGTCCTCGATCGTGGCAAGGTCTACGTTGAGCTCGACGCCGCGTTCAAGATCGATAAGACAGACGACTTTGGACGTTTTTCGAGTTTTGTGCCGCGGCTTGTTGTTGGAGCCGGCAACAATGTTGAGGTCGGTGTGAATGTGACCGGAAACATCCAGCCCGGCGATGATCAAACGACCCTCGTACCTACCGTTAAATGGAGGTTCTATCAGAATCAAGAGAAGGATATTTCCCTCTACGCGGGAACGAACGTTCTGATCCCGGTGCGGAACCGTAGCTATAACATCGGCAGTTATAGTTACGCCGCAATAAGCAAGACCTTTGGAAAGACGCGGTTGACCGCCGGCGGTTTTGTCGCCAGTAAGAACGTCTTCGCGTCCAAAGCCGTCAGGTCCGGAGGACAGTTCGGGATAGAGCATACGATCAACGAGAAGGTTACCGTCGCCGCAGACTGGTTCACCGGTAGGCATTCGAACGGGTACTTGACACCTGGTTTGATCTATAAGCCGCACCCGAAGGTGACCACATACTGGAGTTATTCGCTCGGCAACGGCGGGCTTCGCTCCGGTAACCACTTTTTCCTCTTTGAGATCGGATACAACTTCAACTGATGCGGAGTGAACATATGAAGGACTTGATCTATTTGTCTCTACTTTTCGGCTTTTTCCTTGTGGCGTTTCTTTACATGGAACTGTGTGACAGGTTAGCGAACCGAGGTGAACGGTAATGACCTTCGAATCATTAGCTGCGACCATCTGCTGCGTTCTGCTTTTGGTCTTCTTGATCTACGCGCTTCTCCGGCCGGAACGATTTTGATCTGAGTCGAAGTCTGAACCGCTGTTAACTGATATGACGATATACGGAATAATCGAGATCGGGCTTTTTCTCGGGCTGATAACACTGCTGACAAAGCCCGTGGGTGTCTACCTTTCCAAGGTTTATGAAGGTGAACGCACGCTTCTTCAGCCGGTTCTCGCCCCCCTCGAAAGGCTTTTCTTACGGATCTCTTCCGGCGGTTCTGCCCGGGAGATGACGTGGAAAGAGTATGGGGCCGCGATGCTGGTCTTCAGCCTGTTTTCGGGGCTTGCGGTCTATTTTATCCAACCGCTCCAATTCTTCCTGCCGGCCAATCCGCAAGGACTTCCGGCACCGTCCGAGCACCTTGCCTTCAATACGGCAGTTTCGTTCATGACGAACACTAATTGGCAAGCTTACGGCGGCGAGACGACGCTTAGCTACTTCACACAAATGGCGGGGCTTACGGTGCAGAATTTTGCCTCTGCTGCCGTTGGAATGGGCATCGCGATCGTTTTTATAAGAGCGATCGCACGCTCCGCGACCGATCAGCTCGGTAACTTCTGGACCGATCTTTTTCGCGGCACATTTTACGTCCTTCTTCCGATGTCGATCGTGCTCGCGATCGCATTGGCCTCGCAGGGTGTTGTCCAGAATTTCGCTCCGTATACAACCGTCGAAGTGTTGGACCCGGCCGGCGGAGGGTCGCAAACCATCGCTCAGGGACCGGCAGCTTCACAGATAGCCATCAAGCAGCTCGGCACCAATGGTGGAGGCTTTTTCAATGTCAATTCGAGCCATCCGCTTGAGAATCCGACGCCGATCTCAAACTTTCTTCAACTGCTCGCGATCTTATTGATTCCCGCTGGTTTTACCTACACGCTCGGCCGGATGGTCCGTTCACAAAAGCACGGTTGGGCCGTATTCGGTGCAATGATGGTCCTGCTGGTCGCAGGCGTCTTTTCGGCAATTTGGGCTGAGTCCCGAGGCAATCCGCTTTTCCCGGCGGCGATCGATCAAACCACGGTTGGCGGTAATTACGAGGGAAAAGAGGTTCGCTTCGGGATGGCGACCTCGGTACTTTGGGCAGCTTCTACAACGGCGGCGTCAAACGGCAGCGTGAACAGCATGCACGATTCCTACACGCCGCTGGGCGGCCTTGTTCCGTTGCTAAATATCCTTCTCGGAGAGGTCATCTTTGGCGGCGTCGGAGCCGGGATGTACGGAATGCTGGTGATGGTCATCCTTACGATCTTCATTGCCGGCCTGATGGTCGGCCGGACGCCTGAATACCTGGGGAAGAAGATCAATGCGTATGAGATCAAGATGGCGATGCTCTACATTCTCGTTTTCCCTGTGTGCATTCTGGGATTTACGGCAATTTCAGCCGTCTCGGAAGATTTCGGGATTACGTCACTAAACAATCCCGGTGCCCATGGCCTTTCAGAGATCCTCTACGCGTTTGCGTCCGGCGCCGGGAACAACGGGTCGGCCTTCGCCGGCCTCAACGCAAACACCTATTGGTACAACACGACCATGGGACTTTCGATGCTGGCCGGCCGCTTCCTGATGATCATTCCGGTACTGGCTATCGCGGGAAGTCTTGCAAGAAAGACCGCTGTCCCGCCCAGCCTCGGCACGTTCCCGGTCGATTCTTATTTGTTCGTGATCCTTTTGATCGGCGTCATCCTTATCGTGGGTGCACTGACCTTTTTTCCGGTACTCAGCCTTGGGCCGATCCTCGAACACTTTCAGATGATGGACGGTCAAAGCTTCTGACCGCTCGATGCGGCACTAATCTTATGAAGAAGGTAGCTACACTTTGGGACCCAAAACTGATCGGGACTGCTTCGATCGAAGCAATCAAGAAACTCGACCCCCGCCGGATGGTTAGAAATCCGGTAATGTTCGTCGTCGAACTGGGGGCAGTATTCCTGACGATCGGCTTGATCGTCAAAGAGCCGGGCACGAGCCTGATCTTCGAAATTCAGATCACTTTGTGGCTTTGGTTTACCGTGATCTTCGCGAACTTCGCCGAGGCGATGGCCGAAGGCAGAGGTAAGGCGCAGGCCGCATCACTGAGACGCTCGCGTACTGAAACTATGGCGCGCATCGTGGATCCGGATGGGGTGATCAAAACGGTCAATTCGTCGGAGCTCCGGCTTGGCGACATTGTGATCGTCGATGCCGGCGAATTCATACCGGGCGACGGCGAGGTCATTGAAGGCGTCGCTTCGGTCGATGAATCAGCGATCACAGGCGAATCCGCTCCGGTCATTCGCGAGTCAGGCGGAGACCGTTCCGCGGTCACCGGCGGTACCAAGGTTCTCTCGGATTCGATCCGCGTCAGGATAACGTCGAACCCCGGCGAGACCTTCCTTGATCGAATGATCGGCCTGGTAGAAGGGACTTCCAGACAAAAGACGCCGAATGAGATCGCACTCAGCATTCTTCTTTCGGGGCTGACCATCGTTTTTCTGATCGCTGTGGCGACATTGCAGCCTTTCGCGATCTATTCGGGGGCCGAGCAGTCGATCGTCGTTCTGATCTCTCTTCTCGTGTGCCTGATACCAACGACCATTGGCGGCCTGCTTTCAGCGATCGGGATCGCGGGAATGAACAGACTGGTTCGCTACAACGTACTTGCATTGTCGGGGCGGGCAGTCGAGGCCGCCGGCGACGTCAACACTCTGATACTCGATAAGACCGGAACCATAACGCTCGGCAACCGCTTTGCATCGGAGTTCGTCCCGCTCAGCGGCGTCGACATCGCCGAACTCGCGAGTGCAGCTCAACTTTCGTCGCTGGCCGACGAAACGCCCGAAGGCCGTTCGATCGTCGAACTGGCCGCCAAGAAGCACGGGATCATTCGCCCCGATACAAAGGCTTCAGCAGACGGGTGGACGTTTATTCCCTTCACCGCACAAACCCGAATGAGCGGTGTTGATATTGACGGACGCCAGATCAGAAAAGGTGCCGTTGATGCGATCGAACGGTATCTTAACGGCATCTCCCGTCCACCGACTCCCGAACTTCGCGGGCGTGTCGAGGAGATAGCACGCTCGGGCGGAACACCGCTCGTCGTGGTGGATCGGCAAAGGCCGCTCGGGGTCGTCCATTTGAAGGATGTGGTCAAGACCGGAATGCGCGAGCGGTTCGAAGAACTTCGCAAGATCGGCATCAAGACCGTTATGATCACCGGCGACAATCCGCTGACGGCCGCGTCCATCGCAAGAGAAGCCGGAGTTGACGATTTTCTTGCCGAGGCCACGCCTGAAGACAAAATGGCCCTTATCAAGAAAGAACAAGCCGCCGGAAAACTCGTAGCCATGACAGGAGACGGCACGAACGACGCTCCGGCATTGGCTCAGGCCGATGTCGGAGTCGCGATGAACACGGGTACGCAGGCCGCAAAAGAAGCAGGAAATATGGTCGATCTTGATAGCGACCCGACAAAGCTGATCGAGATCGTTGAGATCGGAAAGGAATTATTGATGACCCGCGGCGCCCTAACGACGTTCTCGATCGCGAACGACGTGGCGAAATACTTTGCTATCATTCCGGCGATGTTTGCCAGCCAGTTTCCGGTTCTTGCGACACTCAACGTGATGGGGCTGGACTCACCGCAGTCGGCGATCTTATCGGCGGTGGTCTTCAATGCGTTGATCATCATTGCTCTGATCCCGCTTGCCCTTCGGGGGCTAAAGTTCAAGCCGATGCCGGCTATCGAGCTTTTGAGGAAGAACATCCTCATCTATGGTTTGGGCGGTATTATCGTTCCGTTCATTGGGATCAAGATCATCGATGTGATCCTGGTCGGTCTCGGGATCGTATGACGTGTCCGTTGCTTTCCGTTCTTCGCGAAATTACGGAGGTGTATTATGAAAAAAGTATTGCAAACGATCGTCTTTCTTTTCGTTTATACAGTTGCAGTTGGGATCATTTATCCGCTTGCTATCTGGGCAGTGTCTCAGCTTTTCTTCGCCGAGGCAGCAAACGGTTCGTTGATCCGAACACAGGAAGGTAACATTGTCGGATCTGCGCTTGTCGGCCAAAAGTTCGAGTCACCGGGCTATTTTCGTGGGCGGCCAAGCGCTGCAGGCGAGGGCTACGATGCGGGAGCATCGAGCGGATCGAATCTCGGGCCAACCAACCGCAAACTCATCGACCGCATCACGAAGGATGCATCTGACCTGGCCGCTGAGCATGGCGTCAAGCAAATACCGGCCGACCTCGTAACGGCGAGCAGCTCTGGCCTTGATCCGCACATCACTCCGGACGCGGCCGTTTTTCAGGCCGAAAGGATCGCTAAAGTTCGAGGTGTTCCGGTTGCCGCCGTTGAAGAACTGATCGCATCGAACACCGAGGGTCGATCGCTCGGCCTTCTTGGCCAACCTCGAGTGAACGTGCTATTGCTGAATCTCGCGCTCGACCGGCAATACCCGAAACAGCCGTCGGCCGGACCATACGAAGATGTTCGTTGACGACCTACCATCGATCTCGCCAGACCGTGACGGGAACCGGCGTTCTCCCGAAACGATCTTGTCATCGGTCCAAAATTCGGAGCGGTCGGGTCTCCGAGTCTACATTGGCGCTGCCGCGGGCGTCGGGAAGACCTTCAAAATGCTCGAAGATGCCCACCTCCTGAGGGATCAGGGTGTGGATGTTGTTCTTGCGGCTATCGAAACTCACGGGCGGGCAGAAACCGAGGAAAAGATCGGCGACCTTGAGAGGATTCAACAGAAGGATGTGCCATACCGCGGAACCTTACAAAAAGAGATGGACGTTGATTCGGTGATTCAACGCCGCCCGCACGTGGCGATCGTCGATGAACTAGCCCATACCAATGTTCCCGGTTCAAAACATGAGAAACGCTATCAGGACGTCCTCGAGATCCTTGAGAACGGCATTTCGGTGATCACGGCTGTCAACATTCAGCACATCGAATCACTCAATGACGTCATCGCCCGCACGACCGGCGTATCGGTTCGGGAGACCGTTCCGGATTCCTTCTTCGTACGGGCGGACGAGATCATCGACATCGATGTTTCGGTCGATACATTGAGAACGCGTATCCGCCAGGGCAAAGTCTATCCGGTCGAAAAGATCGACCAGGCATTGAATAGTTTTTTCCGCAAGGGTAATCTCGCCGCACTTCGCGAACTCGCACTACGTCAGGTCGCTCTTCATCAGGCGGTCCAGGATCATGAATACCGCGAACGCGAGGGGCTTGAGCAGGCGGTCGTCCCCGAGAAGGTGATGGTCTGTATGGCGAGCCGCGGAAGTGCTTCGAAGCTGCTCCGCACGGGTTCCCGCATCGTTGGCCGCCATGCGTACCGCGACTGGTACGCCGTGTACGTTGAAACGCCCAAAGAGAGCCCGGAAAGGATCGATCCGGACACACATGCGACGATCGCCAAAAACATCCGTCTGGCAGAGTCGCTTGGAGCCGTCGTTGTAAAACTGAAAGGGTCAAGCGTCGCCGACGAACTGCTGAAATTTGCTAAGGCCCACGAGGTCACTCACGTCATCTTCGGACAATCTGCCCGCTCAAGATGGGAAATCTTCTGGAAGGGTTCCGTGATCAACCGGTTCCTGTCTGAGGTTCACGATGCCGCCGTTCATGTAGTTCCCTTGGCCGAAGACGAAGAAACCAAGATCTTCTAGCACGCCTCTGCGTCCGGTCCTCACTCGTGGAACCGCGATCGTTCACTTCCGTCTCGGCCCGGTCCGGTCTGCCGCCCTATCCCACACTGCCGATTAACCCAATCCGGTTCGCCTCGCTCCCGATCGAAAGAAATACCAAAACTTGAATCTTTATGAAATCTTTATGCCAAATGTCCCATTATAAGGGTTTTGTTCGTTTCCGGGTCTCATTATGGGTCAAACAGGCGATAATTCGGCAATTCACACAACTGTTAGCGATATTCCCATCGTTCGCGAAACGCCGAGGGGCAAGTATCTCGCATTTTTGTCGTTGGCGGCTCTCGGTGTTGTTTACGGCGATATCGGCACGTCGCCGCTTTACGCCATACGGGAATGTTTTCACGGGCCGCACGCCGTCGCTTTAACGCGCGACAATGTTCTTGGCGTACTGTCACTGATCTTCTGGTCGCTGGTCATCGTCATTTGCATCAAGTATCTTGCGTTCGTCCTAAGAGCTGATAACCGCGGCGAAGGCGGCATTCTTTCGCTTTCTGCACTTGCGACTCCGATCTCGCCCTCCGGCAGGACCGAACGCTGGGGACTTCTCGCACTCGGCGTCTTCGGGGCCGCTCTGCTTTATGGGGATGGCGTGCTGACACCCGCGATCTCTATCCTTGGTGCCATGGAGGGCTTGACCGTTGCGACACCGACCCTAACTCCTTTCGTCGTACCGGTTACCATCGCGATCATCGTTGGCCTTTTTCTTATTCAGCATCGCGGAACCGCCGGCGTCGGACGGATCTTTGGCCCGATGACGCTATTGTGGTTTCTGGTCCTTGGCATACTCGGCATCGCCCAGATAGTTCAGGCACCCGAGGTCCTCGCTGCCGTCAATCCCGCCCATGCCGTCGGCTTTTTCGCCCGCGACGGCCTCCACGGGTTCGTCATTCTCGGTTCTGTGTTTCTGGTCGTCACCGGCGGCGAGGCTCTTTACGCGGACATGGGCCACTTCGGAACGCGGCCGATCCGGCTGGCCTGGTTTACCGTGGCACTTCCGGGGCTCTTGCTTAACTACTTTGGCCAAGGCGCATTGCTGCTTGAGGATCCGTCCGCTGCCGTCAATCCCTTTTATCGGCTTGCTCCTGAATGGGCGCTCTACCCGATGATCTTTCTCGCGACCTGCGCCGCTGTAATCGCTTCGCAGGCGATCATTTCCGGTGCTTTCTCGCTGACAATGCAGGCGGTCCAACTCGGCCTGCTGCCGCGTATGAACATCACCCATACCTCAAGCCGCGAGATCGGCCAGATCTATCTTCCCGGCGTCAACTGGGCATTGATGATCGGCTGCATCGCGGTGGTGGCGACCTTCCAGACGTCGAGCAACCTCGCCTCCGCCTACGGTATCGCGGTCACATCGACGATGGTCATCACGACCATTTTGTTCTATTTCGTTGCCCGCCATCGATGGAACTGGGGCAAGCTACCCACGCTTGCCCTCTGCGGCGTATTTCTGTTTGTTGATCTCGCATTTTTCGGAGCCAACATCATCAAGGTTCTTGATGGCGGCTGGTTCCCGCTCGCGTTAGCTGCCGCGATCTATACTGTGATGCTGACTTGGAAGAAAGGCCGTCGCATACTTCTCAAGCGGATACAGGACGAAACTGAGGACCTTGAGGAGTTTCTTTACCGCATCGAACACCAAAACATACAACGGGTTCCGGGTATCGCCGTCTTTATGAACGGCAACGCGACGCGGACTCCGGCGGCATTGATGCACAACCTTGAGCACAACAAGGTCCTGCACGAGAAGACCATCTTCGTTACGGTGAAGACGCTTCCGTTCCCTTATGTTGATTCGAGTGAACGCGCGGTCGTCGAGCCGCTCGGCAATGGCTTCACACGCGTCCGGCTTATGTACGGATATATGGAAGAGCCGAATGTGCCTCGCGAACTTGCCGCCCGCCTCGAGCTCGGCCCCAAGTATCCGATCGCGAACGCAACATACTTCCTGGGCCGCGAGACGATAATCTCTTCGGAAAAACATTCCGGAATGACGCGCTGGCGTGAACGGCTCTTCGCCTTTCTGTCACGAAACGCACGCAGTGCGACCAGCTATTTCAAAATTCCGCCGGGCCGCGTCGTCGAGCTTGGCGAGCAGGTCGAGATCTAGGCCGTGATGATGACGGCTTTGGTGCCGGTGAGTTCGGAGAAGTCTTTGGTGTAAACGGCTTCGACCTTGCGGATCGGGTTGAGCGTATCGACGAGGTCCTGAGCGGTGACAAAGCCCGTTTCGACATGGGCGATCGCCCATTTGCGGATGTGGCCTGCCGAGCCGAGAAAGCTCGCCAGGAGCTGCAGATACTGTGACTTGGTCTCGACCGGCATACCGAGCGAGCCCGACCGCATCGCATCGACCTCAGGCCAGAAATCATTGCCCTCGCGGATCCATTCCTCTTTCCACATCAGGTCGTCCGTGTAGCCGGTTCGGGTGCCGGTTCGGGCCGGCGGCAGGCGGAGAAAGAGCAGGTCCGTCCGCGTGTCTGCGATGAACTCCTTGACGCGTTGGTTCTGGCACGTATTGGTTTGGCCGTTATTGACCGGCGATGGAAGCGAGTTCCAGAAACGGCGGAATGCGTTCGAGAGCGGTTGCCGCAGTTCTCCGTTGTCGTCGTTGAACGAACGGGCGTAGTCGCCGACCGCCATCACCAGGCTCGACGCGATCGCGAATGAAAAGGGCGATTCGAGCCGGTCGATGTTCCGCCGTGCATTATCGAACCACCACGAATCCGTCTCGCTAAACCAGGTCCTAAGTGCCGGATTCCTGAGCCGGTGGCCGGGAATGTAGATGTCCTCGAGCACCGTGTTCAGATGGTCGTCCGTGAGCCGTTCGTTGTTGTTCTGTATGGCTGCGACCGATCGCGTCCAGGCTGAGCGTAGTACATCGTTCGTCGCAACGCGGGCGCCGTGCCGCTTAAGGTAAGTGCCGAGAAGCGGATCGGACGAAAAAGGCATCGCCACCGAGCCAAATTTCAGCCGACGAAGGACGTTGAGGTCAAAGCCGAGCCAGCCCGCCGGAAGTGTTTTTGTGTGGAGCATCATAGCACCTGTGAATTCACGCGAACGCCGAAAGCTAACTATATCAGCCGTCGGCCGAACCCGCTATTCGGACTCGAATCCGGAGAGCTTCAAAACCCACTCCGGCACCCGCGGCTCGTCCTTGACCACGAACTCCCTGCCCCGCTCCAAAGCCCAACGGTGCAGCCACGAGATACCGGCCGGCCCCGTGTAAGTATCCGGAAGCTTGTATGCCTCGTCCCTAAGAGCTTCTTCGAGCGTGACAAAGCGGTAACCGCGCTTCTTCATCATCCGAGCGAGGTCGTCGAAGTAATCTGAATTGATGAAGTTAGCGTGGAGCAGCATCGTCTGCGTCACCTCGCGGCCAAAGAGCTTCAACGACTGCCGCTCCCAGTAATCGAGCTTTGCCTCCATGTATTTCACATAGGCCTCGCCCGCCTCGCGCATCAGCTTCTTATCGCCGCGGTCAAACGCGATGTCGTACGCCCGCGAGAAAATGTAGTCGCCGTTGTCGAACGTGACCGGGGCGATGGTGTAACCGCGGCCGCGAAGAAACTCGGCAAACTCGGCTTTGACCTCCTTCGTTCTGCCCGTCTGCAGATACGGATGCCGAAAGTAACGGAGCTTCGCGTTGTGCTTTTCTACGAGCCCGCGAGTGATCTCCTCGCCCTTGGTGACATCGTCCTTGTAGTCCTCAAGCTCAATGCGGTTCAGGCTCCGGTGTGAATAGGTATGGTTCCCGAGTTCAAGCCCGGCCTCGAGCCACATTTCGAGCAGTTCGATCTCTTCCGCGGCCGGCTTGCCTTCTTTGTAAAGCTTGTTCTCATTGACGAACCCGATCGCCGGGACCTTGGCCTTTGTGATGTGGCCGAGCAGTTTGCGCGTGATGCTTCGGCGGTTCTCAATGTCCTTGCGGGTGGAAACGACCGGCAGATCGTCGATAGTAACCGCTATGCGTCGATCCGGCCGCTGGGCGAGCGAAGGAACAGCCGCCGCCAGGAGAAAAAGAAGAGTGAAGAACTTCATTTCGCAAAGACCTGCGAGAGGTCATTGAACCCTTTGAACTCTAAGGCATTCCCGCTCGGGTCCATAAAGAACATCGTCGCCTGTTCGCCGACCTCGCCCTCAAATCGGATCTTCGGTTCGATTACGAATTCGATGCCTTTCGACCGCAGCCGTTCGGCGAGTTCGCGCCAATCCGCCATCGGCAAAACAATGCCAAAATGCGGCACCGGGACGTGGTCCGCATCAACCTCGTTACGGGCCCTGACACCGCCGCCTTCTGGTGCGAGGTGCGTCACGATCTGATGGCCGTAAAGGTCAAAGTCTATCCACGTCTCCGAACTTCTGCCCTCGGGGCAGCCGAGAACACCGCCGTAAAACTCGCGTGCGGCCGAAAGGTCATCGACCGGAAATGCCAGATGAAAGATCGTTGCCATAAATTTGTTTCCGCCTGTCAGACGCGTTTCGCCATCTGCCTGATCGCCCCGAAATGGTATGCCGAGTGTGCAATGATCGCGATCGCTTCGCCGATCCGGTCCGGCTTCCAGTCCGTCACAGCAGCAAGCCGTTCGGCCGCAGACCGATACGAACGCTCAACGCTCGAACGAAGCGCTGCCCACTCGTCCTCGTTGACCGTTTCGATAAGCCAACTGTCCTCCCAATTGACCGGTGCCGTCCGGCCTTCGATGAATTCGACCAACCGATCTACGTAGAACTTGAGATGCTCGGTATGCGCCGCAATGGTCGAACCCTCAAAGCGTTGGGATGCCTGTTCAGCACTAAGCTCTCCAAGCGTAGAAAGAACACCGATGCCGCGGTCAAGGTAAATGCTGCCCTCGCCGTCCGGCGAACCCTCAAAGGTCTCGCGGAGCACCAAGAGGACGTCGCGGACAAGGTCCTCACCGCTGATATTGTATTTTGCCTCGTTCATTTATACTTGTTCCTTCAACCGCCGTGAACGAAAGGATCACAGAATTCATCAGGGCTTTCGCCGATGCTCTCGAGGCAGGCACCTTCGTCAAGCTTACACTCGGGAATTATAAGGGCACGGACGAACATCTGCAAAAGATATTCCTCCGCAGGATAACCACACGCAAGGGCGAGCGGATGCTTTTCCAGTATCGCTACGACATGCGAGACTTGGTCAAGAACTACGAGCTCGGCGAGGCCCGCGAGCGGCTCGAAAAGTATCTCCTCTCGGGCTTTCGAAATTCACACCTCTTTACGACCGAGAACGACTTTCAGCTCGATATCGGCAAGCGAAACGCCCGGCTCAACAAAGGCAAGCCGACCTTCCGTAAGCTTCCTCAGAAGCACCACGACCGCGAGAAACACCACCTCATCGACCCCGGCTCTGAGTATCTGCGGGCACTCGGCGTTTCGTCAGAGGACGGGAAGATCCGCGCCGATCAACGCGATAAGTGGAAGCAGATAAACAAATTCGTTGAGGTGGTCGACGGCCTGATCGAGCGTTCGGGGCTTATGGGGAAAGGCGAGATCTCGGCAGTAGACATGGGCTGCGGAAAGGGGTACCTGACCTTTGCCCTTTACGACCACCTGGTCAACAACCGCGGCATCGCGGCCACCATAACCGGCATTGACCGGCGTGCGGACCTGATGGAAACCTGCGAGAGCATTGCCAAGGCCTGCGACTTCGAGGGGCTGAATTTTCGTGTCGGAGACATTGCCGGAGCCGAGGTCGGCAGTCCGGATATCCTTATCGCACTCCACGCCTGCGATACGGCGACCGACGATGCCCTGGCAAAGGGAGTCGCCGCCGGGGCGACCGTTATCGTAGCGGCACCATGCTGCCACCAGCAGGTTCGCAAGCAACTCCGACCGCCCGCGGAACTTGCCGAGATATTAAAGCACCCGGTTCTGCTCGAACGGACGGCCGAAACTCTCACAGACGGCCTCCGCTCGATGCTCCTCGAAAGCCGTGGCTACGCGACCAAGCTATTTGAATTCGTCGCGACCGAGCACACGCCGAAGAACAACATGCTCGTCGCCGTGAAGGAACGCGAGCCCGACGCCGAAATGGCGGACGCTGCAGCCGAGCTCATGGCCCGCTACGGCATCACCGAGCAGCGGCTCGCAACCGAGCTTTCCGTTCAGGCTATTTCAGCTTAAAGGAAGGAAAGACAATCTCATCTATCGGCCGCTCCGCACCCGCCAAGGTCAGGCAAAAGAACGCATAGATCTCCCGCCCGCGGTTGGCGAACCAAAAGCGTCCCCGAACCTCGCCCGCTGTAAATGATTGGTCGTATCCCGGCATGCCCGCGTATGTGATCTTCTTTTCCGGGCCGAGTTCGAGTTTCGTGGCATCGAGGAGTCCGGACTTGTCTTCCTTTAACGAACCCACGATTCCGTCCCGAAAACCGCGAAAGAACGTCAGCCGGTCCGCCGCTGCATTATTATCGCTGATGTCGATGTCGGTCTGGCGGGCAAACACAACAACGCCCTGTCTGTTTGCCGCAGTGAACATCGGATAACCCTCGGCAGTATCCAATTCGGGCTCGGCTGGCATCGCAATTGACACCTTGCCGTCCAAAAGGTCGTACGCCTTCCAACCTGCGGGCAGGTCGCCTTGAGCATTAACAACAACTGAGATCCCAAGAAGCATCGCCAGAACGGCGAAAAGATGTGATGTTTTCATTTGAAATATCGGCGAGCGTGGAGCCCGACCGTAAGCGGATGATAGCCGAAACCACGATCGCACGCAATAGAAAAGGCCCGGGCTTTCACCCGAGCCTCTTGCATCGGTGTGGGATCGATCTCACTAGAAGTTAAATCCGATCACATTCGCGTTGCCGATGTTGAAGCCCTCAACGAAGGCGTCGGTTTCAAACACCGCATTCAACGCCCCGGCCGCTTCCGAACGAAGCGTCACGCCGACTCCGGCGATCGAAATGAACGGCCCATTAGCAGAAACCTGTGCGTTGCTGAGGTCGAGATTGAAAAGCGGAATGCGACCGACCACCGAGCCGTTGGCCGATGCGAGACCGGTGATGATGGGCTGTGCACCGGTCGTGTCGATCGCAAACCTTTCGATCTTCACCGCTGCGGAGCCTCGCTCGAAAATAAGGCCGCTCGAGTGAAGGATCTCGCCGCGGAGCGTTTGAGAATCAAGCGTCGCTCCGGTTATTGGGAAGGACGCGATACCGCGCCGGATCCGGATCCGGGTCGAAGACATCACATCGATGTTCAGCGACTGGGCCGCGAGGACGAATCCGTTGCTAAGGCGGACGTTCGTCAAACCGGTAGCGAGATTGATCTGTCCGTCAAAATTCCCGACCGCTTCGTGCTTGGTGGTCGAGTTCGGGTCAAAGCCCTCTTCTTTCTTCTGTGCAAGCGAAACGGACGCAAAGACCGCTATCGCAAGAAAAAGTGCAAACTGTTTTCTAAACATTATCTCCCCCTTGAAAGTAAAGTGATTTTGATTCGGTCAGGTTTTTTTTCGCGTCTGCCCATGATGCGGATTCAGAGATCGATCAAAATTCGCTCACGATTCTTGTCTGCCGGCCCGAAGCTGATAGGGCGGGCGCATGTTTACAAAGAAGAAGAATGTGATATCGACAACGTCTTGCCAGATCGATACGCCCAAAGAACGATTCAAATCGGGCGCAGGTTGCTCAATAGAAAAGGGCCCGCAGATGCGGACCCTGACCGGCTAGGACGGAGAACTACAACTAACCGCGGCCTTTGACGTCATCGTCGTCGTCATCATCGTCGTCATCGTCATCGTCGTCATCTGCCCCGAAGGCGAGGCCGTTAACCGATGCGGTCCCGATCGGGAAGCCGGGGACGAACGCCGAGGTCTCAAACACCGCGTTCAGCGCTTGCGCAGCCTCGGGACGAAGCGTCACTCCGACGTTGGAAAGGCGAACACGCGTCACGCTGAAAAGGTTCTCCTTGGCGGATTCAAGCGAAAGATCGAAAAGCGGAATGCGTCCGACAACGCTACCGTTCGCGGAAACCTGACCGGTAAGAACGATGCTTTCACCCTGAGTATCGATAATGAACGACCTCAACGCGACTTCAGTGTTTCCGCGGAAAATGTTCAGTCCGCCGACGTGAATGATCTCTCCGCGAAGGGTTGAAGGATCGACCGTACCTCCCGAGATAGGGAACCTGGCACGTCCCGAGCGAAGCGTCGCCGGGAAGATCCGATCAACATTAAGGTCGAGGACCCCGAGAGCTGTTACGAACTCATCGCTGAATTCGACCGTCGTTCGGCCGCCAAAAAATGTTAGCTGCGAGGCTGAAGCTCCCCAAAGACCTGTGTCCGAAGAGCTCTGATCCGCGAGAGGCCCCTTAACCGCTCCCTTCTGGGCGAATGAGGCAGAGAACAAGAACAAAGTTGCGAAAGATAAAATAAGAAAGTTTCGTATCATGCGTACCCCTCCTTGAATGAGACAATTTTTCTACTGCGTGGTTCTCTTGGGTTTTCGCCGATGTATCGAAGCTGGATTCAGTAATGATTCGGGCAGCCCCGGCTATTCGGCATCCCTGTAAAGCCCACGTCGTTACAGAACCTGCCCGCCATGCCGCTTTCTTTGACAAATCGGCCCATCTGCAGGTATTCTTAGTGTTTGTCTTTATTAATAGGCAGGTAACCGTAATGAAAGCTGAGATACATCCGAAATACGACGAGATCACGGTCTCATGTGCATGTGGCCATTCGTTCCAGACGCGTTCAACGATGGGCGAAGAACTCCACATCGAAATTTGCTCGGAGTGCCACCCGTTCTTCACCGGCAAACAGAAGCTGGTAGATACCGCCGGACGCGTTGACCGCTTCAACAAGCGTTACGCTCGGGGAGCACAGGCCGCGAAGTAATTGGCAAAGGTAAAGCTCTGAAAAGCGCGAGAAAACACCTTTATTAGAACAACATCGACCGACGCCCGTTCGCGCCGAACGCTTCTTGTGTGACAGAACCACACATAGGCAGGTTAAAGCGAACAGGGCGTCGTTCTCATTTAGGACAAAGCACCGTCCGGAGGAGAGCAGCATGAAAAGCAAGAGAGCGTTCGAGCGACGATTGACGCGTTTTATCCATACGGTCTTTGCCGTCGAGCGGGACCTGATCGTCGGCGGCCAGGCCGTGATGGAAGGCGTAATGATGCGAACTCCGTCGGCCTACGCAATCGCCTGCCGCAAGCAGGATGGCTCGATCGTAACAACTGCCGAAACGCTCCCGAAATGGAGCGACAAATACAAGTGGCTCAATATTCCGGTGCTCCGCGGCGGTGCGACGCTCATCCAGACGATGGCCCTTGGCATCAAGGCCTTGAATTTCTCGGCAAAGGTCTTTGAAGATGACCAGCGTGCCCAGGAAGAACTGACCAAGGAGAAGGCGTTCGAACTCGAGGCCGCACTGGTCGAAGGGACAACGGACGAGAACTTTACTAAGGCACGTACCAAGGTGGTGATGCCGAAGCAGAAAGCCAAAGAAAGTTCAGGCAGCTCGGCAAGCACGGTCGGCTCGATAATTTTCGCACTCGCCTTCAACATCCTGCTTTTCGTCGTCGCCCCGCTCTTGCTTACGAACGTCGCCTTCATCGCATTCGGCTGGGCCGAGGCACCCGCAATTCCGCCCGATGCGGGTTGGTGGACGAACATTTACGCCTACATTTGGGAGACAAAGCCGCACTCGTGGATCGCCTTCAACCTCGTGGACGGTATCGTCCGGATGATATTTTTCATCGCGATGATCTGGTCGATGTCGTATATGCGCGACATCCGCCGCGTCTTCGAATACCACGGTGCCGAGCACAAGACGGTCTATGCCTGGGAGAAAGGGCTCGAACTTACGCCCCGGAACGCTGCCGAGCAACGTCGCCAGCATCCGCGGTGCGGAACGTCGTTCCTGATGGTCGTAATGCTTGTCTCGATCGTGCTCTTCTCCGTCATTGCATTCGAGCAGACGTGGCTTAACCTCGTCGTTCGGATCGCGCTGATGCCGCTCGTCGCCGGCCTCTCCTATGAGGTCATCCGTTATGCGGCCAAGAAAGAATCCGGGCCGATCTTCAAATTCATGACGCTTCCCGGCATCTGGCTGCAGAACATCACAACGCAGGAACCGGACGACGAGCAACTCGAGGTGGCGATCATCGCCCTAAACGAATCGCTGAAGCTCGAACCCGAAACTGCGTAAGACAGAAGCCTAACCGCAGAGCCGCAAAGACACTGAGCATAATTCTCAATAACCTCTGCAACTCAGCGTCTCTGCGGTTACATTAAATATGTTAGAAAAACTGGCACAGATCGAAAAGAACTACGAGGAGCTGACCGAGCAGATCTCGTCGCCCGAGTTCATGTCGGACATGCAGCA
>ERZ761602.4007-NODE-4007-length-19731-cov-6.141950_pt1 | contig 19731 bp, 19 predicted proteins | sample MGYA00512165_ERZ761602 | MGnify/ENA primary metagenome ERZ761602 (study PRJEB28899, sample SAMN02445085) | bioreactor sludge metagenome | biome: EBPR sludge; isolation source: Thorneside wastewater treatment plant | place: Australia: Brisbane, Thorneside... | reverse complement strand
TGGGTTCTGGATGGAAACCTTGCGATGATCCGACGGCAAAAGGGGTGCCAAGTGGGGGCTTGTGAAAAATAACTGTTTTATAACAATCTGTTGAAGCGACTTATTCGGCTCGCGGCCCCCTCGCCCCACCCGCTCGACCGGCGCGGTGGGCCGTTCGTTTTGAATCCCGAAATCGGGCCACGCGGCGCGTTCGGCTCAAACTGAGTCGCTTTCTCGTCCGCGTCGCGATTTCGTTTTCGCGGACTCGCGCCGCCCCGCGTCCGAGTCACGGGCGGTCATCGGCTCATGCCGACCCCGGCGCCCGCCGGTCGCGGAGTTCGAGTTTGGCGGAGCGGATACGCCGTCCCGATAGATTCACCCCGGTCGTTGAAGGGGCCGCAGAAAATCTGCCCGACCGCCGGAACGGTCGAAAAAACCATCAAAATTACTTGTAAAGACAGATTATTATATAAATTCAGTCACCGGATGCGTCTCCGGTCGCACCGATTGCTCCAAAGGGTCAGGCCTGCAAGCCGCGAATGTTGTCTCGGATGTAGGGCCATAACCGATCGTTGTCGCTTTGGCGTCCGCCATTTCGCCACCAGTCTTCCACGATATTGGCTTGCTGTTCGACGCTGTAGGAACGCCATGCTTGGCCGGGCGTATACGCGTAGGCGCCGGCGCGGGAACCCGTCTCCACCAAGGCTTTGCCCTGATGCCAGAGGGAATCGAACACGTAGCTGGAATGGAAACGGTTGTTGTGACCTTGCCAGACGTGCGCCAGCTCGTGGATAAAGGTGAACTCGATGCCGGTCTGGCCATTCCTGGCCAAAGGATTTTCGAAACCGCCCGGCCCGATATGGATGAGATAGCATCCCCAGTGTCCCGGATAGGGGATGGTGTAGGCCGCACGCTGCGCTCCCAGCCCGTTGGATAGATAGATTTTTCCGTAGGGCAGGGTGTTTTGGAACACCTTGCGGGCCTGGTCTTCCTCTTTTTGCAGCAAGAGCCGCTCGCGGTAACCCCGAGCCTCTTGTATGCCGCCGGTAATCCGGGGCCATAGACCCATCGCGCACCTCCAAAAGCTGGAATTGGTAAGGGCTTGTCAAAATACGAGCCGACGAGTTTTATGCGCTTGGCAGGACGGTCCTATTCCGTTTGCCGTGGAGTTCCGCCCTTCGGATCCGAACCCGGTCAAGCTCCTCATCGGTCAATCGGATACCTTTGAGGAGGCGTCGACATCGGGTTCGGCTTCGATTTTCAGTCCCGTGCCGCCGGTGGCGCCGGCGATCAAACCGACGATCGCTTCGTGGCCATACAAAGTTTTGGCGTCCGCCCCGCGCGACCGGCGCGACGAGATCGACCGAGCGGAGTCGAAGCCCGGCGGGGAACGGCCCGTTGGCGCGTCCGGCGTTTCGAGCGCCCCGAGAGCGGCGTCCGGCCCGGCCGGTCGGTCCGGACCTCTCGGCCGCCACCGAAGCCCGCGCGCCAGCAACCCCACGTTCCCGATCAATCGCTCCGGTCGAACGGGGCCGCGCCGCGACCGGGGCTTTGGCCGAGGTTGCTCCACCGCTCTTGACAACCCCGCGCCGCGAACCAAGCTTTTATCTTCAATCCCTCGAACTTCCGGCCGCCGCGAGCGGTGGAGTCCATCGCCATGCCCATCGTCAGCGGAACCACGCGGGGCACCACGACCCGCCCGACCAACGTGGTGGCCCAACCCTGGTGGCCCGACGTCGAAATCGCCGCGCGCGACGCCCTCCGCGACGGCGCCCGCGCCTGGATTCGCCGCGCCATCGTCCAAGATGGCGTCGTCCGCTGGCCGAACGGCCACGTTACTCCAGGCTCGCTCCGCAGTTCGCCCGACCCGCTGCCCTTGGCGGACCCCGGCCGCTCCCTGCGCCCCTACACGTTTTTGGAAGAGGCCCGGACCGCCCTGCAACGCGTGCCCAACTGCACGCACCAAACGGCCCACATCCTGGCTTCGGTTTTCTGGCTGGCCTGGCAAAACTGGGCCGCGAATTTCCAGATGGATCTTCCCGGCGCCTTCGCGGTCCTGGGACCCGGACCCATCGTCGACAGCCCCGAAGGAGAAGGCTGGCGCGTGCCGGCCTTCTACCAGCGTCCCTTGCAGCACGGCTCGTCGGCGGGCGAGGCGGCATTGAGCGCCACCGCGCTGTGGGGGCAACTCTTCGCGCAACTCGGACCCGAACCCGGCGCGCCGCAAGCGGTCCTCAACCGCGCGCCGCCCATGCTCGGCCAAACCAAATCGGGCTTGGTGCCCGGCGCTTCGGCCTTTGCGGTGATCCGTTCCGGCGGCCGCGACGACGCTTTGCCGCGCCTGTGCCGGTGGTTCGCCGAAGCGTTTCAAACCTGGAAGAACCACGCCTGCCTGAAGGGCGTCGGCTACAAAAAAGAGCCCCGGCGGCCGTCGACGGCCCCGCACCCCCTGTTCGGCCCGATCTCGGGCGTCGGCGGCACGCTGCTTTTTGGTGGACCGCTTTTCGATGCCTGACGCCTGACGGCGGTCGTTCCTCCGCTCGCCTATCTTTCGACCGGAGAGCAGAACCACAGCTTGTTGCCCTCGCTATCGAGAAAGCTGCCCACGTAAAAATCGCCGTAGGGCCGGACCTCGTCGGCGATGGCGATCCCGCGGGCGCGCAAGGCGTCCTGGGTCGCCGGCGCGTGGTCGGTGGCCAGGGTCACGCGCGGGTTGGGCGCGGCGGTGGGAGCCGCCCAATCGGGTTTCAGCATCAGGATGATCGGACCCAGCCACCAGCCGACCTGCTCCGCGCCCTCGAACGCGGGCGACAGCCCCATCTGTTGGCCGTAAAACCGGTTGGCGCGATTCAGATCGGCGACCGCGAGGGCGATGACTTTGACTCGTTGGATGCCGAGCGGAGGTAACGTGTCGGACAGGGTGTCGCCCTCGTGGTGGTGGATCCCGTCAGGGTCGCCGGTCGGCCGGTTTCCCGGTCGGCGTGGCGCGCGAACCGGAAAACCGAACCCGGAAGAGAATCGCGAAAAGCCGGAGCCGGTCTCCGGGGTTCGCCGGCATCGCGGTTCAGGTCTGCTGGAGGACGGCCATCGCCTTGGCGGCGTCCTCGGCGGAATCCAGGCCGATGTACAAGATGAACCGCGTCCCGAGCACCGCCGCCGAGAAACCCCGCAGGTTGAGGCCGGCCGCCGCCAGTCGGGCGGCCAAGGCGGCGGCGATCCCCGGCCGGTTCTGGCCTTCGACCCGCACCGAATGCACCCGCGCGGTCAGGTTGAAGCCCAGGGTGGCGGCGGCTTCCAGCTCGGCGTCGCCGGTTAGCGGGGTGACGTAGACGACCGACTGGCCGGGCCGGTCCGGCTCCCGTCGGGCGAGGATGAAGTTGAGATCGGCGCCGGCTTCCCGCAGGCCGGCCAGCACGTTGGCCAAGCCGCCGGGCTTGTCTTCGATGCCGGCGGCCCACACGTCGATGCGTTCGCTGATCAGGTCCACGGTGATGCCCTCCTCCGCCGTCGGGCGGGTCAAAAAACACTCCCCTTGGACGACTCAATCGTCAGCCGCCCGCTGATGACCGTGCGCTGACCCTTATAAGCGTAGCGCAAAAACCCGAAATCGCCAGTGAAACGCTCGGGAATTGGGATCGCTCGCGGATTTTCCGCGCGCTATCGCGAGCGGTCTTCAACGCCCGATCCGGGTCGCTCGTCCCGAACAGCCCGGCTTCTCTTCTCGATCTCCGGTTCCCTCGCAAGAAAGCTTCGCGGTTTTTAGCGCCCGCCTTGAACCTTTTTGCCCGATCCCGGGAAAACGGAGCGAGGGAGCGCGTTCCGCGAGGACTGCTCCCCCATCCGAACGGGGTCGGTCGCGATCGGCGAATCGACCCCTTTTTGCAAGGCAACGCATCCGATCCACGGCTCCACCGTCGGGCCAGATGCCATCCAACAGGAGAAAGACATCATGAAATCGAACAAGACACGCCTTATCCCCGGCATGCTGGCCGGGCTGCTCGGCCTCGTCGCGGCCGCCTCGTTCGCGCTGCCCGCCAGCGAGGTCGAGGTCGTCTATTTCAAAGACGCCACCTACTCGCGCGAAGTGGGCTACGTCGTCCGCGGTTGCCAGGGAGACGTGGTCCGCCAAGGCACCACCAGCCGCTATCAGGCCCGCTCGTCCACGCCTTGCCACGGCGGCGCGTCGAACGAGATCGCCTGCTACGTCGGAACCGTCCAGACCACTTGCCCCGCGAACATCTGCGACTCGTCGCTGTTCGACTGCCAATAAGCGCGCGCTGGCCAAGAGGAGAAAGCTTATGAACTCGATATCTTGGTTGACCGGAGCCAGAGCGGCTCGCGCGATTGTGGCCCTGGCGGTCGGGTTGGCCTCCGCATCGGTGGCGGTCGCGAGAATGACGGTGCCCGGCACGGTCCCGCCCGGCGGGAGCGGTATTATCATTAGCGGTGGCGGCGGCGGATCGTCGACCGAACCCGACGATCCATTCAGCAAGCCGGTCCGGCCGGATGGGCCGATTCTCGACGAGAGAACCGCCACCTCGATCCGCTTTCACTGGTGGGACTTGTCGTCCTACGAGTCCGGCTACGAGGTCTATCGCGCGCCCGCTTACGGCGGTCCGTGGACCCGGCTGGCGGCCTGGGGTCCGTACAACGGCGGGGCCGTGCCGATGTCGTACACCGATCCATCGGTCAGCCGCGACACGCTCTACTACTACAAGGTGCGCGCCTACAACGCCCACGGCGAATCGTCCGCCATTCAGGCGTTTTCCACCCTCGACGGTCGCGGCGTATCGCGCCTGCAACTGCGCGTGCGCACGGCGAATGTTTCCGACGCCGACACCGAGGACGACGTCAACGCGTCGGTCAAGGACTACGAGCCCGACGGGACTTGGCTGGATTACGGGCGCGACGACTTCGAGCGGGGCGACGAGTTCGCCTACGAGCTGCTCTCCCCCGACGTGACCGACCTGAGCGACATCCACCAGATCCACCTGCTCAAGCCCGGCACCGACGGCTGGTGCATCGCGAGTCTGGCGCTGCTGGTCGACGGGATCGCGGTCTACGAGCAGCGCTTCGGCGAGACCGCCGCCACCTGCCGCTGGCTCGACGACGCGAGCGGCCACCAGAATTATTTGACCATCGGCCGGGCCGCGCTCCGCGCCCATCCGGCGTGGCAGGCTTACGCCAAACCGGCCGCAACGCCGCTGCTGTCGGCGGCCGAGCTCGCCGACCGGATCGAGGCGGCGGTGGGCGACGCCATCCACGACGATGTCTACGTCGATAAATTCCCTTTGTACCAGGGACATATCGACGTGTCCTGGACCGGCGCCGCGCTCGATGGCGAACGCCACGTCAAGCTGTCCAAAAGCCAGACTCCGGACGCCGTGCACGCCGAGTTCGAGCTGGACGTGGACACTCCCGGTCCGGGCGGCTTGACAGGGGAACTCAGTTTCGATCTGCGCTTCACCGGGGTCTGCCGGACCGCCACCGAGCCGGCCAAAATCCTGATGAAGTTGGAGAACGCTCGGGCGACGGCGGATTTCGACTGGACCGTCGAGGCGATCACCCTCTGGCTGGCAAATCTGCTGGAAGGCGGCATCGCCGACACCATCGCGGGCTCGCTGCCGGATTTTTCGCGGACCATCGTCCTCGATCAGCCGGTCGGCGGTCGGATCGTGAAATGCGTCGCGATACTCGTGAACGCCGATGGCGGCGTGGCCTTTTTCCCGGAGTACGAGCCGGCGCCCACCCCTGGCGGGACGACCGCAGGATCGGGCACCGTCGCCGGAACCGGCTCGACGGGGACCGGAACGGTCGGTTCCGGCATCCGGGGAGGCGGCGGGGGCAGCGCGATCCGGAAGTAGCCGCCGCGAACGCGATCACTCTTCCAAATCCGCGGCGGCGGGATTCGCGAGCAGAAAGCTCGCGAAGTCCCCGCCCGCCGCTTGGCGCTCCGCTCCGTCGCGGTCGGCGCTCGTCCGGGCGGAAGGCGCCGACGCCGGACGCGCCGCGCGAGGCGACCGGGCGGCGGGCGGGCGGCGGTTCCGCTCGCGATGCGCGACGGCCTACTGCTTCACCCGCTCTGATTGGAGTCGATTTGGGCCAGCAGCTCGCGGATGCTCCGCTCGTAGCTGGCACCGGCGCGCTCGGCTGCGACGGTGTCTCCGCCCAGCGCCTCCCGCGCGAGCGCGACCATCGGGCCGCCGTCGATCTCGATGCTCGAATACTTTTTTGGCATGGCGGATACCCTCTTTCCGAGAAGCCCCGGCGTCACCGGCAAATCGTCGGGGCCGAGATCGGCCTAACCCCGGTGCGGTGGTCGGCCCCGACCCGCGCGAGCTGTGGCGGCGGCGAGTTCGATGATGCTCTTTGCGGGGTCCAGACCACAAGCCAATCATTTTGGGCGATTCGATCTGGCCCATACGGGTTCAGTTTGACCGGTGCCGTCACTTGTTTGCGAAGCTCCGAGCAATTGGGGACAGCCCTTGTCGGCCGTTTGTCTCGCGAGATATCCACCGATCCGCCAAGTTGGTACGCAACATGCTGTAGCTCGGTGGGCTTCCCGATTTTCAACGTGAAAGTGAGGACGCAAGAAATGATCAAACGGCTTTCCGGATTCATCGGCTTGGCGGGCATCCTGTTCTGTAGCGCATCTCACGGATCGGGCGTGATCATCAACGGCCATCCGTTGAACTCCACGGAATTGGCCTGGGTAGAGAGCCAACTGGGCGTCCGCATCGGCCCAGGCAATTACCTGGTGGACCAGCGCAGCGGATGCTGGCTGAACGCATCTACGGGGCAAACCGGCTGTATCGGCAGCGCGGGAACCTACACCTCTCGCTACGGCAGCGGAGAGCGCAACGCGAACGGCGACTGGAGCCATTGGAGCAACATGGCGGGCGGTGGCGTCGTCGGCACCGGCGACGGATGCGTCTCCGCGTTCGGTTGGTCGAATTGTTGATCTCGGCTTTTCGCGCGAGATCGCCAGCCGGCCGCCACCTCCGATGGTGTGGAGCGATTCGACCGCGCCCTTACCCGTCGTTGTCGAACGCCACCACCATTCGCACGTTGTCATCTCCGTAGTGCTCGGCCAGGCGGATCATGCTGTCGAGCACGAAACTCCAGCCCCAGTCGTCCCCGGTGACGGGCATTTGGCCTAGGTGTGGCTTTAACTCCCGGAACGATATCCAGGAACGGCCGACCCAGCCGTTTCCGCCGAGCGCGTCGCGGATCTCCGACGAGGCGTCCGGAGGAAGCCCGCGCCGCGAGGCCAGCGCTTCTCGCTGGCCCGAATTGCGGACGCCGAACAAACGCGCGAACAAGGTGTAGTTTCGGCCGCAAAGCGCTCGGATATCCAAGACCTTGAGCCAGACGCTTTCGCTCGAGTAATCGCGGGCGTTTATTTCCACCCCGCCATGTATGTCCGTTCCCATATCTCGCCCCGTGCCCGCGATTCTTGCCGGGCGCCCACAAAGAGGATGCCTTCGGTTCGCGCGGCGTTTGGTGCGGCGGCGTATAGCCGGTTTGCGGCGACGTCGAAAAACATGATGCCCGAAAGCGTTTGGTTCGCGAGCGGGCAAGGCGCGTCGCCGACAGCCAGCACAATATCGAAAACGTTGCCTCGCGCTCTGGGAGAGGCGGAGCCGGAAACCGTGCAGCCGCCGGTCCCCGCGCCCGAAACAGCACCCGTCGGCGAGACCGTGACCGTCGCCTTTTCCGCGCTCCCCCAAAAGCCGCCCGGCCCCGGGAGCCCGTCCGGCGCAGCGCCGAAAATGAAGCCCGGAGACGCGCCCGCCGGCCGGGCGACTTCCCCCGCAAACGTGCCCGCAAGCGCGACCAGGGAGGGCGGCGCCTCGTAGGCGCTGTCGTAGGTGACCGAGAAAACCGTGGACCCGCCGGCGGAATACGACACCGTGCCGCCGATCGACCGCCTCGCCACGTATTCGGCCGAAACGGTCGCGGACAGCTCGCCAAGGCCTTCAAGATTGAAATCCCGCGCGTTGCCGGTGGAGAACGCCCCGGCGCTGGCAACGCTTGATCCGTGTAAGCCGCCGGCAATCACGCCGGGATTACCGACCAGGGAGTAAAGGAAGTAATACGTCCCATCGTCGAGCACGAGGCCGATAACCGCGCGTCCGCCCGCAGCGCCACGATACAGGCCTTCCGCCGAGGAGGCTGGTGGAAGCACCGGCTCGCCGCTTCCACCGCCGTGACCGGCAATCAGGACGAACGAAAGAAATCCACCGCCCAAAGATGTGATCGCTCTCATCGAAACGCTCCGCTGGTCGAAAACCTTTCTCGGGCAGGCGAAACCTGTCGGTGGAGCGGCGCCACGTCATGGCGCGTCGGGGTGGAGAAACACGTCGAAGGCGAACGCGATTTCCGCCGAGCGCGCGACCCGGTCCAAATTGAACTCCACCACGCCCGTCGCCGTTCCGGCGAGGCGATCCGGGCCGGGCACCGCGAGATCGGCCATCACGGGCTGTATGTTCTCCATCACCTCGCCTTTCATCTCGCAGCCGCCTTGGGTCGGCATCGCGCAATCCCGCAGATCGCCGGCGAGCATCCGCGCGACTTCGTATCGGCCCTGGCTGTCCTTGCGGATGTGCAGCGCGACGAACTGCGGGCGCCGGTTCGCCGGGTTGGGGATATAACCGGCCACGATGTATTGCGCGCCGGTCGCATATTTTTGGCCGGCGAAACTGGTCCAGGGAGGGTTGGTCGAGGGAGTCGACCGCGATTGCATCGGGAACAAAACCGTGTTGGGGTCGGGTATTCTCTGTAAGTTATTCGGGCTCTCGACCAATTCCACCACGCCGGTCGCGTTGCCGTCGTGCAGCGCATCGATCTCGCCTGCCTTGAGGCGATAGGCGCCGGGTTCCAGCGTGGTGACGAAGCCGAGGTTAGTGATGGTGATATCGGCCACGCTGGGATCGATTTTCGGCAGCGCCGGGCTGATGACCAAGCCGGTGCTCGAACGACCTTGCTGGTTGTATGCCGTGACCATGACGGGATAGGTTTGGCCGGGTTGCAGGTTGGCGAAGGTGAAGCGGTCGGTGTCCGGCGGCAGCCGATACACCTGCCAGCCCGAAAAGCCGCCGAGGTAGATGGCGGCTTCATAGAGGGTTTCGTCGAAGGCGTTATCGTGCCAGCGCACTTCAAGCTCCGTGCTCGACACCGCGAAGAAGCGGACCAGGCTCGGCGCGATGGGCGGCGCGGAAGGGGTGCCGGCAACCGTGAGCCGGTCGGTGCTGACGGCGACGTTGAGAATGCCGCCCCTCGCGTTGATGTTTCTCAGCCAGATTTCATCGGTCGAATGCAAAGGCTGGACGTCGAACTCCAGTTCGGTGTCCGACCGTACCCGCACCGGCGTTGATGGAAACCCGCCCACATCGGCGTGAGTCGGCGGGGTCGGGCTGGTCGCGAAACCGCTGCCGATGACGGTGACCACGTCGCCCGGCTGGACGTAACGGGGGTAGAAATCGCTGATGAACACGGTTTGCTGGGCGGTGGCCGATAACGGTAACAGCGCGACGAACACCCATCGGGCGACGGTCGATCCATGTCGCGGTTGCACCCGTGCCGAAAGTTCTGCCACCCATCCAAACATCTCTTTCAAGCCGCCGATAAAGCTCATGTTTTTCCCTCCTTAAGCCCGTCGGGAAAACGGGCGAACGAGCGTGTTCCCCACGAGTTTGCCGGCGTCGGCGCCGATTGATGCTGGCGGTACCGCCCCGGCCGGACTGTTTGATCCGGTGGCAAAATCAGTACCAAAGCATTGGGCCACCGATCTCGGACGGCCGCCAACTCGATGGCCGGATACGTTGATCGATGAGCGAAGATCGGCCATCGGGCCAAAATTGACTGTTCCGGCCCATTGTGAGCGGTCCGATTTGGCTCCATCCGAAACGCCATGCCGATCGTGCGATGGGTCTGCGGTGACTACCAATCCTCTCTCCGAAAAGCCACTGGCGCCCACTTGTTGTACTGGTCCCATGTGAAATCGACCGACCACAGGTTATACGGGTCGATTTCGTAGAAGAAATACACGGACAGCGCGGTCGTCTCGCGCCAATTTTTCACGGCCAGCTCAACGAACCCGCCCGGCCCATCCTCGTCAACGCTTTTGGCGGAACAAAATCCCAAAATATGCCGGTGAGCCGACAGCGCAATCGATTCAAAATCACTCATGGCTTTGACGAGAAGGGCGTAGCCCTTTTGCGAGGGCTCGCCATTTTCGTCTTGAATTGAAAGGCTGCAATCGAGCGCCTTGAAAGAGCATATCCAGGCGCCAGCAGCGCTGTTGAAAGAGAACGCAGCGATTTCGGGTGGAGACATTTGATATCGCCCAAGGCTCTTGAATTTTGGCGATCGAAGGCAAGCGACGCGCCAAGCGCAGGAAGAGGAGCTTGGAAATGTGGCCCCGATCCCCGACCGGTTTGACTCTCAAGCCCCCGTTCAGCTCCGGCCTCGGCCGGCGATCCGGCGGCCGAGGCACACCACCAGGGCAGCGGCGTCCACAAAAGCGATCCCGATCTCCTCGTCATGACGGGTACGAATGATGCAAATGACATCAGCGCGGCGGGGATCAGAGCCACCGACCGGTTATCGCCCGGCCGGTCGGGAAACTCGTCCCGACCGTGCCGAGGATCTACCGATTGAACCATCGCCGCTGGCGGGCGCGACCGGTTGAACGCTGGTGAGACCCGCCCGAAAGATATTCGGTTTTTCAACCCAAAGGAGCACGCTCGATGAAACGACGCAACTCTTCTCCACGCTCGATCTGCTTGCTCGCCTCGCTGGCTGGCGCGCTTTCTTGCGGGCCGGTAGCCGCCGAGGAGGCCATGTTGCTCTACGAGGGCATTCTCACGAAATTTCCGGAGCTTAACATGGCCAAGAGAGGGTCAGCCTACCAGTTGAACTTGCCCAATTTGCGGATCCGCGATTGCGACCTTTTTGTCCAGGGCCTCGGGGTGGATATGACGGTCGAGTTCGAGAATGACGGCCCCGTTAGCACGCGCTGGCTCTTTTCGGCCACCGGCGAGTTTGACGCGATCGCTTCTGTGGTGGTTACTGATGCGATTACCATGCAATCCACCACGCCGGCCACCCCCCAACAAGCTTTTCAGATCCGCAACATCCCCGCCATCGGGGCCACGCAAAACCGGCGTGCGGTCATGGGCACCATCTCGCTCGACAGCAGCTCGAACCCTCCCCCTCGCGATTACCTGGTCACGATTACGGTCGTCGCCGATCCGCCGACCCAAGCCGCGCCTGGCGGAGAAATCTGGGAGAGCGACGAAATGGACAACTCTTCCATGCGATGCACCTGCAAGGTCTATTACTCGAAAAATCCTGTCGTCGATAAGCGGGCCTGCGGCACCTGATCCAGGCTTTCGCTCGCTCGTAACGCGGGGTATTCGATGAGCGGTTCGACGCAGAAAACGCTCGAATAGGGCTCATCGCCCATCCCTTACCGGGAACCATCTTCGCGAGCCGGGCGGACGAAAGCGCCCCCGAAAGCGTCGGCGCGCGCCGAAACCCGCCCGGTGGCTCGGAGATCGGCACTCTATTTGACCGATTGATGGAGACCATAAAACATGTTCGCGTCGGACAGTAAAATAATTGGCTGGAACACGGGGTTCGCGTATCTGCTGCTCGCGATTTCGGCGAGCGTGCTGGCGGGCGTCGCCGGGGCCGCGCCCGACCCCGAACCCGACTACCGGGCCATCCGCGCCGCTTACGTCGAGCGGGATGGCGCGCGCTATAAAGCGGCGGTCGGCGCGGCGATCAACCATCTCCGCCGGCTGGCGCCCGACCTGTGCGCGCAGCAGCAACGGCGGTTGCTCGAAACCGCCGTTGCTGCGACCTTCGACGGCCTGGAAACGCTCTGGCTGCTGTTGCAGGACTGCGTCGCTCAAGCCAAAGACCCCGCAGTGCGGAACCAGGCGCTCGCGAACGCGCAGATCTTCGTCGAGCGAGCCCGTTTCGCCGGGCCGCCGGCTCCCAACGTGGCGATGTATGCCGCCCGGCACGACGGTCTGGTGGTGCGCGGGACGCGGGGCGAGGCGGTGCGGGCGATGGTCGAGCAAGCCCGGCGATCCGCGCCGTCCGATCTGGCGGGGCAACCCTTGGACCGGCTGTTGGGGCGCGCCGACGTGCGGCGGGCGCTCTGCGGCCTGGACATCCGGCGCGACCAGCACAATCGGGCGGCTTTGCCCGACCTGATCGTCCGGGCGCTGTGCGAAGACGGCGGCGCGTCGGGCGGGTTCGGCGCGGTCGACGCGATGTGCCGTCGGCTGTCGCTCGATATGTCGGCGGCTCCCACCCCCCGGCTGGTGGTCCCGCCATCGGGCTCTCTCGCGGATCGGCTTCAGCAAACCCCCGGCGTCGGCGCCGGCGACATCGAGCGGCTGCGCGATTTCTGCGACGACCGCATCGCGGGCTCCGGCTTCGCGGGCGGAGGTCTGGATGCGCTCGACGGTCACGGCGCGAGCGCCTGCCTCGGCGGGCGCGCCGAAGAAGTCGCCGAAGTGGGGCGCATCGCGCAACTGATCGACGATTGCCTGTCGTCCGGCAAAGACGACAACCCGATAGCCGACGACGGCGGCACCGGCGGCGAACCGACCGACAAAGACCCGGACACCGTCGAAAATCCCGACGGCAGCAAAACCGTGACGACCAGAAACCCCGATGGCTCGACCACCGAGACCATTATTTACCCGGATGGCACCACCTTCAGCACGACCAAGCACAACGACCGTACCACCACGGCCGAGCTGACTCGCCCCGACGGCAGCTCCGAGCGGGTTACCATCGATGACGCCGGTAAAAAGCGTCAGGTGGTCAAGGTGGCGCCGGACGGCGCGACGACCACGAAAGAGTACGGTCCCGACGGCGAGCTGGTCCGAACCGAAGAAATCCACCGGCTGGGCGACGTGGACGACGTGGTCGTCACGGAAAACGGCAGAACCTACATAACCATCGTGCCCGCCGGCTGGCTTGAAGAAGCCTTGGACCGGATCAAGAAGCAGCAGGACAACGACCAGGGGAAAGGCCCCCACATCATCGAAATTTGGGCGACTCCCCCGGACAGCAAGCTGCCCGGTTCGGATTCGCCCGGCGGGTTCGACCTCAGCAATCCGGCCTGCCTCGAACTGCTGACGCCGGGGTACATCTCCGCGGGAGGCATCCTGACCAACGAAGACCTGTGGAATTACGTGTTCGGGCGCAAGCCCGGCGAGCCGCACCCCAGCACCGTGTATCCGACCCCGGACACCGTCGATCGAGTGAACCCGGACCAGCTTTGCGGCGATGTCGGAGACGGTTCTCTTGCCGGCGGCCACTGCCCGTTGCCGGTGCTCTGCGTCGAAGGCACCGAACTCGACCAGAACTGCCAGTGCAAACCGGTCGGCGGGGGCGGGGCGCGCGGTTTGGCGGGAACGGTTTGCCTCGCTTACCGCTGTCCGGGCAACGGCACGCCGGTGCCGGTCGGCCTCCACGGTTGCGAGTGCCGCGATCCGGAGACCGAAGGAGGCACCGGCGGTACGGTTTCGCCGCCGGGCCCCCAACCCGATCCCTTCGCCGACGCCGTCGCGCGCACCGATGCCCTGCTCGCGAAACCGGGGATCGCGACGGGCGGCCCGCTGTTCAACGGGGAATCGACCGAGCGCGCGATCTTCGCCGATCCCCGCCCTTTGCCCTGAGCGCGCTCGCGGGAAATTCGTTCGGGTCCGGCGCGGGACACCCCGCCGGTCATCGCCCACCCGTGAATCGGCGATGACGGTGTTTCGCCGCCAGCGAGCCGATCGGCCCGAACCGGAACCGCGCCGGCCCTCCGTCGAGCGCCGCCGACGGCTCGGAACCGGCAGCGCCACAGCGGCATGACGGCGTCCCTGCGCACGCGCAACGGGGTCGTCGGGCCGGCGTTTTCCCCGGCCGAGCGGTAGATCGTCGCCGGTCGAGGCGTGGCTGTTCGCGGCGGCCACCGGCCACGGCGACGGCATCGACTGCCGGCGCGTCGTCGGCTGGCTGCGGCTGCGGCGGGCGCTGGGCTGCGACGCGGGCCTCGTCGATCCCGAGACGGCGCGGTACTGGCACGGGCGGCTGGGCGAGCCGCCCCGGTCGAGCGCGCCGCGCTGGGCGCGGCGGGTGCGCGCGGTCGCCCGGGACGCCGGACCGCTGGGCTTCGGCCTGCCCCCGCGCCTGGTGGCCGCTTTCGTGGCGCATCCGGCCTGGGCGCGCGACTACTTGCGCTGCGCCACGTTCAAGGCGTGGCTGGCGGCGGCCGACGACCCGGAGCTGGCCGAGCTGCCGCCGACGCCGGCGCCCTGGCCGGTTCCGGGCTCGCGGAGAACCAACTGAGGCCGGTCCGTCGATCTTCCGCGCCATCACCCTCGCGGGCGCGACGGTCGGTTTCGCCTTCTTCGTCGGCCGGGTTTAACCGCTTCCAATTCTGGTCCGACCGCTCCCATATTCCGGTTTAACCTTTTCCGCAGATCGGCGCTCCTGTGGACGATAAAATTTTCGAAACAACATGTTAGATATCAGCATGGCATCTATTGTCAGCGCCGATCCCCCTCGCTGGCCACCCCGGCACCGAACGCCGTTTCGCCTCGCGGTCGCGGGAGCGGTCTGGCCGGAATCTTTGATCGCGGAAGGGGTTAAACCGGGATCGGAAGGCGTTTGACCGGAACATTGGCCCTCGCATCGATCAGAAATCCCGGAAAATCCGGTGAAGGGCTTAAGCCGGAACCGCATGCATGAAAGGCCGCTCGACCCGGCGATCCGGCCAGCGGAAATGTCGGCTCTCGGCCGTCGCGATTTCCGGGCGTTTCGGCGCTGCAAACACCCCGAAGCAATCGGGTGGAACACGAGAACGATTGCCCCCTGTTTGGCAATGTCCGCCGAGACGCGCCCGCTGGCGGCGCATAAAAGCCGGCATGAGGGCGATCCCGCGAAAAAATGGCGTTGCCGTTTTGAACCGCGAGCGCAGGATCGGGAAATAACCGGACAAGCCCCGCCCGCCCGAGCCATTCGTTCGACAGGGGTCGGGGTCGGTTCCGGTTCGTCGGGGCGAACGGCGAACCGCGACCGCCCGATCAACCCGCAATGTGAAGGAGATCCAAGCATGATGAACCCACGATCACGCGCTCGTCTCTATGCCGCCCTCGCGGCTTGCCTGCTGGCCTCCGGCCACGACTCGAGCGCGGCGTCCTCGGCCCCGGCAGCCGGGCGAATCGTCGCGACGGAAACCCGTGTCGTCGGCGGACAGACCTACACGCTCACCAAAATTATGGACGCCAAAGGCGGTGTTCGCAGCCAGATCACCGATGGCTCCGGCAAAGTCGTCGATGAAGCGGAGATATCGCGCGGCGTGACGCCACTCGCCGATCCGCGCGTTTCGGCGGCGCTGGCGAAACTCGAAAGCGCCGAGCCGACTGCCCAGACCCTCCGGGTCGAGATCGCGCTGAGGTTGCCCGCCGATCTCGACCCGGAGACGCCGGAAATGGCGAGCTTTGAAATGGAGAGAGGGCGTTGGGTCAAAGGGCATCTCAACGGTCGGGAAATATCGGAGGCCGACATGGCGGCCCACGTCGACCGGTCCGGCCAAGAAGAGCGGGCGGCGCGCGCCAGACGAAAAGCCCTGCGCGCCCAGAGCTTGCAAAGTTGGGCCAGCCGCTTCGGGCTGTCCGGCCAAAAAGGGCTGGACGCGGCGCTGCGCCAAGGCCGCTCGGGGGCGACGCTCGATTTGACCGCGCGACAGTTGCGGTCGCTGATCGATTCCCGCGATCCCATGCTGGCCGGTATCGGGCTACACGAATCGGCCAAGGACGACATCGCCGATGCGATGGACGCGACCAGCATCACTCCGACCGCATTGGATAACGCCCTGACGCGCGGCAACGGGATCGGCATCTACATGACCGAAACCGGATGCCCGGACGAATCGCACATCGCGAACTACGACCGCTTGTCCGGCAGCGAAACCGATCATTCCAAAAACGTGAGCGCCATCCTGCGGGAAGTCTCGCCGGAATCTTACATCTACTGTCGCGGAGACGTCGTTTTGCCCGATGACAGCGACCTGGACGGGGCGAACGGCAACCCGCCGATCCACATCGTCACCCAGTCCGCCGGCACCAATTATACGGACGAGTACGACGCGCATGATCGGGATTGGGACAATTTCGCCTACGATAACAATATCGCGATGTTCAAAAGTGCCGGCAACGAGGGCGAGGGCACCGGCGATGTCGGTTCGCCGGGCAAGGCCTTGAACGTCATCACGGTCGGCAATTACGACGACGCGACCGCCACGATCAACGGCACGTCGTCCTACGCCGATCCCGAAACGGGCAACGACAAACCCGAGATCGTCGCGCCCGGCACTTCAGTCGACGCCGGTGGTTTCAGCTACACCGGCACGAGTCAGGCCGCGCCCCACGCGGCGGCTTTCGCCGCCGATGTCATGTCGCGCAAAACCTTGCACCGGTATCGGCCCTGGCTGGTGAAAGCCACCATGCTGGCCAGCGCCACCGATCCCATCGACGACGGTGACGGCGATAGCGAGGGCCTGAGCGACAAGGCGGGCCTGGGCGGCATCGATTTCGCCGACGGGTTTTTCCACGGGTTCGCGGCGACTTGGAAGGGCGGCACCCGTGGATTCGACAACTTCGATGCGGCCGACGGCGTGGCCGACGGCACAGTGGTCGTGGCGGTGCCCGTCTCCGACGCTTGGGATCGGGTTCGGGTGGCGTTGAGCTGGCTGACGCGCGGCGACCACACCTACGATCACCGCGCCGACCTCTACCCGCTCGGACTGGATCTCGACCTGCGGGTGTTCGATCCGAACGGCAGCTTGGTCGGCGGTTCCTGGGACTGGAACAACCCGTTCGAGCACTTCACCTTCGAGCCTGAAGTTTCGGGGATCTACACGGTCAAGATAGACCGTCGCACGAATACCGACCCCGACTTGAAGCTGCGCATGGCGCTGAGCGTCAACCGCTTCGACCAGTGAGATACCCGCTTGGCCGGCAGTGCTGCCGGCCAAGGGCCAGCAACGGACCCCGCCGCTTGCGGCGGGGCAGCCCGAGCGTTTTTCGCGCCCTCGCCGCTCCTGAGAAGGACCGCTTTCGCCCTGCCCCGCCGCCCGGCCTTCCCGGATTTGGCGCACTCCGACCCGGGCGGCCCCGGCGCGCGTCTACTGGCGCGGGCGGAGGTGCTCGTGGTACCGGCGGCAGCGGTCCCTCAACGCTTCGAGCGAGGGCAGCGCTCGGAACAGGAGCGGCGATCTGCCGGACGAGCGGATCGCCGCCAGCGCGGCGTCCAGCTCGCTCACCGCATCGGGGCCTGACAACAGGATGCCCTCGATCGCCCGGTACGCCTCCTCGGCCCAAGGGCAGCCGGCGACCGCCTCCAAAGCGGCTTTCCGGCTTTCCATCATGCGGTCGTGGAGCGCGTCGAGATCGTTTTGCCACCGTCGGTACTCCCCGTCGCGCCCGGCTCGCTCCAGCGCGTCGTCGAGACCGCGCAGCTCGTCCCATCCCCTGCGGCTCTCGATCTCGCGGTTGACCCGGGTTTCGGCGTCTTTCCGCTCGTCTCTTCTTCGCCGGTAATGGTCGGCGATGTCGTCGTGGTCGGCCATGGGCTCCTCGACGGGTGTCGCGATGGGCTTTCATGGCCGCTCGCGAAGAAACATCAAATACACGTCGAACGCCTCGCGCAGGTCCGCCTCGGACAGCGGCGGGTCGCCCGGTCGCCGGAGCGGGGTGAAAGCCAAATCCTCCTGGAGAATCCGGCCCGAGCGGATGCCCGCCAAATGATAGGCCGCCAGCGCGTCCCACGCCGGGCCGCCGGGCTCGATCCGGCCGTCCGGGTCCAGGCGCCCCACGCCCGGAAGGCCCGGATGGCGGCGACGGTGCGCGGCTCCATCGGGCCGTCCGGCAGCGGCCGGCCGCCCGGCTCGCCCGCCTCGCGCGCCCGCCAGTCGTCTAGCAGCCACCGGACCAGCTTGGCGTCTTTCCCGTCGTCGCGACCCCCTTCGCCGACCGGACCCGCCAAAACCTCGGTGGTCGTCATATCACGATGCTCGCTCAAGCGATGGACAGGCGGATAGGGTAGCGGTTTTGTCCGCTCGCGGCGCGCGTCCCGGCTGTCGGTGTCGCGTTTCCATTTTCGATGCCGCGCGCCGGTCGGCGGTTCCCGATCCTATTCGAGCGGCCCGTCGCGCCGCCCGCTCGGGCGGAACGCGCCGACGCCGGCCGGCCCCGAAAAACCCTTCGCGTTCGCGGGCGGAGCGTCCAAAATGGCGCGATCCATCGTCCTGACAGGAAGCGCCATGCCCTCGCCCGCCGACCCGCGACGCCCCGACCCGGCCCCGCTCACCGCCGCCGAGCGCGGCCTGATCCGCCAAAAGTTCCGGGCGCGCGGCGGGCAGACCTGCCCGCTCGACGACGGCATCTGGCTGCGGCGCTGGGCGGGTGGCCCCCGCAAGGGCCAGCCCAAGCTGGGCCGGGCCGCGATCCGCATGCTGCTGGAGCGCGGCCTGGTCGAGATCGTCGATCCGCCAGGCCGCCTCCCCTTCGCCCGCTTCACCCGCGCCGGCCTGGAGGCGCTGCGACAAATGGCCAAGGATCGGCGGTCGCTGCCGCCCGATGAGTACGGCCACCTGCTGGCCGAGCTGGACGCCAAGCTGGGGCCGGAATAGGCCGGCCACGGTCGGCCGGTACCTGTCCCCGCTGGCCACTTTCCGCCCAGTCCCGCCGCCCGCCGCGACCCCGCTGTGACGCGCGTCGGCCGGAGCGGTTAGAGTTCGGGTCGGAAAAGCCGAACGACCACCAACCGGGAGCAACGAGCCATGCGCGAGCATCTGCGGAAGCTGTTGAGGGGGCTGGTGGCCCTGGCGGTGCTGGCGGCGCCGTGGCTCGCCGGGCCGGCCGCGAGCCGGATCCCGCTGGAAGACCGGCAGTTGACGGTGCTGCCGGCCCCGCCGGTTCGCCACCCTTTATCCGCCCCGGATCGACGCGCGGCGATCCCTCCGCCGAAATTGGAGCTGATCGGCGCGAAACCCAACCGGATCACGGACGGCGACGAGTGGTTTGGCGCCAACGGCCTCGCCTTGCCGGCCTACGAGGTCCCGAACCCCTTCCAAAACAAACCGGGCGACCTGCCCGAGTTCGTTCCCGAGCGATTCGGCGATCAACGGCTGGTGAAGGCCATCCGGTGCCGAGAGGCGCTGCTTTTGGTCTACGGCGCCGATTTTTCGGACGGCCGGTATCTGGTCGCCCTGGACCCGGCGGCCGGCGATTTTCTTTACGGCTTCGACTTCATCCATTATTCGCGCTCTCCAAAATCGGCGGAACTGGATCGAGCTGTCGTCAACCAGGCCATCAAGTGGGCCTGGCAGGAAAGCCGCGTTTTGTACGTTTCCCACGCCCACGGCACCTACGCCCGCGCGTCGGGCGGATCGAACGCTTATATCACCGCACTCGACACGACCACCGGGGCGGTGCTGTGGCGATCACAACCGCTGGTTTCGAACGCCGCCAACTTCGAGCTGGCCGGCGACACGATCATCGCGGGCTACGGCTTTACCGCCGAGCCGGACTACCTGTATCTGCTGGACAAGACGACCTGACAAGTGCGCGAGCGGATCAAACTCAAGTCCGGGCCGGAGTACATCCTGCTGAAAGGCGATTGAACCGCCCCGGGAATTGAGGAGGCTCCATTACCTGAGAGAATGGAGCCATG
>ERZ761602.4004-NODE-4004-length-19736-cov-4.401860_pt1 | contig 19736 bp, 18 predicted proteins | sample MGYA00512165_ERZ761602 | MGnify/ENA primary metagenome ERZ761602 (study PRJEB28899, sample SAMN02445085) | bioreactor sludge metagenome | biome: EBPR sludge; isolation source: Thorneside wastewater treatment plant | place: Australia: Brisbane, Thorneside... | reverse complement strand
GTTCAGGACCGGATAGTCGAAGGTCTTGCCGCCATAGCTGACCGAGGCGGTCCCGCCGGCGGTTGCTTTCGAGCCCTTGATGTCAGCCATATCCGGCACCCCGTCTTGGTAGGTAATTCGATAGAAGCCTTAGGTTGCGGCGCAATATACGGAAGAGCTGGTTAACGCGCCACTGAGACGGCCGGGGGATGACCTCAGGCCGCAGCCTGGTCGCCGATCCGCGCCAGCGATTCCGCGCGCCCCAGGGTCGCCATGACGTCGAACACCGGCGGCGAGACGGTCCGCCCGGTCAGCGCCGCCCGCAGCGGCTGCGCGACGTCGCCGAGCTTCGCCCCCTCGGCCTCCGCGAAGGCCCGCACGGCGGCCTCGATCTCGCCGGCCGTCCAGGGCGTCTCTGCCAGGGCGGCGGTCAGCCGGGCCAGCCGGGCGCGCGCTTCGGGGCTCAGTGCCTTGGCTGCCTTGTCGTCGGGGACCAGAGGTCGAGTCTCGAAGATAAACGACGCGTTATCAATAAGTTCTATCAAAGTCTTCGCGCGATCCTTGAGGCCGGGCATGGCCGCCAGCAATTGTGCTCGCTGGTGTTCAGTCAAGGCCGGCCGCCCCAATCGTCCCAAAAGTGCCTCGGTCTCGGTCGCAAGGTCCGAGTCCGCTGCAGCCCGCATGTAGAACCCGTTGAGATTGTTCAGCTTCTTGAAGTCGACTCGCGCCGGGCTGCGGCCGATCGACTCCAGGTTGAACCAGTCGATCGCCTGCTCGGTCGAGATCGTTTCGGAGTCGCCGTGGGACCAGCCGAGGCGCAGCAGGTAATTGCGCATGGCTTCGGGCAGATAGCCCAGATTGCGGTATTCGTGGATGCCGAGCGCGCCGTGCCGCTTCGACAGTTTCGCCCCGTCCTCGCCGTGCAGCAGTGGCAGGTGGGCATAGACCGGCTGCGGCCAGCCCATCGCGTCGATGATCTGGCGCTGCCGGGCGGAATTGGTCAAATGGTCGTCGCCCCGGATGATGTGGGTGACGCCCATGTCGAAATCGTCGACCACGACGCTCAGCATGTAGGTCGGTGTGCCGTCGCCGCGCAGCAGCACGAAATCGTCGAGCACGTCGTTGCGGAACACAACCTGGCCTTGCACCGCGTCCTCGATCACCGTCTCGCCGGTCTGCGGGGCCTTCAGGCGGACGACCGGCGGCACGTTGGGCACCGGGCCGTCCAGGGTGCGGTCGCGCCAGCGGCCGTCATAGCGCATGGGCTTGCCGGCCGCCTTCTGCTCGGCCCGCATCGTCTCCAGCTCCTCATGGGTCGCGTAGCAGCGATAGGCGAGGCCCCTGGCCAGCAGCTCCTCGGCGACCTCGCGGTGCCGCGCGGCCCGGGCGAACTGGTAGACGACCTCGCCGTCATGGTGGAGGCCCAGCCAGGCCATCCCCTCCAGGATCGCGTCGATCGCCTCGGGCGTGGAGCGCGCGCGGTCGGTGTCCTCGATGCGCAGGCGGAAAATGCCGCCCGTGTGCCGGGCGTACAGCCAGTTGAACAGCGCCGTGCGCGCGCCGCCGATATGCAGATAGCCGGTGGGCGAGGGCGCGAAGCGCGTGACGATTTGGCGGGGCGCGGACATGGGCGGGATACGGTTTACTGAGAGGGACAGATCGCGACCTCTTTAGCCACCGGCGTCAGCATGCCGCAAGGCCAGCCTTTTCGGGGCGAGGCGCCGCCGCCCGGCTTTCTCGGCTGGCTGGCGTCGCAGCGCCGCCGTTTCGCGCTATGGGCGCCGGTGGCCCTCGGCTGCGGCGCGCTCGTCTTTCTGCTCCCGGCCTTCGAACCGCCGGCCTGGACCGGCGTGGCGGCGCTGGCGCTGGCCGGCGGCTCGATGCTGGCGCGGCGCTTTCTGTCCCGTGGCGCCGTCGTTCTGGCAGGCCTGGCGCTGGTGGCGCTTGGGTATGCGGTCGCGGTTCTGCGCGCCGAGACGCTGGCGACGCCTGTGCTTCGCGCCCCGACGTTGGCCGTCGAGGTCAGCGGGCGCGTGCTCGACGCCTTCGGTCACCGCGATGGGCGGGCGCGCATCCTGCTGGCGCTGGACGGCGTGCCGGGCCTCAAGACCGGCGAGGCCCCTGCCGTCGTGCGCGTCGCCCTGCGCAAGATCGACGGCCTTCCCCGTCCGGGAGACCGGCTGGCGCTGCGCGTCCGCCTGACGCCGCTGACCCTGCCGGTGACGCCCGGCGGCTACGATTTCGCCCGCGCCGCCTGGTTCGACGGGATCGGCGCGTATGGCTATGCCCTCGGCCCGCCGCGGCTTCTGCCGCCGGCGGAGGAGGCCTCGCCCGTCGCCGCGGTCCAGCAATGGATCGCCGGCCGGCGATTCGACGCCAGCGCCCGCATCCACGCGCTGCTGCCCGGCTCGACCGGCGCCATCGCCGCGGCGCTGACCGTCGGCGATCGCAGCCAGATCGCGGCGAGAGACGACGAGGCCCTGCGCGACTCCTCGCTGGCCCATGTCCTCTCCATCTCCGGGCTCCACATGGCGATCGTCGGACTGGGGACATTCGGCCTGATCCGCTTCGCCGGCGCCCTGGTGCCGGCGATCGCGCTGCGCTTCCAGCTGAAGAAATGGGCGGCCGCCGGCGCGCTCCTCGCTGCCGCCGTCTACCTGGCGATCAGCGGCGCGTCGGTTCCGGCGCAGCGCTCGTTCCTGATGATCGGCCTCGTCTTCGTCGCGGTCCTCATCGACCGCTCGGCCTTCACGCTGCGCATGGTCGCCGTCTCGGCCGGCGTGGTGTTGCTGCTGGCGCCCGAAAGCGTCCTCGACCCCAGCTTCCAGATGTCGTTCGCCGCTGTCACGGCGCTCGTCGCCGCCTTCGAGGCGTTCGAGGACTGGCAGGTCCGCCGCGGCCGGCCGCTGGTGATGCGCGACGGTTGGGGCGGGCGCTTCGGCTACTGGCTGCTGGTCGCCGTCCTCGCCTCCAGCGTCGCCGGCGCCGCGACCGCGCCCTATGCCGCCTTCCACTTCAACCGCATCGCCTTCTACGGCGTCCTCGCCAATGTCGCCGCGATGCCGGTGATCAGCTTCGTCATCATGCCGTTCTGCGCGCTGGGGCTTGTGCTGATGCCGTTCGGGCTCGACGCCTGGGCGTTCCAGGTGGCCGGGTGGGGCATCGACGCGATGCTGGCGATCGCCCGCTGGACGTCGGATCTGCCCGGCGCGGCGGGGCATGTCGCGTCCTGGCCGGATCTTGCCCTGGGGCTTGTGACGCTCGGCGGGCTGTGGCTCGCATTGTGGCGCGGCCGCTGGCGGCTGGCCGGGCTCGCGCCCATCGCCGCTGCGATGGCGCTCGGGTGGCTGGCCCTGCCGCCCGACATCCTCATCGACCGCGACGCCAAGAACGTCGCCGTCCGGGCGGCGGACGGCCGCCTCGCCGTCGTCTCGGGACGCCGGGCGCGCTTCCGCGCCACCGAGTGGCTGGAGCGCGACGGCGACGAGCGCGCCGTCGCCGCGTCGGCGCGGGCGGGGCGCGAGGGCGTGTGGACCTGCGAGGACAAGCTCTGCGTCGCGCGCGTGCGCGACCTGGACGTCGGCTACATGGAGCGGGCGGGCAGCGGAGCGCGCGCCTGCGCCGCCGGACTGGACATCGTCATCGCCGCCCGCGAGATCGAGCCCTGCGCGCAAGGCCTCACCCTCACCGCGGCCGATGTCGCCCGCGATGGCGCAATGGCCCTGTACATCGCGCCGGATGGCACGGTCAGCATCGACACCGTCCGCCGTCACATCGGCGAGCGGCGCTGGACGGTCTGGTCCGGAGAAGGCGAACTCTAAGGAAATCTGCCATGCCCAAGATCGACCTCGCAGCAATACCCGGACGCAAGGGCGCGGGCTACCCGCCGCCCTTCGACGCGCCCTGCGCCGAGCGCATCCGCCAGCGCATCGGCGATGCTGGCGGCCTCACGGATTTCGGAGTCAACCTCATGCGCCTGCCGCCGGGCAGTTGGTCGAGCCAGCGCCATTGGCACAGCCATGAAGACGAGTTCGTCTTTGTTCTGGAAGGCGAACTGGCGCTGATCGAGAACGGGGGTGAAACGCTGCTGCGGGCCGGCGATTGCGCAGCCTTCCCGAAGAACTCGGGCAATGGCCATCACCTCCTCAACAAGTCGCAGGCAATGGCGGTCTATCTCGAAGTCGGCTCGCGTGACGTCGCCGACCTCACCACCTGCTCCGACATCGACATGAAGAGCGCCAACGCCGACGGCCGGTTCGTCCACAAGGACGGCACGCCCTATCTCTAGTAGTGGCGCAGCAGCCCGACCAGACGGCCTTGTACCTTGACCCGGTCGGGGCCGTAGATGCGCGTCTCGTAGGCGGGGTTGGCGGCTTCCAGCGCCACGGTCTCGCCCTTGCGGCGGAACCGCTTCAGCGTCGCCTCGGCCTCGTCGACCAGCGCCACGACGATGTCGCCGTTGGTCGCGGTGTCGGACTTGCGGATGACCACGGTGTCGCCGTCGAGAATGCCGGCATTGATCATCGAGTCGCCGGTCACCTGCAGCGCATAATGCTCGCCCGCGCCCAGCATGTCGGGCGGCACGGCGATTTCCTCGCCGCGGCCCGAAAGGGCCTCGATCGGGGTGCCGGCGGCGATCCGTCCGACCAGCGGAATGGAGACATTGGCGGCCGCGGCCTGCATCGCCGCCTGGACGTTGGAGGGTGCGGCCTGCGGCTTGGGCGCGGCGCGCAGCGTGCTGCCGGTGCCCTCGACGAGGGTCGGCGAGAAGCCGCCGTTGCGGAAGCGTGGCGAGAGCGCGGAATTGTCCGGCAGCTTGATCACTTCCAGCGCCCGGGCGCGGTGCTCCAGCCGGTGGATGAAGCCGCGCTCGACCAGCGCGGTGATCAGGCGATGGATGCCGGACTTCGACTTGAGGTCGAGCGCATCCTTCATCTCGTCGAACGAGGGCGGCACGCCGGTCTCGCGGATCCGCTCATGGATGAACATCAGCAGTTCATACTGTTTGCGCGTGAGCATCGGTGAACCCTCTCGGAGATCGGAACAAATCCGAACTATTCCCGATGCGTTCTAGTTTAGTTCATGCCCCGCGTCAACCGCATCAAGGTTACTCACAGTTCCGGGCCGAGCGGCAGCAGCCTCACGACATCGCCGGCCGCCGCCGCCGGGGCGTGCGGCGGCCGCACGATCAGCCCGCCGGCTCGCGCAAAGGCCGAGAGATTGCCGCTGTCCTGCACCGGCATGGCGGTCGCCACGGGCCCGTCCGGCAAAAGCGCGACCCTGGCGCGCAGATAGTCCTGGCGCTGGTCGTTGGGGCCGAGCGGCGCGCCGAGCCGCGCCTCGATCAGCCTCTGGCCGTGCCATCGTTCGCCGCCCAGCACGCGCACCAGCGGCTGGACGAAGAGGAGGGCGCAGACCAGCGCCGACACCGGATTGCCCGGCAGGCCGATCACCCGCGTGCTGCCGATGCGGCCCGACATCAGCGGCTTGCCCGGCCGCATGGCGATCTTCCAGAAGCCGACCGTGAGCCCCAGCGGGGCGAGCGCCGGCTGGATGAGGTCGTGGTCGCCGACCGACGCGCCGCCCTGGGTCAGCAGCAGATCGGCGCCAAGACCGACCTCCGCCCTGGCGCGGATCTCGTCGGCGTCGTCGCGGGCGATGCCGAGATCGACGACCTCCGCGCCCCATCCCGCCAGCAGGACGCCCAGCGCGACGCCCGTCGAGGCGATGATCTGCGCCCCGACCGGGTCGGCGCCGGGCGGCACCAGCTCGTCGCCGGTCGCCAGCAGCGCGACCCGCGGCCGCCGCCAGACCGCGACCTCGTCCACCCGCGCCCCGGCGAGCAGTCCCAGCGCCGCGCCGCCGAGCCGTGTGCCGGCCGGCAGCAGCATCGCCCCGGCGGCGAAATCGTAGCCCGCCTTGCGCACGTTCCGGCCGGCGGCGGGGGCTTCCAGGATCGTCACACGGCCGGCCTCGACGCGCGTGTTTTCCTGGATGACGACCGTATCGGCGCCCTCGGGCACCACCGCGCCGGTGAAGATGCGGGCCGCCTCGCCGGGCCTCAGCCCGCGTGGCGGCATCGCGCCCGCTGCCACCGCGAAGCCGACGGGCAGCGTGGCGGGCGAGGCCGCGATGTCGGCATGGCGTACGGCATAGCCGTCCATCGCGCTGACGTCGTGCGGCGGATGGGTGCGCCGGGCGACGGCGTCCTCGGCCAGCACCCGCCCGGCCGCCGCCGCCAGGCCCACGCGCTCCCGGTCCTCAGGGCCGGCGCCCTCCAGGATGCGGGCCTCGGCCTCGGCGACGGAGATCATTCCGAGCCGAACACGTCGCCCACCGTGGCGTTGGCGGCGCGGGCCAGTTTTTCTTCCGCATCCTTCGGCAGGCGGCCGACCCGGCCGTGCAGGAAGCCGTAGACGAGGCCGACCGGCAGGCCGGCATTGGCCGCCCAGGAACTGACCTGCAGGCGATTGTCGCGCAGGAAGCTGCGGAATGCCTCGGCTCGCGAATGGGTGGCGCGCGGCGTCGCCGGACCTTCATCGACGTTGCGCGGCCTGAGCGCCGCGCCCGGCGCCCGGCGGAAGCCGCGCGAAAGGAGGCGCAGCTGCGCCGGCGCGCTCCCCGGCGGCACGGCCGCGGCAGGGGCGGATGGCTGAGGCGGGGCCTCGCCATCGCGCAGGAAGTCGCCCGACTTGCCGCCGCTCTTGGCGACGAGGCGGATGTCGCCGATCGTTGCCGTGCGGTCCACGGCCTTGACCATGTCGTAGATCGTCAGCGCCGCGACGCTCGCCGCCGTCAGCGCCTCCATCTCGACGCCGGTCGGCCCACGCGTCTTCGCCGTCGCCGAAATCGAAAGCCCCGCGCCATCGGCGCGCGGCGCGATCTCGACGGCGACGCCGGTGAGCATCAGCGGGTGGCAGAGCGGGATCAGCTCGGACGTCTTCTTCGCCGCCATGATGCCGGCGATGCGGGCGGCGGCGATGACGTCGCCCTTGGCGGCCTTGCCCTCGGCGATGAGCGCCAGGGTCGCGGGCGCGAGCGCGATGAACGCCCCGGCGGTGGCGCTGCGTTCGGTGTCGTCCTTGGCGGTCACGTCCACCATCGCGGCGCGGCCCTGGTCGTCGATATGGGTCAGGTCTGTCATGGGCCTTGAGGGTTCGGGCTTCTTCCGTGGCGGCGGATTCGAGCTAGAGTGCCACAGCGCGCGCGGCCTGTCCCGGCCTCGCGCGCCCGATATGGCCGCGACCGGGGAGATGCCGATGAGTTTTGCCGCGCTGGACAAATGGCACGCGCACGTGAAGTCGGGCGATCCGGCCGACGTTCCGGCCCTGCTGGCCGAGGACGCCGTCTTCCAGTCGCCGGTGGTGCACACGCCGCAGGCCGGGCGCGCCGTCGCCGCGCTCTATCTCCAGGCGGCGATGAGCCTGCTCAACAACGGCACCTTTCGCTATCTGGGCGAATGGACCGCCGAGCGCACGGCGGTGCTGGAGTTCGAGGCCGTCGTGGACGGCATCACGATCAACGGCGTCGACATGATCTGGTGGAACGAGGAAGGCCTCATCACCCGCTTCAAGGTGATGATCCGCCCGCTGAAGGCGATCAACATGATGCACCAGAAAATGCTTGCCCTCTTCGCCCTGGCGAAGGCGTCCTAGCCGCCCAGCAGCGTCCGGGTCGCGGCCGTCACGTCGCGCTGGCGCATCAGGCTTTCGCCGACCAGAAAGGCGCGCGCCCCGCAGGCGGCGAGGCGGGCGAGGTCTGCATGGGTGTTGATGCCGCTCTCGGCGACCAGCAGGCGGCCCGGCGGCACCAGCGCCGACAGGTTCTCGGTCGTCGCCAGCGAGGTCTCGAAGGTGTGGAGGTTGCGGTTGTTGACGCCGATCATGGCCTCGCCGCCCAGCGCCAGCGCGCGCGCCATCTCGGCCTCGTCATGCACCTCGATCAGCGCGTCCATGCCCCAGCGCGCCGCCTCGTCCAGCAGCGCGGCGGCCTCGCCGTCGCCCAGCGAGGCCATGATGACGAGGATGCAGTCGGCGTTCAGCGCCCGGGCCTCGGCCACCTGATAGGGCTCGAACAGGAAGTCCTTGCGGATGGCGGGCAGGGCGGTCGCGGCCCGCGCCGCCGTCAGATAGGCGTCCGCGCCCTGGAACGAGGGCGTGTCGGTCAGCACCGAGAGGCACGCCGCGCCTCCGGCCTCGTAGGCGCGAGCGAGGGCCGGCGGATCGAAGTCGGCGCGGATGAGGCCTTTGGAAGGGCTCGCCTTCTTGATCTCGGCGATGAGGCCGAAGCCGGTCGCCGCGATGGCGCGCTCGAGGCTCGCCTGGAAGCCGCGCACGGGGTCGGCGGCGCGCGCCGCCTCGGCGACGTCGTCATAGGGGTGGGCGGCCTTGCGCGCGGCGATCTCGCGCCGCTTGTAGGCCTCGATCTGCTGAAGGATGGTGGCCATCAGGCGCGCCTCCGCGCGGCGTCCAGCGCTGCTTTCGCCGCACCGCTGTCGATCGCGCGCCGGGCGAGCGCAGCGCCGTCGATCAGCGTCGCGGCCTTGCCGGCCACGACGAAGGCGGCGGCGGCATTGAGGATCACCGTATCGCGATAGGCGCCGGGCGCGCCGTCCAGCAAGGCGCTCAGCGCCGAAGCATTGGCCGCCGCATCGCCGCCCCTGATCGCCTCGACGCGATGGCGGGCGACCCCGGCATCCTCGGGCGTCACGACATGCTCGGCGATGCCGCCGTCCTCGACGATGAAGACCGTCGAGGGACCCGACGGGCCGATCTCGTCCAGTCCGCCGTGACCGCAGGCGACCCAGGCGCGCTCGACGCCCAGCAGCGCCAGCACCCCGGCGATCTTGCGGGCCGCCTCGACGGTCGGCGCGCCGATCAGCTGGCGGCGCACCCCGGCCGGATTGGCGAGCGGCCCCAGCAGGTTGAACAGCGTGCGGAAGCCGAGCTCCTGCCGCACCGGGCCGACATGGCGCATGGCGGGATGGAATTTCGGCGCGAACAGGAAGGCGAAATGATCGGCCGCCAGCGCCGCCGCCGCATCCGCCGGCGACAGCTCCACCGGCACGCCGAGCGCGCTCAGCACGTCGGCCGCGCCGGATTTCGAGGTGATCGCCCGGTTGCCGTGCTTGGCGACCGCGACGCCGCCGCCCGCCAGCACGAAGGCGACGGCGGTGGAGACGTTCAGCGTATGCGCCCCGTCGCCGCCGGTGCCGCAGCAATCGATGGCGTGCGGCGGGGCCTCGACGGCCAGCATCGCGCCGCGCATCGCGCTCGCCGCGCCGGCGATCTCGTCGATCGTTTCGCCGCGCACCCGCATCATGCTCAGCAGCGCCGCGGTCTGCGCCGGGCTCGCCTCGCCGCGCATGACGAGCGCGAAGGCTTCTGCCGCCTCGGCGGCGCTCAGCGTCGCGCCGTCGGCAAGACGCGCCAGCAGGGGCTTCAGGCCGCTCATGCGGCGCGCGCGAGGGTCAGGAAATTGCGCAGCAGGTCGTGGCCGTGCTGCGAGGCGATGCTTTCGGGATGGAACTGCACGCCGTAAATCGGCCGCGTCCTGTGGGCGAGGCCCATGATCAGCCCGTCGGCGGTCTCGGCCGTCACCTCCAGCGCCTCGGGCAGGCTGGCGCGCTCGACGATCAGGCTGTGATAGCGCGTGCCGTCGAAATTGTCGGGCAGGCCCTTGAAGAGGTCCGTGCCGTGATGGTGGATCGGGCTGACCTTGCCGTGCATCGGCACCGGGGCGCGCACCACCTTGCCGCCGAAGGCCTGGCCGATCGACTGGTGCCCCAGGCAGACGCCGAGGATCGGCACGCTGTCCTTGGCGGCGGCGATCAGGTCGAGGCAGATGCCGGCCTCGTTGGGCGTGCAGGGGCCGGGCGACAGCACGATCGCCTCCGGCCGCGCCGACAGCGCCTGCTCCACCGAGATCGCGTCGTTGCGATGCACGACGACCTCGGCCCCCAGCTCGCCCAGATAATGGACGAGGTTGTAGGTGAAGCTGTCGTAATTATCGATGAGCAGGATCATGAGCCGGAGATGCGTCCGGCCGCCCGCTTTCGTCAAGCGCTGATCATGTCCGTCGCCGGCCGACGCGCCGTCCGGGGGGTTGGAATGTGACGCCGTTTTCGGCATGTCTGGCTGGCCATGGCGGGGGCAAGGCGGCATGCGAGAACCGAACGAGATCGACTTCTGGCGCGGTTTCGCGCTGGCGATGATCTTTGTCAGCCACATCCCGAAGATCTATTTCGAGTCCTTTACGCTGAGGCACTATTCGCTGTCGGACTCGGCCGAGCTCTTTGTATTTCTGGCCGGCTGGGGGCTGCAGTATCTCGCCGATCGCTATCGGAGGATGACCGGCATCGGCCCACTGGTCGGCCGTCTCTACGGCCGGGCGCTGACGCTCTATGTCGCCCAGATCGCCGTCACATCCGTTGCCATCGCCATGCTGGCCTATGCCTCGGTCCGCTGGGCGGCGCCTGATATCCTGGTCTGGAACAATGTGGCGCCCGCCTTCGACGACCCTGTGCGGGCCAACGTCGCCATTGCCACGCTGACCTATCATCTGAACTATTTCGATATCCTGCCGCTCTACGTGGTGCTGATGGCGGCGGCGCCGCTCGTCGTGGTGATCCATCGCGCGGTGCCGGTCCTGCTCCTGCCCCTGTCGCTCGCGATCTATGTCGCGGCGCTGCTGACCCAGGCGAACCTGCCGAGCTGGCCGGCCGGCACGTGGTATTTCAATCCGCTATCCTGGCAGCTGGTCTTCGTGCTGGGATTCGTGCTCGCCGACGAGCGCGGCCTCGGCGCGCTGGTGCGGCGCCACCACGCAATCCTCCGCCGGCTGGCGATTCCCGTCGTGATGACGGGCATGGCGTTTGCGCTCGGCCTTGTCGTGCCGCCGGACGGCCATGCCTACCTGTTCGACAAGACTTTCGAGGGCCCCGTCCGCCTGGCCCACCACCTGGCGATCGTGGCCCTCTTCGCTGGCTCGTTCTGGATTGTCCGGGCGGCGCTGCCGCCGGTCGCGGCCTATTTCGCGCTGCTCGGACGCAACTCGCTCCACGTGTTTTGCGCGGGGTCGCTTTTCAGCCTCGGCGGCCAGCTCTGGCTGCGTTTCAACGAAAGCGAACCGCTCGACGACGGCTTGCTGATCGTCGCCGGGCTCGCCGCGATGGGAGCGGTCGCATGGCTGGCGGCCTGGCGCCGCTCGCCGGCGCCTGCCTGAGCCACCGCGGCGGCCGTCAGGCCGCCTGGGTCTTCGTACGGGCCTCGAACGCCGCCCAGACGCCGTTGGGTCCGTCCCACGAGCCGCGGCTGGCGGCCTTGGAGTATTCCGTCGCGCGCTGCTCGAAGAAATTGGCGTGCTCCACGCCGTTGAGGCTCTCCACCAGCCAGGGCAGAGGATGCGGCCTGATCTGCCGGTAGCTCGACTCTTCCTGCGCGAAATAGCCGAAGGCCGGCGTCAGCTTCAGCTGCGTCAGCCGCCAGTCGGCGATGTAGCGCACATAGGACTTGATGTCGGCCGCGCTCATGCCTTCGACCTCGCCCAGGCTGAAGGCGAGATCGATGAACTTCTCCTCAAGGCCCACCATGGTCTGCGCGACATCGACGATGTCGTCGCGCACCGCGCGCGTGACGGCCCCGGTCTCGCGGTTCCAGGCGTGGTAGAGCTTGATGATGCCCTCGCAGTGCAGGCTCTCGTCGCGCACCGACCACGAGACGATCTGGCCCATGCCGTTCATCTTGTTGCGGCGAGGGAAGTTCAGCAGCATCGCGAAGCTGGCGAACAGCGCCATGCCCTCGGTGAAGGCGCCGAACATGGCGAGCGTGCGGGCCACGTCGCTGACCGTGCCGACGCCGAAAGTATGCATGTAGTCGGCCTTGGCGCGCATTTCCTCGTAGTCGCGGAACGCCGCGAACTCGGTCTTGGGCATGCCCAGGGTCTTCAGCAGCAGCGCATAGGCGTCGATGTGCACCGTCTCCATGTTGGAGAAGGCCGCCATCATCATCTGCACTTCCAGCGGCTGGAACAGCGGGATGTAGCGCTTGAGGTAGTTGTCGCCGACCTCCACGTCCGACTGGGTGAAGAAGCGGAAGATCTGGGTCAGCAGGCTGCGCTCGGCCGGCGTCACGCGGTCCGACGACCAGTCCTTGATGTCGGCGCCCAGCGGCACTTCCTCGCCCATCCAGTGGGTCTGCTGCTGGCGCTTCCAGTACTCGTAGGCCCAGGGATAGCGCTCGACGTCATAGGTGCCGCTGGAGGTCAGCAGGCCGACGCGGCCGGTGCCGATCAGCTCGCGCGGATCGAGATGGCCGAGTTCGTTCACTGACATGCCAGGCACTCCTCGTAGTCGGTGCGCTCGGGGGCGGCGAAACTGGCCGCCGCGCTCTCCTGCTGGCCGGCGAACCCAGCGCGGCTGATCGACTTGGAGCGGCAGTAATAGAGGCTCTTCACGCCCTGCTCCCAGGCCGTCCAGTGCAGCATGTGCAGGTCCCACTTGTCGATGTCGGCGGGCAGGAAAAGATTGAGCGACTGGCTCTGGCAGATATAGGGCGCGCGGTCGGCGGCGAACTCCACGATCCAGCGCTGGTCCAGCTCGAAGGCGGTGCGGAAGACCTGCTTCTCGTCGTCGGTGAGGCAGGTCAGGTGCGCGACCGAGCCCTCATGCTCCAGGATCGATTCCCATGTCGCCTGGGTGTCAGCGCCGCGCGCCGCCAGGATCCTTTGCAGATAGGGATTGCGCACCGAGAAGGCGCCCGAAAGCGTCTTGTGGGTGTAGATATTGGCCGGGATCGGTTCGATGCCGGCGCTCGCCCCGCCGGTGATGATGCTGATCGAGGCGGTCGGGGCGATGGCGATCTTGTTGCTGAAGCGCGCCTTCATTCCGGCCTCTTGCGCATCGAGGCAGGCCCCGCGCTCTTCGGCGAGAAGCACCGAGGCGGCGTCGGCTTCGCGCCGTATCTTCTTGAAGATCCTGAAGTTCCACGACTTCGCCATCGCGCTCTCGAAAGCGATCCCGCGAGCCTGGAGGAACGAGTGAAAGCCCATCACGCCGAGGCCGACCGAGCGCTCGCGTAGCGCCGAGTACTTGGCCCGCGCCATGCTGTCGGGCGCCGTCTCGATGAAGCTGGTCAGCACGTTGTCGAGGAAGCGCATGACGTCCTCGATGAAGGTGGGATCGTCCGCCCAGGCGTCCCACGTCTCGATGTTGAGCGAGGAGAGGCAGCACACCGCCGTGCGGTGCTCGTCGTTGTGGTCGGGCCCGGTCGGCAGCGTGATCTCGCTGCACAGATTCGAGGTCGTGACCTTGAGGCCGAGGTCGCGCTGGTGCTTGGGCAGCGCCCTGTTCACCGTGTCGATGAACAGCAGATACGGCTCGCCCGTCTGGAGCCGCGTCTCCAGGATGCGCTGCCACAGCTTGCGGGCGTCCACTTCGCGCAGCGTATCGCGCGTCTTGGGGCTGCGCAGCGGGAACATCGCGCCGTCCCGCACCGCGTCCATGAAGGCGTCGGTGACGTTGATGCCGTGATGGAGGTTGAGGCCCTTTCGGTTGAAGTCGCCCGACGCTTTGCGGATCTCCAGGAACTCCTCGATCTCCGGATGGTCGATGTCGAGGTAGACCGCCGCCGAGCCGCGCCGCAGCGAGCCCTGGCTGATGGCGAGGGTCAGCGCGTCCATTACATGGATGAAGGGGATGATGCCCGAGGTCTCGCCCGCGCCCTTCACCGCTTCGCCGATCGAGCGGACATGGCCCCAATAGGTGCCGATGCCGCCGCCGTTCGAGGCGAGGGCGACGTTCTCGTTCCAGGTGCCGACGATGCCTTCCAGCGAGTCGGGAACCGAATTGAGGAAGCACGAGATCGGCAGGCCGCGCGTCGTGCCGCCGTTCGACAGCACCGGCGTCGCCGGCATGAACCACAGCTGCGACATCGCGTCGTAGAGCCGCTGGGCATGGTCGATCCCGTCGGCGAAAGCGCACGACACGCGCGCAAACATGTCCTGGTAGGATTCCCCCGGCAGCAGATAGCGGTCGTCGAGGGTCGCCTTGCCGAACGCAGTCAGCAGCGAATCGCGGCTGCGGTCCAGCCTGAGGTCGGAGGGCTTGGGCCTCTGCGCCAGCGGCCCGCCCAGCGGCGCGTGCAGGTCGCGCACGGCGGCCTGGGGACGCGGTTCGGCATCGAGGCGCGGCTCGGATTCGGCACGCTTCTCGCGCAGCAGGTGTTGAAGCTCGACAGCGGCCATCTCGGTTTCTCCCCCCAGACCCGGGAGGAGGAGAGAGTCGCCTATCCTGTCCGCGGCGCAAGGCCTGCGGAGGATATGCGGCTCCGGACACCCCGCCCGGGGACGAATCCAGTGTTCACGGCAGGTCTCCTGGCTTGCGGGTCGCCGCTCCGGCCCGCCTTCCCGGCATTTTCGCCAGTGGCCGTCGGACCTTCGCTCGCCGCTCACAGTTGCGGGGGCAGCCCCGGCCTGGCCGCCCCACGCGGCGCCACCGGAGTTCCCTCTTAGCCCCAAATCTTGCGATTGGGAGAACCGAGAACCACTAGAGCTTGTGGCTTAACCAAACCGTCGTCAAGCGGCTTGGGCGATCATGGTGAAGATTTATTGGGCGAGCTGCAGGACGCCGCAGGAAACCCGCGCTCCGGCGCCGCCGATCGGCTGGCTGACATGGTCGTCCTCCTGCGCATGGATGACAAGCGCCGTGCCGTCGGCATCCAGGAGCGTGTCGAGCGTCGCGCCGGCGAGATAGAATTCGGCCTTCGCCGAGCCGTCGGCGGCGGCGAAGAGATTGGGCAGGTCGCCGGCTTCCGGACCGCCCGGATGGAGCAGGCCATGCGGCGTTCCCTCGCCGTGTCCGGCATGGCTGCCCGCGCCCTCGAAGCCCTCCGCGCCGTCGGCGCAGTTCCCCGTCTCGTGCAGGTGCACGCCGTGCCAGCCCGGCGTGAGGCCGCTTGCCTCGATGCGCACCAGAAGTCCCTCGGCGCCTGGCCGGAACAGCGCCGAACCTGCATCCGCGCCGGCGGCATCCTTCAGGTCGGCGAACCCGACCTTCATGATCCCGATCTCCTGCGCCGAAACGGCGGCGAGGGGCAGGGCGGCGACGGCGGCGGCGAGGATGGCGAGGCGCATGATGAGGACTCCCGGACAGCGACCAGCCTGCACCCGCCCGGCCGGATTGTCATCCGGGATCGCGGGCCTCAGGCGTTCGGCGCCGCGCCATCCACGAACCGCACCGCGTTCTCGGCGGCGCTGACGATGGCCCGCGACTTGTTCACGGTCTCCTGGAACTCCGACTCCGGATCGCTGTCGGCGACCACGCCGCCGCCGGCCTGGACGTACAGCATCCCGTCCTTCACGACCCCGGTACGCAGCACGATGCAGGTGTCCATCGAGCCGTCCGCCGCGAAATAGCCGACCGCACCGGCATAGACGCCGCGCTTCTCGGCCTCCAGTTCGTCGATGATCTCCATCGCCCGCACCTTGGGCGCGCCGGAGACCGTGCCGGCCGGCATCCCGGCGGCCAGGGCGTCCACCGCGTCGTGGCGCGGGTCGATCTCGCCCTCGACGTTCGAGACGATGTGCATCACATGGCTGTAGCGCTCGATCACGAAGGCGTCCGTCACCTTGACGGTCCCGGTCTTCGCGACCCGGCCGACATCGTTGCGTCCGAGGTCCAGCAGCATCAGGTGCTCGGCCCGCTCCTTGGGATCGGCGAGCAGGCGCTTCTCGTTTTCCACATCGGCTTCCGGGGTCGCGCCGCGCGGCAGCGTGCCGGCGATCGGCCGGATCGTCACCTTGCCGGCCCGCAGCCGCACCAGGATCTCCGGCGACGAGCCGACGATGGCGCAGTCGGGAAAGCCGAGGAAGTAGAGGAACGGCGAAGGGTTCAGCCGCCGCAGCGAGCGATAGAGCGCGAAGGGCGGCAGGGCGAAGGGCATGGCGAAGCGCTGGCTGGGCACGACCTGGAAGATGTCACCCGCCGCAATGTAGTCCTTGGCCTTCGCCACCATCGCCAGGTAGTCGGCCTTGGAGGTGTTGGACTTCAGCAGGTCGGCGCTCGGCCAGGCGGCATCGCCGCCTTCGAGGCGGGGCAGCTTGGCGTTCAGCCGCTCTACAACGGCATCCAGCCGCGCCGCCGCGGCCCGCCGCGCGGCCTCGGCATCGCCGCCGCCCGGCCAGACCGGGGCGACCAGCGTGATCTCGCCGCGCACGTTGTCGAAGATGGCGGTCACCGAGGGACGCACTAGCACGGCGTCGGGCAGCTTCAGCGGATCGGGATTGGTCTGCGGCAGCTTCTCGAACAGCCGCACCATCTCATAGCCGAGATAGCCGAAGACGCCGGCCGCCATCGGCGGCATGCCGGGGGGCAGGTCGATGCGGGCGCGGGCGATCAGCCGGCGCAGCGAGGCCAGCGCGTCGCCGCCTTCCGACCGGAAGCCTTCGCCTTCGTCCAGTTCGGCCGCCCCGTCGCGGCAGCGCCAGACCAGATCCGGCTCGAAGCCGATGATCGAATAGCGCCCCAGCGTCTCGCCGCCCTGGACGCTCTCCAGCAGGAAGGCGTAGGGGCGGCCATGCGCGATCTTCAGGAACGCCGAGACCGGCGTCTCCAGATCGGCGATCAGCGTGCGGGCGACGACCTGCGGCCGTCCCGCTTCATAGGCGGCGGCCGAGAACCCGTCCGCGCCGGCGCTCATGGGGCGCTCGTCCCCAGGGCCTTGAAGCGCGCCTCGTCGATCTCGACCTTTGCCGCCGCGACGATCGCCTTGCGATAGGCGTCGGCCAGCGCCTCGGCGATGAAGCGCGTCTCGGCGGCGCGGATCTCGCGCTCCTGCGCCTTCGGGTCGGGCTGCGGCATCGCCGTGACCTCCTTGACGCGCGCCAGCACGATGGCGGGCGGCGCGCCGAGGCCGCTGACCCATTGCCCGGGCTTGGTCTTGAAGATGGCGTCGATGGTCGGCGCCAGGATCTCGGCCGTACCCACGCCGCGCTCCAGCAGGTCGCTGGTCTTCGCCTCCAGCCCCAGTCCGGCGGCGACGGCGGCGGCATCCGTGCCGGCCTCGTTCGCCGCCTTCGCGGCCTCCTCGGCGATCGCCTTCAGCGCCTTGGCCTGCTCGGTGGCGATCCACACGGCGGTGACGTCGGCGCGCACGCTCTCCAGGCTGCGCAGGGCGGGCGGCGTTACGCTCTCGACATGCACGACATAGAGGACGTTGTTCGGCGTCTCGCCGAGATCGGTCTTGTCGCCGGCCTCGGTTTCGAACACGTCGCGCAGGAAGCCCGTCCCGTCGGGCAGCCCCTCGATCGGCTTGCCGTCGGCGCCGTTGCCCTGGGCGTCGATCGCCGGCACCGAGCGGACCTTGAGCGTCACGACACCCTTCAGGGCCTCCGCCGCGCCGGCCAGATCGTCGGTCGCCGCCAGCGCGTCGTCCACCTGGTCGCGCATGTCGGCGATCTGGTTGATCGCTTGGCTGCGCGCCAGGCTGTCGCGCACCTGATCGCGCACCTCTTCGTAGGGCGTCACCGATCCGGGGTTCACCTTGACGACCCGGATCAGCACCCAGCCGAACGGACCTTCCAGCGGCTCGGTCACGCTACCCTCGGCCGCTTCGAACGCGCCCTCGGGCACGGTCGCATCGCCCTTGGAGAGCGTGCCGAGCGCGATGTCCTCGGCGGTCAGCTTCTGCGCCGCCGCCAGGTCCTCGAAGGTCTTGCCCTCGTCGAGCAGCTTGCGGGCGGCGATCGCCTCCTCCTGCGTCGGATAGACGATCTGCTGCAGCTCGCGGGTCTCCAGCGTCTCGAACAGGCGCTTGGTCGCCTCGTATTCGGCCTTGATCGCGTCCTCGGCGATCTCGATGTCCGCCATCAGGTCTTCGGGCGCGATCGAGGCGACCTGGATCGCCCTGAGTTCGGGCGCGGTATAGCTGTCGGGATTGGCCTCCATGAAGGCCTGCAGCACGGCGTCGTCGGGGGCCGCGATCTCGCCCGCCTTCTCGACCGGCAGGACGATATACTCCACCACGCGCCGTTCGTTGTCGTGGGCGGCTAGCGCCAGCGCCAGGGCGCGCGGCGCGGGCGCCCCGACCTGGGCGGTCTGCAGGAGCTGCGAGCGCATCAGGTCCTCCCGCATCATCTCGACGAATTGCGCCTCGCTGAGGCCCATGTCGTAGAGACCCTGCTGCAGGCGCTGCTGGTCGATCTTGCCGTCGATGCCCAGGATGCCGGGGATTTCGGCGATGCCGTCGCGCACCATCCGATCGCTGGCGGAGAGGCCCATGCGCCGGGCTTCCTGCAGTACCGCGATGTCGGCGATCAGTCCGTCGAGCACCACCCGGTCGAAGCCCTGGGCCCGCGCCTCGGCGGCGGTGATCGGGCGGCCATCGGCGCCCGGCAGGCGGCGGATGCGCTGCTGGAATTCGCGCTCGAACGTGCGCTGGTCGATCTCCACATCGCCCACCCGCGCGACCCAGGTCGCGCGCTGCGTCGTGAAGATGTCGTTGATCCCCCAGATCGCGAAGCTGAGGATCAGCATCCCGATCAGGATCGCCGCGACCCATGTTTTCGAGGCGTCGCGCAGTTTTTCAAGCATGACCAGAGCCTTGTTAGCCGGACGCGCCTTATAGGAGGCGGCGCCGCCGCCCCGCAAGGCTGGCGGCGCGGCTCAGGCAGGGGCGGGCCGGGCGCGCCGCCGGGGAAGCAGCCGCCATCCGATCAGCGCCAGCACGATCGCCAGGTAGATCAGCGGCTCCGGCGGCCAGGCCTTGACCAGCAGGACGAAATGCACCGCGCCCAGAATGGCGGCGACATACACGGCCTTGTGAAGCCGGCGCCACGCCCGCGGTCCCATCCGGCGGATCATCGCGTCGGTCGAGGTCGCGGCGAGCGGCACGAGGATCGCGAAGGCCGCCATGCCGATCGTGATGTAGGGCCGGCGCAGGATGTCGCGGCCGATCGCCGTCAGGTCGAAGCCGCTGTAGAGACCGGTATAGCCGGCCAGGTGCAGCACGACCGTCGTGAAGGCGGCCAGCCCCACGGCCCGCCGGAAGCGCACCAGGTTCAGCCCCGTCAGCTCGCGGATCGGCGTGATGGCGAGGCCGAGGATGAGGAGGCGCAGCGACCACTCGCCCAGCTCTTTGACCAGTGCGCCCGCCGGATCCGGCCCCAGCCGGTCGGCGAAGGCGGCGGCGACGAGCAGCGCGCCGGGAACCATGCACAGCAGATAGACGCTCCAGCTCGGCACGCGGCGGAGCGCGCCGTGCGCGCGCTGGAGCAGGCCGGGCGCGGCGGCCATCAGTAGTTCTGCGCCAGATCCGTGCCGGCATACATCGAGGCGACGAAGTCGCCGTAGCCGTTGAACATCAGCGTGTCGCGGCGCGACGTCAGCCCCTCGCCGATGCGCCGTTCGCTCGCCTGGCTCCAGCGCGGGTGGTCCACGCTGGGGTTCACGTTGGCGTAGAAGCCGTATTCGGACGGCGCCTGCTGGTTCCAGCTGGTCGGCGGCTGGGTCTCGGTCAGGGTGATCCGGACGATCGACTTGATGCTCTTGAAGCCGTATTTCCAAGGCACCACGAGGCGCAGCGGCGCCCCGTTCTGGTTCGGCAGCGTCTCGCCGTAGAGCCCCACCGCCATCAGGGTGAGCGGGTTCATAGCCTCGTCCATCCGCAGGCCCTGCTGAATGCCATCGGGGAGCGTCCGGCATGACCGCCCGCATCGATCCGCTCGTCGCCGAATTCGCCGGGCGCGGCGGCGCCTATTACAGC
>ERZ761602.4002-NODE-4002-length-19739-cov-6.861969_pt1 | contig 19739 bp, 21 predicted proteins | sample MGYA00512165_ERZ761602 | MGnify/ENA primary metagenome ERZ761602 (study PRJEB28899, sample SAMN02445085) | bioreactor sludge metagenome | biome: EBPR sludge; isolation source: Thorneside wastewater treatment plant | place: Australia: Brisbane, Thorneside... | reverse complement strand
GGTGCCCCTGCCGTGACTCGAACACGGGCATCTACCTCCGGAGGGTAGCGCTCTATCCACTGAGCTACAGGGGCAACTAGGCGGATTCTACCATGATCCGGGCGGGCGTTACACCCCGCTGCGCCCTAATCCTGCGATCTGGATGCGCAGCCGCTCGATGGTTGCCGGCGCGTTCGGCTCCTTGTGCGCGCCGCGCCGCGCCAGCTGATACTTCTTGAAGGCCAGTTCGCCCAGCAGGTCGTAGAACTGGCCGGACCGCCCCCACGTCCCGCCGGCCAGCGCCCCCCAGCGCGCCGAGAACTGGCCCACCAGCGAGCAGGCCGTCTCGTACTGCTGCGGCGTGATATGCCCGAGCGCCACTTCCTCGCGCAGGTGCTCGCGCATCACCCGGCCCTCGCGCCAGACCAGGTACAGGATAAAGGCCAGCAGGGCCGCGAACCCGACCCAATCCAGGAACAGCCCGAACAGGCAGAACAGCTCGCCCAGGCTGGCCAGCAGGTTGTGGGTGGCGTGGAACAGGATGGCGGCGCCGTAGCCCACGAGCGGGGCCGCCAGGCGCAGCAGGCCGTGGTTGAGCCGCAGCACCGCGAACCCCAGGCCCGTGCAGGAGGTCAGCGAGGCGTGCAGGAAGGCGATGCCGATGGCGCGGATGACGCTCACCAGCAGGGCCGTGGCCAGGCCGCCCTCGCTGAAGCCGGAGAAGATGTAGTTGATGTTCTCGGTGGCGGCAAAGCCGAAGCCGACCAAGCTGCCGTAGATGATGCCGTCTAGGAGCGAGTCGAACTCGTGGCGGAAGTACAGGTACACGCCCAGCACGGCCGCGCCCTTCACGGTCTCCTCCACGATCGGCGCCGAGATGACGGCCGCGCCCACGTTGGCGGCGGTCTCGCTGCCGGTCACCGCGAAGACGCTGATGCCGAAGAGCGTGTTGAGGATGAAGGCCGAGCCGGCGGCGACCACGGCGCCCCAGACGAAGACCGCGATCATCAGCCAGAGCGGCTCTTTCTCGTAGCGGTCAAACCAGGTCACGGCCACGGCATAGATGGCCATGGGGATAATCCCCAGGAAACTTGCCAGCAGGATTCCGACGATCAGGTCCATGTTCGGCCTCACGCTCGGCGCCGCCCTGGGCAATGCCGGGCGGGGTCGGGCGTTCTTGGGTTGTGTCTCAGGGCGGGGACAGGCGGCGGCCGGGGCCGCACGGGACAAGTGTAGCGCCTTCACGCGTGAAGGCAAGCGCCCGGGCGTTATTGTCTGGGTAGCGGGCGGGGTGCCGGAAAGCGCGAAAATTCGTCGGGCGCCCCGACGGTGAGCAATTGCGCGAGATGCCGCCAACGGCGCTCGCGCCGGCCGGCGTCCATCCCCAGACTAGGGCCAGGGCTAGAGCGGGGTGCTCAGATGGGGCTGTTGTTCGCGCGCGCGCATGGCCTCGAAGGCGGCGATGGCGACTTCCAGCATGGCCAGATCGGGCTCGCGCGTGGTCAGCTTCTGCAGCGCCAGGCCGGGGGCGGCCAGCAGCCGGATCAACGGGTGGCTGATGTGCCGGGCCGTGAAGCGCTGGTACTCGAACGCCAGGGCGGCCACGAACGGGACCAGGAGCAGGCGCGACAGGATCCGTTCCAACAGCGGCAGCGGGCCAAGCAGCGCGAACAGGAAGATCGAAAAGACCGCCACCGTGAGCAGGAAGGCCGTGCCGCAGCGCGGATGCTCCAGGGGGAAGCGCGCCACCGTCGCCGGGGTCAACTCGGCGCCGGCCTCGAAAGCGTTGATCGTCTTGTGCTCGGCGCCGTGGTAGGCGAAAACGCGCCGGATCTCCGGCATCCGCCCGATGACGGCCAGGTAACCGACCAACAGGCTGAGCTGGATGGCGCCCTCAATCAGGGCGGCGACCCAGTGCGGCAGCCGCAGGGCCGTCTCCAGCCAGTAGGCCAGAGCCGCCGGCCCGGCCGAGAACAACGCGAAGGCGAACACCACCGTCAGGCCAATGGTCAGCCAGGCGGCCGGCCCTTCGATTTTGCCCTCGTCGCCGGCGGCGATGTTGGCGCTGAAGTTCAAGGCGCGCCAGCCCAGGCCGAGCGCGTCCCACAGCCCGAGCAGGCCGCGCAGGAACGGCGTCCGGCTGAAGGCGCCGCGATAGATCGGGTTGAGCGGCTGGGTATCCAGGATCACCTGGCCGTCTGGGGCGCGCACCGCGATGGCCACCGCCTGGCGGCCGCGCATCATCACGCCCTCGATGACGGCCTGGCCGCCGTAGAAGGGAAGGGGTTCCGTTGCCATGGGGTTGGGTCAGGCCGAGCCGGCGTTCGGCGCCGGGTTGAGCAAAGCGCTGTGGCCGCGGCGCACCAGGGCTTCGTGGACTTGCCGGCGTTCGGCCACTTCCGACATCACCTCGGCCCGGATGTGCGCCCACTCCTCCGGGGTGATCGCCAGGAAGGCGGCCACCGCAGTCGGGTCGAAGTGCCGGCCGGCGTCCTTGGCGATGATGTCGCGGGCGGCTTCGTACGTCATCTGCTTGCGGTACGGCCGGTCCGAGGTGAGCGCGTCGAAGACGTCGGCGATGGCGAACAGGCGCGCGCCCAGCGGGATGGCCTCGCCGCGCAGGCCGAGCGGGTAACCGCTGCCGTCCCACTTCTCGTGGTGGGCCAGCACCACCTGGATCGGCGTCATCAGGGGCGGGATGCCCAGGAGCATTTCGTAGCCCTTCTGCGGGTGAGTCTGGATCTCCTGGCGCTCCTCCGGGTCGAGCGGGCCGGGCTTGAGCAGGATCCGGTCTGGGACGCCGATCTTGCCGACGTCGTGCAGGAGCGCGCCGCGGCGGATCTCGCGCCGGGCGGCCTCGTCCAGGCCCAGGCTCTCGGCCAGGCGCAGCGTGTAGGCCACCACCCGGCGCGAGTGGCCCTCGGTCTCGCGGTCGCGCAGATCCAGGGCGGCCGTCAGGGCGTCCAGGGTCATGTCGTAGCTGGCCTGGAGCTCCTGGAACAGCCGGGCGTTTTCGATGGCCAGCGCCGCGCTGCTGGCGATGCTGGTGAAGAGCGACAGGTCGTCCTGGTTGAAGAGCGCGCCGCCGCGCTTGTTGATGGCCTGCAGCGCGCCGATGGAGACGCCCTCGCGCACCATCGGCACTGACATCAGCGTGCGCGTGATCAGGCCGGTCTTGGCGTCCACGCGCCGGTTCAGGCGCGGGTCTTGCTGCGCGTCCTCGATCAGCAGCGGCTGCTGGGACAGGATGGTGTTGCCGACGATGCTCTTGTTGACGGGCACCGTCAGGTTGATGACGTTGTGGGCGCCCAGGCCGGTGGCGTAGCGGCAGGTGGCGCGCTCGCCGTCCGGATCCAGCAGCCAGATGGACTGGCCCTCGGCCTGGATGGTCTGGTTGACTTCGCGGAAGATGCGCGCGATGAGCTGATCGATATCCAGCGTCTCCTGGAAGTAGACGCTGATCCGGTCGAGCAGCTTCTGGCGCTCCACGTTGCGCGTTTGGCGCTCGTACAGCTGGGCGTTCTGGATGGCGATGGCGGCATGGCCGGCCAGCGCGTGCAGGAGCTCGGCTTCGCCGGCGTCAAAGGCCTCGGCGCCGAGCTTGTTGGTCATTTCCACCGCGCCGAGCAGGTCGCCGCGCGCCACCAGCGGCGCGATCAGCAGGCTGCGCGTGCTGGGGCGCACCCACTCACTCAGCCGGTCCGGCACCTCGCTGCGCTGCAGCCGCAGCGCGCGGCCCTGGTTGGCCTGATAGAAGCGGGTCAACTCGGCGGCGGGCATGACCTCGCCGAGCAGGTCTTTCTCGTCCACGCCCAGGGCGTGGGTGCAGGTCAGGTGTCCGCGCTCGTCGTTGAGCAGCCAGATGGAGCCGCCCTCGCTGCGCGTGGCGCTCTGCATGGTCTTGAGGATGGAGGCCAGCAGCGGGTCCAGCTCCAGGGTGGAGTGAAACGCCTGGCCGAGCTCCAACAGCAGCGTCAGTGGATTGTTAGCGTCGTTGGCCGTGAACATCGGAGGCTGGGTTGTCTGCCGCTCAAACTGGATTGACCCGAACCATTATAACCGCAAACCCCGCGCCGAAGCCGGCCCGGCCCGGCTTAAAACCGCCGCGCGGGCGGGGCCGCCTGTGCCGCCTCGCCCGCGCGGGATAGAAAGCGCGGCTCGCCGAGCCAGGGTCAGTAGATGGGCAGGCGCGGGTCCACTTCGCGCGCCCAGGCGTTGATGCCGCCTTTGAGGTTCTTGAGTTTGCGGAAGCCGGCCGTGTAGAGCAGTTCCAGGGCGCGCATGGAACGCGCCCCAGACTTGCACTGCAGCACGATCTCCTCGGCCGAGTCGAGCTCGTGCAGGTGGGCGGCCAGCTCGCCGAGCGGGATGAGCGTGGCGCCGTCGAGGTGCGAGATCTCCCACTCGTGCGGCTCGCGCACGTCCACGATCTTGAGATGGTTGCCCTGCTGCAGCCGCGCGGCCAGCTCCTGCGGCGTGATGTCCCACTGGCTGGGCGAGGCGTCCGGCTCGTGGTCGTGACCGGGCACGCCGCAGAACTGCTCGTAGTCGATCAGCTCGGTCACGGTGGGGTTGGGCCCGCACACGGCGCAGTTGGGGTTCTTGCGCAGCTTGACCTCTTCGATGGACATCGACAGCGCGTCGTACAGCAGCAGCCGCCCGATCAGGGGCTGGCCGATGCCCAGGATCAGCTTGAGCGTCTCGGTGGCCTGGATTGTGCCGATGGTGCCGGGCAGGATGCCCAGCACGCCGCCCTCGGCGCAGGACGGCACCAGGCCGGGCGGCGGCGGCTCCGGGAAGAGGCAGCGGTAGCACGGCCCTTGCTTGGCGTAGAACACCGACGCCTGGCCCTCGAAGCGGAAGATGCTGCCGTAGACGTTGGGCTTGCCGAGCAGCACGCAGACGTCGTTGGTCAGGTAGCGGGTGGGGAAGTTGTCGGTGCCGTCCACGATGATGTCGTAATCGCGCGCGATCCGCAGGGCGTTATCGGACGTGAACGGCTCGTTGTAGGCCAGCACCTCGATAGCGGGGTTGATGTCCAGCATGCGCCGCCGGGCGGATTCAACCTTGAGCAGGCCGACGCTGGCCGAGCCGTGGATGACCTGGCGGTGCAGGTTGGTGTGGTCGACCACGTCGTAGTCGACGATGCCGATCCGGCCAATGCCGGCCGCGGCCAAATACAGGCCCAGCGGCGATCCGAGGCCGCCCGTGCCAATCATCAACACGCTGGCGGCTTTGAGCTTCTTCTGCCCAGCCAGGCCCACCTCCGGCATGATCAGGTGCCGGCTGTAGCGCAGGATTTCGTCGTGCGTCAGTTCCACCGCGTCGGGAGCGACGCGGCCCAGGGGAATACCCATCATGGCCTCCGGTCCAGAGTCAACAGTTGCGCTCACGACTGCGGGGGCCGGGCCGGGCCGTGGCCCAGCGTCGGCTCCAGCTGCCGCAGCAGCTTGGCGGCGTTGGTCACGCCGTGGTTCACGTGCCGCGGCGTGGCGCTGGCGTCGAGCACGTACGTCGTCGGCACCGACAGCACGCCCCAATGGTCGGCGGCGTCGGTCCGCGCGCTGGCGTCCACTTCCACCACCTGGATGGCCGCGCCCAGCTCGGCGCGCAGGCGCTCCAGGGTCGGCCGCTGCATGGTCCGGCAGGGCACGCAGTCCGGGGTGGTGAAGTACAGGATGCCGGGCTGGCCGGGCCGCCAGGCCTCCAGACCGGGCACCGGCCCGGCGCGGGCCACAGCCGGCGCCAGGCGGCGCAACTGCCAGCGGTTCCAGCCCGTGTACAACAGCACGCCCAACCCGGCCAGCGCCAGGGCGATCAACAGCCGTGTGACGACGTCCATCGGCGGCCTCAGGCGCGCGGGCGCATGCCCGGGAAAGTGCCGGGCGGCGGCGCCTTGACAAAGCCGGGCACGTGCAGGCGCCGCAGCCAATAGTATACGGCGCAGCCGGCGCAGAAGCCCACGAACAGGTTGAGGGCGGCCAGCGCGATCACGAGCCAGGCCAGGCCCCAGCCCAGGGCCGGCAGGCCGGCGGCCAGGGCGGCGACGCCCGCCCACAGGACCACGGCGCCGAGGCCCTGCGCGAAGCGGTGCGGCTCCGGGTTATCTTCCAGCACGTCCGGCTTCACCCAGCCGCGCGGCTTCAGCAGGCCGCTGTACAGCAGGCGAAAACCTGGCTGGGCCGTCAGTGTGCCATAGGTCATCACCGCGGCCACCAGCGCCGCCAGCGCCGGCCAGTTCACAATGAAAGCGGCCAGCGTTAGGCCGATGAGGGTGGCCTGGTTCACGCGCAGCGCGCTGTGGTCGACTTTCTGAAGCATCGGGCAGCCTCCTGGGCGGGAACTGGGCGGCCGCTAACGCCGGCCGCCGGCGATACTGGGCACGATCATCAACCGATCGCTGTCTTTGACGGGCGTGGCCGCGCCCTGCAAGTGGCGCACGTCCTCGTCGTTCAGGAAGACGTTGACGAAGGCGCGCAGTTCGCCGCTGTCGTTGTACAGGTGCGGCTTGAGCGCCGGATGCCGGCCCGTCAGGTCCGCCAGCGCCGCGCCCACCGTGGCGCCGGCCACCGGCACCTCGGCCTGGCTGTTGGTGTACGCGCGGAGCGGAGTCGGGATGCGGATCGTGGTCATGCAGTCTCCTCAGGCTGAGAAAAGTGGAGCGGGCCGGCGTCAGCGCGCCATCACGAGCGGCTCCTCGTCGTAGGCCGAGCGGTCTTCTTTGAGAAGCCACGAGCGCGACCGGGCGGCCCGGCCCCGCTCCACGGTGGTGATGATGTAAGAGTACCAGGGCAGCGCCCAGTCCCGGTCGAAGCCGGACGGCTCGGCCGGGTGGTCGGGATGGGAATGGAAGATGCCGATCACGTCCAGGCCGCGCCGCGCGGCCTCCTGTTCGCCGCGCAGCATGTCCTCCGGGGTCAGCAGGAACCGGTGGTATTGCTCGGCGCCGTCCCAGCGGTTGGCCAGCGGCAGAACCGCCGCGACGCGTTTGCCGCCAGCCCCGGCTTCGCCCAGCAGCAGGCCGGCGCCCTCGTTCGGATAAGCGGCCTCCAGGTGGGCCTCCAGCTCGCGCAGCACGTCAGCAGCGATGGTCAGCATACGTCATTCCAAAAGCGTTCACTCGCGTATTTGTGGCCGGCATCCGGAAACAGCGCCACGACGACCCCGGCCTCCAGGCGTTCGGCCACCCGCAGAGCGGCCACCGCCGCGGCCGCGGCCGAGACGCCCGTGAACAGGCCCTCCTCGCGGGCCAGGCGCCGCGCCATGGCGTGGGCGGCCTCGGTGGCGACGGTGACCTGCTCATCGGCCAGGCGCCGGTCGTAGATGCCGGGGCGCACGGCCGTCGCCATATGCTTGAGCCCTTCCAGCCCGTGGAAGGGCGCGTCCGGCTGGACGGCCGCCAACTGGATCAGCGGGTTGTAAGCCTTGAGCGCGCGGCCCGTGCCCATCAGGGTCCCGCTTGTGCCCAGCCCAGCGACGAAGTGGGTCACGCGCCCGTCGGTCTGTTCGATGATCTCCGGCCCGGTGGAGTAGTAGTGCGCGAGCCAGTTGGCCGGGTTGTCGTACTGATTGGCGTAAAAGTATGCGTCTGGGTGGGCGGCTGCCAGCTCGCGGGCCGCGTGCAGGGCGCCATCGGAGCCTTCCAGCGGCGACGACTTGACGAAGTCCACGCCCAGCGCACTCAGGATGGCCAGCCGTTCCGGGCTGGCGTTGGCCGGGATCACCAGCTTGACGCGGTAGCCCAGCGACCGCGCCAGCGTCGCGTAGGCGATGCCCATGTTGCCGGAGGTCGAATCCAGCAGCGTCTTGTCCGGCGTTAACCGCCCCTCGGCCGCCGCCGTGCGGATGATGTTGAGCGCCGGCCGGTCCTTCACGGAGCCGCTCGGGTTGTACCACTCCGCCTTGGCGTAGACCTCCACGCTCTCCGGCAGGTGGGCCGTGATCTGGCGCAGGCGGATCAGCGGCGTATGGCCGACCAGGTCTGCCAGCGCCACGTTGGTGGCGGCGGCGGCGACACGGAATTGTGGCAAAGTCAACATGTTGCTACCCACACCTAATGAAAACGCCAGCAAAACAAAACGGCAACCGCTGGTCCTGAATTCCGGAGGCGGTTGCCGCGTCTGCGGGCGTAATCGTCAACGCGTTATCAAGCGTGACTAGACGACGGTGGCAATGCGCCTCCGCCTTCTACACATGCAAACCCCAGCCATCAACTTGACAGAAATCATCGCAATTCTCTATTTGGATTATATCGCCTGGAGTCGAGATGTCAACGGCGGGTTACATGACGCGGCGCCCTATTTTTTTGGGCGGGACGATGCGCTGGACTTTGGCGGGCGTGGCGCCCTATTTTTTGGGCGAGAAGAGGCCTTGGCACTTGGCGGGCGTGGCGCTGGGGCGGGGCCCGTGATCGGTGCGCCCAGCGCTTGCAGGATCGCGGCCTGCGCCGCCCACATCTTCCGTTTGGCGCCGGCTGCGGCGTGGTCATGTCCGAGGAGGTGGAGCACGCCGTGGACGACGAGCAGCTGCAGCTCCGCCTCTAGCGGGTGGCCGCCGGCCTGGGCTTGCGCCTCGGCCCGCGGCAGCGAGAGCGCCAGGTCGCCGAAGTAACGGGCGCCGGCCTCGCTCTCGTCCGCTGGGAACGACAACACATCGGTGGCGTAATCGTGACCCAGATAGGTGCGGTTGAGCTCGCGCAGCTCGGCGTCGTCGGTGAGCCGGATCGTCAGCACGCCGGGCCGCGGCGCTGCCTGGTGGGCCAGCGCCGCCTGGGCGGCCGCCCGCAACTGCACGGCCAGGCGGCGGCCGCGGAAAGCCGGCGCGGTCTGGATGTGGACGGTGTAGGGACGGGCCACGCTTACGCGCCTCCGCTGGGGGCGCGCTCACCGGCTGGCGCCAGCTCCGGGTATTGCACGCGCGGATGGAAGACGCCGCGCAGCGTGTTGACGAAGGACTCGCGGATCAGCAGCAGGTCGTTGAAGGTCAGGTCGGTCCCGTCCAGCTGCCCCTTGGCCAGCCGGTCGTCGATCAGGCCTTTGACGATCCGGTCGATGTCTTCCTCGGTCTTCGGCCGGTCCGAGCGGGTCTTGGCCTCGCAGCCGTCGGCCAGCATCAGCAACGCCGTCTCGCGCGAGCGCGGGCGCGGCCCGGGATAGGTGAAGCGCGCTGCATCCACCTTGGCCGCGTCGCCGCCGGCCGCCTCCACCGCGCGCCGGAACTGGTACAGCGTGCGCAGCGTGCCGTGATGCTCGGCGATGAAGTCACGGATGCGCGACGGCAGGCGGTGCTTGCGCGCCAGCTCCAGCCCGTCGGCCACGTGGCGGATGATGACCATGGCGCTCGTGTCCGGGTCGAGCGAGTCATGGATGTTGATGTGATCCAGCTGGTTCTCGACGAAGTACTGCGGGTGCAGGGCCTTGCCGGCGTCATGATAGAGCGCGCCGACCCGGATGAGCATGGTGTTGGCGCCGATGTGCTCGGCCGCCTGCTCGGCCAGGTTGGCCACCTGCAGGCTGTGCTGGTAGGTGCCGGGCGCGTTGCGCAGGATGAAGCGCAGCAGCGGGTGGTCCGGCCGCGAGAGCTCCACCAACTGCAGGCTGGTGGTGATATCGAACAGGCCGCCGATGGCGAACAGGACCATCAGCGTCAGCGCGGCCGAGATGCCGCCGTTGACCAGGCTGGCCGCCAGCAGCTGCGTCAGGCCGACCACGTCGGTGGACGGGTTGGGCAGGCGGAAGACCAGGATGATGCCCGCGCCCGCCAGCGCGCTGGCCAGGCCGGCCCAGAAGAACAGGTCGACGCGCTCAGCCTTGCCGAGGGTGACGGCCGCCACCAGCCCGCCCAGGGCGGTGTAGATCGTGAGTTCCAGGTTGCCGCCGCCGATGTAGCCGGCCAGCGCCGCCATCGCCACGGTCACGGTCATGGCCATGTTCGGGCCGACGAGCACGGTCAGGAGCATGGCCAGGGCCGCCGCCGGGAAGAAATACGGCTGCACGGTGCGGCCCGGGATCAGGAGCTGGGCGGCCAGCAGAAAGCTGTTGAACAGCAGCCCGATCAACAGCACCAGCTTGGGGTTGCGGCCGACCTCGGGGTTGAAGCGCCGCACATAGATCACCAGCAGGACGGCCGTGATCACGCCGGCCAGCACGGCGCTGACGGTGCCGGCCCAGCTGAACTCCGGCTGCAGCAGCCCGAGCGCGCGCAGCGCCTCCAGGTCCTCTTCGGTCACCACGCGCCCGCGCGTCACCACCGCCTGGCCGCGCACGATCTGCTTGACCACCGGCTGGACGGCGGCGGCGGCGGCCTGGCGCGCGGCCTGGGTGGCGGTCTCGTTGTAGAAGCTGTTGGGGATCAGCAGCGGCCGCACCAGCGCGATCACCATCTGGGACTGCTCGTCGGTCAGGTTGACGCTGATGCGCAGCTGCGCGGACCGGCGCGCCTCGTCCAGTTCGTCGGCGCGGACGGAGTTGCGCATGACCTGTTCCAGGACGGTCAACGCCTCGGTGCGCACCACCGCCCAACGGCTGCTGTCCAGGCCCAGGAGCAGGTCCGCGATTTCGGGCGCCAGCGGCACGTCTTCGATGGCCATCAGGTCGGCCCGCTTCTGCTCGGCGTTGGCGGCGGTGTCGGCCTGGACGGTCTCGATGTAAGCCAACACGTCGCGCAGCAGCAGCACCTGCTGACGCGCGATGCGGCCATCGGGCGGATCGTAGATATCCTGGACGGCGGCGGCGGCGGTCTGGCGGGCGGAAGCGGTCAGGCTGTCACTGGTGAAGCTGGCAGAACGCGGGGCGAGGAGGTCCTGGCTGGCGGGTTCGCCGGGCCGCAGGGTGATAGTGCCCAGCGCGTTAAAGGGGAGCGCCAGCAGGACGGCGGCCGTGACGACCGCGGCGGCGGTGATGGACCAGACCAACACCCAGCGCCCGGTGCCGGAACGCGAAGCGGAACGAACGTCCATGCGTTTGTCGATCGAATACGGTCGCTGTTCGGCCGCGGACTGCCCCGTCCCGCCGCCCGTCATCGGCGCCCCCGATCAATCAACTCAGCAGTTCGCGGACGATGTCGTTGACCAGTTTTCCGTCGGCGCGGCCCTTGGTGCGCGGGGCCAGCAGCTTCATCACCGCGCCCTGCTGCTTGATATCGCTGACGCCGGCCTCGGCGATAGCGGCTCGGGCCAGCGCCACCAGTTCGTCGCGGGTGAGCGCCTGCGGCAGGTAGCTTTCTAGGATTTTCAACTCGGCTTCGTTGGCGGCCACCAGGTCGGCCCGCCCGGCCGTCTGGGCGTCGTGGATGGATTCGCGCCGGGCCTTGGCCTCTTTCTGGATTACGGCCAGGACCTCGTCGTCGCCCAGGCTGATCTGGTCCAGCGCGGCCAGTTGCTCGGCGCTCAGGGCCTCGGCCTTGCCCTTCAGGGCCGCCGTGCGCTTTTCAAGCTCGGCTTGCTTGACGGCCGCGATCAGCTGGCGCACGGCGGTCTTGCGCGTCTCGTCGCCGGCCCTCATCGCGTCCTTCAGATGTAAGTTCAGCTGGTCACGCAAGCTCATAAGTCACTCGGGTTCCATCCACCTGGTTGAGCCGGCCGGGCCGCGCCGCATTCATACGAAAGCAGCGCCGGGGGCCTGGCGCTGCGTGTGCGGCGGGTCCAGCCTCGCCGGTCAAAACTAGTATATCACGCTGTTGCGCCGGCCCGGTCAGCCGGGCGGCCAGGCCATGGGGCGCCCGCCCAGCAGGTGCACGTGCAAGTGCGGCACCGTCTGGCCGCCGTAGCCGCGCGTGTTGATGACCAGCCGGTAGCCGTCGTCGGCCAGGCCCTCCTGCGCCGCCACCCGGCGGGCCGCCAGCAGCAGCGCGCCCAGCAGGGCCTGGTCCGTCTCGTCCGCCTGGGTCAGATCCGCGATCGGCTTGACCGGGATGAGCAGGATGTGCGTCGGGGCCTGCGGGTTGATGTCGCGGATGGCGACCAGGTGCTCGTCCCGGTAGACCAGCTTGGCCGGGATCTCGCCGTTGATGATGCGCGTGAACAGGGTGTCAGGGGCCATCAGGGACCTCGTCTGGGCCGCGGCCGGACCGCGGCGTTAAGGTTGGGTGACGCGGACGTTGTCGAAGGCGATCTGGATGCCGCCCTCATTGAATGTCCCGGCAATCACGCCGACGTCGCCGTGCGTCAGCTGGCCGTCCTGGAACGTCCCCAGCGGCGTGCCGTTGACGGCGAACTGGAAGGTGCCGCCCTGGCAGGTGGCCTGCAGCCTGAGCGCGGCGGCCGGATCGTCGGTCGGGGTGCTGAGCGGCTCGAAGTCGCCGGCCGGGTTCAAGTAGGTGCGCTCATCCTCGACGACTTTGCCCATGGCGTAGTAGCCGTCGCTGCTGACCAGGAAGAAGTAGAAGTTGTTCTGGTCGTTCACGCGCGTGTAGCGGCAGACCAGGCCAAAGGCGTTGTCCAGCGGCCCGGCCACATAGGCGGCCTCGGCCGTGACCTGCATATCATTCAGGTCCAGGCCGGCCAGCCCCCAGGCGTCCACGTTGACGGGCGCGACCGTGATCTGGTAGCGGCCGGCGCTGTAATCGGTGGTGATGTCGCTGCCGGTGTGGCGGTCCCAGCCGCTTTTGACGTCGCTGAAATCGTCCTGGAGGATGACGCCGCCGGGCGGCAGCGGCGTGGGGGTGGGGCCGGCACAGGCGGCGGCCAGGCTGAGCGCGCCCACGGCTAGACCCAGGCGGAGAAGGCTTGCACGCATCGACATGGCGGCATTCTAACACGCGGCCGTGCCTGGGCGCGGCGGGGCGTCAGGGGACCAAGGCCAGCGCCTTGAGGGCCAGGTTACCGTAGGGGCCGTCCGGGTCCAGGGCCAGGGCGCGGTTGAGCGCCTCGCGCGCCTCGGCCGACTTATTCTGGATCGCGTAGAACAGGCCGAAGTGGTAGTGCCCGCTGGCCAGCTGCGGATCCAGCACCAACGCCTGCGCCAGGCTCTCCACGCCGTTGTAGAAGTCGCCGGTCACGATCAGGGCATAGCCCAGAGCGTCGTGGGCCAGGGCGCTCTCCGGGTTCAGGCCGACGGCCATACGCGCCGCCGGCAGCCCCAACTCGGCCACCTTCCACTCGTAGTCCACGTGGAAGCGGGCCAGCAGCAGCCAGAACTCCGGGCTTTGCGGGGCCAGGCGGACGGCCTCGGAGAACCACAACTCGGCATTAGGCAGGTCGTTGCGCGCGGCGTAGGCCCCGGCCATCTCGGCCGCGATGGCCGGGTTCTCCGGGTCCAAACGCTGCGCGGCCTCCAGGTAGGGCAGCGCCTCCACCGATTGGCCGCGTTCGCGGTAGTGCAGGCCGAACAGGAATTGCGCCAGCGGCGACTCCGGCGCGAGGTCCACCGCCATCTGGAAGGCGGCCGTTCCGTCGCGGCCCAGCTTGTCCTGGGCCAGGCCCAGGTACGCGTGCGCGTCGGCGTAATCCGGGTTGCGCGTGACGGCCTCGCTCAGCGCGCGCTCGGCCAGCGCCCACTCCTGGAGCTGGATCAGCTCATAGCCCACGCGCCCGAACAGGTAAGCGTCGTCGGCCGGGACCAGGCCGTCCTGGACGGCGCGCAGCAGCTGCTCGGCGCGGGCGGTGTAATCGGAAGGGAAGTTGGCGACGGTGGTGAGCGGCGCGATGGCGGCTTCCGGCGTCGTCGCCGCCGTCAACAGCGCCAGGCGATAAAGCAGCGCCGGCTCGGTCACGCCGAGCTGCAGCCGGCGCGCCAGCGCCGCCAGCGCCTCGGCCAGCCGCCCGTCCGCTTCGTAGCCGGCCGCCAGCCGGGCCAGCAGGGCGTCGTTGTCCGGCAGCGCCTGGCTGGCCTGCTCCCACTGCGCCAAAGCGGCGGCCCGGTTGCCGCGCCCGGCTTCGGCGTCGCCGACGGCCACGTGCAGGGTGGGCGTCCAGCCGGAGAGCGCGGCCGTCTGCGTCAGGCGTTGGAAGGCGCCCTCAAAACGACCGGCGGCCAGGTCGGCCAGGCCGGCCCGGTAGACGACGTAGGCCTCGTAGGGCAAGCGGCGCGCGGCGTCCTCCAGCGCGTCGGCGGCGGCCGCATACTCCTGGGCGGACTCGGCGGCGGCGGCGCGTTGAAAGGCTTCCGGGATGGCCAGAGGCAGGGCGGTTGGGCCGAGCGCCAGCAGGGCGGCCAGCAGCAGGCCGGCGCGCAGCAGGGCCGGGCGGGCGCTCACAGGTGCAGCAGCTGCCTGACGTGATCCTGCAGTTCGTCTGCCTTGAACGGCTTCTGCAGATACACGGCCACGGACTGCAGCGAGCCGATCAGGCGGTGGACCGGCTCCTTGTGGGCGGTCAGGACGATGACCGGGATCTCGCGGATGCGCCCGGACTCCTTGAAGGTCTCCAGGATGCGCCAGCCGTGCATGTCCGGCAGGTCGATGTCCAGGAAGATCAAGGCGGGCAGCTCGTCGCGCAGCCAGGCGATGGCTTGCTCACCGGTGGGGGCGTTGACGATGTCGAGCGGCAGAGAGCGCAGCGCGATCTTGAGCAAGGCGAAGGCGTTGGCGTCATCTTCGACGACGAGCACGCGATGAAGCATGGGCGGGCCAATCTCCTGAATGGGCGGCGCCATTATACAACGGCGACCGAGTGCGCCGGGCCGGCCGCCTCCCGCACTAAGGGGAGGCTGGCCGGCGGCCGTCAGGCCGCCATTTTCGAGGCTGCCAGTCGCATTTTGGGGTTGCGCTGGATGCTATAATCGAATTGTGCGCGTTGTCACGCACGTCCCCGATTGTCCACAGCCATCAGCCATAGGGAGGTCGCTTTGAACGTCGTCGTCTGTGTCAAACAAACGCCGGACTCGGCCGCCAAGATAGCGGTGGAGGGCGGCAAAGTCACCTGGGACGCGGGCCTGGTGCTCAATCCCTGGGACGAGTACGCGGTGGAAGAAGCCATCCGCCTCAAGGAAAAGCACGGCGGCAAAGCCACGGCGCTGTGTCTGGGGCCGGAGAGCGCCAAGGAAGCGCTCAAGACGTGCGTGGCCATGGGCTGTGACGAGGCGATCCTGGTGACAGACAGCGCCCTGGAAGGTTCCGACGCGTTGGCCACCGCTTACGTGCTGGCGCAGGCGATCCAGAAGCTGGGCGCCGTGGACGTGGCCTTGTTCGGCAAGCAGGCCATCGACGGCGACACCGGCCTGGTGCCGATCGCCGTCGCGCGCCGTTTGGGCTGGGCGCCGCTGACCTACACCGTGCAGATCAGCGAGATCGACGCCGGGGCCAAGACCATCAAGGTCCAGCGCCTGCTGGAGCAGGGCAAGCAGGTGGTCACGGCCAAGCTGCCGGCCGTGATCGGCACCGTCAAGGAGCTCAACGAACCGCGCTACCCGTCCTTTATGGGCATCCGCAAGGCGGCCAAGGCCAACATCGTCATTTGGAGCGCGGCTGACCTGGGCCTGGAGGCCGCCCGCATCGGCGCGGCCGGCTCGGCGACGCGCTGGCCCGGCATCTATCCGCCGCCGGCGCGCGAGGGGACGGTGGAGCTGATCGACGGTTCACCGGAAGAAGTGGCGGCCAAGCTGGCCGACAAGCTCATCGCCGAGAAGGTCATCTAGGAGCCGCCGATCGCGGTTGGACTGCCATGACAAACAACACGTGGGTCTTCATCGAGCAATTCAAAGGCAGCGTGGCCCAGGCCTCTTTGGAGGCGCTGGGCGCGGCCCGGACGCTGGGCGGCGGCGTCACGGCCTTGCTGTTCGGGCAGGGCGTGGCCGGCCTGGCCGCCACCGTCATCGCGCATGGCGCGGACGAAGTGCTGGTGGCCGACGACGCCACGCTGGCCGATTTCCGCGTCGAGCCGTACGCGGCGCTGGCCGCCAAGCTGGCGCGCGAGCACGGCCCGGCCGTGCTGCTGGCCGGCGCCACCACCGCCGGGCGTGACCTGTTCGGCGCGCTGGCCGTGGACCTGGGCACCGGCTGCCTGGCCGACGTTATCGGCCTGAAGCTGGTGGACGGTCTGGTCCAGGCCGTCAAGCCGGTGTACGCCGGCAAGCTCCTGTCCGATGTGTCCTTCGCGGCCGGCCGGGGGCCGCAGCTCGTCACCCTGCGGCCGCGCGCCTTCGCCAAACCGGACGCCGACGCGGCCCGGACCGGCACCGTCACCCCCGTGGCCGCGGCCCTGGCCGAGGACGCCATCGGCGTCAAGGTCGTGGATTACGTGATCGAGCAAGGGCAGGTGAGCCTGACCGAGGCCAAGATCATCGTCAGCGGCGGGCGCGGCGTGGGCGGCGCGGAGGGCTTCGCGCCGATCCGCGACCTGGCGCAGACGCTGGGCGGCGCTATGGGCGCCAGCCGCGCGGCCGTGGACGCCGGCTGGATCCCGTACGCGCACCAGGTCGGCCAGACCGGCAAGACCGTGGCGCCGGACCTGTACATCGCGGCCGGCATTTCTGGCTCCATCCAGCATCAGGCCGGCATGCGCTCGTCCAAGGTCATCGTGGCCGTCAACAAGGATGCCGAGGCCCCGATCTTCAAGCTGGCCCGCTATGGCGTGGTCGGTGACTTGTTCAAGATCGTGCCGGCGCTGACGGCCGAGTTCAAGAAGCGGCTGGGCAAGTAATCCGGCTGACCGACGCACGGATGGCGGGGCGGTGGGCCGCAGGTCTGCCGCCCCGTTTTGTTTGGCCGCCGGGCCCGCCAGGCAAATTGGGGCTTGCCAGGCCGCCCGGCTTCTGCTATCCTGAGACTGGTCTAGACCAGTATGTCCAATCCACTGCGACTCAACAAGCGCGACCACAAACCGTTGTTCAAGCAGATCGCCGACGGCGTGCGCGGGCAGATCGAGGCCGGCCAATTGAAAGCCGGCGAGCCCATCCCGTCCGAGCGCGAGTACGTGGAGCAGCTGGGCGTCAGCCGGATGACGGTGCGCGCGGCCCTGGATGAGTTAGTGCGGGAAGGGCTGTTGGTGCGCCAGCATGGCCGCAGCACGGTGGTGGCCGGGGCCCGCATCCACAAGAACGCCCTGGGCTTCATGTCGTTCACGGAAGACATGCGCTCGCGCGGCCTGGAGGCCAGCTCCCGGCTGCTGCGGCTGGAGGCCGAGGTCGCCGACGCCGCCGTCGCCGCCCAGTTGGGCCTGGGGGTAGGCGAGCGCGTCATCCGCATCGAGCGCGTGCGCCTGGCCAACGGCGAACCGATGGCCCTGGAGCGCTGTTTCCTGCCGCACGCGCGCTTCGGCCGGCTGCTGGAAGAGGATCTGACCCAGCAATCGCTGTACGACGTGCTGGAGCGCCGCTTTGACTGCCGGCCGATGCTGGCCGAGGAGTCGATCGAAGCCACGCTGTTGGACACGCAGGAGGCCCGGCAGCTGGGCGTCGCCCGCAACAGCCCGGCGCTGCTGGCCAGGCGCAGCACGCGCGACGAGCCAGGCCAGCTGATCGAGGCCGTCCAGACGCTGTATCGCGCCGACCGGTACCGCATGCTCTTTGTCCGGCGGCGCCAAGGCCAGTAAACGAGCCGAAATGACCGCGTTCTCCCAGCCGCTCCCGCGCGGCCTGATCGTGTCCTGCCAGGCCTACCCCGGCGAGCCGTTGTTCGGCGCCGCGCACATGGTGGCCATGGCGCAGGCGGCGCTCCAGGGCGGGGCGGTGGGGCTGCGCCTCAACTCGCCCCCGGATATCGCGGCCGTGCGCGCCCAAACGGACGCGTTCATCATCGGCCTGGACAAACGGTCCACGCCTGGCTCGGACGTTTACATCACGCCGGACTGCGCGGCCGCGGACGCCATCGCGCGCGCCGGCTGCGATTACGTGGCTATCGACGCCACCCCGCGCCCGCGCCCGGGCGGCCTGGCGCTGGCCGACCTGATCACGTTCATCCACGACCAGCTGGGCAAGCCCGTGTTGGCGGATGTATCGTGTCTGGAAGACGCCCGCCTGGCGGAGTCCCTGGGCGCCGATGCCCTGAGCACGACGCTGGCGGGCTACACCGCTCACGGCCGGCCGGCCATGGCTGGCCCGGATCTGGAGTTCTTGGGCGCGCTGACGCAGACGGCGCGGGCGCCCGTCCTGGCGGAGGGCCGTTTCTGGCAGCCCGCTGAAGTGGCCCAGGCCTTCGCCTTAGGCGCCCACGCCGTTGTGGTCGGCAGCGCCATCACGCGCCCGTGGGAGATCACGCGGCGCTTCGTTCAGGCCGGGCCGGCCGGTGAGCGGCCGGCGAGCGCCTGACTCTTTTTTTGCAGCAACTGGTCTGGTCGTCTATACCAGATTAGCAGGAGGTGCCCGCCCCTAGACAATCCAGCCTGAGCCATCCCGTGACTGTCGACTCGTTGTGCGCCCATCCATTGAGAGGAGACCCGCCTTATGCACGCCAATCGCCTTTACCGGCTGAGCACAGCCCTGGTCCTGGCCGGGCTGATCCTGGCCGCCTGCGCTCCGGCCGCTGTCCCCACTCCTGAGGTCGTCGTTCAGACCCAGGTGGTCAAGGAAACCCAGGTCGTCGTCCAGACCCAGGAAGTGGTCAAGGAAGTCGCCGTGACGCCCACCCCCGGCCCGCACCCGGAGGCCGTCATGACCAACCTCGAGCCGAACGCCGAACTGACCGTTTGGACGTTCTGGCTCTCGCCGACTTTCGACGATTACATCCAGAGCACGATCGCGCGCTTCCAGGAGGCCTACCCGGGCGTCACCGTCAACTGGGAGGACCACCAGGCCACTTTCCAGGATGACCTGCGCAACGCCTACGCGGCCGGCAACGCTCCGGACGTCATCAACCTGTCCATCTCCGAAGGCTGGGTCAGCGATTACGCCTCCCAGGGCCTGCTGCTGCCGCTGGACGAAATCGTGCCTCAGGCCGTGCAGGACCTGTATTTCCCCAACCTGTGGGACCAGCAGGTGGTGGATGGCCAGCACTACCTGTTCCCCTACTACCAGGGCATCATCGTCAACCTGGTTAACACCAAGATCCTGAGCGACGCCGGCCTCACCGTCGCCGACTTCCCCAAGACCATCGACGGCCTGCCCGCCTTCTGCCAGACCATCAAGGATCAGACCGGCACCCTGTGCGATATCCGCCTGACCGTCAACGATCTCCTGGCGCAGATGACGTACGAGGGCGGCGTCCAGGTGATCAACGCCGACGGCACCGCCTTCACCTTCGATTCGCCGGAGGCCGTCGCCTGGCTGCAGCTGTATGTGGACATGGTCAAGGCCGGCACCGTGGACCGGACCGTGCTGGTGACCGACCAGGACCGCGTCGGGCTGGACCTGTTCACGTCTGGCCAGGCCGCCTTCTACAACACCGGCCCGAACCTCATCCGCGAGGTGCGCGCCAATAACCCCGGCCTGTACGGCTACCTGGCCGTCGTGCCTGCCCCGGTCGGCAAGTCCGGCGTCGTCGGCAAAGGCCTGATGGCCATGTCCGTGAACGCCAACACGCCGTATCCCATCGCCGCCGCGGCGCTGGCGCAGTTCATGACCAACCCGCGCAGCATGCTCGAGTTCTCCAAGATCGTGGCGATCTATCCGTCGACGCCGGCGTCGTACGACGACCCGTTCTTCTCGGCCGCGCCGGTGGCCATCGAAGACAGCGCCAAGCCGTATGCCAAGGACGCGGTCTCCAAGCTGGCCGACATCGTGCCGAGCATCCCCCACAAGGCCGACGTCAACAACATCGTCCTGCAGGCGGTTCAGGAGGCGCTGTTCAACAACGCCGACCCGCAGCAGGTCCTGTCTGACGCCGTCGCCCAGGCCAACGCCCTGCTGCCGTAAATATGTTCCTGGCTGCTGGCCTCTCCCCAAGGGGAG
>ERZ761602.4001-NODE-4001-length-19739-cov-11.140622_pt1 | contig 19739 bp, 18 predicted proteins | sample MGYA00512165_ERZ761602 | MGnify/ENA primary metagenome ERZ761602 (study PRJEB28899, sample SAMN02445085) | bioreactor sludge metagenome | biome: EBPR sludge; isolation source: Thorneside wastewater treatment plant | place: Australia: Brisbane, Thorneside... | reverse complement strand
GGCTGGACTACTCTCCAGCTGGAGGACTGCGCCTTCTCACGGCGCACTTCAGAGGCTCCCTAGTCGATCCACGCCGGTGGCGGGATTCCGAGGATTTGGTAGCGCTCAATGCCGCTGGCCCGCAGATTGATGGCGTCGGCGTTGTTGCCGAGAACGGCCGCGAGCGCGCTGCGCATCAGCAGAATCTCGGCAGCCTCGTCCAGGCTGGCGAGACCGAGCTGGTCGAACTGGACGTAGGCATCGGCGAGACGCAGGTTGGCGGCTTCCGGCGATCCACCCCGGCGCCAGTCGGCATAGGCGGCCAGTGCCTGGGCGTGGATGGCCAGCGGATGGACACCGCCCACGCTGCGCGGAAGGACTTCGGCAGCCGCCGTCAGTTGCTCGTGTGCCTCGTCCCATTGGCCCAGCGCCAAGCTGCTGCGCCCAAGTTCGTAAACGTACTCGCCGCGGCGCGGATCCTGCTCCGGACTGCTCGCGATGAGCTTTTGCAGTCGCTGTCGGGCACCGCCGGCATTGCCGCTCAGGCGTGCCAGCACGGCACTGCCGAATGCGGTGTCGCGCTGGTCTGCGTGTTCCGGCGGCAGATTGCGGCGTCGCATCTGGTCGGCACGCGCAAGCAGGGCCTGAGCCTCCTCGAACTTGCCCAGGCGCGCCAGCAGCGCGGCGCGGCCGCGTTCGACACCGGCCATCCGGGCGCTGTCGCCGATACCGCCGACGACCAGCAGTTCGGCGCAGCGGTCGTAAGCGCGCAAGGCATCGGCGTAGCGGTCCATCCGCGCAAGCGCGACGGCCAGATTGTTGTAATCCACCGCCAGACCGGGGTCGTCGCCACCGAGCAGTTCCATGCGCTCGGCCAGACGCGACTGGCCATTCGCCAGCGCCGCGGCCCAATGGCCACGCAGCGCAAGGATGTAGTCCAGGATCGTGCGATTTTCCAGACGGTTGCGACGTTGATCGCCTGGTAGTCGATCGAGCATGGCCATCGACTCGCGCGCGGCGGCTTCGGCGCCCGCCAGGTCGCCAGCCTTGCGCTTGAGGATGGCGATGTTGGTCAGGACCTTGGCCATCAACGGCGTCGGCTGCGGCTGCAGCGTCGCCAATTGCGCGCGTCCGCGCTCAGCCAGCGCGAGGCCGCGTTCGGGCTGGCCGAGCTCGAACAGCGATTGACCGATGACCACGCGCAACTCGCCCTGCGCCGAGGGTTGGTCCAGCAACTCGCTGTCGATGCGCTCGGCCATCGCCAGCATCAGGTCATCGACACTGAGGCGGCGACCGCTCTGATGCAGGCCGGCAAGGTCCAGGCTGCGCACCAGGAAATCCTTGGTTGCTTCGGAACGGGCGAACTCGCGCTCCACCTCGAGCCGCGCCTGCTCGGCGGCACGTGCCGCCAGATACGCGCGGTCGGCCTGCCAAAGCGCCAGCGCCAGACCGACCAGCAAGCCGGTCACGCCGATGCTCGCCGTTATCACGCCGAGGCGGTGGCGCTGGATGAACTTGCCGATTCGATAACCGCGACTGTCCGGCCGTGCCCGGATCGGTCGGCCGCCGAGAAAACGCTCGATGTCCTCGGCGAGCGCGGCTGCCGAGGCGTAACGGCGCTCGGCCTCGGGATGAATCGCTTTCAGGATCAGGGTGTCGAGATCGCCGCGCAGGCGGCGCGACCAGCCCACGCGTTCGGTCGCCGGCAACAACTCCGCCGACTGTTCCAGTTCGGCAGCGGCGATGCTCGGCCGCGTCGCGCGTTCGCCGGTGACCTCCTGGGCGAGCAACTCCATACGTCCGCTGCGCCGGTGCGGCAGGCGCCCGACGGTGAGTTCATAAAGCAGCACGCCGAGGCCGTAGACATCCGCCGCCACGCCCACTTCTTCGCCGCGAACCTGCTCCGGCGCCGCGTAGGCTGGTGACAGCACGCGCACACCGGTGGCGGTCTGCACCAGTTCGTCGGTGTCGTCGCCGAGCACCTTGGCGATGCCGAAATCGAGCAGGTGCGGTCGGCCATCGGCGTCGACCAGCACATTGCTCGGTTTCAGGTCGCGATGCACGATCAGCTGGCGGTGCGCGTAATCGACCACCCGCGCAACCTCGGCGAGCAGCGCCAGGCGCGCCTCCAGACCGATACTTCGGGTGCGCGTGTACTGGGTCAGCGGTTCGCCGCAGATGAAGTCCATCGCCAAATAAGGGCGACCGTCCGGCGCCACGCCAGCGTCGAGCAGGGTGGCGATTGCCGGATGGTTGAGCTTGGCGAGGATCCGTCGTTCCTGCAGGAAGCGCTGCAACAGGGCCTGCGAATCCATGCCGCGTTTGAGCAGTTTGACCGCCGCGGTCTGCACCACATCGCCCTGATGACGCTGCGCCAGCCAGACTTCGCCCATGCCGCCCCGACCCAGCAGTCGCTGCACGCGCCAGGTGGGACCAAATTCCGGACTGGCCTCGGCGGCAACCGGAGCCAGCACATCCTCGCGCTGTTCGAGCAAACCCTGGGTGCGCGCGTCGGCGACCAACATCGCGCGCACCTCGGACGCCAGCGTGGCATCGCGCTCGGCCAGCTCGGCCAGCGCCAGTTCCTGAGCCGCCGCGGACAGGTCGATCAGCTGATCGAAGTACTTCGATACCTCGGACCAGCGTTGGGCGCGTGGATCAGCGCTCACGAGTGGCGCCCTGGAGGACGGACCGGAATGCTCTGTTCCGATTGCCGCACCCGAGGGCCATGCGGGACGGTCGCTCAGGACTCGGGATCGCCGGCTGCCGCATCACCACTGCCGCCCAGGGTCTGGTACAGGAATGCACGCGCGCGGCGCCAGTCGCGCTTCAGCGTGCGCTCGGAAACGTCCAGCAGCGGCGCGATCTCGGAGAGTTCGAGGCCGCCGAAGAAACGCAGTTCGACCACCTGCGCCAAGCGCATGTCGAGCTCGGCGAGCTGGTCGAGTGCCTGGTTGAGCGCCAGCAGTTCCTCGTCATGGCCGGAGGCCGAGACCTCGAGTGCGACGCCTTCGAGCGTCTGCGCACGCACGCCGCCGCCACGCCGCTCGGCGTGCCGTTCGCGCGCGCGATCGATCAGGATCTGGCGCATCGCCCGAGCCGCGGTGGCAAAAAAATGCTGGCGGTCGTTGAACTCGGTCGGCGCCCGCGACAGCTTGAAGTAGGCTTCGTGCACCAGCGACGTGGCGCCGCCATGTTCGCGATCGCCGCGCAGCTGGCGCTCGGCCAGCCGATGCAGTTCGCGATAGACATGCGCGTACAGCCGCTCCTGGGCGTGCGCATTGCCCTTGCGCGCGTCGCCGAGCAGCAAGGTGATCTCTTCGGTGACGACGGCGTTCAGTTCCATGGCGACATTGTCGTGGATTTTCGCGACCTGTGGGAGTTCCCGTGGCTGCCGTCCGTGCGCTGATACGCGCATCCCCCCGCTGGTGCGGTCGGCGGCTGCTTTTCAGGACGCAAAGGACGCAAAGGGGCGCGAAGGACGCAAAGGAAAGCAGAAGCCTTGGATCAGATATTGCCAAGCCTATTGGCTGTTTTTGCGTCCTTTGCGCCCCTTTGCGTCCTTTGCGTCCCCAATCAGGTCTCGCTCGATCCGCAGTCCTTTGGCATTCGACAAAGCAAACTGGTATGCCTTCCTGATGGGTCAATCCGGATCCTTGCGCGTCGCGCGCGAGCGGGTCATGCCGGTCAGGCGCGCGATCAGGATGGCGACGAACAGAACGCCGACGACCTGTTGCAGCATCGCCAGGGCGCGCGCCGCCGGCGCCACCGGCGTGATCTCGCCGTAGCCGGTCGAGGTCAGGGTGGTCATGCTGTAGTAGACCAGGTCCGACCAGCCCAGGCGTCCGTCGGCGTCATTGGTCGGATTGATGAAGATCGCGGTTGGGTCGTAATGCACCACGATGGCGTAGGCACTGGCCCACAGCAGCGCCAGCAGCACGTAAATGCAGGCCAGCGCGTACAGTTCATCGAGGGTGATGATGTCGTCGCGCAGCACGTAGCCGAGCAGCAACATGACGGCATAGGCGTGGAACGCGACTTGCGCCACCAGCATCGGTACATGCACCATGCTCGAGCCCGGCCACACCAGATGCAGCAGTTGCAGCAGCACCAGCGGCACCGAGATGGCCCAGCCGCTGGTGAGCCACAGATCGTGCACGCGCAACATGCGCATCACGCTGAGCACCACGGCGATGTCCAGAATCTGCGCCAGCGCGCGCACGCTGCGGGTTTGATCGGCGAATGGATACAGCACCAGCGTCAGCGCCAGCACGAGCAACAATCCGACCGAAGGTTGCAGCCAGCGCAGGCGAGGTCTGGTCATCATTCTGTCGGCGTGGCCCGGAGCACGCAGCACATGTTAGCGGAGCTTTGCGGTCAGTCTCGGGGCGGTCATCTGCCTTGCGCGAAAAAAGGCTAGGCTATCGATCTTTGTCGACACCGGAGTCTGCCGATGCGCCGAGCGCGCCCCCTGGTCCTGACCGCCGCGCTGCTGTTGTTCACCGCCTGCGCGACCACTCGTGAACCCCAGCCCGCACCCCAGGCCCCGTCGGTGCCGGAGGCGGTTGCCCGACCTGCCGACAATTTCGAGCTGGATACGCTCAATGCAGTGGTCTGGTCGCGCACCTCGGCGGAGGCTGAAGCCGTCTATCTGCAGGCCTACGCCACCGGCAAGCGCGCGCTGGACCTGGCGCTGACCGATCCGGGCTGGACGGCCGCGGTCGAACAGAGCGGCGACTACGCCAGGCTGCCGCCAGCGATCATCGTCGACGTCGACGAGACGGTGCTGGACACCAGCGACTACATGGTCGAGCGCCTGCGCAACGGCCGGCCGTTCAGCAAGCAGGACTGGAACGCCTATGTGCAGCGCGCCAACGCCACGCCATTGCCGGGCGCGCTGGACTTCCTGAAATACGCCGCGAGCAAGGGCGTCACGATTTTCTATGTCTCCAACCGCGAGGGCGTTCCGGCGTCGCCGGAACTGCTCGACGAAGTCGAACCGACGCGGCGCAATCTGGCGCAGTACGGTTTCCCCAACACCGCCGACCGCAGCACCTTCCTGTTCCGCGACGCCAGCCGCGGCTGGAAGGAAAAGAGTCCGCGTCGCGCGCACGTCGCGAAGACCCATCGCATCGTCATGATGGCCGGCGACAATCTCTACGATTTCATCGACATCGAAAATGCCGATCGCGAAAAGCGCGATGCAGCCGTGGAAGACCGCATCGCATGGCTCGGCACGCGCTGGCTCGTGCTGCCGAATCCGATGTACGGATCGTGGGAGGCGCTGGTGGTTGGCGACAGGAGCGCCGCCGAAGCGCGCCGCGCCAAGCTCGAGAGCGTCGGCGTACCAGGCGCGAGCGCCGACATCATCGCCAACGGTGGCTTCGAGCGTTGATCTGGAGTGCGTCGGCTTGCCGGCGCTCTGGCTCTTGTGGGAGCGGGTTTACCCCGCGAGCTTTTGCTTGAAGGGCAAAAGCTCGCGGGGTGAACCCGCCCCTACAGTGAAGCAAAAAGCTCTCGGGGTGAACCCGCTCCTGCAGTGAAGCAAAAAGCTCGCGGAGTGAATCCGCTCCCACAGTGAAGCAAAAAGCTCGCGGGGTGAACCCGCTCCTGCAGTGAAGCACGAAGCTCGCGGGGTGAACCCGCTCCCACATTGAAGCAAAAGCTCGCGGAGTAAACCCGCCCCAGCGGATCCCTCCTTCCGCAGCCCAATGCGAGATGATCGGGCTCTGGCCGGTCTGATCCGGCATCCACCGCCGCGAGAACTTCGAGCATGTCCGCATCCACCCGCCGCTGGCTGCTGCTGGCACTGATTGTCGCCGCGATCGTCGCCTTCTTCGCATTCGACCTGCAGCGCTTGCTGACGCTGGATGCGCTGCGCGAACAGCGCACGGCGCTGGCGTCGACCATCGCCGCGCAGCCGCTGCTCAGCGCCGCGATCTACTTTTCGGTGTACGTGCTGGTCACCGCGCTGTCGCTGCCGGCAGCGGCGCTGCTGACGCTGGCTGGCGGCGCGCTGTTCGGCTTCGGCCAGGGGCTGCTGCTGGTGTCGTTCGCCAGCACGCTGGGGGCGACGCTGGCGATGCTGCTGGCGCGCTACCTGGCGCGCGACGCCGTACAGGCGCGCTTCGGCGCGCGCCTCAAGGGTATCGACGAAGGGCTCGCTCGCGAGGGCGCCCTTTATCTGTTCGCGCTGCGCCTGGTGCCGGTGTTCCCGTTCTTCCTGGTCAATCTGGCGCTCGGCCTGACACGCTTCCCGGCGCGCACCTTTTTCTGGGTCAGCCAGCTCGGCATGCTGCCCGCCACCGCCGTCTTCGTTTACGCCGGTACCGAGATCGGCCAGCTGACTTCGCTGAAAGGCCTGATCTCGCCGGGAATGCTGATCGCCTTCGCGCTGCTCGGTCTGCTGCCGTTGATCACCAAGAAGATCCTCGACGCCGTGCGCGCGCGGCGTGTTTACCAGGGTTATTCGCGACCAAAAAACTACGACTACAACCTGATCGCGATCGGAGCCGGTTCGGCGGGTCTGGTCACCACCTACATCGGCGCCGCGGTGAAGGCCAGGGTCGCGCTGATTGAACGCCACAAGATGGGCGGCGACTGCCTCAACACCGGCTGCGTGCCGAGCAAGGCGCTGATCCGCACCGCGCGCCTGCTCGCCGATGCGCGCCGCGCGAAGGATTTCGGCGTCAAGTCGATGCACGCCGAGTTCGATTTTGCCGCGGCGATGGAGCGCGTGCAGCGGGTGATCGCCAAGGTCGAGCCGCACGATTCGGTCGAGCGCTACCAGGGCCTCGGCGTTCACTGCATCAGCGGCGACGCGCGCCTGGTCGATCCGTGGACGGTCGAAGTGTGTGGGCGCCGGCTGAGCGCTCGGTGCATCGTGATCGCCACCGGCGCGCGGCCGACGGTGCCGACGTTGCCCGGCATTGAGACGATCGACTACCTGACCTCGGACACGGTGTGGAACATCCGCCAGCAGCCCAAGCGCCTGGTGGTGCTTGGCGGCGGACCCATCGGCTGCGAACTCGGTCAGTGTTTCGCGCGGCTCGGCAGTCAGGTCACGATCGTGCAGCGTCCGCCGCGGCTGCTGCCCAAGGAAGATCCGGATGCCAGTGCGGCGGTGCAGGCTGCCTTCGAGCACGAGGGCATCGCGCTGGCGCTTGGCGCCGAGGCGATCCGCGTCGAGAAGGATGGCGACGGCGGTCGATTGATCGTGCGCCAACACGGCGCGGAACGCGCGATCGAATTCGACCGCCTGCTGCTGGCGCTCGGGCGCACGGCCAATGTCGCCGGCTTCGGTCTGGAGGAGTTGGGCATCCGCGTATCGGCCAAGGGCACGCTGGAAGCCGATGCGTTGATGCGCACGACGCTGCCGAACATCTACGTCTGCGGCGATGTCACCGGACCGTTCCAGTTCACCCACGTTGCCGCGCACCAGGCCTGGTATGCCGCGGTCAATGCGCTGTTCGGCCCGTTCTGGACCTTCAAGGTCGATTACCGCGTGATCCCGTGGGCCACCTTCACCGATCCCGAAGTGGCGCGCGTGGGCCTGTCGGAAACCGAGGCGACGGCGCAGGGTATCGCGTTCGAAGTCACCCGCTACGGCCTCGACGATCTCGACCGCGCGATCGCCGACGGCCACGACGAGGGTTATGTGAAGGTGCTGACCGTGCCCGGCAAGGACACGATACTCGGCGCCACCATCGTCGGCGCGCACGCCGGCGATCTGCTCGCCGAATTCGTGCTGGCGATGCGCCATGGCCTGGGCCTGCGCAAGATCCTCGGCACCATCCACAGCTACCCGACGATGATGGAAGCCAACAAGTACGCCGCCGGCAACTGGGCCCGCGCACACGCGCCGGCCGGCGCGCTGCGCTGGCTGGCAAAGTTTCACGCATGGCGGCGAGGGTGATCGCGCTCCTGTGGGAGCGGGTTCACCCCGCGAGCTTCCGCCGCTGCCGGCCGAAACGCTCGCGACACAAGGTCGCTCCCACAGGCTGACCGCTTTTCTGTGGGAGCGGGTTCATCCCGCGAGCTCCTGCCGCTGCCGGTCGGGAAGCTCGCGACACAAAGTCGCTCCCAAAGGCTGGCGCCATTGCTGTGGGAGCGGGTTCATCCCGCGAGCTCCTGCTGCCGCCGGTCGGGAAGCTCGCGACACAAGGTCGCTCCCGGGCCGACCGCTTTTCTGTGGGAGCGGGTTCATCCCGCGAACTCCCGCCGCTGCCGGTCGGGAAGCTCGCGACACAAGGTCGCTCCCACAGGCTGACCGCTTTTCTGTGGGAGCGGGTTCATCCCGCGAGCTCCTGGTGATTCCGAGCGAAAGGCTCGCCACATGAAGTCGCTCCCACAAAAGCTTGCCTAGCGCCTTTGCGGCATCGGCAAGCGCAGATCGGCGCCGCCGTGTTTGGCGACGATGCCGGCGAGGGCAGAGGTCAGGGGCATCAGCGAGGCACCATCGCGGTTGCTCATCACCACGATCGCCCAGCCGCTGCCGCGCGCGGCGCGGAAGTCCACGGCAACGCCGGGCGCTCCGCCGGGATGGCCGTAGCCGATATCGTTACCCGCGGCCCAGCGCAGGATGCCGAGGCCATGCGGTGGCGCGCGTGTGCCCTCTGGCAGCGTGACCGCGGTGAACATCAGGTCCAACGTCGTGCTGTCGAGCAACTTGCCACCGGTCAGCGCTCGGTGGAACGCCAGCCAGTCACGCGGCCGCGCAAATCCGCCGCCGGCCGGACCGCCGCGCGGTTCGGGCATGTCCAGGCGCGAGAACGAGTCATCCTCGACCACAAACGGCACGGCCACGCCAGCCGCCTTGCCGTCGATGGCGAAATAACCTGCGCCGCGCATGCCGGCGACATCGAACACGTGTTTCTGCACGTAGTCGTAGTAATTCTCGCCGCTGATCGCCTCGATCAGCAACCCGAGCAGCATGTAACCGTTGTTGCTGTAGGCCCACTGGCTGCCGGGCGCGAAGGCCGGTTCGTCGTCGAGCAGCGGCAGATAGTCCTCGAGGTTCTGCAACTGCGGGCGCAGACGCTGAAACTCCTCGCCCCAGAACTGCCCGAGACCCGAGGTATGCAACAGCAACTGTCGCGCCGTCACCTGGTCGCGCACGCGTTCCACCGGCCAGTCGGGCAGGTAACGACCGATCGGCACGTCGAGATCGAGCTTGCCCTGCTGCACCAGCTGCAGCGTCGCGACGCTGGTGTAGAGCTTGCCGCTGGAGGCAAGGTTGAACGCGGTATCGACATCGATGTCGACCGGGTCGCCAGGATCGACGAATCCGTACTGGCGCTCGAACACGATGTGATCGCCATCGGCGATGAGCACGCTGCCGTTGAAGTTGGCGCTCACTGCTTCGGCCATGTGCGCATCCAGCGCGGCGACCAGCGACGTGCGTCCGACCTCGGCGGCGGCGTGCAGTGGTAGCGTACAGGCGAGCGTGAATGCGCCGAGTCGGCGCCAGAAGGCAGTCATGCGGAAATCTCGCCGTGGATGGATAGCACCACAGATGCACCAGCGCGCGCGCGGGTCGCAGTGCCTGAAGTCATGTGCTGCACCGAAATCAGTGACCACCATTGTCCCGGCAGAGGTACTGGAGGTGCGCCAATGTCCCCAAAACAACTGGTCCTGACCTGGGTCGACCGCTTCAACGCGGCCGATGTCGATGGTCTCGCGGCGCTCTACGCGGAAGATGCCACCAACCACCAGGTGGTGATGGACCCGCTGCTCGGACGTGCGGCGATTCGGCGCATGTTCGAGGTCGAATTCGGACGGGCGACCATGCACTGCAGCGTCGAGGCGCTGCACGAAGCCGGCGAGTGGGCGATCCTGGAATGGAGCGATCCAAAGGGCCTGCGCGGTTGCGGCTTCTTCCACGTGCAGCACGACCAGATCGTGTTCCAGCGCGGCTATTTCGACCAGCTCAGCTTCTTCCGGCAGCAGGGGATTGCGGTGCCGGCGAGCTATCTCGACCGTTGAGTTCACCGGATGTGTGGCCCGGGGTACGCGGCCAGCGCGTTCCCCGGGCTCGCGGCAAGTCGCGATCGACGGCAAGAGCGCCGATGAGCCGCTGGGCGGCACACCGGCCGACAACGGCGGAGCAGCCGCATCTCCTGGTGCCGACAGGCTACGCCGCCTGCCTGAGCGCCACCGCCGGAAAATCCACCGGCACATCGAGGGCTATGTTGAGGTAGTTGGTATAGAGGTTGAGCGCGGTGTGGGCGATCAGCTCGACCAGTTCGGCGTCGTCGAAACCGGCGGCGCGCACCGTCTGCACGTCGGCAGCGCTGAGCGCGCCGCGCTGATCGACGAGCTTGAGCACGAAGTGCAGCGCGGCTTGGGTGCGCGCGTCGTCGCTGATGCCGATCTGCGCAGCGCCGAGTTCCGCGGCGCTGAGGCCGGCGCCCTGGCCGAGCGCGGTGTGCGCGGCGAGGCAGTATTCACAGGCGTTGCGATTGGCAATCGCCACCGCGAGCTGTTCGGTCAGGCGCGCCGGCAGTTTGCCGCCGGCGAGCGCGCCGAACGCGCCCCACATGCTTTTCAGCGCGGCCGGCGAGTTCGCGGCGGCGCGGAACATGTTCGGGGTCGCGCCCATCGCGCTCGTGATCTGCCGCAGCAGGTCGCGGCTGGCGGTCGGGGCGGTGTCGACGCTGACGAGGGAAACGTGGGACATGGTGTGCTCCTTGAGGAATCAGGGCCCGCCGACATGGCGGGCTGGAGCAAACCATAGATGGCGATATCGGATGCTGGATGCCTTATAGTCCATCAAATATCACTCATCGTCCGAAAACACCATGGATAGACTCAATGCCTTGCTGGCGCGCTTCAGCGTCCAGGCGCACATGTTTCATTCCGGCGCGCTCTGCGGCAGCCACGATTTCGCCGAACATTCCGGCGTCGGCCAACTGCACCTGATCCAGCGCGGCGCGGTCGAGGCGTACCACGGTGGCGCACGCCCGCAGCAGATCGTCGAGCCGAGCGTGGTGCTCTATCCGCGGCCGCTGGCGCATCGCTTCATCACCGATCCCGAGCGTGGTGCCGACATGGCCTGCGCCAACCTGCGCTTCAGCGCCGACAGCATCAATCCGCTGGCACAGGCGCTGCCTGCGGTGGTAGTGCTGCCGTTGGCGCAACTGACCGGCGCCCAGCCGCTGCTCGACCTGCTGTTTTCCGAGGCATTCACGCCACGCTGCGGTGGCCGCCAGGTGGTCGACCGACTGTTCGAAGTGACCCTGATCCTGATCGTTCGCGCGCTGCTGGATCGTGGCGAGGTCGAGGTTGGCCTGCTCGCGGGCCTTTCCGACCCGCGCCTGTCCAAAGCATTAGTGGCGATCCACGAGTCGCCCGCGCACGGCTGGAATCTGCGTCGGCTGGCGGCGGCAGCAGGCATGTCGCGCAGCCACTTCGCGGCGAGCTTTCACGAAACCGTGGGCCAGACGCCAGGCGACTATCTGGCGCGCTACCGCATCTGCGTCGCCCAGGACCTGCTGCGCCTCGGCAAGTCGCTGCAGCAGGCGGCCGATGCGGTGGGCTATGGCAGTGCCAGCGCGCTGTCGCGCGCGTTCACCCGCTACTGCGGGCATTCGCCGCGCGAGTGGCGAGCTGCAGGTCTGCGGCTGGCGATCGGCCCGGATCGTAACCATTGATCGGATGCGCCGAGGCGTAACCCAGCGACAGCCCGCAGATCAGCCGATAGTCCTTCGGCACCTCGAAAGCCGCGCGCACCGGGCCGGCCCAGGTGGCGAGCGCGCCCTGGGCGCAGGCGGCCAGGCCGCGCGCGTGGGCGCTCAGCATCAGGCTTTGCAGCCAGATGCCGGCGTCGAGGACCGAGAACTCGCGCAGGCCGCCGTGCACGAACACGAAGATCGCCACCGGCGCGCCGAAGAACTCGAAATTGCGGCGCATTTGCGCCTCGCGCGCGGCGCGGTCGTTGCGCCCGATGCCGAGCAGGCGGTACAGCCCGAATCCGGTTTCGCGGCGGCGTGGCTGCAGGTCGGCGGGGTACTCGAAGTTGGTCTGGTAATCGCCGTCGGGAAGGCCTTTGCGAGTCAGCAGCAGCTTGAGCTTGCCGAGGGCGCCGCCGCGCTGGGCGCGCATTGCCAGGTCGTAGCGCTCGCAGAGTTCGCCAGCGAGCCGGTCGCGCCGCGCGCCGCTGGCGATGGCGATGCGGTAGGGCTGGGTGTTCGACCAGCTCGGCGCCTGGTTGGCATCGTCGAGGATGGCGTCGAGCAGCGCCGGATCGACCGCATCGGGGCGGAAATCGCGCACGCTGCGGCGGCTGTGCAGCAGCGTCGAGAGCATCTCCGTGGTCGTGGCAGAGGCGTTCGGATTACCCACGGCCAGCCCCTACGCTCAGGTTCATGGTCACCCCGCCTTCTTCGGCAACCACGAGATATCGACCCGGTGTCGCGTCGGATCGTCGGCGTCCACGCGCACCGGAATCTGCTCGCGGTCGCCGACGAACTCGCTCGGGTCGTACCACAGGTTCTCGCTCTCGAAGACGTGGATCTGCTGCGTGACCGGGTGCTGCCACTGGGCGCGGATCACCCACGGCGAACGGCCGTTGACCTTGAGGCTGGTGTTCTTGCCGACCTCGTTGATGCGCGCCTGCACGGTCATGCCGCTGTGCTGCAGCCAGGCATACATGCGATGCCTGCGGATTTCGGCAACCAGGAAACCGACGGCGACGCCACCGAACACCAGTGTGAAAAAGCCGAACAGCGTCGCCAGGAACCACTGCTCCATGAAGTTGCGGATGCGGCCATCGGCGGGCGCATCCGGCAGGTACATCACCGCCACGCGCTCGCCGATGTCGTAGCCGCGGCTGGACGAGCTGACGCTGCCGCGCGCCTCGTAGCTGGCGCCATCGCCGCCCTCGGCGGCCGGCACGCTGTAGCGCACCACCGGCGCGTACATGGTGCCGCCCTTGCTGCCGCGGCTGGTGACGAAATCGACGACTTCGCCCTCGGCGACCACCGCATTGGCACGAAACTCGAGCACGTTTTTCAGTATGAAGAACTCGCCGATGCCCATGCCGAGGCCGACCAGACCGAAGATCAGGATGAACAGGCGCATGCAAGCGTCTCGCGGTGGCGCGGTGCATTAGTCTACGAAAGCGAAGCGCGCTGCGGCCGGTCAATGCACTCATGGAATCCAAACGCGCCGCCTTCGACCAGTTGGTCCGCCGCCTGAGCCCGGACTTGTACCGCTTCGCCTACTGGCTGAGCCGCGATCCGGCCCTGGCGCAGGATCTGGTGCAGGAGAGTTTCCTGCGCGCCTGGCGATCGCTTGCCGATTTGCGCGACGACAAGGCGGCCAAGGCGTGGCTGATTACCATTGTGCGCCGCGAACACGCGCGCCTGTTCGAGCGCAAGGTGCCCCCGCTGGATGACATCGCCGACGTGGTGATCGAGGACCAGGACACGCCGAGCGCCTTCGAGATGCAGGAAATCCAGGAGATGCGCGATGCGATCGGTCGCATCGATCACAAGTATCGCGAGCCGTTGCTGCTGCAACTGGTCGGCGGATTCAGTTGCGACGAGATTGCCGAGCAACTCGGCATCAGCGCGGCGGCAGTCATGACGCAACTGTTCCGCGCGCGCGCCAAGCTCAAGGCGCTGCTGCGCGGCGACAGCCAGGGGAAGGTCCATGAACTGCACTGAATTCCAGCGCCGCCTGCTGATCGATCCGCGCGCGCCGGAGATGGCCGCCGCCGCGCAAGCACGCGTGTGCGAGGACGCGCCGGCGCGACTGGCCGAGGCGCTGGCGCTGGAGCATCGGATCGACTCGGCACTCGCCGTGCCTCTGCCCGACGATCTGGTTGATCGCATCGTGGCCGCGCTGCCGCCAGAAGCGGCGGTGCCGCAGCCGGCGTCGACACGTCGTTGGTGGCCGCTGGCGCTGGCCGCGTCGGTCGCGCTGGTCGGCTGGTTGTCGCTGGCATTGCTGCGCGCGCCCAGTCCGACCGGCGCGCTGATTGCCGCGAGTGTCGAGCATCTGGCGCACGAGCCTTACGCGCTCACCCGGAGCGGCAGGGTGCCGGATTCGCTGGTGACGCGCATGTTCCGCGAAGCGGGCATACGCATCGATACCGAGGAGCTGGCGCTGTCCTACCTGAACCGCTGTCCGCTCGATCGGCGCTGGTCGGTGCACATGGTGATGCCGGCCGCGGAAGGTCCGGTCACCGTGATGTACGTGATCGGCGAAGCGGAGATCGAGCGCATGGATACGCGCAAGGAGATGGTGGCCGTGCGCACCCTGCCATTTGCCGACGGTGCGTTGGTGCTGCTGGCCGAGAGCAACCGCGACTTCGACCGCATCGAGAGCGCGTGGCATCGGGCGGTGGGCGAGGCGGTGGAGTTGGCGGCGGGGTCGGATTGATTTGGCTGTTGTGGGTCCAGACTTGTCTGGACGCTCTTCGCAGAAATGTCGAGAAAGCGTCCAGACAAGTCTGGACCCACAACAGCTGCATGACCCGACCGCGCCGCACTCAGCGCGCGATCGGCATTACGCCGTACTCGCGCGCCAGTTGGATGTCGATCATCTGGTGCTCGGCATCGTTGTGATCGTCGAACGCATCGCCGGCTTCGTCGACTTGGCGCTGGCCTTCGGCGAGCGCCTGCTCGAAGCTCGCCAGCGAGGCGTCGATCTCCACGCCAAGCGAGGTCGAACGGCTTTTCAAGGCAGCGGCCTTGCGCTTGCCCTGCGGCGAGACCGCATCGCCAAGCATCGTGGTCTCGAGGTAGGCCATTTCGTTGCCTTCGGCATCCAGCGCAAAGCCGAGCAGCATATGCCCCGGAACCAGCACCAACACCGGCGCGATGTCGATCTTGCGCAACACCGACGCCATCAGCACGCTGCCGTCGACACAGTTGGCCTGGGTCATCGCCAGCGATTCGTCGATGAAGCGCACATGCTGGCTGAGCACGTTCGCGTGCTCGTTGGCGGTGCGCGTGATGTTCGAATAGCGGATGCCGCGCTGTTGCAGCACGTGCCAGATCGCGTAAACCTGCTTCAGCACCGCGTTCGGATCCTGTTCCTGATAGCCGCTGAAGCTGTCGATCACGCCGGCATCCAGCGCTTCCTTGAGGATGCCGTCGACCGCCGGATGGTCCTCGTTGACATAGGCGGCGAACAGCCAGTTGAAGTCGAGGTCCTGGTCGTCGTTGTCCTCGTCGATGAAGTACAGGGCGTCGTTGACCGAGCGCACACGTACGCGCTGTACGCGGGATCCCAACGATTGCCCGTCCACGCTCAGCTCGAACTCGATGGTCGCCGGACGCGACTGTCGGATGGCCGCCAGCGCGGCGTAGTCCCAGACCAGCGTGGGTGCCAGCGTCACGCTGTCGGCGGCGCGCGGGATGCTGCCATCGAGGCGACTGTCGCGCGCCAGTCCGGGAACGCGCACCACCAGTTCGAAGCGCGCGCCGGGACGCGCACCGGTCAGTTCCACGCCGACCAGACCCTGCTGATCGCCAAGCGTGGCGGGGTCGGCCTCTTCAGGGTCGACCGTCATCGTCGCGGTGGCGATCTCCAGACTCGGGAACACCTGATTGTATGGCTCGACGAAGGGTTCCCACTGCGGCTCGGCGCTGGCGCTGCGGGCCATGCCCGCGAGGGTGACAAGGGCGAGGGCCAGCCAGCGTGTCGTGTAGCTCATGCCGATGAACGGATTCCAGCGATCGATCCGAACAGCATACCTGCGCGCGCGAACGGGCCGCCGCATTTGCGGTCAAGGCGCCGCAAGCTCAGCCCGGGCGGCCGCGCGGACGCCGGGTCCGGCAGCGTCGTCAGCGACCCGCCCGATACGCATCCAGCCTGCGTTGGTGCTCGCTGCCGTCGAGATAGTCGGGTACGACCAGTTCCAGCGGCGTCGGTTGGATCCCGAGGTCGGCCAGGCCGTTGCGGTCGCTCACGCTGTCCAGCGCCAGCGAGCGGAAATTGTCGCTGGAGAAGGGCTTCAACGCCGCGGGCAACACGTCGAAGGCCAGACCCTGCAGGCGCCCGATGAAGTCCGGCAAGGGCAGCACCAGGCGTTTCACGCCGAGCACCTGCGCGGTGTAGCGCACCAGTTCGGCCAGCGTATAGGTCTTCGGGCCCACCAGGGGATAGGTCTTGCCGATACTGTCCGGGCGCATGAGTGCGCTGAGGAAGGCTTGCGCCACTTGTTTGACGTAAACCGGCTGGAAGCGCGCATTGGCGCGCGCCAGCGGCACCACCGGCAGCAGCTTCAGCATCGGCGCGAATCGGCAGAACAGACCATCGCCCGGCCCGAAGATCACCGATGGTTGGAACAAGGTCCAGTCCAGACCCGACGCCTTGACCCTGGCCTCCGCCAAGCCACGCGTACGCAGATAGTGGCTGTCGCCTTCGCCGGCGCGCAGCGAACTCATCTGCAACAGGCGCCTGACCCCAGCCTTGTGCATGGCCGCGATCACGGTTTCCGTCAGCGTCAGGTGCGCGCGCTCGAAATCCTTGCCGCCGAAGCCGTTGTTTTGCAGCACGCCGACCAGATTGATCACCGCATCGGCATCGAACATGTGTCGAGTCAGGGCGGCGACGCTGTAAACGTTGCTGGACAGCGTGCGCACGCGCTCGTAAACGCCAAGTTCGCGTTGCGTCTCGCGATTGCGACTGAGCACATCGACCGTGTGCCCGGCGGCCTGCAGCGCATGCACCAGCGCACGACCGACGAAACCGGTGCCGCCGAGGATGACGATTTTCAGAGGCTTGGCCATGGTGGGCTCCGCTTGAGCGATTGATGCGTGGAGTATGACTCGACGCGCCCCGATGTGATTTTGCGCGAGCGCAAGCAGCGATCAGTCGAAGACGCGAGCGTTCGTGGGTCCAGACTTGTCTGGGCGCTTTCCCCATCGAATGCAACAGCCGCGTAGGGCGGGTCCTTCGCCGCAGGCGAAGAACCCGCCGCACGGTACGCGGCAACCCGTTGGCGGAATCTTCGCCTGCGGCGAAGGTTCCGCCCCACAGCGCTCAACGCGCCCCGATGTGATTCTGCGCGAGCGCAAGCAGCGAACAGTCACAGGCGCAGGCGTTTGTGGGTCCAGACTTGTCTGGACGCTTTTCCCATCCAATGCAACAGCTGCGTAGGGCGGGTCCTTCGCCGCAGGCGAAGAACCCGCCGCACGGTGCGCGGCAATCCGATGGCGGAATCTTCGCCTGCGGCGAAGCTTCCGTCCTACAGCGCCGCGATCAATCGATCGGCGAACTCCGAGCACTTCACTTCGGTGGCGCCTTCCATCAGGCGCGCGAAGTCGTAGGTGACTTCCTTGTTGCCGATCGCCACGTCCATCGCGCGGATCAGGGCGTCGGCGGCTTCGGTCCAGCCCATGTAGCGCAGCATCATTTCGCCGGACAGGATCACCGAACCCGGATTGACCTTGTCCAGATTGGCGTACTTGGGCGCCGTGCCGTGAGTGGCTTCGAATACCGCATGGCCAGTCATGTAGTTGACGTTGCCGCCGGGCGCGATGCCGATGCCGCCGACCTGCGCGGCGAGCGCGTCGGACAGGTAATCGCCATTCAGGTTCAGCGTCGCGATCACGTCGAACTCTTCCGGGCGCGTCAGCACCTGCTGCAGCGTGATGTCGGCGATGGCGTCCTTGACGATGATCCTGCCGGCGGCGATCGCAGCCTTCTGCTCGGCGTTGGCAGCAGCCTCGCCCTGTTTGGCCTTGGTGCGCTCCCACTGGTCCCAGGTGTACACCTGATCGGCGAACTCGCGTTCGGCCAGCGCGTAGCCCCAGTTGCGGAACGCGCCTTCGGTGTACTTCATGATGTTGCCCTTGTGCACCAGCGTCAGCGACTTGCGCTTGTTGGCGATGCAGTATTCCAGCGCGGCACGGATCAGGCGCTCGGAGCCGTCCTTGGACACCGGCTTGATGCCAATGCCCGACGTCTCCGGGAAGCGGATCTTGCCGTATTCCTTCGGGAACGCCTCCTTGAGGAAGGCCAGCAGCTTCTTGTTGCCCTCGGTGCCGGTTTCGAACTCGATGCCAGCGTAGATGTCCTCGCAATTTTCGCGGAAGATCACCATGTCGACCTTGGACGGGTTCTTCACCGGGCTCGGCACGCCGACGAACCAGCGCACCGGGCGCAGGCAGACATACAAATCGAGCATCTGGCGCAGCGCTACGTTGAGCGAGCGGATGCCGCCGCCGATCGGCGTGGTCAGCGGACCCTTGATCGACACCAGATAGTCGCGGCAGGCCTGCACGGTGGCGTCCGGCAACCAGGTACCGAATTCGTCATTCGACTTCTGCCCGGCGTAGACCTCCATCCAGTGGATCTTGCGCGTCCCGCCGTAGCACTTCTGAACTGCCGCATCGAACACGCGCACGCTTGCCTTCCAGATATCCGGGCCGGTGCCATCGCCCTCGATGAAGGGAATGATCGGATTGTTCGGGACGGTCAGCTTGCCGGCGTCGTCGATGGTGATCTTTGCGCCGTCAGCGGGAACAACGGGGGCTCCAATGCTCATGCCTTTCCTCCTCGGGTAGACCGCCGATGATAACCCCGCGCAGTTGCTCTCGCAGCGCGCAGCGCGCCTTGCGCGACTAAAGTCGTTCGTGCGGCGGCGACATCGGCGGGAATGCCGTATGCGCTGATGCCTGCGGATCGAGCGCGACGCCGCCGACCTCCACCCAGGCATGTGCCTGAAACGGCAGGTTGCCGGGGATCACGCCGATCTTGATCTCGGCAGGCAACTGGCGCCGGCGCAGCAGCAGCCACACCGCCAGCGCCTGGCGCAGGCAACTGGTCGGCCACGGGCTGCGCGCTCCGACCGCGCGCGCCAGCTCGGCCAGGCGCAAGCTGGCGGCGACCGCCGCTGCATCGGGCGCCAGCGTCGGGCGCTCGCGACGGGTGAAGCGCGCCAGCCAGGCCCAACTGCGTTGCAGTCCGACGCTGCGCAGCGACACATCGATGACCGGCAGCAACAGCAGCAGGCGCAGGGCGATCAGGCGTTCGTCCACCGGAAGCTGACGCCAGCGCGTCAGCCGCGACGGGCGCGCTGGCGGCGATGGATCGGCAGGGGCGGTTTCAGGATCGGCCATCTGCGCATGATCGCCGAATGCGCTGATCCTGCGCTCACCTGGGTCGCCGCCGCGAACCGTCGAAGCGCATGCCGGGTTCAGCTCGGCGATCCATCAGGGCTGGGTCGACCATCAAGCCTTCAGCCAGGCCAGCACTTCCGCGCCATGGCCGTCCGGCTTGACCTTCGGCCAGACCTTTTCCACCTTGCCATCGGCGCCGACCACGAAAGTTGCGCGGAGCACGCCCATGTAGGTGCGCCCGTACATGCTCTTCTCCGTCCACACGCCAAAAGCTTCCAGCAACTTCTTGTCCGGGTCGATCAGCAGCGGAAAGTTCAGTTGGTACTTGGCCGCGAATTTGCCGTGCGCCTTGGCATCGTCGGCGCTGGCGCCAAACACCGGCACGCCAAGTGCCTTGAAGTCAGGCAGGTGGTCGCGGAAGGAGCAGGCTTCCTTGGTGCAGCCCGGCGTGTCGTCCTTCGGATAGAAGTAGATCACGTAGCGCTGGCCGCGCAGCGCCGCCGAGCGGATCGTGCCCGCGCTGTCGGATTCAAGGGTGAAATCGGGTACGGAGTCGCCGACGGTGAGCATGTTTTGGCCCTCGTTGAACAGAAGCACAGGCTAGCCCAACCGAAGTTCGAAAGGCGGGGCCGGGGACTGGGGGCTGGGGCGCCTTTCCGAACTTTCGCTCTGGCGACAGACTGC
>ERZ761602.4000-NODE-4000-length-19743-cov-5.970744_pt1 | contig 19743 bp, 20 predicted proteins | sample MGYA00512165_ERZ761602 | MGnify/ENA primary metagenome ERZ761602 (study PRJEB28899, sample SAMN02445085) | bioreactor sludge metagenome | biome: EBPR sludge; isolation source: Thorneside wastewater treatment plant | place: Australia: Brisbane, Thorneside... | reverse complement strand
GCACCACGCCCGACAGCAGCACGTTGTGGTAGAACACCTCGCCGTAGCCGGACAGCGCGTCCACCGCCTCCTGGATGCGCGCCCCGGCGGAATCCTTGAAGGCGACGACCGGCATCCCGGTCTTCAGCGCGAGCTGCATGGATTGCACGATCTTCTTGGCGTGCATCTTGCCGAGCGTGCCGCCCATCACGGTGAAATCCTGGCTAAACGCCGCCACCGGGCGGCCGTCCACGAAACCGGTGCCGACGATCACGCCGTCCGATGGCAACTCTTTTTCGGCCAGGCCGAAGTGCTTGCCGGCGTGCTTGGCGTGCGTGGCGATTTCCTGGAAGGTGTCGGGCTGGAACAGTGTCAGCAGCCGCTCGCGTGCGCCCAACAAGCCTTTCTCGTGGCGCTCCTTGATTTTGTCCTCGCCGCCGCCGGCCAGAACCTTGGCGCGGCGTTCCCGCAGGATTTCAAGTTGTTTCTCGGAAAGCATGGTTCACACCTCGTGATGGTCGTATCGGTTGGCAAATTGACGATCAAATTCTGCCCGCTCGCGTCCGGCTAACGCGGCTGTAATAGTGTCGTTATGCGCGGGAAAAGGGTTTCGGCAGCGGGACGGGCGCTTTACGGGGTCGGTTCGGACCCATCCCGCGATGACCAGTTTTGGCAAACGCGCCTTTAAGGGTAGACGAAAACCGGCCAAGCGCGATAGCCGACACCGATTATTGCGAAATCACCGGTACGGATCGCGGGCGTTTTCCGCCGCGGGCCGGGACATCGGATAGGGCGGTCTCGAATCAGGAATGGGACACCGGATCCGGCAACGGGTGGGTTTGCGCCTCCGATCCCGCTGCCGGTAGCGACGAGATGGGGGCGGGCAGCTCTTCTGGGGCGAGCCGGATCAAATCGCCGCGGCGATGGGATCGCTTGATGGCTTCGTGGCTGAGCGTCCGGCGGGCGCGCTGGCTTTGCGGGGTGGCTCGATGCCTCATGGCCGCAACGCCTCCGCCGTTTCGCGCAGGGTTTGGCTGTTGATGGCGGCGTGATAGTGCACGCTGAAATCGGAGCCTCGCTGCGCTTTCTTGATCATGCTTTCCAGGTTGGGGCGCTTGTCCTCGGGCGCCGGGCCGCTGCCCAGGCCGCCGCCGAACTCGACGATGGCGGTGATTTCGTCGCGGAACGCGACGTCCAGGTTGCCGATCCAGTTGACCGGGTGGAACAGTTGGAAGAACAGCCGGGTCTTGATGGCGGCCGGATCGGGTTCGTGGCGGGCGCCGGTGTAGTTGGACAGCACGCGGACGGTCGGCGCGGTCATGGGCGCGGCGTCCAGCACCGGCCGATAATGCAGAGCGGCGGCGATCATGTAGAAGGTGTGGAACGCGCCCTCGGTTTTGAGGCGGGTCGGGCGCTTGCGCGGAAAGTGGGCGTGGGCGTCTTCGGTCAGCCGGTCCAAGTCTTCGCCGAGCCCGCCGACCACGGTCTGATCGGACAGGTTGCAGGCGGCCACCGCGCAGAAGTGTTTTTCGGCCAGCGCGCGGACGTTGTCGAGGTGCAGCGGAAAGGCCAGTATTTCGCCCTCGCCGTAAGTCCCCATGCACTCGCCGCGCTTTTGCACCAAGCGCAAGGCGGTCTCGAAGTCGAGCGCGCCGGCGGCGACCAGGGCGCAATATTCGCCGAGGCTGTGGCCGCCGGCCAGGACCGGCTTCACCCGGCCGTCGGTCAGTTCGCGGAAGATCTCCAAGCAGGCCAGCGAGTGGGTCAGCAGAACAGGTTGGGTGTGGCGAGTGAGCTTCAAAGCCTCTTCGGGTCCCTCCAGGCTCAGTTTGAGCAGGTCGTAACCGACGATCTCGTTGGCTTGTTGGTAGAGCCGCTTCGCCACCGGGAAATCCCGGATCAGATCGCTGCCCATGCCGACGTACTGGGAGCCTTGTCCGGGAAAAACGAACATGATCTGCTGGTCTTTGCTCGACACGGCCTGCGGTCTCCTGCTGGGAGTGGTTGAACGGACGCGCAAAGATACGGGGAAGTGGCCGGCAAGGCAAGGCGCGGAGCGGGGTTCGCCCAGCCGCCGCTCGCTTTGCCGCCGCCGGGCGTCCAGGTTTGTCCGCCGCTACGCTCCAAATCCCTCCAGCACGATCTTGCCCCGCGCCTTGCCGCTCTCGATCAGGGCGTGGGCGCGCTTGAGGCTGGCGGCGTCGATCGAGCCAAAATGCTCGCCCACCGTGGTCCGAATCAGCCCCGCATCGACCAGCGCGGCCATCTCGTCGAGCAGCCGGTGCTGGCCGAGCAGGTCCGGCGTGCGGAACATGGAGCGGGTGAACATGAACTCCCAGTGCAGGGAAACGCTCTTGCGCTTGAACTTGAGCACGTCGAAAGTGGTCGGGTCGTCGATCAGGCCGAACTTGCCTTGAGGTGCGATGGCCTCGGCGATGGCGTCGAGATGCCGGTCGGTTTGGGTCAGGCTGGCGACGTGGCTGACTCCGTCGATGCCGATGCGCTTGAGTTCCTCGTGCAGGGGCCGGCCGTGGTCGATGACGTGGTGCGCGCCTAGCTCTTGGACCCAGCTTCGGGTTTCGGGGCGGGACGCGGTGCCGATGACCGTCACGCCGGTCAGCCGCCGCGCCAACTGGGTCAGGATCGAGCCGACCCCGCCGCCGGCGCCGACGATCAGCAGCCGCTGGTCGGTGGCGCGCTTGCCGGGCGCGATTTGCAATCGGTCGAACAGCAGCTCCCAGGCGGTGATGGCGGTCAGCGGCAGCGCGGCGGCCCGAGCGAAATCGAGGCTGGCGGGCATGTGGCCGACGATGCGCTCGTCCACGACATGCCGCTCGGCATTGGTGCCCGGCCGGGTAAGGTCGCCGGCGTACCAAACCCGGTCGCCCGGCTCGAACAGCGTGGCGTCCGGCCCGACGGCGCGCACCACGCCGGCGGCGTCCCAGCCGAGCACTTTCCATTGCCCGGCGGGGGGCGCGACGTTTTTCCGCACCTTGGTATCCACCGGGTTGACCGAGATCGCCCTGACCTCGACCAGCAAATCGCGACCGGTGGGAACGGGGTCGGCCAGGGCGATGTCCTGGAGGGATTCGAGATGGTCGATGGGCAGGGATTGCTGGTAGCCGATGGCTTTCATGAACTCGCTCCTGATTGATAGGGGGGATAGTCGGCATAACCGCGACCGTCGCCGCCGAACAGGGTGGACGGGTCGAAAGCCGCGAGCGGCCAGCCGTTGGCGAGGCGGGCGGGCAAATCGGGGTTGGCGATGAAGGGTCGGCCGAACGCCACCAAATCGGCGAGTCCAGCGGCGAGGATGGCTTCGGCGCGAGCTTGGTCGTAGCGGCCGGCGACGATGATCGCGCCCTGAAACTGGCGGCGCAGCTCGTGGCGGAACTCGTCGGGCACTTGCGGCGCGTCGTCCCAGTCGGCCTCCGACAGATGGAGGTAGGTGAGGCGCAGCGCGTTCAGCCGCCGGGCCGCTTCCAGGATGGCCGGGATGATTTCGGGACAGGCCATGCCCCGGGCGGTGATGAACGGCGCCAGGCGCATGCCGGTCCGTTCCGCGCCCGCTTCGGCGACCACGGCGCGGGCCACGTCCTCCAGAAAGCGTACCCGGTTTTCGATGCTGCCGCCGTAACCGTCGGTGCGCCGGTTTGAGGTGCTGCGCAAAAACTGGTCGATCAGGTAACCGTTGGCCCCGTGGATTTCCACGCCGTCGAAGCCTGCGGCCATGGCGTTGGCCGCCGCCCGGCGGAAATCCTCGACGATGGCGGCGATTTCAGACGTTTCCAGCGCGCGGGGCGCGGGGCAGTCCACCATGCGGCCCACACCGTCCTCGCCGACGATCCACACTTGCGCGTCCGGCTTCAGGGCGGAAGGCGCCACCGGCGGCCGGCCGTCGTGAAACGAGGCGTGCGACATCCGGCCGACGTGCCACAGTTGTAGGAACATGCGCCCGCCAGCAGCGTGCACCTCGTCGGTCACCCGGCGCCAGCCGTCGAGCTGGGCCGGAGAATACACGCCGGGCGTGAAGCTGTAGCCCTGGCCCTGGCGCGAGATTTGGGTGGCCTCGCTGACGATCAGCGCGGCCGACGCGCGCTGGGCGTAGTACTCGGCCATCAGCGCGTTGGGAACGTCGCCGGGCTGCGTGGTCCGGCTGCGGGTCATCGGGCACATGACGATGCGGCTGGGCAAATCCACGCCACCCAGGGTGAAAGGCTCGAACAAGCGTTTTTCGTTCATCGGGTTTTCTCCGACCTCGGGGCGTCCGAGGTGCGGCGATAATCGGTTGGCGGCGGATCGTCCGCGCGGATGGGCACATCCAGTTCGATCAGCAGCTCATCGGTGATCCGGACGAAAACCTGCGCGATTTGGCTCGCCGGAATGCGAGCGACGCTATAGGGTCGCCCGGTTTCGGCCACGCGCGCCACGACATCCGATAGCGGCGCATCGAAGCGAAAAGCGAGGTGATTCAGTCGCGTGGTCGATAGCTTCGGGTCATCGACCACATGCAAGATGGCGTCGTCCCCACGGTAAAACCACCGGCCAGGAAAAGGGAAAGGCGGCCGATAACCGGGTTTCAAATCGAAAATCTCGATCAAGGCGTCGATGGCCGTGTCTTGGGCGGGCGCGTTGACGCTCAGGTGGTCGAACCGCCAAGCGCTATTGGCTGAGAGAGTGGTGGCGTGCATGATGAAATCCGTGCGTCGTTGTGACAGGAATAGGATCGGCCTTTTTTATTTTTTAATAAACCGGCAATCGAGAGATTCAGTTTCAAAATATTTTTGAAAATCGCGGTACCATACGAGCATGAAAATGCTGCGTGACCTAGACATCTTCTTGCGCGCCGCCGAAGCGGGCAGCCTGTCCGCCGCTGCCAGCCATCTCGATTTGACGCCAGCGGCTGCCAGCGCCGCGATCAAGCGGCTCGAAGCTGAGCTGGACTCGCCCCTGTTCGTGCGCTCGACCCGGAGTTTACGGCTGACAGCCGAGGGCCAGGTCTTTCTCCAGCATTGCCGGCAGGCGTTGCAACTGATCGCGGACGGGCGCGAGGCGATGATGACGGGGGGATCGGTGGTTCAGGGCGTGCTGCAACTCTCGGTTCCCTCCGATCTGGGGCGCAACGTGGTTTTACCTTGGCTGGACGAATTTCAGGCCGCGTACCCGAAGGTCCGGCTCCGCTTGCAAATCTCCGACCGGATCGCGGACGTGTTCCGCCAGCCCGTGGACATCGCCCTGCGCTACGGTCCACTGCCGGATTCCAGTTTGGTGGCCTTGCCGGTGGTCGCCGACAACCGGCGCGTGTTGTGCGCGGCGCCGAGCTATCTGGCGAGGGCCGGTACGCCGGAAACGCCGGCGGCGCTCGCCGAGCACAATTGCCTGTGCTTCATGCTCGGCGAATACGTGCACGACCGTTGGCGATTTTTTCGGGCGGGCCGCGAAACGTCTGTCCAAGTCTCCGGCGACCGCTCCTCGGACGACGGCGATGCCGTGCGCCGCTGGGCCCTGGCCGGGCGCGGCGTCGCCTACAAATCGGCTCTCGATATGGTTGACGATCTGCGGGCCGGGCGTCTCGTGCGGCTTTGCGGGGACTGGGCCGGCGAATCGGTGCCGCTCAACCTGATTTGCGCCGACCGGCGGCAAATCGGTCCGGCCGTGCACAAGCTGAGGGCGTTTCTGGCGGAGCGGTGCGCCGGCCTGCTGTCCTCGTTCGGCGCGTGCGCCGGCCCCTGAATCCGGGTTTCGGCTCGCGCGGGAACGGTTTCGCCAATGAGCCGGATCGGGCGTCAATCCGTTGCGGCGCGCACGGTGAACGGCGGTTTCGCCCACCAGATCAGCGCGATCAGGCTCACCATCAGCATGCCGCTGATGCACAGCACGGCGTCGGTGGACAGCAGGTACGCTTGGGTGGTGAGGGTGCGGTCGAGCTGCGCCAGGGCTTGCTCGGCGGTCAGGCCGGTCGCTTGCAGTTGGTCGAGATAGCGCGTCGCCAGCGGATTGTAAGCGGTGACGTACTCGACCAGCCGGGCGTGGTGCTCGATGCCCTTGTGATCCCACAGCGAGGTCATGATCGCCGTGCCGAAGCTGGAGCCGAGATTGCGCATGAAGTTCTGCAAGCCGCTGGCGGCGGCGATCTGGTTCGGCGCGAGCCCCGACAGGTTGATCGTGATCAGGGGCAGGAAGAAGCAACTGATGCCCACGCCCATGGCCAGCCGCGTCAGCGCCAGCGTCCAGAAATCGACATCCGGCGTGAAACGCGCGCTCCAGAACGCCACCAGGGCGAACACCCCGAAGCCGAAAGTGGCGACCGCGCGGGCGTCGATGCGGTGGATGTTGGCGCCGACCACGGGGCCGAGCAGCAGCGCCAGCACGCCGCCGAACGCGACCACTTTGCCGGCCCAGAGCGGGGTGTAGCCCTGGTAGCTTTGCAGCCAGAGCGGCAACACCACCACCGTGCCGAAGAAACCGACCGCGCCCAGCATCAGACAGGTCACGCCGATCGCGAAATTGCGCCGCCCGAACAGGCGCAGATCGACCACCGGATGGGCGTCGGCCAGCTCCCAGACGACGAAGAAAACCAGCGCGACACCCGAGAGACCGGCGAGCCCGACGATGAGCGGCGAGCCGAACCAGTCGAGTTCGTTGCCCTTGTCGAGCAGGATTTGCAGCGCGCCGATCCCGAGCACCAGCAGGCCGAGGCCGACGAAATCGACCGGCAAGCGACGGCGCGGCGTTTCGCGGCCGCGAAACAGCGCGGCGACCAGGACCGCCACGATGACGCCCACCGGCAGGTTGATCAGAAAAATCCAGTGCCAGGACAGGTTTTCGGTCAACCAACCGCCGGCCAGCGGCCCGGCGATGGGGCCGAGAATGGTCGTCATCGACCACAGTCCGAGCGCGAGGCCGCGCCGCTGCGGCGGATAGACGCCGGTCAGCAGGGTTTGCGAGAGCGGAATCATCGAGGCGCCCACCACGCCTTGCAGCACCCGAGAGGCGAGCAGCATCGGAAAGGTGAAGGCCAGCCCGCACAGCGCCGAGGCCAGCGTGAACAGCAGCGTCGCGCCGACGAACAGCCGCACCGTCCCGAACCGCTGCGCCAGCCAGCCGGTCAGGGGCAACATGATGGCTTCGGCCACCGCGTAGGAAGTGATCGCCCAAGTCCCCTGGGTGAAGCTCACGCCCAAATCGCCGGCGATGCTCGGTACCGAGACGTTGGTGATGGTCAGGTCGAGAATGTTCATGAACGAGCCCAAACCCAGCGCGAACGTCGCCAGCGCCAGCATGCCGCCCCGCATGTGGGGCGGCGGCGGAAGATCGGGTTTCGGCGACTCGCTCACGATTTTGCGCCGCGCCGGTTCGCCTCGATGATCCGCGCGATCAAGGCGTCGGCCTCGCCGGCTTGCGCGTCGAACACCGGGGTCGCGTACCGCTCCCGACCGCTCGGTTCGGTCGCCAGCACGGCGCCGTCGCGCCGGCGGGTATCCACCTTCACCCGCATCGACAGGCCGACCCGCAGCGGGTGTCGCGCCGCCGCTTCGAGGTCGAGCGCGATCCGGGTCGGCACCCGCTGCACGATCTTGATCCAATTGCCGGTCGCGTTCTGCGCCGGCAGCAGAGCGAACGCGCCGCCGGTGCCCGGCGCGAGCCCGACCACGCGGCCGGTGTATTTCACGTCGCCGCCGTACAGATCGGCGGTGAGTTCGACCGGCTGGCCGATGCGCACGTTTTCCAGCTCGTTTTCCTTGAAATTGGCGTCCACCCACAGTTGGCCGCCGAGCGGGATGACCGCCATCAACGCCGCGCCCGGCGCGATGCGGGCGCCGACCTGCACGCTCCGTTTGGCCACGAATCCGCGCACCGGCGCGACGATGGTGGCGCGGGCGAGCCCCAGATAAGCTTCTTTGACCTTGGCCGCCGCCGCCGCCACGCGCGGATGGGTTTCGACCGAGGTATTGTCCACCAGCACCTCGGTGCCGCTGCGCTGTTCGCGCGCCTGACGGATCGCGGCGCGAGCCTGCTCGACGGCGGCGCGCACGCCGTCGCGTTGCGCGATGGCGGCGTCCAGCGCGGTTCGCGCCGCTTGCAAGGTTTCGTCGGAAATGTATTTGCGGCGGAACAGGGCCTCGCGCCGAGCATGTTCCTCCTGAGCGCGGCGCACCTCGGCGTCCATGCGTTCGACCTCGGCGCGGGCGCGATCCAGGTCGGCCGCGCGCTGCGCGATCAGGGCGCGCGATTGGCTGTCGTTCGCGTACAGGCCGCGCACCGAGCGCACCGCGTCGGCCAAATTCGCCTGGGCCAGTTGCAGTTGCACCTCGGCATCGGTGGGGTCGAGCCGCACCAGCGCTTGCCCTTGCTCGACCAAGTCGGTGTCGTCGGCCGAGACGCTCACGACCGTCCCGGCCACCTGCGGGGTGATCTGGACGACGTTGCCCCCGACATAGGCGTTGTCGGTGGTCACGTACCAGCGCCCGTGAATGAACCAATAACCGCCCGCTCCGGCGGCGACCGCCGAGAACAGCAGGGAGAGCAGGAGCAGCGTGCGGCCGCGCTTGCCGCTCGACGCCGACGGGGGCGGACGGTCGGGATTTGAGGTCGGCGCGCTCATTTTAGGGTTGCCTCCGAGAATAGGATTGCTTCCGAGAGCGGGAACCGATCCGCCGCCGCACGGGTTCGGGAGCGGACGCCGACCCGCATTCCGGTCGGCCTTCGCTTTCCAGATGGCCGAGCCAACGGCGTAGCAGGGTTTCCAGCGCGCTGGCTTCGTCCGCCGAGAAGATGGCGAGCGCCGCCCGATATTCGGTCCAGGCCAGCGGCAGCAATCGCCGGATGAGGTCTACCCCGCCGGCGGTGAGCCGAAGCGCGACGCGGCGCCGGTCCGCTTCGTCGTGCGCGCGTTCGATCAAGCCCGCCGCGACCAGATCGTCGGCGACGCGCGTCATGTGCGTCCGCGATTGCACCACCGCCGCGCTGGCCTCGGATGGCGTGATGGCGCGCTCCGGCGTGCTGTAGATCATCATCAGCACCGCCCAGGCGGAAGCGGACAGGTCGTGCGCGGCGAAGAAGCGGTCGAGCCGTTCGTTCAGCGCGCGGAATACGTGGTGGGCGAGCCGGACGAGCACCACCGATTGGCGGGGCATGGCGGGATGCTGAGCCCGGACGGTGTCGATGCAACGCTCGTAATGGAAAAAAGTCAGGGTCATAGTCGGTGCTAACTTAAAAAATAATAACTTTAGTTATTATAACGTAGAAAATTTATGGTATCGATAAAATAGCGAACGCTGTTGGCGGGATGATCGCCGAGGGATTGCCGTCGGCCAAATTCCTGGCGGAATTGCGATAAGATTGGCGTCGATTTCAGCTATCGCGAGAACGCCATGGCCACGGCCACCATCATCGACGGCAAACGCTACGCCGCCCGCTTGCGCGCCAGTATCGCCGCGCACATCGCCCGACTCCGGGCCGACCACGATCTGATTCCCGGCTTGGCGGTGGTGCTGGTGGGCGAGGATCCCGCCAGCCAAATTTACGTCCGCAACAAAGGCTTGCAAGCGCGGGAAGCCGGCATGAACTCTTTCGATCACCGATTGCCGGCGACGGTGGCGCAAGCCGAACTGCTGGCGCGGATCGCGGAGTTGAACCGAGATCCGGCGGTGCACGGCATTCTGGTGCAACTGCCGTTGCCGAAACAGGTCGATCCGGATGCGGTGATCGAGGCGATTGCGGTCGCGAAAGACGTGGACGGTTTTCACCCCGTCAACGCGGGATTGCTGGCGGTGGGCGGGACCGGTCTGGTGCCCTGCACACCGCTGGGCTGCCTGATGCTGCTCAAGGATCAGGTGGCGGAGTTGGCTGGCAAGCGGGCGGTGGTGCTGGGGCGCTCCAACATCGTCGGCAAGCCGATGGCGGCGCTGCTGCTGCGCGAGCACTGCACCGTGACCGTCGCCCATTCCCGCACCCGCGATCTGGCCGACGAATGCCGCCGGGCGGATATTTTGATTGCGGCGGTCGGCAAACCGCAGATGGTGAAAGGCAACTGGCTCAAGCCGGGCGCCACGGTGATCGACGTCGGCATCAATCGCATTTCCACCCCGGACGGCAAGGGCCGCCTAGTGGGGGATGTCGATTTCGACTCGGCGGTTCAGGTTGCGGGCGCGATTACCCCAGTGCCGGGTGGCGTCGGGCCGATGACGATTGCCTGCTTGTTGCTTAACACACTGACCGCCGCGTGTCGGCAGCGCGGTATCGCGGTGCCGGAGATCGGGCCAGCGGCCGAATAAGAAGCCCTTGAGAGGGGCGTCAAACGAACGATATAGCTCTCCCAGATAATTTGTGGATCGCGGTCGTAGGGCGGGTCAGGGCGTCAGCCCGTAACCCGCCTTGTCGGGAGTCCGCCGGAATCGGCGGGTTACGCTCCGCTAACCCGCCCTACCGGTTTGGCTCCACGATTCAAATAGGATCGCTATAGAAAATCTGGCTGGTTTCACCGGCCGCCGTTCGTGTAGTTCCGCCATTTGGAGCCCACCGACAACTCCGCGAACAGCCATTCCCGAAAATTCTTGATCTTGGGAAGACCTTCCCGAGATTTCAGCACGCTGAAGGTATAGCCCGAAACCTTCGGCCCCTCCAGCCCCAACGGCGCGACCAGCTTTCCCGCTTCGAGTTCGCGCTCCGCCAGCAGCAAGCTTTCGAGACAGACGCCGATGCCGTCCACCGCCATGCTGATCGCCATGAACGAGCGATCGAAGCGGGGGCCGCGCACGGTGTCCAGCTCGATTTTCGCGTAATCGCGCGCCCATTCCCGCCAGCGCACCAGGCAAATCTCGCTGTGGATCAGCGTGTGATGCCGCAGATCCGCGAGCGCGCGGATCGGATGCTCGCCGCGAGCGAGCGCCGGCGCGCACAGCGGGACGATCGTTTCCGGCGGCAGCGTCAGCACCAGAGTGCCGGCCGGGTGCAACGGCGTCGGCCCGTAGCGAATATCGATGTCCGTCCGCTCGTCTGTCAGGTTCACGAGTTCGGTGGAGGCGTGCACGCTCACGTCGATGTCCGGATACAGGGCACTGAACCGGGCCAGGCGCGGCATCAGCCACTGCGCCGCGATGCTCGGGGCCGAATGCACGTTCAAGATGTCGCTTTTCTCGATGCGACCGATATTTCGGGTCGCCGCCTCGATCCGGGCGAACGCGGCGGCGATCTCCTCGGCGTAGTGCCTGCCCGCGTCCGTCAGCACCACGGATCGGTGCACCCGATGGAACAGGCGCACCCCGACCTCCTCTTCGAGCAACTTGATTTGATGGCTGATGGCGGAAGGCGTGACGAACAGCTCTTCCGCCGCCAGCGCGAACGACGACAGTCGAGCCGCCGCCTCGAAAGCCTGAACCGCCTTGAACGAGATTCTTTTTTGCATGACAGCATTTGGGTGAATTCAGTTCATCTATATCGCTAAATTACTCTTTTGACTGCATTAATTCAAGTTCGTACCCTCTCGATCACTCGCGGGACGATCCTGCTTTGGCGAAAGCCGCCCCGTCCCGCGAGCAAACCACCTTAGAAACCACTATCGCCAAACGCCGGATCGCCGAGCGCCGGCGGCGGTGATAAAGGAGAAGAGTATGAGTACGACGGTAACGGCCGATCGCGCCAAGCTCGCCGAGCGAGCGTATCGCATCCGCCGCAATTCGGTGCTGATGGGCGAAGTCCAGGGCCAAGGCTACGTCGCCCAGGCGCTCGATGTCGCCGATATATTGGCCGTGGCCTATTTCCACGCCATGAGCTATCGCTCCGACGACCCGCACTGGGAAGAGCGCGACCGGTTCCTGCTCTCGAACGGGCACTTCGCCATCGCGCTCTACGGCGCGCTGATCGAGGCGGGCATCATTCCCGCGGAGGAAATCGAAACCTACGGTAGCGACGACAGCCGGTTGCCGATGTCCGGCATGGCCAGCTACACGCCCGGCATGGAGATGTCGGGCGGTTCGCTGGGCCAGGGCCTGCCCATCGCGGTCGGGCGCTGCCTCGGGCTCAAGCGCAAAGGCTCCAAAGCGTTCGTCTACACGCTGTTTTCCGACGGCGAGCTGGACGAAGGCTCGATGTGGGAAGCGATGCTCTCGGCCAGCCACTGGAAGCTCGACAACCTGATCGCCATCGTGGACGTGAACGATCAGCAGGCCGATGGGCCGTCGTCCCAGGTGCTCGGGTTCGAGCCGCTGGCCGACAAGCTCAAGGCCTTCGGCTGGTTCACCCAGCGCATCGACGGCAACGATCTGGACGCCGTCATCGCCGCCTTCGACGCCGCCCGCCACCATCCCGAACCGCGACCGCGCATGATCATCTGCGATACCCGGATGGGCTGCGGCGTACCGTTCCTGGAAGCCCGCGAGAAAAACCATTTCATCCGCGTCGATCCGCACGAGTGGCAACTGGCCCTCGCCGCCCTGGACGAAGGGAGGACCGCATGAGCACGACCAGCGAAAAACCGCGCCTGAAGACTTCGGCCATGATCGCCTCGATCGCGGCCGAAGGACAACGCACCAAATCCGCGCCCTTCGGCTACGCCTTGGTCGAACTGGCCCAGACGCGCCCTGACATCGTGGGCATGACGGCCGATTTGTCCAAATACACCGACTTGCACATCTTCGCCCAAGCCTTTCCCGATCGGTTTTACGAGATGGGCATGGCCGAGCAGTTGTTGATGGGGGCGGCGGCCGGCATCGCGCATGAAGGCTTTGTGCCCTTTGCGACCACCTACGCGGTGTTCGGCACCCGCCGCGCGTACGACTTCATTCATCAGACCATCGCCGAGGACAACCTCGACGTCAAAATCATCTGCGCGCTGCCCGGCCTGACCACCGGTTATGGCCCCAGCCATCAGGCGGCCGAAGATCTGGCCCTGATGCGGGCGATGCCCGGCATGACGGTGGTCGATCCCTGCGACGCGCTGGACATCGAGCAGGCCGTGCCGGCCATCGCCGCCCACAAGGGGCCGGTCTACATGCGCTTGCTGCGCGGCAACGTGCCGCTGGTGCTCGACGAGTACGACTACAAGTTCGAGCTGGGCAAGGCCAAGCTGCTGCGCGACGGCAATGATGCGCTGGTGATCGCGACCGGCCTCATGACCATGCGCGCCCTCGAAGCGGCGAATTTGCTGCGCAAGGACAGCGTGGACGTCGGCGTGCTGCACGTGCCGACGCTCAAGCCGCTCGACGTTCTCACCATCCTGCGCGAGGTCGGCCGTTCCGGTCGGCTGGTGGTGGTCGCGGAGAACCACACCGAAATCGGCGGTCTCGGCGAGGCGGTGGCCACGGCGCTGCTGCGCGAAGGCATCGCGCCCCCCTTCAAGCAAATCGCCCTGCCCGACGCCTTCATGGCGGCCGGCGCGCTGCCGACCCTGCACGAGCGCTACGGCATCTCCGCCAACGCGGTGGCCAACAGCATCAAGAGCTGGCTCGGCTGATTCCCGACTGCCCTATTCACGTGAAGTCCGGCGCGCGAACGCCGTTTTCAGAGGAAAAAGCATCATGTCCAACGCACTGCTTCTCGATGGCAAGGTCGCGATGATCTCCGGCGCGGCATCGGCGCGCGGCATCGGCCTGGCCACCGCCCATCTGTTCGCCAAACACGGTGCCAAGGTGGTCATTCTCGACCTGGACGGTGACGCCGCCGCCGCCGCCGCCGCCGCGATCGGCCCCGAACATCGCGGCTACGCCTGCAACGTCGCCGACAAAGCCGCCTGCGAGCGCGCGGCGGCGCAGACCGTGGCCGCGTTCGGCAAGATCGACGTTCTGATCAACAACGCCGGCATCACCCAGCCGGCGAAAACGCTGGATATCGACCCGGCGAGCTGGGAGCGCATCCTCGACGTCAACCTGCGCGGCGTCCTGTACCTGTCGCAGGCCGTCATCCCGGACATGCTGAAGCGGAAAGCGGGCTCGATCGCCTGCATGTCCTCGGTGTCGGCCCAGCGCGGCGGCGGTATTCTGGGCGGGCCGCATTACTCGGCGGCCAAGGCCGGCGTGCTCGGCTTGGCCAAAGCCATGGCGCGCGAACTCGGCCCGGACGGTATCCGCGTCAACTGCGTGACCCCCGGCCTGATCAACACCGATATCAGCAAGGGCAAGCTCAGCGACGAGCAGAAGGCCGAGATCGCTCGCACCATTCCCTTGAACCGCCTCGGCGCCGCCGATGACGTGGCCGGCGCTTACCTGTTTCTCGCCTCCGATCTCTCGGCTTACATCACCGGCGCGGTCATCGATGTCAACGGCGGCATGCTGATTCACGGCTGACCGGGCATCCGGCAGCCGTTCGCGGCAAACCCAAAAAACCAAAGGAGAAGATCATGAAAGAGCAATCGATTTACCTGTCCCGTCGCGCTTTTCTGCGCAACACCGCGCTGCTGGGAGCGGCGACCGTCATCGGCGCGCCCGCGATCGTGGGCGCGGCGCAACCGATCCGGCTGACCTTCGGTCACGGCGCGTCGCCGGGCAATCCGCGCTCGGTGGCGGCGGATAAGTTCGCCGAGCTGGTCAACCAGCGCAGCGGCGGCGCGCTCAACGTGACGGTGGCGGGCTCGGCGCAATTGGGCGACGATGCGGCGATGCTGACCAGCCTGCGGACCGGCACGCTCGCCATTTCGGCCAACAGCCAGGGCGCGACCTCGGCCGTGGTGCCCGAGCTGGCCGCGCTCGGGTTGCCCTTCCTGATCGCCGACAGCGCGGCGGGCGTCAAACTGCTCCAGGGCAAAATCGGCGAGCAGCTCCGCGCAAAGTTCGAGGCGGTCGGCTTGGTGCCGCTGGGCTACTGGGACAACGGCATCCGCCATCTCACCAACAGCAAACGCGCCGTCAAGGTGCCGGACGATCTCAAAGGGCTGAAAGTCCGGACACCGCCGGATCCGATGACCATCGACATCTTCCAGGCGCTGGGTGCGGCCACCGCGCAAATCGCCTTCGCCGAACTGTACGTCGCCCTACAGCAGGGCGTGGTGGATGGTCAGGAGAACCCGTTAACCAACATCGCCGCCAACAAACTGCAAGAGGTGAACAAATACATCAGCCTGACCGGCCACAAATGGGAGTGCAATCCGGTGCTGATGTCGAAGATGGCCTGGGGCCGCCTGGACGCGAAATCGAAGGCCGTGGTGCAGGAGGCCATGGCGGAAGTGAGCGCCATGCAGCTTGAGCTATCGAATAGCGCCAACGCCAAGCTGCTCACCGAGTTCCGGGCCAACGCCAACCTGGTGGTCAGCGATGTCGATCTGCCCGCGTTCCGGCAGCGCACGGCGAGCGTCTACGACAAGTGGCAAGAAAAGCCGTTCGGTGGCTTCGTCAAGGAGCTGCGCAGCGCTGCCGGGGGATGAGCGATGAGCGCAACGTCTCCTGTTCCAACCGTAACACCGCCGATCGTCGCATGGGTCGATGCGGTTGACCGCTGGATGGGAACGGTGTGCCGCGGCGTCGTGCTCAGCACCGGCGCCGCGCTCCTCGTCTCCATCGGTATTGGCGTAGTCGCCCGCTACCTGATCAGCGTCGGCGGGGTGGACTGGGCCGAGGAAGTGCCGAAGCAACTGTTCGCCTGGTTCATCATGGCCGGGGTCGTGCTGGCGGTACAGAGCGGCAACCACATCGCGGTCGATCTGATCCATCAATCCTTGTCGAAGGGAGCGCTACGCATTCTGGTGGTCGTGACCAATGTGGTGGTGTGTTTGGCCTATCTGTACCTCACCAAGGTGGCGATGGAGGTGGCCGATCTCGCCGCCGCCGAGCGCAATCCGGTGCTCGGCACCCCTGGCAGCCTGCCTTTTTATGCGTTGGCAGCGGGATCGGTGTTGACCGCTCTCGGCTCGCTGTCGATCGCCGTACGGGTGTGGGTGCTGGGCGCAGATGCCCGGCCGCAAGGTAATCCAGAGGAGAGCGTCCAATGATCTTGGTCATGATTCTGGTGTTTTTTGTGCTGCTGGCGCTGGCGATTCCGGTCGCGCATGTGCTGGTGATCGCCTCGGGTAGCGCGATCCTTTTCAGCGGCGAAATGCCGGTGCTGTTGGTCGCCCAGCAGATGGTGAACCAAACCCAGTCCTTCCCCATGCTGGCATTGCCCTTCTTCATTCTGTCGGGCAGCCTGATGATGAGCGGCGAACTCGGTGAAAAATTGATCGGTTTCGCCACCGAGCTGGTGCAGCGCTATCGCGGCGGTCTCGGTTCGGTCAGCGTGGTGGGCAGTTGCGTGTTCGGCGGCGTGTCCGGCTCGGCGGTCGCCGACGCCACCGCGCTCGGCGGCATGTTGATCCCCTGGCAGAAGCGCGAGGGTTATCCGGCCGGTTTCACTGCCGCCAACAACGCGGCGGCGGCCTCGATCGCCATCCTGATCCCGCCGTCGATCCCGTTCATCCTGTACTCGCTGGTATCGAATGTATCGATCGCCGATTTGTTCGTGGCCGGGGTACTGCCGGGCCTGATGCTGACCGCCGGCTTCGTCGGCGTGTGCAACGTCTCGGCGCGGTTGCGCGGATTCCCTTATACGGCGCATCCGTTCGACGGCGCGAAATGCCGCAAGCTGTTCGTCGAAGCGCTGCCCGCGCTGGCGATGCCGCTGATGATCCTGTTGTTGTTGCGCTTCGGCATCGCGACGCCGACCGAAGTGTCGGTGATCGCGGTGTTCTATGCGTTGGCGGCGGGGGTCTTCATCTACCGCGACATGACGTTCAAGCGCTTCGCGCAGGCGCTGATCGCCGCGGGCGGAGCCACCGGGGTGGTCATGCTGGTGATCATGGGTTCGGCGATCGTCGGTTGGCTGATGACGTATGCGCAAGTTCCGCAGACCTTCGCGGCCTGGTGTCTGGAAACCTTGCGGCAGCCGTGGCTGATCATTCTGGCGATGGTGCTGATCATGCTGGTGGCGGGCATGTTCATCGATCTGCCGGCGGCCATCCTGCTGCTGGGCCCCATCTTCGTGCCGCTCGCCCAGGCCATCAACCTGGATTTGACGCAACTTGGGCTGGTGATGGTGCTGACGCTGGCCATTGGCCTGTACACGCCGCCGGTGGGGACGACGCTGTTCATCAGCAGTTCCATCGCCCAGACCTCGATTCTGGGAGCGAGCCGCGAACTGTTGCCCTTTTACGCCGTGGCTCTCGGCATCGTGCTGATGTTCAGCTATCTGCCTTTCCTGACTATCTAGCGAGAGCATCGGTTCTCGCTCTTTCCCTTTCCTGCCATGCCTCCCTGCGGGGAGGCTGTCAAAAGAATCGAGCATGGAAAAAATCGTCTTTTTAGATCGCGACACGCTCGCGCCGCAAATTCACTTGCGTCGCCCCGATTTCGCGCACGAATACGCCGAACATCCGCGCACGCGACCGGACGAGGTGATCGACCGCCTGCGCGACACGAGCATCGCGATCACCAACAAGGTGGTGTTGAACGCCGAAGTGCTGGGGCGATTGCCGGCTTTGCGGTTGATCGCCGTGGCCGCGACCGGCACCGACTGTATCGACAAGGCGGCTTGCCAGCGCCAGGGAATCGCGGTCAGCAACATCCGCGGCTACGCGGTCAACACCGTCCCCGAACACACCTTTGCGCTGATCTTGGCCCTGCGCCGCAACATCGTCGCCTTCCGCGATGACGTGCTGGCCGGCGAGTGGCAGAAAGCCGGTCAGTTCTGCTTTTTCAACCACCCGATCCACGACCTGCGGGGCGCGCGTCTCGGCATCGTCGGCGAGGGTGTTCTGGGGCAGCGGGTCGCGGAAATCGCCCGCGCTTTCGGCATGACGCCGCTGTTCGCGGCCCATAAAGGCAAAACCGGCTTGGGCCCGCTTTACACGCCGTGGGAGGAGGTGCTGGAAACCGGCGACATCATCACGCTGCACAGCCCGTTGACCGCCGAAACCCGGAACATGATCGCGATGCCCGAGTTTCTCGCGATGAAGCGCAAGCCGCTGCTGATCAACACGGCGCGCGGCGGGCTGGTCGACGAGGCTGACCTCGTGCGGGCGCTCGATGACGGGCTTATCAGCGGCGCGGGTTTCGATGTCACGGTCGGAGAGCCGCCCGCTGCGGACAATCCGCTGATGCGGATCGCGGGACGGCCCAACGTCATCCTGACGCCGCACATCGCTTGGGCGTCGGACGAGGCGCAACAGGCGCTGGCCGATCAGTTGATCGACAACATCGAGCGATTCGTCGCGGGCGCGCCGAAAAATCTGGTGCAAGGGTCGTATTAGCGAAGTCGGGAGCGACGCCCGGTATCACAAAAGTATCGGGCGTTCCGTTTTCCGTCATGGCAGGATCGCTCATGCCACCGGCGATGAGAGATTTTGGCGGCAGCCTTGCGAATTCCGAAGATCTCCGAGCGGCGAGCAGATATCGACCGAACCCATCAATCCGCCCGCCGCCATTGCTGGGTGCGCTTGACGAACAGCCACGAGCCGGTGACCTCCAGGGTTTTGCCGCCGTCGATGAGCTTGGCTTTGGAAGTGTAGGTGCCGCCGTCGGCCGGATTGAAAATCTTGCCGTCGGTCCACTCGTCGCCCTCTTTCTTCAAGTCCCACAGGATTTTCATGCCGACCAAGGGCTTGTCTTTCAAGTCTCCCTCGCATTTGCCGCAGGTTTTTTCCGAGGCGCCTTCCAGCAGCTCCACGATCTTGCCGGACAGCGCGCCGCTGTCGTCGGTGATCTGCACGATGCTTTTCGGTTTGCCGGACTTGTCGTCGATGGTCTTCCATTTCCCGACCGGCGAATTGAGATCGGCGCCCTGCGCCGTGGCCAGCAACAGCAGGCCGCACAGGCCGCCGAGACCGGCGCTGAGATGGGTGCGTTTCATGCGGGTACTCCTCGGGTTGACGCTCGTTGCGGTCGAACGGTTGACGGGTAAGTGTAGGATGAAGCCTTTGGGCGCGCCTGGAACGTATCGGTCGTGCTCACGCTTTCGTCAGCGCGTTTTTCGACGCTCGACCGGGCGGGTTGGGGACGGATAAAGCGTTAAGTTGTCTAACGTTTCGTCCGTGGTGGAGCTATGCTTGTTCGTGCCCGCCACCGGAATGCGCGATGCCCGTCGAACTGAAATTGCTACTGCTGATCCTGATCGCCAACGGTGCGCCGCTGGTGGCGGCATCGATCTGTGGCGATTGGGGCGCTCGACCGCTGGACGGTGGCCGGACGCTGGCCGACGGCTATCGGCTGTTGGGGAACTCGAAAACCTGGCGGGGCGCGGTGCTGGCGCCGCTGGTGACCGGCGTGGCCGCTTTGCCGCTGCTGCTGCCGATGGGCGCCGGCGTGCTGGTGGGGATCGGCGCCATGCTCGGGGATTTGCTGTCGAGCTTCGTCAAGCGGCGGCTCGGCATGGCGTCCAGCAGCAGGGTCTTGGGCCTGGATCAAATCCCGGAGGCGCTGTTGCCGTCGCTGCTGGTGGCGGCCAGCCTGGAGCTGAGCTGGGCCACCATCGGCGTGACGGTGGCGGGCTTCTTCTTGGTCGAACTGTCTTTGTCGCCGGTGTTCTTTTGGCTGGGTCTGCGCAAGCAGCCTTACTGAGCGGGCCGGGCGCGCAAATGGTGCAGCGTGATTTCCGGAGGGCAGTTGTAGCGCACCCCGACCACAGAGGCGCCGGAGCCGGTCGAGGTGTAGCCCTGCATGGCGTGGTGGCGCCAAGCGCCCCGACAGAAGCGCCTCGGGCAATCGGCGTTGGTCATCAGCGCGATCCCGCCGGGCAGGCAAATTTGCCCGCCGTGGGTGTGGCCGCTCAACATCAGGTCGAAATCGGCGTGGGCCGCGTGCCGGT
>ERZ761602.3997-NODE-3997-length-19752-cov-7.638625_pt1 | contig 19752 bp, 7 predicted proteins | sample MGYA00512165_ERZ761602 | MGnify/ENA primary metagenome ERZ761602 (study PRJEB28899, sample SAMN02445085) | bioreactor sludge metagenome | biome: EBPR sludge; isolation source: Thorneside wastewater treatment plant | place: Australia: Brisbane, Thorneside... | reverse complement strand
GATCGCCAAGGAGCCGATCTCCATGGAGACCCCGATCGGCGACGACGAGGACTCGCACCTGGGCGACTTCATCGAGGACACCAACGTGGAGTCCCCGATCGAGACCACCACCAACATCAACCTGCAGGAAACCGTGCGCGACGTGCTGGCCGGCCTGACCCCGCGGGAAGCCAAGGTGCTGCGCATGCGCTTCGGCATCGACATGAACACCGACCATACCCTGGAAGAGGTCGGCAAGCAGTTCGACGTCACCCGCGAGCGCATCCGCCAGATCGAGGCCAAGGCCCTGCGCAAGCTGCGCCACCCCAGTCGCTCCGAGCAGCTGCGCAGCTTCCTCGACATCGACTGAGCCGCAGCGCCGCCGCAACGCAAGCACCGGAACCCGCCGCAAGGCGGGTTCCTCGTTCTTGGCCGCCCCGCACCAGCTACAATGCGGCCGCAGCGGGCCTATAGCTCAATGGTCAGAGCAGAGGACTCATAATCCTTTGGTTCCAGGTTCGAGTCCTGGTGGGCCCACCACATAAGCGTCCAAAGTTGTCCGGGACAGTCCGTGAAGCAGCAAAAACCCCCGCAAACAGCGGGGTTTTTTGTGCGTGCTCGTCCAAGCGTGGGCGTTGGAAACAGGCAAGGCCATATGGTCTGCCAATCCGGCTGGTCCATGAGCTTCGGCACTTCGCACAAGGCCCGGCATCGTCCGGGCCTTGTGCCTTTATGTCGTCTGGCAAGAGAAGCAACCCTTCAAAGCGCTTATCCGACGGTCTTCGTCGCCAACGGCATCCGTCTGCATCCACAGGATGCGGGTAGATGATGAGCCATGTGGCGGCGTTGTTGCTCCCGCTTGCAGGTATCTGGCGGCGACGTTGCAACGAGGATCATCCATGAGTGCTGGGTAAACCTGCCGTTTAGCTTCTATGGCATGCGCGAAGCAAGCATGCCCTGATGCGCTTCTTCCTGGCATGGAAGGTCATGCCGCCACGCAGGGTCAGCCGTGACGGGCCCGTGCCAGAAAGCGGATCGCTGCCTGTTCCCATTGGCGCAAGCCACGTGCGCGGGTGGCTGCTTGTTGGGTGCGGCCGTCTTCCCAGCCGGCGAACACGCGCGGATCCACATAGCACTTCTCGCAAATGCGCGGCGTGTTGCCGAGTATCGCTGCGGCCTGGCGCAGGGTGGCCTGGCGGATGTGCTGGCGCGCATCATTGCCCTCGTCTGGCAGCGGTGTCGTGGCGAGGGTGCGGAAGGCGAACAGGGTCGCGCCCCAGGTGCGGAATCCTTTGCGGTGAACGGACCTCCTAGCGTCGCCTGCAGGTAGTCGTTGACGTCCGCCGAGCCTATGCGGTGCACGATGTCGTCTTCGCGATACTGGAACAGCGCGTGCCCGGGCAGTTCCCGGCAACGTCGCACCAGCCCAACCAGGCGTGTGTCGCTGACGCGGGTCTCCAGCGGCTTGCCACCCTTGCTGCGGAAGGCGAAGCGCACCTCACCGTGACGGATGAAGCGTGCATGGGCATTGCGCAACGTGGTGAGGCCGTACGAGCCGTTGGTTCGCACGTATCGGCTGTCATCACCCAGCCGTCGAGGTTGTTCGCCGTAGCGGATCGGAGTGCACCGCGCTCAAATCGACGATGACAGGATCGACCAGAGTAGCCTCGAGCACGCATCCGGCCCGGCTCCGTTTTGTCCGATCGGGTTCATGCCAGTGAGGATTCGTGAGAATTGGTGATGGCGCGTTGTTGAAGCCTGTGCCGGGTCAATGGAGACTTTCCCCGCTTTCGTGGCAGAACTCTGCCACGAGGGCAGGTGTTGTGGGTGTCCATGGACGGTTCGCGTGCCGTGGGCCTCATGGAGTTGCAGTAGCGCTGTCGGAGGCGCCTGCAGTAATCCGTTGAAAAAAACATGCCGGGCCAGCGCTCGGCATGTGGACAGGGGGCTTCAGTGATCAAGTGCGAAGAGCCGGCGATGGCCGGCGGGCGGGCGTATGTTCGTCGTGGGTGGATTTGGCTGCGGCAGCGCTCGATCAGTCGTCTATGGTCTTCCGGTTCCCTGATGGCGCCCTTGGCACAAGCGGAAGGCCGCATGCGGCACCTGGCGGGAACGGCACTGGTCCTGGTGGCCATGCTGCCGGCCACGGCGCTGGCCACCATCATCACCGAACAGCTCGTCGTGCCGTCCGACATCGGCCTGGGCATGACGGCCGACGTAACGGTCAATTGGTCGCGCACCGCTAGCGGTAGCGGCGACACCTTCACGATCTCGGTTCCCACCACGCTGGACATGGACCTGCCCAGTCTGGCTGCTGCTGGCTGCACCTGGAATGGCGGTAGCCGCATCGTCACCTGCACCGTGCCTGCGGGCGCCGCCAATACCAGCGGCAGCACTACGCTGCGCGTGATCGGCGCAAATCTGGGTGCGGGCAGCCTGGCCGCGATCGGCAACGGCGGTGGCAATGCCTCCAACACCTTCGAGGTGCGCAGCAGCGGCGACCTGACCGTGGGCAAGGTCAAGACTTCGCCGGCGGGCGACGTGGTGGCCGGCGGCCCGTTGACGTTCACCCTGTCGCCGCAGATCGCCGCCGGCGGCAGCGACGTGCCGGCCGGTGCGTCGATCACCGTCACCGACCAATTGCCGGGCACGTCCTCGGACTTCACCCTGACCAGCCGTACCTTCACCGGCCTGACGCCCACCTGCACGGCCGTGGCCGCAGCCAACAGCAGCCGCACTCTGACCTGCACCTATGCCGGTCCGTTCAGCGTGGCGGCGTTCAACGCCAGCACGATCGTCGTATCCGGTACCCAGGGTCCCAACGGCAACTTCATCAACCGTGCGCTGATCGCCTCGGCCAATACCAATTACTTCGACCGCAATAGCAACAACAACAACACGCCGCTGCCTTATACCGCATCGCCAGGCACCGACCTCCAGGCCCTGGGCAGTTTCCCCAGTACCTGGCAATCGACCGGCGGCAGCCAGACGCTGACCCTGACTTACCGCAACAACGGTCCGCTGCCCGCGACCGGCGGAACCGTGTCCACCATCGTCCCGGCCGGCTTCGGCCTGGGGACACTGCCGGCGGGCTGTGTTGCCACGCCCGGGCAGTCGATCGTGGTGGGCGGCACCACCTATACCGGTACCCGGGTCACCTGCACCACCAATACCGTCACCAGCGGCAACAACCAGTCCTTCAACCTGCCGTTGACGATGCCGTCCTCGCCCACTGCCGGCGAGTTCCCGGTGGTGGTCACACCGCCGTCCGGCCTGGCCGATGCGAACGCAGGCAACAACAGCATCGTTCTGCCCTATCAGGTCGCCGAGCCGTTCGCCGATCTTGATCTGGAAAAGACGAAGTCGCCCGATTCCGGCCCGATCCCGCCGGGAAGCATCATCACCACCACGCTGCGGGTTCGCAACGCTTCCGACAGCCTGGCCGCCGCCACCTACACGCCGGCCCAGCCGCTGCGGGTGGTGGACTACGTGCGTCCGGAGGAAATCAACGGCAACGTCGCCAACGTGTTGACCGCGGGCTGGGTGTGCACGGTGACGGCCGGTGTGAGTGCGGCGCCCTACACCGACAATGGGCGCACCACCCGGATCGCCTGCCAGACTACCGGCAGCGGCGCTCTGGCGCCGGGTTCCGCGACCGATCTGCAGTTCACCACCACGGTGACGACGCTGACCGGCCAGGCCACCCTGAGCAATCTGGCGTGCACTGGCAGCCAGGCATTGAGCCTGCTGAATCTGGCGCCAAGCGCCGGTCCGCAGCCGTCGGATCCCGTCAACGCAAGCGACGACGGCAACACCACCGGCAACAACGACGATTGCGATGGTGCCGGCGACGGCCTGATCGCCACCGACGTGGTGAACGGCACCGCGCAGGTGGCTATCGTCAAGGAGTCGTCGGTCGACGGCACCACCTGGTTCGATCCGGTGGCGTCGGCACCCACGCTGGCCGCCAACGACGAACAGATGCACTGGCGCATCCGCATCACCACCCCAAGCGGCGGCACCCAGCAGACCATTCCGACGCTGCGCCTGACCGACAATCTTCCGGGCATCCAGAACATCACCAACAGTCCCGGCGCGCCTGCGCACAACTTCGTGACGCCGGCCATTCCGCTGACAGTCACCCGCAACGGCTCGCCTGTGAGCGGTTGTCCGGCCACCGTCCTCGCCGGACAGGCGGCGCTGACCTGCAATTTCGCCAACGTGGCCCCCGGCGACGAAATCATCGTCCGGCTGGACGTGAGCCGCCCGCTGGCCGCCGGCACGCTGACCAACACGGCCACCCTGACGTCGCCCGACGCCATCCTCAGCGGCACGCTCACGGACACCGCGGCCGTGAACGTGGCCTCGCGCGTGGACGTGGCGCTGACCAGCAAGATCGTCGCCCCCGTCTCGCCGGTGGTAGGTCAGTACGTGGAGTTCACCGTGACCGCGCAGAACCTGGGCCTGGGCTCGGTGGCGGTGGGCGACTTCACCGTCTCCGATACCTTGTTCACAGGCACGGCGACTCTTGGCCAACTGGCCTACGAGGACGTGACTGCTTCCGGCGCCAACATGACCTGTACCGTCGTGCCCGGCGGCAGCGACACGCAGGTGGCCTGCACCAACACGACCGCGGTTCCGCGTTACAACGTGCGGACCGTCGTCATCCGTGCCCGCATCAAGAAGCCGGTCGGCATCAACACCCCGGCCAACGGCATCCTGTACTCCGGCGCGACCAACAATGCGCAGGTGGGCCTGGCGGCGGGCTACTGTGAATACCGCACCGAGACCAGCACCCAGCCGTCGGCCACGTCCACGGCGTGCAACGACGGGCCGGCCACGTCCAACAACGACCGTACCGTCACCTTCGACGTGCGTGCGCCGCGGATCGATCTGCAGCAGCGCAAGCTGGCCGTGCTGGCCCCCGGCGAGCGCTTTCGCCTGGGCGAACCGGTGCGGTACCGCTTCAGCATCCGCAACGCCGGTCCTTCGCGCGCCGAAGACATCGTGATGACCGACATCCTGGATCCGGTCCCGGCCGGCTTCAGTTTCACCCTCAGCGGCGGGCCCACCGACGTCAACAACGCCGGCTTCATCGATCCCGGTTACACGGCTGTCGCGCGCAACATCACCTGCAACCAAGCCGGCGCCAACGCCAATCTGGTGTGCCGCCTGGATCCCAGCGCCGCCAACAACTGGCTGGATGCCGGGCAGATGGTCAACTTCGTACTGACGCTGACCATGACCGGCCACGAGGACACCACCGGGCCGGTGACGTTCGGCAACCGCGCCTACGTGTGCGCCGACGAGACCATCGCGTACGAAACGCAGGGCGCGTGCGCCCACGACACCAGCGACACGAGCAACAACAACCTGGCGTCGGTGTCCAACGTGATCTTCCCGGCCGCCGACCTGGCGGTGGACAAGACCACCGTGACCGCCGGTCCGGTGGACGTGGGCCAGCCCGTCGAATACCGCGTGGTGCTGACCAACAACGGCGCCAGCCCGGTGCAGAAGATGCGCCTGGTGGATACGTTGCCGACCGGCTTCGAATGGCTGAGCACCGGCGCACATGCGCCGACCGCCATCGCGACCGGCGCCGTGCTGTCCGGTCCGCTGACCGTCCAGGCCAGCGCACCGGCACCCGGCACCGACAACGTGTGCTGGATCTCCGCTGGCCCGGCCAGCATCACTGCACCCGCGCAGCAGCAGACCATCACCTGTGATTTCGGCAGCGCCACCGGTGCGGGCCAGACCTTCGGCACGGGCGATACCGTCACCGTGACGCTGTGGGCGCATCCCAAGCCTAGCGTGTACACCGGCCCGTTCGGCGCCCCGCGCGTGAACCAGGCGCAGGTGCAGCCCGGCCGCGACAGCAACGGCGACGAGGTGTCGTCCGACAACGACCCAGGCAACAACGAGGACACGTCCACCATCGTGGTGCAGCAGGGGGCGAGCGTGAGCGGCCGGGTATTCCTGGACCGCAACAACAATGGCGACCAGGACGGCACCGGCGCGCCGCAGGATGCCGGCCTGAACAACGTCACCCTGACCCTGACCGGTACGGACGTCTACGGCAATCCGGTCAACCTGACCGCCACCACCAACGCCCAGGGCGACTACAGCTTCGACAACCTGCCGCCGTCCGATGCGGCCGGCTACACCATCACCCAGGACCAGACCACGGTCCTGGCCGATTACAACAACGGTGTTCCGCAGCCGAACACGCCGCGCGCCAACCGCAATGGTGTCAGCACCGGCGTGACGCCGGCGGCGGGCGGCTACTCGGTGAGCAACACCGCGACCACCAGCGTCATCGCTGGGGTTGTGGTGACCAGCGGCGGTCAGGGCGTTCAGTTCGACTTCCCGGAGATCAATCTGCGCTCGCTGTCCGGCTACGTGTTCGCGGACAACGATCCGGATGACGTGTACGTCCCGGGCGTTACCGATACGCCGATTGCCGGGGCCACCCTGGAACTGCTGATTCTGCAGGGCGGCAGCTACGTGCCGGTGGGCGGCGCCAACGGCACCGCCATCACCGATGCCGATGGTTTCTACGAGTTCAACGGCCTGGTCAGCGGCGAAACCTATGCCGTGCGCCAGATCCTGCCGACGGGCTATTCCAACAAACCCAGCGCAGTGCGCCCGGGCCAGATCGGCGGCGCTGCGTGCGGCGCGGGCTGCACCGTGGGAACCGGCGTGTCCGGCGACGCCGCCACCACCGATCGCATCAGCGGCATCGTGCTGACGGCCAACGGCACCTTGTTCAATTTCGGCGAAATGGCCCGCAACAGCAGCATCAGCGGCAAGGTGTGGATCGACCGCAACAACGACGGCGTGGTCGATCCGGACGAAGCCCCGCTGCCGAACGTGGAAGTCACCCTGACCGGCACCGACTCGGCCGGCAACGTGCTGCCGCCCGTCACCGTGACGACCGATGCGGACGGCAACTACACGTTCGTGGAACTGCCGCCGGGCACCTACACCGTGACCGAGCCGACGCAGCCGCCCGATACCCGGAACGGCCGCACCGTTCCCGGCAGCAGCGGCGGCACCGGTACGCCGGTGGAGACCGTGCCGTCGGCCATCAGCGGCATCACCCTGGGCGTCAACCAGCAATCCACGGGCAACAACTTCGGTGAGATCCAGCCCGGCTCCATCTCCGGCCGCGTCTACAACGATGGCAACAACAACGGCAGCATCGATGCCGGCGAGAACGGCTTCTCCGGCGTGGAAGTGGTGCTGACCGGCACCGACGACCTGGGTCAGCCCGTCAGCGTCACCACCACGACCGACGCCGACGGCCGCTACCGCTTCGACGGCCTGCGTCCGGGCACCTACACCGTGACCGAGCCGACGCAGCCGCCGGAAACGTTGAACGGCATCACCACGCCGGGCACCATCGAGGGCACGAGCGTGGGTACCGCCACCCCGGTGACCACCACACCATCGGCCATCAGCGGCATCGTGCTGCCGCCGGGCGGCCAGTCGATCGACAACAATTTCGGCGAGGTTGGCGATTCGCCCGATCTGGTGGTCAGCAAGACCGCCACGCCGGTGACGTTCACCGTCAACAACACGGGTACCTACACCATCCGTGTGCGCAACATCGGCCAGCAGCCGAGCGTAGGCGAGTACGTGGTGGAAGACCGACTGCCCGCCGGCCTGACCCTGGCGGCCACCCCGGCAGGCACCGGCTGGGTCTGCACCGGTGCCGAGGGTGATACCCGCTTCCGCTGCGCCAGCACCACGGCGATCGCTGCCGGCGTCACCTCGCTCGATGCCATCGTGGCCCAGGTGCGTGTGAACGCATCTGCCGCGGCTGCGTCGCCGGTCAACAACGCCGTACTGGTCGAAGGCGGCGGCGAGAACGAGTTCCGCCGGCCCACGCCGGAGGAGCGCGCCGACTTCGAAGGCAACCCGGGCGATCTGCCGGTCTGCGATCCGGCGATCACCCAGAACGCCTGTCGCCTGCCGACCGCCGTGCAACTGGCCGCTTCGGTGTCCGGTACGGTGTGGTTCGATCAGGGCAGCGACTTCGGCCTGATCGATGGTGGCGACCGCCGTCTGTCCGGTTGGCTGGTGGAAGTGGTGGACGGCAACGGCCAGGTCGTCGGCACGGCCACCACCGGTGTCGATGGCACGTACTCCATTCCCGACCTGATCCCGGGCGTGCCGCTGGGCATCCGCTTCCGCGATCCTGCCACCCAGGTGGTCTGGGGCTTGCCGGTGAGCGGCGAGACCGCGGGGGGGGCGCCGGCGCCGTGCGACGCCGCGACGGCGATCGCCAACGGCACTGCCAGTTCCTGCCGCAGCAGCGACGGCGGCTACACGCACCTGTCGGTGGTGCTGGCGCCGGGCGCCAACCTGCCGCAGCAGAGTCTGCCGCTGAATCCGGGTGGCGTGGTCTACGACGCCACCACGCGCGCGCCGGTGCCGGGTTCGCGGGTGACGCTGACCCCGGTGGGTACCTGCGCTGGCTATGCGCCGGAGCAGCACATCCTCAATGCCATGCTGGGGGGTTACGTCATCCAGGGCACGTCGGTGTCGATGACGGTCGGCTCGGAGGGTTTCTACCAGTTCCTGATGGGCCCGAACGCGCCGGCTTCGTGCCGCTTCCAGATCACGGTGGAACCGCCTGCCGGCTACACGTTCGAATCGACGATGATTCCGGGCGAAGGCTCGGCGCTGACACCGCCTTCCACGCCGGGCGTGGGCTATCCAGTCCAGACCAACGCTACCGCGCCGACCGGCCCGGTCGGCCCGGCGACGCGTTACTACCTGGAAGTGACCCTGGGCTCGGGTGTGGCGGTGCCGGTCCACAACCACATCCCGCTCGACCCGCAGGTTGCGCCGGGCCTGGTCATCACCAAGGTCGGCGATCGCAAGACCGTGGAAGTGGGCGACAGCCTGATGTACACGATCACCATCCGCCAGACCGCGGGTGCGGCGATGGGCACGGTCAACGTGATCGACCGCTTGCCGCGCGGCTTCACCTTCATCGACGGCACCGCGCGCGTGGATGGCGGCGGCATCGCCAACCCGCTGGGCAGGCCCGGGCCGACGCTGGTGTTCGACGTGGGTCCGCTCGCCGTCGGCCAGCAGAAGCTGCTGACCTACCGCGTCCGCGTGGGCGTGGGCAGCCAGCAGGGCGACGGCATCAACCGAGCCCGGGCCTACGGCTGCTCGATCGACGGCGGCTGCGTGAATCCAGACACGCTGGCGCCCTATCCGAACGGTGGCGTGGTGCCGTCCAACCCGGCCGAGTACCGCGTGATCGTCAGCGGCGGTGTGTTCACCGACGAAGGCTGCGTGCTGGGCAAGATCTTCGTGGACTGCAATGTCAACCATGTGCAGGATCCGGAAGAGATCGGCATTCCCGGCGTGCGCCTGTACTTCGAGGACGGCACCTGGATGGTCAGCGACTCGGAGGGCAAGTACAGCTACTGCGGCCTGCCGCCGAAGAGCCACACGCTGAAGGTGGATCCGTCCACGCTGCCGGTCGGCTCGCGCCTGACCACCAGCAGCAACCGCAATCTGGGCGATGCCGACAGCCTGTTCATCGATCTCAAGAACGGCGAGCTGCACCGTGCCGACTTCATCGAGGGCAGTTGCTCCAACCCGGTGATCGAACAGGTGAAGGCGCGCCGCACGCAGGGCGAGATCCGCGCGCCGGAGACCGAAAGCAACCAGCAGCCGCTGCGCTTCGAAAGCAAGCCGCGGCGCGCGCCGCAGCAGGCGACCGATTCGGCCAACCAGCGCCCGATCGTGGACCCGAGGCCGACCGCCACCGATGCGGAAGAGGGCAAGGAGGTGCAGCCATGAGCCGCACCCCATCCCGTCCTTCGTCGCTGCCGGAAGCCAAGCTCATGCGCGCCTCACGTCGTTCGATCAACCCCTTGGCGCTGGCGCTCGCATTGGCCATCGCCTCCCCGCTGGCCGCCGCGCAGAATGTGTCCGGTGACCAGCGCTTCACCCCGGTGCTGGGCCAGGCCAACCCGCTGTATCCGCAATCGCCCGAGTCGCGGGACCGCGCGCCGCAGCCGCTCTACGCGCAGCCCGGCAACGTCGACTACAGCGTCAATACCGGCGTTGACCGCGTGGTGGTGGAAGTGGACCGCGACGGCGTACCGGCCGACGGCCAGTCGCCGGTGAAGGTGGTGGTGCAGCTATACGGCGCCGACGGCAAGCCGATGAGCGGCGATGCCTTCGCCACCATCGAGCATTCCGGTGGCCGCATCAAGCTGCCGGATGGCCGCACGGATGAATTCGGCCCAGGCCGCCTGGACGCCGACGAGGTCACTCCCGGCGTGCAACTGGCGGTGCGCGACGGCAGGGCCGAATTCGAACTGCTCGCGCCGCACGATCCGCAGGACGTGCTGCTGCGGGTGACGTCCGGCGGCCACAGCGCCGAAGGCGTGATCGGTTTCGTGCCGGAGATGCGCGAGCTGTTGGCCACCGGCCTGATCGAGGGCGTGATCAATTTCCGCCGCAAGGGCCAGGGCCTGCTCAACACCGGTCAGCACGGCGACGGCTTCGAGCGCGAAATCCGCCGTTGGGAAAAGCAGTTCAACAGCGGCAAGGCCAACGGCGCCGCGCGCGCGGCGTTCTTCGTCAAGGGCACGATCAAGGGCGAATACCTGCTGACGGCGGCCTACGACTCGGACAAGGAAGTGCGTGCGCGCCTGCTGCGCGACATCCGGCCGGAGGAGTTCTACCCAGTGTATGGCGACGCGTCGCTGCGCGGCTTCGATGCGCGCTCGGCCGAGCGCCTGTACGTGCGCGTAGACAAGGACCGCAGCTACCTGCTGTACGGCGATTTCCAGACCGGCGACAACATCGCCACCGCCAGCGGCGTGGATTTCGGCACGCAGGCCGGCCAGCGCGTGCTGGGCACCTACAACCGCACCGCGACCGGGCTGGGGTGGCACTTCGAGAATGAGCGCGTGCGTGGCAACGTGTTCGCCATCGAGGACTCGCTGCGCCAAGTGATCGAGGAGCTGCAGGCTGCCGGCAGCGGCCCGTACGGCCTGCGCAACAACGCGGTGCTGGAAGGCAGCGAGCGGGTGGAAGTGGTTGTGCGCGACCGCAACCAGCCCTCGCGCATCGTCTCGGTACGGCCGCTGGCACGCCTGGTGGACTACAGCTTCGAGCCGTTCTCCGGCCGCATCCTGCTGTCCAGCTTCCTGCCCTCGTTCGACAGCGACCTCAACCCTGTCTCGCTGCGCGTCACCTACGAACTGGACCAGGGCACCGAGAAATTCCTGGTGCTGGGTGCGGATGCGCAACTGCGCGTCGGCAAGAACGGCGAGATCGGCGGCTCCTACGTGGATGACCGCAATCCCTTTGCCGCCTTCGAGATGGGCAGCGCCAACCTCGGCTACAGGCTGGGCGCCAACACCTGGCTGGTGGCGGAGGCTGCGCGCACGCGTAGCGAGGTCAACACCAACAGCATCAACCAGTACGGCACGCCGGCCCTGCAAGGCCTGAGCGGCTTGGTCGAGGGCGACGCCTGGCGCGTCGAACTGGGCCACGAGGGCAAGGCCTTCGACCTGCGGTTGTTCGCGGGCCAGTCCGATCCCGAGTTCAACAACCCGGCATCGCCTCTGTACGGCGGGCGCGGCGAATACAGCCTGACCACGCGCTGGCGCCTGAACGAGCGCTTCGAGCTGTACGCCGAGGGCTTGCGCAGCGAAGACCGCAACCCCGACGGAGGCGAGCGCAACGCGGCCAGCGCCGGCGCACGGGTGAAGGTCACCGAAAAGCTGACCCTGGACTTCGGCTATCGCGCCATCCGCGAAACCGTCGGTGCCTATTACACCTGGGCCACCAACAGCGGCTACGGTAACATCGGTGGTCTGTCCGGCGGCTACGCCACCGGTGCCGCCGGCGGTGCGCTGGGCTACGGCCAGCAACCGCTGGACCCGCTGACTGGCCTGCCCATCATCAGCAGCGGCAATCCCAACGACGTGGCCAGCGGCCTGCCGGTGGGCACCGAGCTGTCCTCGGACATGCTGCGCATCGGCCTGGGCTACCGCGCCAGCGACCGCTTCAGCATCGGCGGCGAAATCGAGCAGGACATCCACGGCGAAGATCGCAATCGCATTGCGCTTGGCATGGATTACCAACTGCGCGAGCGCAGCCGTGTGTACGGCCGCTACGAGAAGCAGACCGGCATCAGCGGCGTGAACGGCCTGACCCAGGATGGCCGCGAGGCCAACACCGTGGCGCTGGGCGTGGACACCAGCTTCATCAAGGACACGCAACTGTTTTCCGAGTACCGGCTGCGCGATGCCATTGCCGGACGCGACATCCAGGCCGCTTCGGGCGTGCGCAACCGCTGGGACGTCCGCGAAGGTCTGCGTCTGGATACCACGGTGGAGCACACCAACGTCATCTCCGGCAACATCGGCGATTCCACCGGAGTGGGCTTCGCGCTGGACTACAGCGCCAATCCGCTGTGGCGCGGCAATATCCGCCTGGAACATCGCATTTCCGACGACATCGCGGGCACGCCCACCGACGAGGGCTACAACACGACGCTGCTGCAGTTCCTGGCCGCGCGCAAGCTCAACCGCGACTGGACCGTACTGGCGCGCAACTACCTGTTGCGCACCGAGTACGACGCGCGCGGGGATGTGTTGCAGGACCGCTTCCAGATCGGTGCGGCCTACCGCGACACCGACACCAACCGCGTCAATGCGCTGGCCCGCTACGAGTACAAGCTGGAGAAGGACGAAAGCGGCATGGACGGCTCGGGCTGGGGTTCGAATACCGACTACGACATCCGCACCAGCGCGCACATCGTCTCGGCGCACGCGGACTGGCATCCGTCGCGGCCGTGGTGGCTGACCGGCCGGGTGGCGGCCAAGTGGCAGCGCGACAGCTTCTTCTACACCGACACCGGCCGGGTGGACGACGACTTCCACGCCGTCCTGCTCTCCGGACGCATCGTGTACGACGTCACCGAGAACTGGGACATCGGCGTGCTGGGTTCGACCTTCCGTGGCCAGGACGGCGCCAATCAGTACGCCTTCGGCGTGGAAGCCGGCCGACTGCTGCGGCAGAACCTGTGGTTGTCGGTGGGCTACAACGCCACCGGCTTCCGCGGCGACAACGACCTGACCGGCTACGAGTACACACAGCAGGGCGCATTCGTCCGCCTGCGCTTCAAGTTCGACGAAGACCTCTTCCGCAGGGAAGACGCCCGCTACCGCGATCCGGTGCGCTGAGGATTACGACCATGACCATCACCAAGACCTCCCTCCTGTGCGCCGCCGTTCTGGCCGGCCTGGCCTTCGCCACTCAGGCCCAGCAGACCCGGCTCAACGCACCGAAGGACCGCATCACCGACGAGGCCATCCACGCCGACCTGTCCGGCTACGAGCACACCCAGGGCCGGATCAAAGCGCTCAACGATGGCGGACGGCCGGTGCGCGACTACCATCTGTCCAAGGCGCAGTGCTGGTTGGACGTGTCCTTCCACGAATATACCCGCAACGACCGCAGCGCCTTCCCGCAGGAAGCGCTGACCGAGTCGGAGAAGCTGATCGTGGGCATGGAGCAGGGCGTTTCGCCGCTGCCGACCGACACGCCGCTGGTCAACAATGCCGCGCGCGTGCGCGAGGATCTGTGGAAGCGACTGGGTGCGATCCACGGCACGCCTGGGTTCGAATGCGCGCAGCAGGCAGTGGCCTGCGGCGAAGTGGAACTGGTGCACGCCGGCAACGAGTTCAACCAGCAGCAATGGCGCCATGCCAAGCCCTACATTCAGATCGCCGAGGATCTGGTCAGCGACGCCGAGGCGCTGGCGCGCCAGTGCGGCGCCGGCCCGGCCGTTCCCGCCGCACTGCCCGCCGGCACCGTGCTGATCGCGAACGTGCTGTTCGAGTTCGACCGTTCCGGCCGCCATGACATCCGCGCCTACACGCTGCAGAGCCTCGACCGCGAACTGGGCCGCCTGCGCGAGGAAGGTTTGACGCTGACCGACGTTGAACTGGTCGGTCACGCCGACCGCCTGCAGGGCCGTGGGTTCGACTACAACCAGGCCCTGTCCGAACGCCGTGCACAGACCGTACGCACGCTGCTGGCCGAGCGGGGGATCGAGCCGGCCACGATCACCTACACCTTCAAGGGCGATACCGAACAGGTCCAGCAATGCGAAGGCGTCAAGCCGCAGGCCGCGTTGCGCGAGTGCCTGATCCCGAATCGCCGCGTGGAAGTGCGCCTGAAGGTCAAGTGAGCCTGTCGAATACTGGCGGCCGGTTACGGGCTTTCTGATCCCGTTGCCGGCCGCCACACAACCGGGGAACTCCGGTTGCGCGGAAGGCAGGAAGTCCAATCCAGAGGTAGGGGCGTGGTGTCGCTACGCTTCTTGCCGGGTCATGCGTTCTGCGGCAGATGGCAGAACGTTTCCATCGGGAATCGGCATCCTGATCGATGCGTGCGGAACCCGGGCAAGCCCCTGATCCTGCCCGCCTCCGCACCCACCGTCAGGGCGCGGCCCCATTCGCGCCTTTCGCTCCACCGCTTTTCGCAGGAGCAGGCGCGGCCGGAAAGACCACCGCCGGTCCGCGAGGCTTGCTGCCCGGCGGCAGGTAGGCGGGAGCCGGCTTGCCCTTGGGGCCGAGCCGGGTGATGTAGCGGTAGATGGCCTTCAGGTCGTCCTGTTGCATCGCGTGCAGGCTGGGCCAGGGCATGGGCGGGCGCATCTTCTTCTGCCCGGCCAGGGTCAGCCATTGCGCTTCGGTCATTCCCGCCGCCAGCAGGCGCAGGTTGGTGGGATAGGTCGTGCCCCAGGGGCCGCTGTAGCCCAGGGTGTCGCCGACCAGCCAGTCCTGCTCCGCGACCTTGCCGCCGGAGGCTCCGTAGCCGGGCGTGTGGCAGTCGTTGCAGCCGGTGATCAGGACGAGGTAGCGGCCGCGTTCGGCTTGCCGGGCGGCGGCGGGCGTTTCCTGTCCGGCCTTTGCGGGAGGAGGGGCCGCCTGGACGACGACCGGCATGCAGGCCGCAACGGCCCAGAGCATCGATCGCGCCAGGCGGTTTGATCGCGGGGAGATTTTCATGATTCGGTTTCCGGAGAGGTGATCGTGTGCGGCGCGGCGGATCGCCGACGCGCCTGGGGAAGGCCCCGGCGTCCAGTTTCCGCAACGCGGCTTCGGCAGTGCATCGCCCGGGGGAGCCATCGGCTTGCGCGAGAAGGAACCATGCCCGCGACGGGTGCCAATGGTTCTTCGCCGTGCGCGGGATGGTTCCTGTGGGCGATGCCGCGGTTCTGCCGGCTCGCCAGACTGGCAGCACAGTGGGCTGCGCCGCATCGGCGGCAGCGGCCGGCGATCACTTTTCAGGAAAGTCTGGTGGACATGAAATTCGGCAAGCGGTTGAAGAGCGGGCGGTCCGGTCCCGGGTTGCGCACGGCGGTCCTGCTCGTGGCGGCCACGACGGGCCTGCTCGCCTGCATGGACGCATCGGTTCCCTCGGCGGGAGCGGCGAACGGCAGGCGGGGCGTGCTCGAGGTGGAGGTCAAGATCGACTCCGGCCACGAACGGTGGAAGAACGGCACGGAATGGAAGGACGGCGCCTTCAGCCAGTCCTTCACCTTGAACATTCCCTACGTGGCGGCGCCCGGACTGGACAACATCAATCCCTACGACCCGGACTACGACGCGAAAGCGTTGCGCCAGGCCCAGCGGGCGCAGGCGCAGGCGACGCGGATCGGCCGGCAGGGCGACGGCCAGGCCACGAGCCCGTTCAACACGGTGATCGATCCTTCGCGGATGACCAGGGTCGACCCGGACCGCGCGGCCGAACTGGCGCGGCGCTCGCAGGCCTGCAACAAGGACCAGGACTGCCTGATGAAGCTGGGCATGGAGATGATGGCGCGCAACGCGACCGGCCAGGACGCCGAGGTGCTGCAGAAGATCCAGGAGATCAGCGCCGAATGCAGCCGCACCATCCCGGTGAAGGACCGGCTGAAGTTCGACGCCTGCATGCAGGAGAAGGGCGCCCGGCACACGACCATGGCCGACGGCATCGCCAACACCGGTCCCGGCTTCGCCGAGCCGGCCGCCGATAGGTTCCAGCGCTGGGAAATGCGCGAGCCGTGCGGCGCCACCGTCGTGGGGGACTACCGGTACCAGGCCAGCGAGAAATTGAACGACGTGTCCGGCCCGGCCGAAGGCACCCACACGGCCATCGGCGCGGCCGAGGGCGCGCTCATTCCGTCGCAGCTATCGATGACCTGCGCCAGCAACCAGATCATCACCGACGTGAAGACCGGGAAGCTCTACATCCAGAGCTTCTACATGCCGATGATCCCGGTGCACCGCACCATCCAGTCGAAGCTGCTGGGCAAGCCACTGGAGGAAGACAGCCCCGGCGGGCTGCCGGGCGGCACGGACATCCCGACCGGGAAGACGGTGCTGCAGTGGATCACCGAACGGCTCAAGGGCGCGCCGCTGGAAGGCCATGCCGAGCGGGTGTTCAAGATCAAGGGCGACATGAACGGGGTCAGCCGCGTCACCAACACGACCGGCCGGCCCGAGATCGTCCAGGACGCCAACGGCGATCCGTATGCCTGGAAGCGGCAGGTGGCCAACTTCCACGAGACCGAATTCGCGGTGAAGGTGACCTGGCAGTTCCGGGAACTGCGCAGGTGATCCGCCGGGCTGCGCGGTCAGCGGGCGCCGTCGGCGCCGCGTTGCCCGCGCAGCCACACGGCGGCCTGGGTGCGCGAACCCAATGCCAGCTTGTCGAAGATGTTGGCGACGTGGCGCTTGACCGTGAACAGGCTGAGGTCCAGCGCGCGCGCGATCAGTTTGTTGCTGTCGCCGGCGGCGATGCGCTCCAGCACCTGCCATTCGCGCTCGGTCAGGCCGCCGGCGCGCAACGGTGCGCCGTCGCGGCCGGCGCGTAGCCGGCTCAGGGCGTCGCACAGCCGTTGCAGCAGCGCGAGGTCGGCCGGTGCCAGCCGTCCGTTCCAGGGCGCGCGCACCAGCGATTCGAGCACGCGGGGCCCGGCCATCATCGCGCCGCCGACGAAGCCGCCGTCGTGCGCGCGTGCCAGCCACGGCCGCAGCGTCCGGGCGGCGGCTTCGGCGTCGCCGAGCCTTAGATGTGCTTCGGCCAGCATCACCCGGGTCTGGCTGTTGCGGAAGAAGGTCAGGTCTTCTTCCGCGGTTTCCACCAGCGAAGCGTCCAGCAGTTCCGCCGCCTCGGCATCGCGGCCCAGGCGCAGCGCCAGCATGCCCTGGACCATCGAGCGTTCGGCCTCGGCGTAGCGCCATTCGAAGTCATCGCGCGCCTGCCGCATTTCCTGCGCCACCGCCTGCAGGCGCGCTTCGTCGCCGAGCAACCACCAGGCGCGGGCGGTGGCCAGCAGCGCGGAACTCAGGTGGGTGCGCCGGTTGGCGTCGCCCGATTCGCGCATGTCCGTGTACATGCGCCGTTCCTGGTGCTCGACGGCCTGGCGGTCGCCACGCAACGCGTCCAGCGCTAGGTGCAGCATGTAGTTCTCGGTGGCGAGGGTGCGCGGATTGCCCAGCCACTGGACGTTCTCGTCCGCGGCTGCCAGCAGTTCCGCGGCCTGTGCCAGGTCGCCGGCGCCCCAGGCCGCGGTGGCGCGCGAATGCAGCACGCTGCCGCGCAGCACGCTCGGGATGTCACGGGTGAGCTGCAGCGCGCATTCGTCGAAGCGCTGCGCCAGCGGCGCCATGCCGGGGCATCCGAGCAGGAAGCAGTGCATGAAGCACATCTCCCACAACTGACCGTCGTCGGACTGTTCCAGCCAGCCCAGCGCCCGCGCGAAGGCAGGGGCGACGCCGTCCGGCCGATGGTCGGCATAGGCTTCCCAGGCCGAGAAATAGGCGGCCAGCGCGGCCGCGGCGCCGGTGAGCGGCTCCGCGCCCAATTGCAGGAAAGCCTGCCGGGCCTCGTCCTGCCGCCCGCTGTTGCGCATGCCCACCGCCGCGTAGATGCGCGCCAGGGTGGCCCGCTCGTGCTGGCCGCCGCGCTGGTAACCGGCGGCCGCCTGCGCCATCTCCCGGCACAGGATCTCGAAATCGAATTGCTGGTAGGCGCACAGGGCGCGGAGATAGTGCAGTTCCGGCCGGCGTTGCTGTTCCTCGTCGGGAAACAGCGTCAGCAGCCGCCCGACCGTCGGGCCGCCGCCGAGCGGCACCAGGGCCGGGCCGCGTTCCGCCATCGCCTGCGCGGCTTCTTCCCAGGCACCGGCGCGCGCCAGCCAGCCCACCGCGCGCGCCAGGTCCGGTTCGTGCTCGGCCGCGCGGCGCAGCAGGCCGGGCAGTTCGTCGGCATGGTCGCGCTGCAGGCGGTCTTCCAGGAAATCGCGGAACAGATCGTGCAGGCGCAGCGTGCGTTCCTCGGCGTCCAGCAGGACGACGAACAATCCCTCGCGCTCGATCCGTTCCAGCAGCAGGCCGGCGCGCGGCTGCTGCGCAACGTAGGCGCAGCGGCGCGGCGTGAGCTCCGGCAGGATCGAGCAGCGCAACAGAAAATCGCGCAGCTCCGCGTCGACGGCCGACAGCACTTCGTCGGCCAGGTATTCGAAGACGTGGCGCTGGCCGGGCGCCGCGGAGCGTCCATGGCCCATGCCGCCGCCCACCGACATCAGCAGGCGCAGGCCCGCGGCCCAGCCGTCGGTGCGCCGGGCTAGTTCGGAGGCGATATCCGGCGCCACGCCGTTGGCGGCCAGCAGGGCGGCCACGTCCTGCTCGTCGAAACGCAGGTCTTCCAGGCGCAATTCGGCCACTTCGTCCAGCGCCCGCCAGCGCGCCAGCGGCAGGTCCGGCACCGTGCGCGTGGACAAGGCCAGGCCCCAATGCGGCGCGGGCAGGCTCTCCAGCAGCAGGCGCAGCAGTTCGAACACGCGCGGGTCCTTCACGCGGTGCGCGTCGTCGATCACCAGCGTGCCGCGCTCGATCTCGGAACTGGCCAGCGCATTGGCCACTTCGTCCGCCACCTGGCGCAGCCCGCGCTCGGCCAGCGCCAGCGTCGGCAGCGCCCGCGGCGCGATGCGCCACGCCAGGTCCAGCGGTTCCAGCGCGGCGGACAGGCAGGCCAGGAAACGTTGCAGGTCGTCGTCCTCGTCGGCCGCGATCCACACGTAGGCGTGGCCGGTAGGAAGCTGCGACAGCACGCGGGTCAGCGCCGAGGTCTTGCCCCAGCCAGCCGGGGCCTGCAATACGGTCAGGCGGCGGCTGGCCAGCGCGCCGTGCAGGTTGCGTTCCAGCGCGGCGCGCACGATCAGCCCGGACCGGAGCCGCGGCGGCTGGATCTTGGTCTGCGCGAAGGTGATCAGGCCGGGCTCTTCAAGCATGGGCCGATTTTGCCATAGCCCCCGCACCGGTCATGGGCGGGCTTGCGGGGCCTGATGGCTGCCGGCCGTTAGCAGGAAGCGGTGCGCAGTTCGGGCCGGAAGGCCGGAGGCTTCGAGGCTTCGAGGCTTGGACGGTCGGGTGGAAGGAGTCGACCAGCATGACCCGGATCGGTCGGCAGTCGGGCCTTGGCAGAGGGGCAGGGTGTGTTTCCGATGCCGGGGCGCCGTCCCGTTCCGCATCGGATCGGAAGGAGGTCGATACGAAAGAGGCGGGAGTGGATCGATAGTCACGCAGCCGCGGCGATGAAACAGATTGAACGATCACGCCCTGCGCGCAGAAGAGCGGAAGCATCGCCCCGCCTCACCGCTCACCGCTCACCGCTCACCAGTCACCAGTCACCAGTCACCAGTCACCAGTCACCAGTCACCAGTCACCA
>ERZ761602.3996-NODE-3996-length-19756-cov-4.285925_pt1 | contig 19756 bp, 17 predicted proteins | sample MGYA00512165_ERZ761602 | MGnify/ENA primary metagenome ERZ761602 (study PRJEB28899, sample SAMN02445085) | bioreactor sludge metagenome | biome: EBPR sludge; isolation source: Thorneside wastewater treatment plant | place: Australia: Brisbane, Thorneside... | reverse complement strand
GGTAGTCGGCCCCACGAATCAGGTGCTATGGAAAAAGAAGCGCTCGGTCAAGGTTCCAAAACAAACCCGCGAAGTCTGGACTGGCACCGTCTCCGCCTCGGGTTCCGCGGGTATGCACCGTTTCGTCGTGCGCCTGATGCAGGGCATGAAAATGCTCAGCCAAAACAGCATCGATCTCCATGTCGTCGAACCGTTGACACAAAGCGAAGTCGAAGTGCAGGTCCTCGATCCGCACCGCGAATGGACCGATCGCTGCATGCCTTTCTGTCGCGCCACAGGCGCCAAGCCGCGCGTCTATGTCGTGCCGCCCCTGGCCAATACCATTCGCGCATACTCCGAAGTCGATTTCCTCAACCTGCTCGCGGAAGTCCGCGCCGGCGCGGTGGGCCTGATCTTCTCGCCGCCCCGCGATTGGAACGATCTCGCCGATCGTATCGACACCTCACTGCGGGCGACGAGCGTGCCCGCGATCAACGCGCACCACTGCATTCGCCTTCATCCGGTTTTCGATGGTTTGCCCGCGCGCTGTATCATGCGCCATCCCTATCGAAACGTAGCGCCGCGCGTGGCCTTCACGGAAGAATCTGACGAAAGCATCTGCGGCGCAATTGGATTCGACGAAGGCGCCGCCACCTGGGGTGAAGACATTCTCGTCCGCCAGTTCGGCGCGGGCAGGCTGGTATTCACACACATGCGCATCCTGGAACATCTCGGCACGGATCCCGTTGCCGACCGTCTGTTCGTGAATCTGTTGCGCCACTTCGGCCGTCGCTCCGTACCCTCCGACGATCCCGCCGCGCTGCCGCAGTCTGTGCTCGACTGGTTGCGCCGCGAACGCGCCGAACGCCCAAAGCAATGGTCGCTCATCGGCCCCTTCGCAAACTGGGACAACGCCGGCCACGACACCGTGTATCCGCCGGAACAGAATGTGGACCTTGCCGCCGTGCACGCCGGCTGGCGCGATGCCGTTCGGTGGACCCGATGGTACGCCTTGGGCGAAGTGATACAGGAGCTGTCGCTTGACGACGCCCTCGCGCTTCCCTTCGCGGGAGATGCGACAACGCTACCCGAAACCTTCTACGCCTACGCGGAGTGCAATGCGCCCGCGCGTCAGGCCGCCACGATTCGCATCAACACGCGGGCCGGTGTGAAGATTTTTGCGAATGGCGCTTCCTGCGGCGAGTTTCCCGCGCTCGAAGGAGAATCGAAACAGGAAATCGTCGCGCCGCTGACGATCAAGCAGGGAAAGAACACTATTCTGATTAAAGTCTCACGAATGGGCGCGCCCGCGCATCTCAAGTTCGAACTCACATCCGCCACGCGCGATCCGCTGATCGTCAAGTGGTGGCGCTAGTCCGGATTTTTCACACGCACGTGCGACAAATCTTATAACCAAAGGAAATGCAGCGGAAGAGAAAGAATCCGGAATCAGATTATGATGACACCGGGTGCGTGTGAAAAATCCTCACCAGTGAACCTTTGGGCTTTCTCGTGAGCATTTCTCACCGCTGGGTGCACTTCAATCTGAAAAATGAAATCTGGATGCGGTGAGAAATGCGGGCTGATCCGCGTCAGATTCCGAAAAGTTTCGACACGCCGCCAAGCGTGTAGACGCCCGAAATCGTCGCGCCATTCAACTTCTTGCTGCCCGACAACGTCGCGCCCTTGGTCTGCGCGACCTTTGTAAGCTCGCCGATGATTCCGCCCAGCGCAAAGCTCACAGCCGTAATCTCGCCTTCTTCCGCCGTCGGCTGACAATCCACCGTCAGCAGAATCGTCATATCGTCGTCACCGGCGAGATCGCCGGCAAGATGCATCGTCGCAATCGGGGCCAGCGTATCGCGAAGATCTTCGCTGCGCAGCGGCAACTCGATCAATCCCTTGTTCGCGAACAGCATCAACATCGCAAACAGGCTGCCATCCCGGTTGTCCACCGATAGTTCGGCAAGATGCGAACCTTCCAAAGCAGGCCGCGTTGGAATCGTCACCACGCCCCAATGGTCGGTAACTGCGGCAGCGGTGCCATCATCAATCGCGGTCGTGCCTTTGATCGCAAGCACGCCCGGTTGCACGCGGGTAAAACCGTCGCCGTCCCAATCCAGGAACGGCGCCTTCTCTCGTATACGCAAGGTCTTGGTCATTTCCATAATGTAGGGCGATGCGCGCCGCGCGTTCAGAAAAAGGGTCACTTCGAAATGTTTCGCGTGCACATCGGGTGCCGCAATAACCGCCGCCTCATACGGCATCACCCTGTCTATTATCCAGCCTGGCGGCGCCTGATCCCCAAGCATCTTAAGCAACAATGGCTTGGCCAAAGGCGGCTGAACGGCCAACCGCATGCTCGTTCCCGGGGTGATCAGGGTCTCATGCGAAACCCTGGGCGCATCAAAAAGGAATTCGTATCGGCTGTTGGCGACAAATACGCCCACTATCGCCAATACAAGCAGCGCAACCAGGACAATGAGGACAATCCGAATCGCTTTACTCACAAAATTTCTTCCTGACGGACACCACGCCCGATCTCCGGATCGTAGGCCTTGTTCCCGCGCATTTCAACGCGCCATGACATTTTTCGTCATTTCAGGGTAAGATGGAGCACACCGCTGAAAGCCGGAAGGAGTCCTCTCGTGCCAAAACTGACCGAGGCTACCAAAGAGCAATTCATTGCCCGCTTCGCAAAAATTCAACCCAACGCACAACCCCTCTGGGGAAAAATGACCGGTGCGCAAATGATTGGGCACGTGGATGATGTCCTGCGCTATACGCTCTGCGAAACGCCGCTGGTGCCGTTTCGCGGTAATTTCAAGTTTCAATATATCTTCGCGCCTCTATTGCTCAACGGAATTCTGAAGTTTCCCAAAAACGTGCAAATCCCGCGCTCGAAAGGCGCGCCTCCGCTCGAAATGCGCGACGGCGATCTCGAATCCTTCAAGAAGAACATCGATCGTGTTCTGGCGGAAGCCCGTGAAGGTACTTTCAAACCGCCCCACCATCCCTACTTCGGCAACATCGGTCCGGATCGCTGGCTGAAGTTTCATGGCGCACACTTCGATCACCATCTCCGCCAGTTCGGTGTATAACACACAATGTTGAAGAAAATATCGCGCTTCGCGCTTGTGGTGTTGATCGTCCTTTGTTTGTTGATCGCATGGGTAATCTCCATTCCTTCCGAGATCGAGCCCGCCGCATGGTCGCCGCCTGTATCACCTGGCCTCACCGGTGACTTCGCGCAAAACGATCGCCTTGCGCCGCTGCGCCTCCACACCGCCCCCGGGCTCATCGGCCCCGAGGACATCGCGCGCGACGCGCAAGGCCGCTTCTACACCGGTATCGCGGATGGGCGCATCATGCGCTTCACCGGCGAAATGGAGTTCACCGAATTCGCCAATACCGGCGGCAGGCCGCTCGGCATGCAATTCGACGCAAATGGCAATCTCATCGTGTGCGACGCCCACAAAGGGTTGTTGTCCGTCGATCCAAGCGGCGCCATAACGACGCTCGCCACGCACGAAGGCGGCGTCCAATTCGGTTTTACCGATGACCTCGACATCGCCGCCGATGGCGTCATCTATTTCACCGACGCATCATCCAAGTTTCACGCGCCCAACTACCTCGCCGACCTCATGGAACACCGCGGCAACGGCCGCTTTCTTCGCTACGATCCCGCTACCAAAACCACGAAACGGCTCATCGGCGATCTCTGTTTCGCGAACGGCGTCGCCGTTGCCCCAGATCAATCCTACGTGCTCGTGAACGAAACCTGGAAATACCGCGTGCTGCGCTATTGGCTGACCGGCCCAAAGAAAAACACTTGGGACGTATTCATCGACAACCTCCCAGGCTTCCCTGACAACATAACGTCGAATGGTCGTGGCACCTTCTGGGTCGCGATTGCGAATCCGCGCAATCCCATGGTCGACGCGCTCGGTCCCTATCCGATGTTGCGCAGAACGCTATGGCAGTTGCCGAGCCACTTGCTGCCGAAAGCGGAACGCTACTCCTTCGTAATCGGACTCGACACTTCCGGTGCCGTCACCCACAATTTCCAGAATCCTTCCGGCCAAATCGCGCCGGTAACCAGTGCAAACGAGTACGACGGCGCGCTCTACCTCGGCAGTGTCGAAGACAGTCAGTTCGCCATCTTCACGTTGCCAACCTCGGAGAATCCCGCGCAATGATTACCGCGCGACGGATAAGCGCATTCCTGTTCGTTGCGCACCTTTGGTCCTGCGCGAGTGCGCCCACGATCGCCACTGCCGGTGGCCTCATAACCGAATTGCAGCGCGCGGGTGTTCAGATCGATTCACAGGAACAGGCCCCGAAGCCCTCCGGCGAACATTTCCGGTTTGACGAAGGCATCCGCATAAAAGGCCCCGAACTATTCGCCGACGTGTTGCGCATCGAAAGCCGGCGTGTGTTCGACATCGCGAAATCCGCCGGAAAACTGCTCGTCGCCGCCGAAGCGGTCGCTGGACAACCCATTCCCGAGAGCCCTGAAGTTTTCGCCCGGCATCCGTTCGTAGTCGTCATCCGACAGCAACCCGCGAACGCGCCAATCGAGCCGATACTTGCGAAACTCCTGCCGCCTGAGCGACAGTAAACCGCGCGCGCCCATACGGCTACGGTCTTGTCCTTATCCATGTTCGGCGCGAGAAAAATGCACAAAGCTTCAAGTCATGCGATTAAGTGGGAGTCTGTCATGTTTCGTTGGGCCTTGGCCATGTCCGTCGTAGGCGCGCTGTCTGCATTCGCCGCAACACCCGTTCCCGTAATTCTCGATACCGATATCGGCGACGACATCGACGACACCTGGGCGCTCGCCATGCTGCTCGGTTCACCCGAAATCGATCTCAAATTGATCGTCACCGCGTCCGATGACACGGAATCCAAGACGCGCCTCGTCGCGAAGATGCTGGAACGCATGGGCCGCACCGACATCCCGCTGGCGACCGGCGTAAAAAACAGCAGCCGCGAACTGCATCAAGCCGAGTGGACCGGCGACTACGCCCTTGCAGACTATCAGGGCACGATCATCGAGGATGGCGTTGGCGCGCTCGTTCAAGCGATAAACGCCGCACCCGCGCCCGTTACGCTCTGCGTTATCGGTCCCCAAACCAATATCAAAGCCGCACTCGAACGCGATCCATCCATCGGCACGAAGGCCAAACTTGTGCTGATGGCCGGTAGCGTCCATATCGGGTACGACGGCAAGGACAAACGCGATCGGGAATGGAACGTCTTCCGAGACGTCGCCGCTGCGCAAGCGGTCTTCGCCGCACCCTGGGAAATCACCATGGCCCCGCTCGACATCTGCGGCACCCTGCGCCTCGCTGGCCCGCGATATGTTGCGGTTAAAGAATCGACGAATCCGCGCGCGCGCGTCACCATCGAAAACTATGAGAAATGGACCAACCGGAAGCATCATCCGCAGGACTCCAGCAGCATTCTCTTCGACACCGCCGCTACCTATCTCTGCTTCGACGAAAAATTGATGGAAATCGAAACCGTCAAACTGTCCATCGACAAGGACGGCAACACCGTCCCTGATGAGAACGGTCGTCCCGTTCGCTGCGCGCTGCGGTGGAAAGATCGCGAACAATTTGAAGACCTGCTCGTGAAAACCCTCACGCAGGATCCGGCGAAAGCCAAATAGCCATGGCGCAGTTTGTCCATGTGTTGACCGCGGTAACGACGTTCACGACGTATCTCTACGTCCGCCGCCGCCGCACGTGGCTCATGGCGCTCCTCATCGCACTGCCCGCGCTATTGCCGCCCCTTGCCTGGTACTACGCCCCGCAAGTCGCCGAAGACAACATCAAGATCCTCGACGCTGTTATCCAGCTCATGTTCGTGCTCACCATCACACCCCTTACCGCACTGGTCTATGGTTGCTCCCTCATCGCGGAGGAAATTGAAGGCAAAACGCTCCCGCTGCTCTTATCGCGCGCAGCGCCGCGATCCGCCATCGTTTTGGGAAAATACTTCGCATACTGCATCGTCGCGATCACGCTGCTCTGCAGTTCTTTGCTGCTCACGTACGGCAGTTTCGCGCTGTTTCTCCAGTTGTCCCTCTCCGAACACGCAACGCTGCTGACTCGATACCTCGGCGTTATCGCATTCGCCGCCGTGGCCTATGGCGCATTGTGCGTGGCGGTCGGCACCATGACCCGGCGCCCTGTAGTCGTAAGCGCATTGTTTATCTTCGGTTGGGAAAACCTCGTCATGGCGCTTCCCGGCTACTCGGATTTCCTCACGCTCCAGAAATACGTGAAGCGCCTCATGCCCGAAGTGCCGTTTCGCAGAATCGAGATCGACAAAGTCGAACTTCCCGCGGAATTGATGCGCGAAGTCTATCCAGTCGGTTATACGTTTGCGGTGCTCGCCTTGTTGGGCGCGACCGCTGTCTTGTTGGCCCTCGCGTGTCGCATGGTTCGCGCGCGCGAGTTTACGGGCGCCGCGGACGCAGGATAACTTCGTGAACCGGCGTGCTGTTTTTGAATTCATAAACTATCGGGAGGATTCACCATGTTAAAGTTCGGACGTCGCACCTTTCTTCTCACCAGCGCCGCGGCCAGTGCCGCCGCGTTTACCACCATTTCCCACGCAGGGAAAAAAGACAAACTGCCCTATGGCGGATTTCGCATGGGCTCGCAGAGCTACAGCTTTCGCGAGTTCAAGTTTGAAGACTCCATCGCGCAGCTCAAGGCGCTTGGCCTCACCGAAATGGAGTTCTGCTCTGTGCATTTCAAGGCGGACGCGACCGACGCAGGCTTCGCGAAGGTAAAAGAAACGATCGCCGCCGCGGGCATCAACGTGCCTGTCTACGGTGTCGAGTCGTTCGGTAGCGACGAAGCCGCAAACCGTAAGAAGTTCGAGTTTGCCAAGGCCCTCGGCATCGAAGTCATCTCCGCCGACGTCGAGAAAGAAGGCAACGCCTTCGCCAGCGTCGACGCCCTCTGCAAAGAGTTCAACATCAAGATCGGCATACACAATCACGGTCCCGGCGCCCGCTACGATAAAGTTACCGACACCATAAACGCCGTCAAGGGCACCGCAGTCGCAGTCGGCGCCTGTGTTGATACCGGCCACTCAATTCGTTCCGGTGAGAAACCGCATGAAGTTATCGCCGCACTCGGCGATCGTGTCCACTCGCTGCACTTGAAAGATTGGATACATGGCGGCAAAGAACAGATCCTCGGCGAAGGCGACATGGACCTCGTCGCCGTCGCGAAGGCTCTGAAAGCCATCAACTTCTCTGGTCCCATCATGCTCGAATACGAAGAACATCCCGACAATCCCGTCCCGCACATGAAAAAAGGACTCGAAAACTGGCAGAAAGCCTGCGACGAAGCATAATGCGCGCGCATCTCGTATTCGTTGCGTTCATTTGCGCGCTTCACGCGCATGCGGTCACCCCACGCGTTGTCGTAGAGGAACCCGTCTATACCTACACGAATCCGGACAACGGTTCGGGTCCCTTGTGGAGTTTTGGGTGTTCTCCCGTCGCGCGCGTTGGTGATCGCGTCTTCGTAGCCGAAATGCAAACGGGGGAGGGGGTGCCGCGCTTGTGCAACACGCGCTGGCGCCTCCTGGAACGTGTCAGCGGCGAGTGGCAGCCAATCGCGGAAGCCACCGCGTTCAAACAACGCGAACCAACCCTGCTCACGACCGACGCCAAGTCCAGTTTATTTCTCTACGTCAACGATTCGTTGATGCCCCCCGGCACCGAATATGGCGCCTGCGAGCCGCATCTGCTGTGGTTCAATCTCAGCGCGCCGAAGCCTTCACCAACGAAGATCGCTCCCGAATGGCAGGGCAAGCCGACGTTCACGGATCATTCGTATCGCGGTTACGCGGCAGACCCTGCGCAGCAACACATAATCATGGTTAACATCGATGCCAAGACCAGCGAACAGCACTACGCGATGATGACCATGGATGGATCGCCGATTTCGCGCGGCGCGCTGACCTTTCCAATTCGATCCTGCTATCCGCAAGTCGCAATCGAGAACAGTCGTGCCCACATCGTCGCCGTTGGTGACATCGTCGAGCCGGTAGAGGAGTGGCGGAAGTACAAGTTCGAAAAGACGGGCAGCAAATGGGACTATGTCTTCCGCAGGCTCTATTACGCCCGCTGCAACGATGCCGCGAAAGGCAGTTTCAATGCGCCCATCGAGATCGCGAATGTGGAAGCCACCGCGGGACACATCGCAAATCAAGACCTCTGGATCGCACCCAACGGCGACGCCTATATCCTATACATAGAGCGAGAAGTCGGCGCTGAAGTAATGCGCGAAAAGTTCTTCCCGGATAAGTCCACCCTTGGCAACCTCATTCTCGCAGTCGTAAGCAATTCAGGCGCCATTGAGCGTACTGTGCTGATCGAAGGCAAACCGGACCAGCAACCGGGCAACGCGCGCTTTCACGTCACACCCAACGGAAATGCCCTTGTGCTGCTCTACCTTTCCGGCGCGCAATCGCAAAATGTGTTGATGCCCGTCTACCCCGCGGTCGAACCCGAAACGCGCATCCCCGTTCCCTTCAAAGCGCCCTTCGGCGCATTCCTGAACGCCTCCGTCCGCGCGGGCAATGCGCCTTCCAACGTGATCGACATCATTGGCTCGAACGGCACCGCAAACACCATCGCATACGGCCAGATAGCCATCGAATGAACTGCCCGGACTAAAAACTGCGCTGAGAAACCCCTTTTCTAAATAGCAAAGCCAACGACGCGCACGGAAATCTGCAAGTGCGGTAGCAACGCTACCCTGTTTGACATGCTACGATGTTGAATAGCACGCAAGACTCCCCCAGTGCGTCTCAGCATCCAACCCGGCAATACAGCTCACAGCAGACTTAACGACACCATCGCGCAGTTCGCGCGAAAGTTCCCAAGCACGATCGGCGCATCACAGTTCCTGGCCTTGGCTACAAAGCTTGAATCATTCTGGACACCAACAAACTTAAAACGGATTCCACCACTCACAAGTCGCGCAGGATGCATTGGAGCGCCAACGGCGCGTCACGGTTCGTAGCCTGGGCCGTAAGGCCCAGGTCACAGCCCGCCTTTTTCTTTGAGGCCTGAAGGGCCGACACAAATTCATCAGTAGCCTCGCCCACCAAACAAAGCATATTACGATAATAGCTAGGAGTTGATGCCTAACATGAATTAAACGTAATTGCATCGACACCCCACCTTCGCTAGCATAACGGCGAGTCAAAGTACTGGGGAGTGTCGCAACTTGCCGTTGGAAACCGTGCGCTGGGACAAAGGGTCGCTCTATATCATCGACCAGACCCTGCTGCCTACCGAATTGCGCGAGATAGAATTGTCCACCGTCGATGCCGTCTGGGAAGCTATCAAGTCCCTGCGCGTGCGTGGCGCGCCCGCCATCGGCGTGTGTGCCGCGTTCGGCATACTCGTCGCGATCAACGAACAAGCCGGAAAATCCACCGACGATGCGCTCGTTACCGTGCGATCTGCAGCGGACTACCTCGCGACCTCGCGACCCACTGCGGTAAATCTCTTCTGGGCGCTCGATAGAATGCGCGCCGTCGCGGAAGACAACGCCCACCTTGACCACGCGGCGTTCGTCGCGCGTCTCGAATCCGAAGCCATCGAAATCTGCGAAGAAGACACGCGCCGTTGCCGCGCCATCGGCGAACACGGCGCGTCCCTCATTCGCGATGGCATAGGCGTGCTCACCCACTGCAACGCGGGCGGATTGGCCACTGCCTCCTATGGCACCGCGCTCGCGCCGATGTTTCGCGCCCACGAACAAGGAAAGCGGTTCGCCGTATTCGCCGATGAAACCCGGCCCTTGCTCCAAGGGGCGCGGCTCACCGCGTGGGAGCTTATGAACGCGGGCATCGACGTCACGCTCATCTGCGACAACACCGCCGCGCAAGTCATGCGCGAGGGGCGCGTGCAGTTGGTAGTCGTCGGCTCAGACCGTATCGCCGCAAACGGCGATGCCGCCAACAAAATAGGCACCTACAACGTCGCGCTCATCGCAAAGGCGCACGACGTTCCCTTCTACGTCGCCGCGCCCTTGTCCACGGTCGATTTCTCCATCGCCACCGGCGATGAAATACCAATTGAACTGCGCGGCGCGGACGAAGTAACCCATGGTTTCGGCAAACAGACCGCGCCCGATGGCGTAAAAGTCTATAGCCCCGCCTTCGATGTCACGCCGGCTCATCTCATCGCCGGAATCATTACGGAACGCGGCATCCTCCGTCCGCCGTATGAAACTTCCATCGCGGCATTCGCCGGCCCTCAGGCCGCGACTTTCTAACGCCATGCTCGAGCGGCTAATCGATCACGTCCTCAAAGCCGACCCGGAAGTCATGGCCACGTTGACCATTCAGGACGCCGCCATCGCAACCATCTGGCACCGCTCCTGGGCAGAGAATGAAGTCCGGCTCAAACAGTGCGAAGGCGTACCCGCGGCCATCGCGAATTGGACGAAACTGGTCCAGCCCGTCATACAACAAACCGACGGCCGCAGGCATCAATGGACCCTCCGCGAAACCATCGACGAAGTCCTCGAAGGCCGCATAAAGTCCCTCGCATGGGATCAGGTTAACCTACTCACCGAGGTCTACGACCTGACGGCGCGTGTTCCGGATCCGCAGGCATACGCGCGTGTTCAGAGCCTCCTGAGCCCGCATATCGACGCCTTGAAGAAGCTCGCAACGACACTCCCGGTGTCTCCGGGCCTCACCGTCATCGCGTCGCGCCTCCATGTTGTGACCAGTGCCGACATCGCCGCCTCCAGACCGCGCGACGTAAAAATGTTCGCGGGCATACCCGTGCACGTGCGTGGTCCGGTTCTCCTGCTCGAAAAAGGCCACCTGAAAGTGCTCGATCAGGTACCCGAGAATTGCACCATCGTCGTTGAGGATGGAAGCGTAAGCGTCGAAGGCTTCGTGCTCGGCCGCGTGGCGTCGTCCTTGCACTGCGAAGTGCGAGACAACATCTCCGGCATGGTCATCGTCCGCCGTGGCGATATTCGCGCGCGCGGCATCATGGTGAAGTCTTTCGTAGTCTCCAAATGGGGAAGCGTCTACTGTAAACAGGCCGAGTCGCCCGATCTCGTATTCGCCGGCACCGAGATCGTCATCGAAGGCGGCGTTACCATGGGCGTATACAAATCGCCAAAAATCATAATCGGCGGCGAAGTGAACGGCGGCACGTTTCACGTTACGCGCGAACTGCGTGCGCCCGCGTTTCGAAAATCCGACACGCGAAAACTCGCGATCGTGTTGCGGCAAGACCTCACCTGTCAGGACTACAACGAAGATCCAGGTCTAGACGGACTCAGGCTGCTCAACAAAGCCAATAGACTTAAACGCCAGCTAACAACCATTCGTGAGCGAATCGCCAACACACATGCGGAAGCCGAGCACGCCGCGCGCGGCGCTGTCGCCACGCTGCTGGGCGGCGAAAACGCAAACCCGATGGCGGAAAAATTGCAGCGCGCCCAACACCGTCTCTCCCTGATAAACCGCGTGACCAACGTCTTTCAAACCCTTATAAGCATGGCGGAAGAGCGTCTCGAAAGACTCACGCGCTACGAAGGCAGAATCATGCCGGAAGACGAAGAAGGCGTGCAGGAACACACCACAAACCTCGATGAGGCCCACGCCGAATTCACCCAACTCGAAACAGAAGGCGAACCCGAGCGCGACATCAGCGACGAAATGTTGGAAGTGGCAACCTTGAAGGAACGCCTGCTCGCGCCAAGCGCCGACATTGCCAAAGTTTCCCAGGGCCTCGAGTACCTCCGCGACAGACTTATCGTGTGGGCCAAGGAACGCGAACAGATCCAGGAGCTCATTGCGAAACAGGAAAGTGGCGTGCAGGTCCTGCAAGGCGCGAGTGAGCGCGTTAGAAGCATGAACATGGCCATGCCCATGGTCCAGTTCCTGCGCCAGCTCATTACGCTCCTGCGCGAGCGCGGCGATCCTCCAAACAGCCCGCAGATGCTGCGCCTCCAAAGCGGTTTCATGCGCGTCTCCTTGCGCACGATAAACAATCGCGTCGAGCGCGCGGAGAAAGACAAACGTGCCATCGAGAAAATGCGGGAACTGCTCCACGACATTTCCGAAAAACTGCGAAAGGAGTATCAGATTGCGTTCGTCGACGATATGCAGGGCGACCTGGAACCGCCAAAGGCCATCGGCGTCTTCGACCCGGGCGTAAAGTTCTATGCGGATGCGTACCTGCTGAACGAAGTCGGGCCGTCAAAAGATGCAATCGTGGAAGTTAAAACCTCGCGCGACGCGCCACAAACGTACATCCGCGAAGCAGGACGCATCGTGCGCGTCGTATAGCCGCGTTCGCAAGCGTGGTATTCAGCTCCGGCCATATCGACATAACCCAACGGCAAACCCTTAATGCAACCTCAACTTATTAAGCAGATCGTCGCGATCGACGGGCCCGCGGGCGCCGGCAAAAGCACCGTCGCGCGCAGCGTGGCCGATGCGCTTGGATTCGCCTATCTCGACACCGGCGCGATGTACCGTGCCGCAACGTGGAACGCAATGCAGCAAGGCGTAGATCTCGACGATTCGCGCGCACTTGCCGGAGCCACGCGTCGCATGAAGCTCGAACTCGACGAACACGATGGCAAATTGCGCGTCGTCGTGAACGGACAGGACATCAGCAACGCAATACGGACTCCCGAAGTCACGCGCTGCATCGCAAAGCTCGATCACAATGCCGAAGTGCGCGCGCACCTCGTGGATCTCCAACGCGAGATCGGCGCGCAAAGACCCACTGTCGCGGAAGGCAGGGATATGGGCACCGTCGTCTTTCCCGCCGCAAAGTGCAAGATTTATCTCGACGCCTCGCTCGACGAACGCGCCCGCCGTCGCGCGCGCGACTTTGATTCGCGCGGCATCTCCTATGACGCCGACGCGCTCGCCGATGAAATCCGCGCGCGCGATGAAAAAGACAGCACCCGCGCCATCGCGCCCCTGCGCCGCGCCCCCGATGCCGTCCTGATCGATACCTCCAAAATGAATACGGATGAAGTCATCGCCGCGATCGTCGACGTGGTCAAGTCGCGATGGTAGACCACGCCCGCGGCCACTGCGATTGGCGCCTCGCGCCGGATAACCGCGCCGGTGCGCGCGCACTTGCCGAAGCCATCGGCGTTCACCCCGCGGTCGCCCGCGTGCTCCTCCTGCGCGGCGCCACCAACGCAGATGCCGCCCGCACCTTCCTCAATCCGTCCGCGGACAGCATGTCCAGTCCATTCGACCTGACGGACATGCAAAAAGCCGTCGATAGAATCGTCCTTGCGCGCGATAAGAACGAAAAAGTGATGGTCTTCGGCGACTACGACGTCGACGGCATCGCGGGCACGGCGCTCATGGTCAGCGCGCTCAAAAGATTCGGCATTGGCGAGTGCGCATTCGGAATGCCCAACCGTCTGCACGAAGGCTACGGACTAAGCGCCGACCGTGTCGACTGGGCGCACGCCCTCGGCGTCGCGCTCATCGTCACCGTCGACAATGGCACCTCCGCGCACGAAGCGATCGCGCGCGCCGAGTCCCTCGGCATCGACGTCATCGTCACCGACCACCACCTCATCGAGCGCGGCCTGCCACCTGCCTTCGCGGTAATCAATCCAAAACGCGAACCCGCCGGTCACCCCGCCGCGGACATCTGCGGCTCCGGCGTCGCGCTCAAACTCGCGCAAGCGCTCAATGGCACCCTCGAAGATCTCGATCTCGCTGCACTCGGCACCGTCGCGGATGTCGTGCCGCTCGTCGGCGAAAACCGTGTCATCGTCGCACTCGGGCTTCGCGACGCCGCCAAACGAAAACGAGTCGGCCTGCGTGCCCTCGCCGAGATCAGCAAAGTCTCGCTCGACGCCCTCCGCGCCGAAGATATCGCCTATCAACTGGCGCCCCGCATCAACGCAAGCGGACGCATGGGCGACGGACTCGCCGGTCTTACCTTGCTGCTTACCGAATCAGAAGACGAAGCATGGGAAAAAGCCGAAGAATTGAACGCGGCAAACGAAGAACGAAAACTGGTGGAAGGGGAGACCCTCACCGAAGCACTGGCGATTCTGAAAGAATCGTTCAACGATTCACATCGCGCCATTGTTCTCGCGAATCGCGGATGGCATCGCGGCGTGATCGGCATCGTCGCCAGTCGCCTCCAAGCCACACACTATCGCCCCGTCGTGCTCGTAGCGCTCGACGACGACGGCCTCGGCCGCGGTTCCGCGCGAAGCATCCACGGCTTCAACATTGCCGCCGCGTTCGAAGCATGCAGCGCCCACGTCGTGCAGTGCGGCGGACACGCCATGGCCGCCGGCCTTACAATAAAAGAAGACGCCGTGGCCGCGTTTCGCGATGCCTTCGAAGCCATCGCCCGCGAACAACTCCCGTCCGGCGAACTGCGCCGCATCATCGATATCGACGCGCAAGTATCGCTCACCGAAATGGACACGCGCCTCGTCCGCACCCTCGAACAACTCCAACCCTTCGGACAAGGCAACTCCGCGCCGGTATTCTGCGCATTCGGCGTCCACGTGCCGGTCAATTCATGGAGAGAACTGCGTGGCGGACACCTCAAGTTCGTCGCAAAAGAAGGCCCCCGTCTCACGGATGTAATCGGATTCCGAATGGCCGATCGCATGGGCGCCCTCGCTGGCGCTCCCGCCGTCGATCTCGCATTTACTCCCCAGCTCAACACCTGGCGCGGCGAAACAACCGTCCAACTTGTCTTGCGCGACATTCGAATAGCCACACCCTGACTCACTAACCACAAACCACTATCACCCGGATACCACCAAACGGGACTGTCACCCGGATATCACCAATCGGGACTGTCACCCGGATATCACCAATCGGGACTGTCACCCGCGATACAAGCCAACGGACAATTTCTACACGACTACAAACAGCGCGGGTGGCTGTCCCGTCTCGCCCCAGCCAGACTAAAAAATCTACCGCTCAGCAATCCCCGCGGCCACCAAGAAATCAATCGCCCGCGGATCCGCCACAAGAATATCCAACGCTGTATTGATCGCCCGTTCCCAATCCTTCACCTGCTCCGGCGGATTCTCCGAACGAAACACATTGTGCAGCGCCTTCCGCACCATCAACGTAATCTGCGTATCCGCCGTGTACCGCGCCATCGCAGGGTCCAGCGTGCTCTCCAAAGTCCAAACGTACGCGGGAGGCGGCGGTCCAATCCAAAGAATCTGTTCGTCCCGCGCCCAATCCATCCAACAGCCCGACGCAAAATCGACAAGCTCCACCTGCCCATCCGCAAGCGGCAACGCGATCCAGACGTAGTACTCGTGCTCGTCAACCCGCGCCGGATCCGCCCGCAGCGCTACCGGCGTCCCCCCTTGCCGCACCACGATAGACCCCGCCACCGTCTCGTACTGCGCCGAGGTCAAATGACACAGCAAATAACACCCAATCGTGTTCAGCGCCGCCGCGTGATGAATTGATGGATGCATGAACTCCGAAACCGCCTGGTGCAGCGCTTCCGCCACGGCGTCCCGCATTTCGACAGGTATGGTGTGAGTAGGCATGACTGCGTAAGGTAACCCCGTGCCTTCCTCCTGTCAATTATCCCCGTGACGAATCCCGCTGGACAACACAATGTCGCTGTGTTAGGCTAGTAACTATTCCCAGGGGGCCGGGCGGAAAGGGTGTGCAATGAAGCTCGCGGAATATCGTAATCGCCTGCAATCTGTTCCAATTGTTCTAGAACTACCAGAACCCATGCGCAACCGCGCATGCATGATCTTCCTTTGGATCGGACAGTCCGCAAGCTTCTCCGCCGGCAACGCGATCTTTATCCAGGGCGATGAAGATGAAAACTCCGGCTGTGTGCTTGTGCGCGGCGAGGTTGATGTGATCTGCGGACAGGAAGACAGCATACCCGTCATCGCCCCCGATGTCCTCGGTGAAATGCAGCAATTCGAACCCACCGGCCAACGCACCGCCACCGTCCAAGCCGTCAGCGATGTCGAAACGCTCCTGTTCTCCTGGCACGACTTCGTCGCATACGCCGGCATGCTGTTCACCACCGACGAACAGATCATCCTGAAAGACGCCGTCCGCAAAGTGGCCTCAAGGCGCAAAGCTACCCTGTCCCAGTAGCGCGAGCGGAGCACTTAATCAAGCGACCACGGCTTACGATACTCGTAATGCAAAAACGCATTCGCCGCCTCGTTATTTGTAATGCGCTCCGCGGTAGCGTCCCACTCAATCCGCGATTTCGTCCATAAAGATATATTCGCCAGATGCGCTATCGTCGTTGAACGATGACCTTCCTCCGCATCCACGTTCGGCCGTTTGCGCGATTTCACGCAATCCAGAAAATTCCGCATATGCGCGATGGTTACATCGCCCTCGGAAACTTTAACTTCCGTCTTCTCTCCGCGCGGCGCGGGATCCTGAAACTGTCCGCCTGACTCCGGTTCAATCAAGAAACCGTTGGCGCCCGCGTAAATCGCGCCTTCCGTTCCCCGCAGTTCAACCTCGCCCCTCGGCAGGATTTGCACTCCACTCGCCTCATACTGCGCAAACAACATCAAATGCCCCACCGAAAACTCGAAGATCGCCTGCATCGTATCCGGAATCGTCCGGTCGTCATTAACCGCAAACACACCGCCATGCGCCGATACTGATGCAGGCGCCGTCTCTCCAATGATCCAACGCAACAAATCAAAGTAGTGCACACCCCAGTTCGCTGCCTGCGACGAATACTCCTTCCACCACCGAAATTTGTACGGCGCAATATTCTCATTGAACGCCCGCTCCGGACGCGGACCCAACCACATATTCCAGTCCAGATCCGCGGGCGCAGTGCTGTCCGCCGCCTTGCCGATGCCCGCCGGTGCCATGTTGCTGATGCGATGACACCGCGACACCGTCACCTTGCCGATCTTCCCGCCGCGCACAAGCTCGCCAAGTTCCGCAAGCATCGGCGAAGACCGCCGCTGCAAACCGACCTGCACGATTCGCTTCGTCTCCGCAGCCACTTCCACCATGCGCCGCCCTTCGTGAATCGTGTACGACATGGGCTTCTCGCAATACACGTCCTTGCCCGCGCGACACGCCGCAATGGTCTGGATCGCATGCCAATGCTCCGGCGTCGCAATCACCACAGCATCCACATCGTTCATATCAAGCACCGCGCGCCAATCCGCCACGCCTGGACAACCACACTCCGCCGCAACCTTTTCCCGGTATGGCGCATACACGTCGCAAACCGCCGCAATCTCCATATCCGCGTGCGTCTTCGCGGCAGCAATCAACTGGCAACCTCGATTGCCCACGCCGATAAACGCCAACCGCACACGCTCATTCGCCCCATACGCCCGCGAACCCGCAAGCCCAGCCGCCAACGCCGCGCCCGACTTTACAAACGTGCGCCGCGAAACTTGCCCAGTTTCTTCAATCATCAATTTCTCCCAAGTCGCCAAATAAAATGCCACCCACGTAACTCCGGGACTGTCACCCGCGCAACAAACGATCACGCACCCACATCAAAACTTTTCGCGCGGGTGGCTGTCCCGTCTAGCCCAGCGCGGGCGGCTGCCCCGCACCAAAGTATACTCCCCGTCCGCCATACACCATCTCCCGTAAACCACATTCTTTCGACACCCCCCCGCGATTTGCTACCGTTGTGCCTGCCACCGTACTAAAGCTGGAAGGGAAGACTATGTTTGGAGAGTTCGTTCTCGTCGCGCCACGGCAAACACCGCCGCTCGACCCAGAGTTTCGGCCAGCAGTCCTGGCCAATCACGCATTTCTGCGCGAAGTCGACGAATCCGGGGCAGGTGTACCCCTGGTCCTCGGCTTGGAACGCGCCGACGGTTCCATTTCGCGCTTCGAAACCCAGGTCTATCGCGACGGCCATTCACGCTCCCGCGCCAATCTCGAATACGCCGAACGCCTCCTGAAATTCCTGCTCTGGCAGCGCGGCGGCTGGCGCGTATATGTCGGCGGGCCCAAAAGCATCGCCGAACACCTCGCAAAGTGTTACTCCCCCACAGGCCCCCGCGCATTCGACTACCAGTTCATGGGACAGGACGTCTACGAGCGCACCTTCACCATCGTCTCCTGCGAAGCCGCACAGGTTCCGGCAGAAAAAGAAACCACAAAACCTCTCGGCCGTCACCTCGACGGCTGCCGGATCGGATTCGACCTCGGCGCTTCGGATAGAAAAGTCTCCGCGGTGGTTGATGGAGAAGCCATCTTCAGCGAAGAAGTCGTGTGGGAGCCGCGCAAAAACAGCGACCCCAACTACCACTACAATGAAATCCTAACCGCGCTCAAAACCGCCGCGTCGAAAATGCCCCGCGTAGACGCAATCGGCGGCAGCAGCGCCGGCGTTATCATCAACAGCCGCCCCATGATCGCATCGCTCTTTCGCTCCGTCCCGCGCGAACGCTTCGGCGAAGTCCATTCCATTTTTCAACGGCTTCAAAAAGAGTTTGGAGTTCCGTTTGAAGTCGTGAACGACGGCGAAGTCACAGCCCTTGCCGGTTCCATGTCACTCGAAGATAACGGCGTGCTCGGCATTGCGCTTGGTTCCAGCGAAGCCGGCGGCTACGTCACCATGGATGGCAACATCACCGGCTGGCTCAACGAACTCGCCTTCGCGCCGGTCGACTATAGCGCCGAAGCGCCTGTAGACGAATGGAGCGGCGACCGCGGCGTCGGCGCGCTCTATTTCTCCCAACAATGCGTGTTCCGCCTCGCCCCTAAAGCAGGCATCGAACTGCCCGCAAACGTAACCGATGCCGAAAAACTGAAGTTCGTTCAGGAAAAATTGGAAGCCGGTCACCCGGGCGCGCTCGACATCTGGCGCACCATGGGCATCTATATGGGATACGGTATCGCGCACTACGCAGACTTCTACGACCTCAAACACGTCCTCATTCTCGGCAGATGTACTTCGGGCCGGGGCGGCGATTTGATCGTGGAAGGCGCGAACCGCGTCCTGGGATCGGAGTTTCAATCGCTTGCAGACAGAATTGCGGTCCAACTGCCGGACGAAAAAGCCCGGCGCGTCGGACAATCAATTGCTGCCGCAAGCCTCCCAGCACGCTAAACACAACAAGGAGCAGGGCAGGTGGAAAGAGGCCGAGGTGAAAGGACTTCAGATTCGGAAGCGAATTGAAAAAGACAAAAATGAGATCATTCATCTGCTGAATCAGGCCGCGAACGAGTTGGCGCGGGTGTCCGGCGTGCAATTTCCCCCCGGTACGCGCCAGCTCGCGGATTCCTATGGCTTCGACGGTCTCGTGGCCCTGCAAGACGGTAAAGTCGTCGGCACCGTTGCGTACCGCGTTCGCTCACGGCGCATGCACATCTTCGATTTCGTCGTGCACGCGTCCTGCCGCGGAAAAGGCGTCGGCAACCAGCTTCTGGCCGAGTTGGAAAAAATTGGCGCGGAATCCCGCGTCCGATCCCTCTCCCTCCAAACGCTGGAGGAGTCCGGCGCCATCAGCGCTTTCGAAAACATGGGCTTCAAAAAACAAAGCGCAAAACCGGAGTTTCTTTTCGCGACTCCAGGCAAACGCGCATTGACCACCGTATATATGGTAAAACGATTGGCTGAAAAGCGCACACAGCAACCTGGGAGATGGTGGTAATCATGGAGTTCAAGCTTTCGTCGGCACAGCTCTTCGTGCCGGATGGTCTCGACGCGGAATCGGCCCTGGCCCGCACAACGCATATGGCGATAGGCGCGCACCAGGAC
>ERZ761602.3995-NODE-3995-length-19763-cov-7.139639_pt1 | contig 19763 bp, 9 predicted proteins | sample MGYA00512165_ERZ761602 | MGnify/ENA primary metagenome ERZ761602 (study PRJEB28899, sample SAMN02445085) | bioreactor sludge metagenome | biome: EBPR sludge; isolation source: Thorneside wastewater treatment plant | place: Australia: Brisbane, Thorneside... | reverse complement strand
AGAGTGTCCACCTTAAATTCGGCTAAATTCTGTCTTGACTATGGGGTCCACTTCACCTCGCCAACCAGCTTGAAACCAGCAAAATCCACCGGATTGAAGGGATCGAACCAATAGTATTCCGGCGCTCGCACCTGCCGGGCGTACAGATCCTTCTTGCCAGTCTTGTCGTAGCGGGCGGTGCTGCCCGACAGCAGTTCCACCACCAGGTCGGGAGTCCGACCCTGTTCCCAGACCACCCAGCTTTTGCGCTCGCCGAGCGGCACGTCCAGGGCCACGAAGAAATCCGGCCCGATGAAATCCCGGTGGCGGATTTGCTCCAGGCTGTAGTACAGGAACATGTTGCCACCAGCGAAACCATTGCCCCGCGCCTTGAGCCAGCCCTGCAGGGCATCGATCAATAACCACATCTGAAAACCGTGGCGGGGAGTTTCCATGGGCATTCCGTCATCGCAGGGCAGGTCGTCTTGGGTCGGGAGGCGAGTGGAAAAATCCGCGTCGGGCGGCGGCAAGGGCTGCAAGGTGATCGCATTGCTCATCATCGTCTCCTCCCGGTGGGCGGCAATTCGCCGAACGAAGGTTGATTTATAGAGAATAATAGCAACATGCGCGCAAGCGTCACCCCTGAAGTCCAGCTTCGGGCAGCGATTCATATCTTATCTTGATGGTATTATGAATACATAAGTCACATTTATTACGACCCCGAATAAATGACAGGGCGCCAAGGGGGAAGCAGTGAATTCCAAAGAATGGCGGGATGGGTTTCTACGCGAACGCGGGTTATCCGCGCCGGACGAGCGGCCGTTGTATGCCTATCGGTGTAGTGACGGGGAATATGAAATTGCCAGGAAACGGGTGTGCAACCTCATTCGCAACCGTGAACTATTCAGGCGCGAAGATCCTATATTGCCGATCTTGTTCTGTTTGTTTGCCGCCGAAGCCTGGCGGCGCCACCATGAGGCTGGTCCCTGGAAGTGGCAAACCGTGTTGCGAGAAGTGGACGCTGCCGGGATTGAACACAGCACGCTGGTTGGCTGGGTTGAACGAGGTCTGCGTTATTGGCGTCGCAAGCTGATCGTCAATTCCAGCGGACGTGAGTTCCTGCTGACTATCGCCTGCGAAGGCGGACTGCCATTGAACCTTCTACGCCGCGAAGGTAGCGGCTTGCGCCGTTATTTTCGCGCCCTGCTCGAAGAACTGCCGCGCTACGACAAAGTATCGGTCGAACTGGGGCGCGAATTGGCCGAACGCTTGCGGGACCGTTTGCCTTCCGGTCTGCGACAGGAAGTCGTCTACCAACTGAGCGGCAAACTCATCACCACCATATGGAATTTACAAACTCAGGTTGTGGGAAATAGCGATCCCATTGGCGCTCTTAACCGATTGAAACCCGACTGGCGCGACGATCTGCCGCTCAGCCTCGGTGATACCGTTACCGAGGTACTGCTGCGCAATCTGGTTGAGGATGCGGCGGAATTGCGTCGCCAACCGCCAACACCGCTACGCTGGCAATGCAGCTTAGAACGGGAATCCAACGGTGGCTGGCAACTCACGCGGCGGCTGGCCTTACCAGGATCGTGCAGCGGCGAACAGCTTGCCGACTGGACCGGGCTTGGGCCGGATCAGATGCCCAACCGTTTTCGCCTGTTGCACGAGGGCCGTGAAGGATTAGCGCCGGTGGCGCTGATCACTCAGATTCGCGGCGCTGGCGCGATCTATCGCATCGAACAATCAGGGCAAGCGCCGTGTATCCAGGGTCTGGTCGCCATGGCGGGGCAACGCTTGCAATTGGCTGCGTCACAAACCTATCCAGTAGCCGCTATCGGCGATGAACCGCTGAGCGATTATCTGCCGTGGGCTTTCCGCGACGAAGACGCCAATCCGCGCCCTTTCCTGGGCCAAGGATATTTACACACTCAGGCCAGCAGCCTGCTTATCGCGGTTCCGACCGATCACCAGGTTATCACCATTGGGCAAGGCGCGGTGGAATCACTGGGATCGCTGGCGGGGGTAAATCGCGCTTTGTATCGAATCAAAGGCGCTGCCGATGTTGTCTCGCCCGATAACGAGCACTGTCGCTTTTTCTGCGCCGCGAGTGACGAACCGATCGAAACGCTGCGTCTTGCCGGTCCGACCTTTCCGCAAGCCCTGAACGAGCGGACAGTGTTTCGGGGAATGCCGTGGCTGGAAAAACGCCTGCCGCATGGGAATCCTGAACGGGTCAACACGCTGGAATGGCGGCCGGCGGATGGCGGCGATACCCATTGGCGTCCGATGACGACAGCCTGTGTTGGGAATGTTTGGGTTCGCTGGATCGAAAATGGGATTTTACGGTTCCGGGCACGGGCCGCGATCATGCCAGCATCCGCCAGCGTCGCGATCACGACCGGGCGGGTGATGCTTGCCGGGCTGACTGGCGCCAAGGTGCGCATCAGTCCGCTGGCGTCCGCCAGTATCGCAGTCATACCGACCCCGGAGGGCGCAGTGCTCGATTGCCAGGTCACGCAGGGCGCCGGTCCGGAACGGTTCAACATCGTTCTGGGCTGGTTGGACGGTCGCACTCTGGATTTGGAACTCCCGTTTCCAGTGCAGGGCGCGCTCTTCGCCCAAGGTGGGATGGGCTTACCGCCAGGGGCGGTGATTCCCTTGGGCCGACTGGGCGCGGCGCGCGCCGTGGCCCAAGCGCCTGACGGCGGTGGCGGATTTCGGCTAGAGGGTGAATTGCGGGCGGAGGATATTGATCAGGAACTGCAACGACTGCTTTGGCTGAACGAGCCATTGCGCTTGGTCGGTAACGGACGTTGTGAGTTGGAGCTGCATACCCTGCAAGACGCCATTACCCGACTATTCTCGGCGACCGCTTCGCTGGATGCCCAAGTGCGGCTGAGCATCGTCGGTCAGGGGAGTCAAAGACTGGCAACGATCACGGTTGCCCGTTTCGATCTCTTCTTGACGCGAGATTGCGAACGCGGTTGCGTGCAGCTTGGCGGTCAGCCGGAGCCAGATTGCGCCGAGCGATTGACCATCACGATGTTGCCGCTGTGGGAACCCGAGAGGGAACCAGTAACACTGGTTCGCCGCGACGATGAAACTGCTTGGAGGGTTCCACTGCACATTGAAACCGGGCCATGGCTGGTATTAGGCCGCGATGGGGGTTGGCTGCGAACGCGGCCCCTGCTGTGGACGGTAACCGCCAGTTCACTACCCGATTCAGATTTGACCGAAGCAGTCACCGAATCAGGAGCCGATGACAGCGTTGCAACCCCTGGCCTGATCGAAACTATCCGTAGCCTGGAAGGTGCGCGCGGTGAACGCTTCAAAGCCCTGCTGGCCGCCATGGCCGAACGACCGCAACATCCCGACTGGCCGCGACTGCTTCGTATTCTGGATCTGACGCAGGAATTACCGGCTACCTCACTCGATTTGTGCCGCTGCCTGGGGGAAACACCCGCTGCCGCCATAATGGCATTGCTATTGGCCGATGACTCGGAATTCGAGCGAACTTGGTCGCTGGCGGAACAACTACCATTCGACTGGCGACTGGCGCCAGTCGCACTATGGCTGAAGATGACCCGGCTTCGTTTCGACAATCTGCGCACAGCGCTTGAAGGCACCGGACTGGGTGAAAAATTTGTTCATGAACAGTTTGATGTTTTCCGCCAGCGTCTTGCAACTCGTGGAGAAAGCTGGGAGACGCTCGGCGAGTGGTTGCAAAAAGACCTGTTCCCGAATCTGCCGGTGACTTGTCGTTCCATGCTCAATCTCGCTAAAGCAGCGCCCACAACACTTGAATACACCTTGGGGGCGGCTCAACAAGATCTATTTAGGGGCCATACCGGTGAGCAATGGCCGCTCTTGCCGCGCATCCTCGAACAAGCTGAAACCAAACTGCCCGCACCTCGGCGATTTGGGCTCGAAGAAACATTCCGCCGTCCGGTATTGTGCGCACCGTTCCTGGTAGCGACGCTGGCCTTATGGAATGGGAGTCATGCTCCGGCTTTGCTGTTCGAGTTACACCGAGCGCGAGATTTCGACCCTCCCTGGTTCGATACCGCTTACGCAACCGCCCTCTGCCTGGGACTGGCCGATTTGACTACCTAAAGCTAAGGACCCCATTGCATGAATGCGCCTACCCGATTTTTCACCTCACTGACCGATCAACTCAATCGCCGCGCCAGCCGCGCTGTGCTGAGTCAACTCGGCTTCCGCAATGATCCGCTACGGAATCATCTGCGGAACCAGTTTGAACGGATGGCGGGTTCAGAGGGTTCCTTTTTGGCCGATCCGGTGTTCGAGGCTACTTTCGGCTGGACGCTAGCGGAAACCACGCTCGATGCGTTGACGGGAACGCTGCTGCATCCCGATCTGGTCCGCGCGCTCGGCAACCCCCCCTCGGAATTCGCCGAGGAATATACCTTTTCCGCAGACCGGCAGCCTTACCAGCACCAGATTGAGGCGTGTGAAACGCTACTAGCCGGGGGGCCGCCGCGTTCGGTGCTGGTGACCAGTGGCACCGGTTCCGGCAAAACTGAATGCTTTCTGTGGCCGATTCTGCACGATCTGGCCACCGAAGCCGCCCGCTCGCCAATCCCGCTCACCGGTGTCCGGGCGTTGTTCCTTTACCCGCTCAACGCGCTGATTAAAAGCCAGCGGGATCGCCTGGTGACCTGGACGGAACCGTTCAAGGGGCGCGTCCGCTTTTGCCTGTACAACGGCAACACGCCCTACCAGTCACCCCCAAAACGCGATCAACTGTATACCAGCGAGGTTTTGGGTCGTGACGTGTTACGCGCCGACCCGCCGCCGATTCTGGTCACCAACGCCACCATGCTCGAATACCTGCTGGTGCGTGCCGACGACCGGCCGATTCTCGATGCTTCCCAAGGGCGGTTGCGTTGGATCGTACTTGACGAAGCGCACACCTACATGGGTTCGCAAGCCGCTGAAATCGCCCTGCTGTTGCGGCGGTTGCCGCGCCGAAGACGTTCACTTTGTCGCCACCTCCGCGACGTTTGCCGGTGGTAAAGACAGCCAGCGCCAATTGCGGGAATTCCTGGCCCAGGTCGCCGGCGTGCCCTCCGAACGGGTACGGGTGATCGTCGGCACCCGGCGGACGCCGCCACTCGATCCAAAAATGGCGGCGATGGCTCGTCCGCTGCCAGCACCGGCGGTGCTGCGCGAAATGACCCGGGAAGGTCTTTACGATGTCCTGGCGGCGAACCCACCGGCGCGCGCCGTCCGACAACGGATTACCGAAGGCGCGGCACGGTTGTCGCAACTGGCGGAAATCCTTTTTGGACACAGCGATGAGATCACGCGCCGCAATACGCTGGAACTGCTCGATCTCGCCACTGGCGCGCACAATGGCGCCGGCGAACCCTTTCTGCCGTTGCGCGGCCATTTTCTCGAACGGGCGCAAACCGGTCTTTGGGTCTGCGCCAATTCCGCCTGTCCCGGTCGAAAGAACACGCCTCTTGACCACGCGCGCTGGCCGTTTGGCCCGGTGTTTCTGGAGCGGCGCACGCATTGCCCGGTTTGCAGCATCCCTGTTTTTGAATTGGTGCAATGCGGCGAATGTGGAGCGGAATATCTGGCGGCCCGGGAAAAGAATGATGTTGATGTCTCCTGGCTCCTGCCCCGGCCTTCTCCCGTCGACGAGGATGAGTTTCAGCAAGAACTGGAGCCACCGGAGACCGAGGAAGATGAGGACAACGAACCCATGGCCGACCCCCGGCAAGGATTGCCACGATTGTTGACTGAACCCGGACAGAGCCATCTGTCCGGTTGGCTTTCAAAGGAAAATCGCTTCGATTGCGCCACTGAATCTGGCGCGCGGGTGCATGTCCGTGGGCCGGAAGAGGATGGCCGCCTGCACTGCCCGGTGTGTGGCGAACGGGAAAAATCCCCGATGAGCTTGTTCAAACCGGCCCGGCTTGGCGCTCCGTTCCTGCTCGGTGTGGCGATACCCACTTTGCTGGCCCACATGCAGCCCTTTGGGAAGAGCGACACACCGCTACCGCTCGATGGACGGCGGCTGATCACCTTCAGCGACAACCGACAAGGCACCGCCCGTTTCGCGGCTAAAGCACAGCAGGAAGCAGAGCGGAATTATGTACGCAGTTTGTTGTATCACCATGTTGCCGCAGCAGTTCCCGCCCGGAATGAAGAGAAGATTGAAGAGCTGCGCCAAAGAATCGTGCAATTTGAACGGTTGGTGAACACCGACCCCAGTCTCTCATCGGTTCTTGGCAACGATATTCAGGAGAAACGCGCCAAGTTGGCCGAACTCGACGCGCCGCCGCTCGGTCGGCTGGGGTGGAATGAGGCAGTTCAGCGGTTGTTGGCGGAACCCGGCTTTGAACGCTGGATGCTGGCGGGTTTGAAAGAGCAAACCGGCGGCGAACTGAGTGACAGCGAACTGGCCCACCTCTGCCTGTTGCGGGAATTCTTCCGCCGCTCGAAGCGTCAGAATTCCCTGGAAACGCTCGGCCTGTTGCGCTTGAGTTATCCCGCGCTGGCTAACGTCAAAACCGCTCCTGCTGGTTGGCAACAAAAAAATTTCAGCCTTAACGACTGGCGCGATTTCCTGGGTGTGGCGCTGGATCATTACGTCCGGGCGATTTCCGCCGTGGAAGTCACTCGCCAGCAACTCCACTGGTTCGGTTTTCCAGGGCGGGGGCGCTACCTGATCGGTCCGGGCGAATCTGGCAACCCCCGGCAACAAGCGTCCTGGCCGCAGGCCCGGGGCGGTTCATTACGCAACCGCTTGGTGATTTTACTCGCCCATGCCTTGCAACTCGATGCCAAGACCCCGGAAGGCACCAGCTTGATCAATGAGTTGTTGGTGTCAGCTTGGCAGACATTGTGTAGCACCGGCCTGTTGCAACGCTTTGAGGAAGGCTATCGGCTGCGCCTGTCGCAAACCGCCGAGATCGCTGAGGTTCGCCAAGCTTGGCTTTGCCCAATCACTCGCCGACTGTTGCCCTTCACCTTCCGTGGCCTCAGTCCCTACATGCCGACCGGCGCCAACAAAGATCTGGCGCAATGTGTACCGGTCGAGATGCCGCGCGTACCCAACGCCTTCTGGCATAACGCCGATTCTGAAGACATTAACCACTGGCTGGAAAATGACGAGCGCATTCTGCGCTTGCGCGAATTGGGCGCCTGGCCAGAATTGAGCGACCGGATCGCCAGCCACGCCCGCTTTTTTCGCGTCAAGGAGCACTCGGCGCAGATTTCCGCCCGGAAGCTGGAGCAGCGGGAAAAGCTGTTCAAGGAAGGCAAGCTCAATGTGTTGAGCTGCTCCACCACCATGGAAATGGGCGTAGACATCGGTGGTCTGTCGGCGGTGGCGATGAACAACGTACCGCCGCATCCAGCCAATTTCCTGCAACGCGCTGGCCGCGCCGGGCGTCGGCGGGAAACCGCCGCCGCCAGTTTCACCCTGTGCAAGGCTTCCCCCCATGGGGACGCCGTATTTCGCAATCCGCTCTGGCCGTTCATCACCCCGCTGGCGGCGCCGCAAGTGTCCCTGCAAAGCGAGCGTATCGTCAGCCGGCATATTCATGCGCTGGCGCTGTCCGCATTTCTCGGTCGCCACAGCCGGAATTTGCACCGCCTGACCGCGCGCTGGTTTTTCGAGACGACCACGCCTGATGTCACGGCGCCTCATGCGCGATTTGTCGAATGGTGCCGAAGCGACACGAACCAGGACGCTCACTTGATGCAAGGCATTGGTCAACTGGTGCGCCGAAGCAGTCTCGAAGGTCTTGAATCGTCAGCATTGCTGAGCGCCACCGCCGATGCGATTGAACAAACCGCCGCGCATTGGCAGGAAGAGATTGACGCCTTGCGCGATGAATTGGCCTTGGTGCGGGATCGTCCAAGCATTCAAGGGAAAAGTCCCGCCGAACGCGCCCTGGAAATTCAATGCCAGCGCATCGAAGATGAATATCTGCTCAGCGAACTGGCCAACCGGGGTTTTCTGCCCGGCCACGGTTTTCCCATCAACGTGGTCTCCCTGCGCACGACCACCGCCAAGGAGCTTGAAGCACGGCGGAATCGCTCGCGGGACCAGGCGCGGGAAGATAACCGGATGTTGCGTAACGAATCACCCTCCCGCGATCTTGCCATTGCGTTGCGTGATTACGCGCCCGGCACAGATACCGTGCTGGATGGCCGGGTTTATCGCAGCAGCGGCATTACCTTGAACTGGCATATCCCGGCCGATCAGGACGGACCACCGGAAATTCAGGCCATCCGTTGGGTATGGCGCTGCGGCTCCTGCGGCGGCAGCGGAACCCGCCCTACCATGCCAGAACGCTGTCCGCATTGTGGCTATACCGGCAATAAACTAACCCGCTACGAATATCTGCAGCCGGCCGGCTTCGCAGTGGACATCCGCTATGAACCTCACAACGATGTGAGCACGCCGCAGTACATCCCGGTACGCGATCCACTGATTTCGTTGGAAGGCGCGGCGTGGGTCTGGTTGCCGACGCCGGCGCTGGGTCGCTATCGCTACAGCACTCAAGGACACTTGTTTCACCGCTCCGATGGTTTACACGGCAAGGGTTACGCAGTCTGCTTGCGCTGCGGCAAAGCCGATTCCATGCCCGATCTTGATAGCCTGAAACTGCACAAGCGCCTGCTCGGCGGGCGGGATCACGACCGCGAAACCGAATGTCCCGGCAATCACGAAGATTGGGCGATCAAACGAGGTATCCTGCTCGGTATCGCCGAACGCACCGATATTCTCGAATTGCAGTTGCGAGAGCCGCATAGCGACACCCCGCTTGATCGGATCACCGCATATTCACTGGGCATCGCTTTGCGTAGGGCATTAACTGGCAAGCTCGGCATCGAGGAACGGGAAATCGGCTGTACCGTCGCTCAAAACCTGGATGCGGCGGGACAACCAGCGCATTCGATTTATCTCTATGACACCGCGACCGGCGGTGCGGGTTATGTGACTACCGCCGCGCCGTGGTTGCTCGAACTGTTCAAGCAGGCACGCGACATTCTTCAGTGCGCCCGGGGTTGCGACGGGGCCTGCCACGGCTGTTTGCTCAGCTACGACACGCAGTTTCATCTTGACGATCTCGACCGCCACCGGGCATTAGCGCTGCTGGATAGCGACTTTCTCACCGGTCTGGAACTACCGCCCGAATTACGGGTATTCGGTCCAGCCACCCAGATCGAACTGGAACCAACCGTGCTGGCCCTGCGCCGGGAATTCCAGCACAGTGCGATTAGCGAATTGCGGCTATTCCTGGGCGGCCATTCGGAACAATGGGAACCACTGGCGTGGCGACTACGGGATGAGCTGTTGAGGGCCAGCGCCAGCAGTACGCGAGTCTTATTGATCGCACCGCGCCGCTGTCTCGACCGATTGCCAGCGCCGCTGGCCGATGAACTCGCTGCCCTGCTGCGCTTCGTCGGCGCACAATTACATGTTGCCCCGGACCAACCGACCGTTGGAACCTCATCGCTGCCGTTTGCCATCGAATTGGCCGGCAAAATTGGTAGTGTACGCTGGGCCGCCAGTGATTCGGACGCGCTGGCGCCAGGGCCGAACTGGGGCAATAGCTTTCAGCAAACCCTCTTTCTGCGCTTGAGCAGCATGGACCAACTCCCGCCGCTGCCGGACGAGTGGCCGGTGCGCGCGCCCGAAGCATTGCGGTATCCACCCGCCGACCTATTGCACGAACTGGCGATTACCACCGAGTTGAACGGTGCCAGCAACGGCTTTGGAAGCCGCGCCTGGACGCTGATCAGCCAGCGCGTCCCGGAACTTGCCCGCCGGTTATCGGATAAAACGCCACTGGCGGAAATTGCATACCACGACCGCTATCTACGGTCGCCACTGATGTTGCTGTTGCTGCGCGACTGGCTGGAAACCCTGAGTGGCCGACAACCCGGCACCCGGATCATCATCGCTACGGCAACGCTGGAAGCTCGCGATACCGGTGAACCGCGCCTGCTATACCACGACTGGCGGGATGGGGACGACCGCCGCGCCGTGTTTGAAGCCTTGTTGATGAACACACTGGGTGCTGTCACGTTTTCGGAAGTGGCGACGCATCACTTGCCCCATGCGCGGGAGTTACGTTTGTGCTGGATTGACGGCGCTTGCTGGCGAATGCGCCTCGATCAGGGTTTGGGCTACTGGCGGATCATACCGGGCGTCCGCGCGGCGTATCCCTTCGACAGCGCGCCGGAACGACAGGCGTCCCGCTTGGAAAACCATGCGGTTCAAGTCACGGGTATGGACTTGCGGTACCCGACCTTTTGGTATCTGGGCGAAGTCCGCACCTGAATCCCCGTAGCTCATCCTAACTGCTGTTTTGACTGTAACGGATATTGCCCGTGACTCCGAAACCCATCACCCATGTCAAGGCCAGTCCAATCACGCTAGCAGCCGACGCCACCAGCGAGGACGCCTTCGTCACCATCATCGGTGCGTGCCTGCGCCACGCCGAGGTGAACCGACCGGCGGTGCTGGACGGGCAAACGGAGGGTGTCCATCAGATGCGGGTGGCGTTCCGCCGACTGCGGTCCGGCCTCAAGATCTTCCGTCCGCTGATTCCCCGCGAGGTCAGCGCCGCCTTGGTGGAAGACATCCGCTGGCTGAACGGCTTCCTGGGGCCGGCCCGCGACTGGGATGTATTCGTGGAGGAAGGCATGGCGCCGATCCTGGCCCATTTCCCGCGCAAACGCGGCCTGGCTCTGTTTCGAACCAGGGCCGAGACTATCCGCCAGACCCACCATCGCACCCTGCGCGAGGCGCTGGCCGATCCCCACTATCGGCAACTGACGCGGGCGCTCGCCGCCTGGCTGGACGACCGCGCCTGGCGGGAGAAGCTGGACGACAAACGGCGGGAACGCCTGGCGCAACCGGCGGTGGATTTCGCCACCTCATTACTCGGTCGCGACCATCGGCGGGTCGAGAAACAAGGCGAGGCATTCGCCGAGCTTTCCGCCGTGGAGCGACACAGGTTGCGGATTCGGATCAAGGAATTGCGCTACGCTCTGGATTTCTTCGCCAGCCTGTACCCCGTGCCGACAGTTAAGACCTATCTCGGCGCGCTGGCTCGACTGCAAGACAGTTTGGGCATCATGAACGACATCGCGGTCGCGCGCCGGTTGCTGGACGAGGCGCGGCTGCGAACCGTTTCCGCCGCCCGCCAGGTTATCGAGGGCTGGTACGGCTGCCGGCTGGATGTCCAGGAACACGCCTTCCATGATCTCTGGCGGGGTTTCATGGCGTGCGAGCGGCCCTGGAAGGATTGATCGACAACCGCTCAACGCGCCGCTCGGCTACACTTGCGATCATTCCATCGCGCGCCAAGCGCGTTCTTCCAATGCCCCGCTCCGCCCCCAAGGAGAACCGCATGAGCGATCCAACCCTGACCCAGCGGTTGACCGAACTGATCACCACGAAACCCACCGCGCCCGCCGATTTGGAGCACGCGGCGTTGCTGGTGCTGGATGCAATGGCGAACGCGCTGGCGGGACGGGCAAGCGCACCGGGGGCCATTCTGCTGCGTTGGGCCGAGGCCGCCGCGCCAACCGACGCCGCGCGCCGCGCCTTTCTGCTGGGAACGCTGACCCACATCCTGGAAACCGACGATTTGCATCGGGCCTCGGTGGTTCATCCCGGTTGCGTCGTGGTTCCAGCGGCCTGGGCGGTGGCGGCGCGGGAGGGTATTCGCGGCCACGCCATGCTGCGGGCGGTGCTGTGGGGGTTCGAGGCGGCGACCCGGGTCGGGATGGCGGTTGGACCGTCCCACTATCGCCTGTGGCACAACACCGCGACCTGCGGTCCCTATGGCTCGGCCATGGCGACAGCAGCGTTGCTGCGCCTCGATGCGTCGGCGACAGTCAACGCTCTGGGCAACGCGGGCGCGCAATCCGCTGGACTCTGGCAATTTCTGGAAGCCGGCACGATGACCAAGCACTTGCACGCCGGGCGGGCGGCGGAAGCGGGTGTGCTGGCGGCGGATTTGGCCCGACATGGCTTCACCGGACCGCCGACGATGCTGGAAGGCGCGAAGGGCTGGTTCGCCGCCACCTGTCCCGATCCCGATCCCGAGGCGATCACGCGCGATCCGGATGGCCCGTGGCAGTTGTCGTTGACCTCGGTCAAGCCTTGGCCCTCCTGCCGCCACACCCATCCCGCCATCGACGCCGCGCAGGAATTGCGCCGCCGCGTGATGGCTGGCGCGATCGAACAAGTCGAGGTGGAAACCTATCCGGCGGCGCTGGAGGTCTGCGACCGACCCGCGCCGCGAAGCGACTACGAGGCCAAGTTCTCCCTGCAACATTGCGTGGCGGCGGCATTGAGCTGGGAAACGGTGGATTTCGCCGCGTTCGCCGAGCCGGCGCGGCGGGAGCTGGCGGGGCTACGGGAACAGGTGACCGCGCGGGTCGCCGAGCCCTACGCCTCGGCCTACCCGAAGGCCTGGGGCAGCGCGGTGACCGTCACGGTGCGCGGCGGCCAACGCCTGACAGTGCGGCGAACTCACGCCAAGGGCGATCCCGAGGCGCCGCTGACGCCGATTGAATTGATCACCAAGGCGCGGATGTTGATGACGCACGGCGGAGTCAACAAGACCGATCGGCTCATTGACGCCATTCTGGCCCTGTCCGATGACGAGGCGCTACCGGAATTGCCCTGAGCGCCTTTGACCAAATTTTGAGTTGGCCAGTTGCGTTTAAAACAAACTGTTTCTTTTTTGTCCAAAAACAACAGAAAGTAGTATGTTTACTCTAAATTTCCTGTTAAGATAGATGGCGTGTGGCAGGCGTTTTTTCTCCTCTGTCTGCCACACATCCTCCTTTGGTGGTTTTTGGCCGGGCGCCTTGCCCGGCCTTTTTTGCTTCAGGCTCCCGGTTGGGACGCCACGCGCCGATGTCGCAGCAACACCAGCGACCGGCCTTGCACCGGATAGGGATCCTCGGAAGGATGCTGAAAACCCTCGGTCGGTTGACCCTGAGGCAGCGCGGTATCCAGCACCACCTCGAACAGCGTCTCATCACCCGGCACCGGCAATACAAACGAAATTTCCTCGTGATGGGCGTTGCACAGCAGCAGAAAATTGTCGTCCACCAACGGATGGCCGCGCTCGTCCCGTTCCTGCAAACCGGCGCCCGGCAGGTACAGCCCCAGGCAACGGGCGTAGTCGTGGGTCCATTCCTCGTCGTTGATTTCGCAGCCGTCGGGATTGAACCAGAAAATGTCGCGAACGCCGTCGCCATGGATGCCCCGAAAGAAGTGCCGCCGCCGGAAGGTCGGATGTCGCCGGCGGATCTGGACCAGGCGTTGCGTGAACGCCAGCAACTCGCGATTTTCCGCCAACCAGGCGATATCCCAGTCCAGCCAGCTCAGTTCGTTGTCCTGGCAATAGGCGTTGTTGTTGCCGCGCTGGGTGCGACCAACCTCGTCCCCGGCCAGCAACATCGGCACGCCTTGCGACAACAGCAGGGTCGCCAGCAGATTACGCCGCTGGCGCAGGCGCAGGGCGAGAATTTTCGGATCTCCGGTATCGCCTTCCACGCCGCAATTCCAGCTTCGGTTGTGCGATTCGCCGTCGCGATTGTCTTCCCCGTTGGCCTCGTTGTGACGCTCGTTGTAACTGACCAGATCGTAAAGGGTAAAACCGTCGTGGGCGGTAACGAAGTTGATGCTGGCGCAGGGTCGGCGACCATTGTGCTCGTACAGATCGGCGGAACCGGTCAGCCGGTAGGCCAGTTCGCCAATCAGGCCGCCCTCGCCGCGCCAGTAGTCGCGCACCACATCGCGGTATTTACCGTTCCATTCGCTCCAGCCCGGCGGAAACCGGCCCACCTGATACCCCCCCTCGCCCACGTCCCACGGCTCGGCGATTAGCTTGATCTGGGACAGCACCGGGTCCTGCTGGACGATAGCCATGAACGCGCCCGCCTGCTCCACCGCCTGCTGGCCCCGCGCCAGCGCGGCGGCCAGATCGAAGCGGAACCCGTCCACGTGCATCTCGGTCACCCAGTAACGCAAGCTGTCGGCAATCAGTTGCAGCACTCTCGGCTCGGCGGTGTTCAGGGTGTTGCCGCAGCCGGTATAGTCCATGGTGTAGCGCGGATGATCGGGAGCCAGCCGATAGTACGTGGCGTTGTCCAGGCCGCGAAAACACAGGGTCGGGCCGAACTGATTGCCCTCGGCGGTGTGGTTGTAGACCACGTCGAGAATCACCTCGATGCCGGCCGAGTGCAGGGTTCGCACCATGCTTTTGAACTCGTTCACCGGATGGTCGGTGGACGCATAGCGTGGGTCCGGGGCGAAATAGCCGAGGGGACTATAGCCCCAGTAATTGCGCAAACCCCGGTCCAACAGGTGGCGTTCGTCCACGAAATAGTGGATCGGCAACAACTCCACCGCCGTCACGCCCAGCGCCTTGAGATAATCCACCACCGGCCCGCAGGCCAAGCCCGCGTAAGTGCCACGCAGATGGACCGGCACGTCGGGGTGGCGCAGGGTGAAGCCGCGCACATGCAATTCGTAGATCAGCGTGTCGTGCCACGGCACGCGCGGCGGGCGGTCGTCGCCCCACATGAAGGCGGTATCCACCACCTGACATTTGGGCATCCCCGGCGCGCTGTTGCGGGTGTTGAAGCTCAGGTCCTCGCCGCGACCGCCGATTCGGTAGCCAAACTGGGCGTCGCTCCAGTGAATCTGACCGACGATGCTCTTGGCGTAGGGATCGAGCAACAGCTTGTGCGCATTGAACCGGTAGCCCTCCTCCGGCTGGTAAGGACCATGCACTCGGTAACCGTACAGCAGATCGGGCCGGGCTTCCGGCAGATAGGCGTGCCAGACGCCGCCGGTGCGCTCGAGCAGCGGAATTTGCGCGACCTCGTGCTTGCCCTTGGCGTCGAACAGGCAGAGCACCACTTGCTCGGCGTGCTGCGAAAACAGGGCGAAATTGACGCCCTCCCCGTCCCAGGTCGCCCCCAGCGGATACGGTCGGCCGGGCCAGATGGTCGTGGTGGATTTATTCATCGGCACTCTATACGAAAATAGCATCAGACGCCGGGTGCAGGTCCGGGCGCCTGATGCCAAATGCCCAATTATTCGCTAAACGCCCGCATGGCGGTCGTCACCTCGCCCGGCCCGACCGCCGTGATGCCGCCGGCGGTAACGGTATAACGGCGCCGATCCAATTCTGGATCGTAGCCGATGCGATCACCCGCCTCGATGACATTGTAGCCGCCGATGATGACGCGCCGCAGCCGAGCGCCGCGTTTGATATGGACATAGTCCTGAATGATGCAATCCTCGATCTCCACATCGTCCTCGATGATGACCTCGCGACGAATGATGGAGTTGCGGATGGACGCGCCATGCACCAGCGAACCGGCGGCGATCACGCCATTCTCGACCTGGGCGTTGATCAGGCGAGCGACCGGCCCCTGATAATTACTGGAAAAGATCCGCCATTGCGGGTTGAACACATCGAAGCGCGGCGTCAGCCCCAGCATATCCTGATGGGCGGCGAAATAGGCGTCCAGAGTCCCCACGTCCCGCCAGTAGGCCGGCTCCTCGTAGGATTTGGAGCCAGGAACCTTGTTGCTGGCGAAGTCGTAGGCAAACAACCGATGGGTTTCCTTCAAATGGGGCAACACGTTTTGACCGAAGTCGTGCTCCCCGCGGCTATGAGCCGCCTTGAGCGCATTGACCAACACATCGGTGTTGAACAGGTAATTGCCCATCGAGGCATAGGCGCGGGAGGGATCGCCCGGCATCGGCGCCGGATTGGCGGGTTTTTCCTGAAACTCGCGCACCCGGCCATCACCGTCGGCGGCGATGACGCCAAACCCCTTGGCGTCCGCGAGGGGCACCGGTAACGCCGCCACCGAGACATCCGCTTCCCGCTCGCGGTGAAAATCCACCATCTGCTGCAAATCCATCCGATAGATATGATCGGCGCCGAACACCAACACCAGGTCCGGGTCGTGCAACTGGATCAGGTTCAGATTCTGGTACACCGAATCGGCGGTGCCCATGAACCAGTCACCACCGCGCATCATCTGGGGCGGCACCACCGTCACGAACTCCTCGTTGCGCATCGGCGACACCACCCAGGCCTTGCGCACATGCTCGATCAGCGACTGGGATTTGTACTGCACCAGTAGATAGATGGACTGAATTCCGGAGTTGAGCAGATTGCTCAACACGAAGTCCACGATCCGATAGCGGCTGCCAAAGGGGAGCGAGGGCTTGGAATTTTGCGTGGTCAACGGACTTAGGCGGGAGCCTTCACCGCCCGCCATCACGAACGCCAGAATTTTTGGTTGTTTCATCGTGGCACATCCTTCGTTGGTAGTGATCGTTCGCATAATTCCCGAGGAGGACGATGGCTTCTCGGGGTGGTGGTTCGGTTCATCATGCCATTCGCAACAGGTATTCCCGGTGAGGGACCTTAACCGTCAAAGGTATCGAAATCGCGCTCCGTGTGCAGGTGGTGGCGGATGCGGAACACATGCGCCGGCATTCGATTTGGATTCAACTCCACGTAATTGCGCGGGCCATTCCAAAGGTAGTGGGCGCCGGTCAGCAAATCGTGAACCTGGAACGGCTGATGCGGGTCCACGCCCAGCACCGCCAGATCCAACTGGGTCATGCCGGCCTGGGTGTAGTTCGGATCCAGGTTCACCACCACCAGAATGACGTTGGCGCGGTTGTCGGTCGCCTTGCTGTAGCAGATGATCTGCTCGTTGTCGACGCCATGAACGTGAGCGTTGGCGTTCGATTGCAAGGCTGGATTGCGCTTGCGGATGCGGTTCACCAGCGCGATGAAATCGCGCAGGCTGTTGGGACCGTCCAAATCCTGGAAACCGCGATAACGCACCTGGTATTTCTCGGAGTCAAGATACTCCTCGCTGCCGTGCTTGACCGCGACATGCTCCATCATCTCGTAGGCCGGGCCGTAAATGCCGTAATTGGCGGTCATGGTCGCCGCCATCACCAGCCGGGACATGAACATCGGTCGGCCGCCGAATTGTAGGGCCTCGGTCAGAATATCCGGGGTGTTGGGCCAGAAATTGGGGCGGAAATATTCCCGACCCGGTCCCTGGCAAACCTCGGTCAAGTATTCGCTCAGTTCCCACTTGGCGTTGCGCCAGGCGTAATAGGTGTAGGACTGGGTATAGCCGAGCTTGGCCAGCCGGTGCATCACCTTGGGTCGGGTGAACGCCTCGGCCAGGAAAATCGCGTTCGGGGTGTGCTTCTTGACTTCGCCGATCAGCCATTCCCACATCGCAAACGGCTTGGTATGCGGATTATCGACCCGAAAGATGCGCACGCCCTGCTCGATCCAGAACTCGAAGATGCTCTTGATCTCCGCCCACAGCGCCTTCCAATCGCTGGTCTCGAAATTGAACGGATAGATATCCTGGTACTTCTTCGGTGGATTCTCGGCGTATTGCACCGTGCCGTCCGGCCGCCAGCGGAACCAGTCGGGATGCTGCTTGACGTAGGGGTGATCCGGCGCGCATTGCAGGGCGATGTCCAGGGCGATGTCGATGCCGTGCTCCTTCGCCTTGCGCGCCAGTTGACGAAAATCCTCCAGCGTGCCCAGTTCCGGCAGGATGTCCTTGTGGCCACCCTCCGCCGCGCCGATGGCCCATGGGCTGCCGACATCATCGGGACCGGGGGTCAGGGTATTGTTCTTGCCTTTTCGATTGACCCGGCCAATCGGATGAATCGGCGGGAAATACAACACGTCGAACCCCATGGCGGCGATGCGCGGCAACCAGGACTCACAGTCCTTGAAGGTGCCGTGCTTGCCCGGAACTGGACTGCACGAACGCGGGAACAGCTCGTACCAGGTGCTGAACCGGGCGCGCTCGTCGTCCACCACCACGCCGAGTTCCTTGCCGTAGCTCAATGCCAGCCGGCGGTCGGCGTTGCGTTCCATGAGCCGGGTAAATTCCTCGTCCAGCCCCAGCTGACGGCGGTATTCCAGATCGTGCGAACCGGCCAGTTCCCTGGCGCGCTTGGCCAGCCATTTGGCGTCCTCGCCACTGGCGCGCTGGCTGGCTTTCTCGGCCAGTTCCGCGCCTATCCGCAGCGAGAGCGCGATATCCTCGGCCTGCACCCAGCGTCCCAGATCGTGGCGCCAGGACTTGAAGGCGTCCACCCAGGCGATCACCGTGTATTCATACCGTCCCAGTTCCAATACCTGAAACTCGCCGCGCCAACGATCGTTGGCCAGGAAACGCATCGGGGCTTCCCGCCAAGCGGTCTCGCCCGCCTGGCGGTACTGCAAGACGCAGGACAGCGAATCGTGGCCATCGGTGAACACATCCGCCTCGACCGTCACGGTATCCCCCACGGTGCGCTTGACCGGGAAGCGACCACCGTCGATCTCCGGGGTCACGCCTTCGATGATCACCCGCTTGCGGCCATCCATCCCCGCTGGGCCGGCTTCCGGCTTGGGTGGCGCGGCCGGCTCGGCGATAGTCGCTTTCGGAACATCCGGGGCCGTCTGTTTCTCGGACTGTTTGGAGTGATCCCGCTTGGCGGGATCCGCCGGCGAATTTTTCGACATACCGAATACCCTCGTTGTGTTTTATTTCATCGGGTTGATCCGCGCGCCCATCGTCATCGCGACCGCTAGCCTGCTGCCGTTCGGGGGCCTGGGATGGTAAAGTTTCCATCGGGATTCGAGCCGCCCGCTCGGCGGCCCGCCAGCCTGGTCCTTATCCCCCCTTATTATGACGGTTTTTGCGGCCGCGCCCAAACTTGACTGATGAGCGCGCCGCCCCTGCCGAGGATGTTCCCCGATGAGTGAATTGCAACGGATGATTGAAGAAGCATTCGAGCGCCGTGCCGAGCTGGACGCCGCCAGCGCCCCGGCCGCGCTGCGCGAGGCGGTGGAGGATGCGCTGGGCCTGTTGGAACTGGGTCGGGTTCGGGTCGCTGAGCCACGCGACGGCGTCTGGGTAGTCAACACCTGGCTGAAGAAGGCGGTGCTGCTCAGCTTCCGCCTGAACGACAGCGTCATCATCCGCGATGGTTATACCAATTATTTCGACAAGCTACCGCCCAAGTACGCCCAGTATGGCGAAAACGACTTTCTAGCCGCCGGCGTGCGGGTGGTGCCGCCCGCCGCCGCCCGCCGGGGTTGCCATATCGCGCCTGGCGTGGTGCTGATGCCGTCCTTCGTCAATGTCGGCGCTTACGTGGACTCGGGCACGATGGTGGATACCTGGGCCACGGTCGGCTCCTGCGCCCAGATCGGCAAGAACGTGCATTTGTCCGGCGGCGTCGGCATCGGCGGCGTGTTGGAACCGTTGCAGGCCAGCCCCACCATCATCGAGGACGACTGTTTCATCGGCGCCCGTTCCGAGGTGGTCGAGGGTGTGATTGTCGAGCGCGGTTCGGTGGTCTCGATGGGCGTCTACATCGGCCAGAGCACTAAGATTTACAACCGGCTGACCGGTGAAGTGACTTACGGTCGGATACCGGCCGGGTCGGTGGTGGTGCCCGGCGCCCTGCCCGCTCCCGATGGCAGCCACAGCCTGTACTGCGCGGTCATCATCAAGCAGGTGGATGAGAAGACCCGTGGCCGGGTCAGCCTGAACGAGTTGCTGCGCGACTGACCGGTTGGATAACGTCCCCAAGGCTGTCTACACTTTCGGCAATGCGCCTCTGCGGAGGCGCGGACCTCTAAGAACCCATACGAAAACTAACGTGTTGTTTTAAATGCAAAGTTAGTGTATATTTT
>ERZ761602.3994-NODE-3994-length-19764-cov-4.602314_pt1 | contig 19764 bp, 15 predicted proteins | sample MGYA00512165_ERZ761602 | MGnify/ENA primary metagenome ERZ761602 (study PRJEB28899, sample SAMN02445085) | bioreactor sludge metagenome | biome: EBPR sludge; isolation source: Thorneside wastewater treatment plant | place: Australia: Brisbane, Thorneside... | reverse complement strand
TCGCGGTCGCATCGCTGACGGTCGCATCGCTGACGGTCGCATCGCTGACGGTCGCGTCGCTGACGGTTGCGTCGCTCGCGGTCGTGTCGCTCGCGGCCGTCTCGCTCGCGGTCGCATCGCTGACGGTCGTTTCGCTCGCGGTCGCATCGCTGACGGTCGCATCGCTGACGGTCGCATCGCTGACGGTCGCATCGCTGACGGTCGCTTCTCGTGTGTCGAGGCTCGCCTCGCTCGTCGCATCCGTGAGCTCCGCGCCGGGGGGGCGAACCGACGGTCTCGTCGCGCGCTCTTCGAGGAGCACCGCATGAAGCCCGGTCCCGGCCGGCGCGGGCGCGTCCATCGATTCGACGCCTTCGACGTTCGCCATCGCATCGGTCGGAGGCGCGAGGCTCGGCGTGCGGCGGAGGCGCTCGTCGATGCGCGTGATGCGCGGGGCGTTGGGGGTCAGCTCACGCGCGCGCTCCAGCCACGTGCGCGCTTCGGGGCGGCGCATCGCGTCGAGCAATCGTTCGGCGATGGTGACGTAGGCCTCCGCGAGCAGCTCGCGCGGGACCTCGGGATCGTCGCCGCGCCGCACCACCTCCGTGGCGACGAGACGTTCCGCGGCCGTCACGTCGCCGCGATCGTCCGCGAGGAACGAAGCGAGCAGCGTGAGCGTGCGGACCTGGTCCTCCACGTCCCACGTGCCTTCGATGCGATCGCGGAGACCCTGCTCGATTCGATCGAGCGCCGCGATCCCTCCCGAAGCGTCGATCACCGCAACGCGCTTCGCGAGCCGGCGCAGCTCCGGTACGAGCGCGATCCGTCCCGTCTCGCCCCAGGCCCGCGCGAGGCGCTCGAAGGCGTCGGTGGGTCGTCCGAGCTCGTTCTCGAGCAGATCGACGAGCATCTCTTCCAACAAGAGCCGTCGCTCCACCACGGTCTGCCGCTCCGCGAGCGCGCCGAGCGCCTCGGCGAGCGGCTCGTAGCGGTAGGTGCGTCGCGAGAGCCGCTCGAGCGCGAGGAAGACCGCGCCTTCCGCCGGGTTCGCGCGAAACGCTTCGAGGAACGCGTCGAGCGCGAGCTCGTCCTGGCCTGCGCGCTCGAGCCAACGGGCTTCGCGGTACCGCGTGCCTCGGCGCCCGTGCGCGCCCATCGCGCGTTGGGTCAGCGCGTCGTAGGTCTGTCGCGCCAGGTCGACTGCGTTTCGCTCGAGGGCGAGCCGCTCGAACGCGAGCAGGAGCTCGGGACTTCGGCGACCTGCCGAGAGCGCGCGCGACGCGAGCTCGAGCGCACCGTCGGCATCGTCGAGCTCGCGCTCGAGGATCGCGACCGCACGCGCGAAGAGCACGCTCGCGATCGGCGGCGTCTCCTCGGCTTTCGCCACGAGCGAATCGACGGCTTCGCGTGCCGAGCCGAGCGCGACCAGCACGCTCGCCGCGTCGAGGTGTCCCGCGACCTCCGACTCGTGCTCCGCGATCAGCTCACGCAGGTAGGCGTGCGCGCGCTCGCGCTCGCCGTGTCGCCACGCGACCGCGACGAGCTCGCGGGTGTGCGCACGCCGCGTCGGCGCATCGTCTTCCGCGGCCTCGCGTGCGAGCGCCAACACCGCGAGCCAACGCTCGACGTCGCGTGCTTCGGCATAGAGACATGCGAGCCGTGCGAGCGCCTCCGGGTCGTGTGGGTCTTCGCCGAGCAGGCGCACCCACGCGCGCGCTTCGGCGCCTCGAGCGCTCCGCTCCGAGTGCAGGTGCGCGAGCTCGCGCAACGCCTCGACGCGCACGTCGCTGCCCTCGTCGCTCCACGCGACACGCCGCTCCGCGACGGCGATTCGAGTGTCGGTCGAGCGCGCGTGCCGGGCCGCCGCGTCGACGATCTCCTTGCCGCCGCCGAGGCGGTCGAGCGTGTGCAGGAGCAACGAAGCGGCCGCGTCGTGTGCTCCGTCGGACTCGGCGTTTTCGGCGAGGCGCTCTGCCGCGTCCCGCAGGTCGTCGAGGAGCGACGCGTCGCCGAGACGCAGCACGTGCTCGGCCGCCGCGCGGAGGGTCGCGTGATCGCCGTCGACGAGCGCGGCTCGAAGACGAGACGCGGCCAGAAGTCGGTCTTCGGGGTCGAGGCCGGTCCAGGTCGCGAGCCACGCATGACGCCGCTCCGGCGCGACGTGCCCACACACCTCGACGAGCCTTCGCAAGAGCCAGGCGTCGTCGCCGAGCACTTCGCGGCAGCGCTCGAGCACGGCGAGGAGCTCGGTCGACGGAGGGTCGTGACGGGCGACGAGCGCGTAGCAGGCGTCGGAGGCACGTGGATCCGCGTCGAGCGCGGCGGTGAAGGCGCGGAGGGCCTCGGCGGCGGGAAGGCGAGGGTCCGTGAGCCGCCGCGCATGGACACGCGCGTGCCGTCGACCGGCGGGCAACAGGAGGCGAGCACGATCCGCGGCGTCGCGGTAGCTCGGCTCGAAGCGCGCGGCGAGCTCGAGGCGCGCGACCGCATCGGCGCTCTGCGGAGCGAGCTCGAGCCAACGGAGGGCCGCGTCGGCGCTGGCGGCGAGCTCCCCCGAGAGCGCGTACAGGCCCGCGAGCGTCGAGAGCGCGCGCACTGCGTGTTCGCGTGGCACGCCGTCCATGCGCGTACGGCGCTCCAGCAGACGCGCGAGGCCGGCATCGTCCTCCGCGAGCCGCAGGAGCCGCTCGAGCGACGTGAAGGCGCCCGCGTCCGGATCGTCGGCGATCGCGCGCTCGTAGAGCTCGATCGCGCGCGGCCGGTCGCGCGGATGATCGCGCAACATCGAGGCGAGCTTGCGGGCGTTCGCCGCGCTCGGATCGCGCGCGAGATCGTCGTGCGCGAGCTCGACGAGCGCCGCCTTGATGCGGGTGCGCTCGTGCAGACGCGCGACCTCGTTCGCGGCGCGTGGATGCTCGGGTGAGCGCGCGAGGATCTCGCCCCACGCGTGCGCTGCGCGCTGGGCGGAGCCGAGGCGCTCCTCGGACAGCGCCGCGAGCTCTTCGAGCAAGGGCAAGGTGGTGGGATCGTCACGACGCGTGATGCGTTCGAGCGCGTCGGCGAGGAAGGCGACGTCGCGGAGCTCTTCCGCGTACGCACGCAGATCCGCGAGCGCGTCGTCGTCGTGTGCGAGCCGCAGCGCGCGCACCTGGAGCTCGGCCGACCAAGCACGCGCACCCGGCAGATCGCGGAACGCGCGCGCGGCTCGGCGTAGCCACCACGCGCGCTCGTCGTCCCGCAACGACGCGAACCGCTCGAGCCACACGGCGACCGTCTCGGGCCAACCGGCGGCTTCGGCATCGCCGACGAGCGGCTCGAGCAACGCGTCGAGCTGTGGTTCGGCGACGTGAGCCGCCACGAGCTGCTCGAACGCGAGGTCCGGACGCTGCGCGTCCTCCGCGACCTCCGCCGCCAGCAAGCGCACCAGCCGAGCTTCGTCTCCCGACGACTCTTGGGCGCGTCGCGCGAGCCGAGAGACGGCGGACTCCGCGAGCCCATCCTCCGCCAGCGCGCCCGCGTGCGCGCGGAGATCGCCGAGGTCGCCGGTCTCCGCGAGCCGCGCCAGCAGATGTCGTGCACGCGCGGCGTCGACGCTGCGGAGCGCGATCACCGCGTCGCGATAGGTCGGCGTGTAAGGCTCGAGATCGCGCACCAGCCGCACGCGCAGACCGGGCGAGGGATCCGACGCGAGCGCCTCGCGGGTCAGGCGGCGCGCGGCTTCGACGTCGCCGCGCCGACGCGCGAGCTGTGCCTCTTCGGCCTTCGCGCTCGCACGTTCGCGTCGCGACGCCGCCGCGCTGGCTGCCGCTGCATACGCCGCCGCGAGCTCGAGCCGGTGCGTCGCGGCACACAGCGCCGCCGCTTCGCGGAGGGCCGCGGTGTCGGTCGGATCCGCGGCCGCCGCTTCGCGTTGGGCGCGACAGGCTTCCTCGAGGGAGCCGTGGTTCTCCTGCCAGAGTCGCGCGACCTCGCGCCAAGCCTCCGCGCGCTCCGGTCCCGGTGCGCCGACCTGCTCCAGCCGATGAAGCCGCGCCTCCGCGCGCGCGAGGGGATCGTCCCACGCGCCGCGCTCCTCGGGCCACGTGCGAAGCGCCGCGGCGAGCGGCTGGTCCTCGAGGCGCCCCGTGCCGGGAGTCAGTTCGACGAGCGGTCCGCGCGCCGGCATCCACGAGGGCGCGGGCGAAGGAACGAGCGAGGTACGCGCGGGCGGCAGGTAGCTGCCGCGTCGCACCGGCGGAGGCGGCTCGCCCGGCGCGACGAGCGCGGCGAGCCCGGCGCGCACCAGGGCCGCGATCCGAGTCGCGGCCCCCGGCGCGCGCACGAGCAGTCGCGCGAGCGGCTGCTGGAGGTCGAGCGCCTCGAGCCCCGCCCATGCCCGCGCCACGTCGGCCTCGGGCAGCTCGACGTGCACGTGCACCCGTTCGTTGGCGCGCCCGCCGACCACGCCGGCGTCGCTCTCCGCCGCGCGGCGTGCGAGCGCGTCGAGCACCAGCGTGACGAGCTCTTCGCCTTCGTCGCCGGCCTCCACCGTCGCGCGGGCCTCGACGAGCGGTGCGCCCCGATCGAGCGCTGCGAGCCCGGCCACGAGCCGGTCGATCCAGGTCGCGCGACGCGCGCGGATCGCGCGATCGCGGGCCACCCCCGCCGCGACGAGCACGTCGAGGTCGTCGGTGTCCGGACACGACGCCACGTGCCCTGCACGCACCAAGAACGCGCCGACGCTCGCGTCGTCGTGGGCGCGATCGACCGCGACCACGCGCCCTGCGCGCACGTGCACGACTCGACCTCCGATGTCGAGGCTGCCATCGGCGCGACGGCTCCACGCATCGAGGAGTCGGCGCGCGACGGGGCTCGGGGCCAAATCCACGCGCGGACGGTACCAGCAAAGCTCGGATTACCGCCTCATTTCCGGCGAGTCCCGGCCCACGGAGCGCCCGGCGTGGAGGGTGGGGCGTCGCCCTCGAGCGTCCGCGTCAGGGGCGGCTGCTGCGGCGCGGCTGGGCGAGCCAGGCGTCGACGTCCTCGAAGGGCACGTGCTCGGAGATGTCCCCCGCATAGAAGGCACGCTCGAGGATCCCCTCTTCGTCGATGAAGAAGTCCGCGGGCAGCCGGGTCTTGGTCCCTTCCATGCGGCCCGGAAGGAAGCCTGCCGCGGCCGCCTTGGCCCCGAGCGCCGCAGCACGCGGATGGAGGAACCCGCCGAGGGAGCTCTCGGCGTGGTACGCGCGGTAGAGGTCTTCCTCGGGATCGCCGATGAGCGGGAAGGGCGGGGTCTGACGTCCGACGTACTCCGCGATCGACGCGTTCGGAGACTGGAAGACCGCGAGCAGCTCCACGCGGTCGCGCCAGCCGTCCCAGCGTCGGATCATGTCGCGCACCCGGAGGTTGCAGAGCGGACACGACGCGTAGCGAAAGAACGCGAGCCACACGCGGCGACCACGCAACGAGCCGAGGTGATGTTCGTCTCCGCGCCAGTCGCGCACGCGGAAGTCGGGGGCCGGGGTACCGGGGATGAGGCGCATGGGGTTCTTACGGTGGAGGGCCGCGGACGTTTCGCGTCGAAGCTCGATCATCGCGTGCGCAACAGGTGTGCCATCGATTCGCCGAGGCCGTCGAGGGTCAGCGGGAACATGTCGAACACCGAGCGGATGGTCTCGATGGTGTTTCCCTCCCAATAGCGGGGAGGTTCCGGGTTGAGCCAGGCCGCTTTACGGAAGTGGTTCCGCAAGCGCATGAGCCAGGAGATGCCCTCCATGCGCTCCTCGCCTTCGTAGGTGATGGCGCCCCCCGGGCTCATCAGCTCGTAAGGAGCCATGAGCGCGTCGCCCACCACGATGAGCTTGTAGTGCGGCCCGCACTCGTGGAGCAGATCCTCGATGCGCACCGGATCGGTGAAGCGCTCGGTCTCGTAGACCCGCCCGTACACGCAGTTGTGGAAGTAGTACGTGCGCAGCTCCTTGAAGTGCGTCGACTTCTTGGCCGCGCTGAAGAGCCGCGAGCAGAGGAGCGCGAACGGGTCCATCGAACCGCCGACGTCCATCATCAGGATCACGCGGGTGTTCGGGCGCCGCGGCGGACGCACCACCACCTCCAGCTCCCCCGCGTTCTTCGCCGTCGAAGCGATCGTGCCTTCGAGGTCGAGCTCGACGTCGCCGCCCGCGCGCGCGTAGGTGCGCAGCTTCCGGAGCGCGAGCTGCATCTGGCGCACGTCGAGCGTCAGGTCCTGCCGGTAGCCCTGGTAGAGCCGAGCGTCCGCGGTCTTGATCGCGCTCCGCCCGCCGCCCGGTCCACCCACCCGGATGCCCTGCCGCGCGGCCTTGCCGGAGTGTCCGAAGGGCGAGGTCCCCGCGGTGCCGATCCACTTGTTACCGCCGTCGTGCCGCTCTTTCTGTTCGCGCAGGCGCTCTTCGAAGAGCTTCTCCAGCTCCGCAGGGTCGAGGTTCTCCAGGAGCGCACGTTCTTCTTCCGACAAACTGTCCGCGATCGGGGCCGCGTTCTTCAGCCATTCCAGGAGCTCGTCTTGGATCTTCTTCGACGCGACGTCGACGCCCTTGAAGACCTTCAAGAACGCTTGATCGAAGTCGTCGAGGTGCCCTTCACGGTGGATCAGGAGCGCGCGCGCGACGTGATAGAAACCGTCGAGGCTCTGCTCGTGCAGGCCCGCCGAGAGCGCCTTGGCGAGCTGCACCGCCTCGGTGGTCCCGACCGGCACCCCGCGCGCGCGCAGCTCGTAGAGGAAGGGCAGGAACATGGCGCCTCCGTGAGATCCGTTGCCGCTCTCCGCTCAGCTCCGCCAGCGCTTGCCGCCCGCGAGCTGGTCCGCGAACGCGACGAGGTCCTGCTCCTTCTTGAGCAGCGTCCCGAGGAAGGGCAGCGACGCCTCGAGCTTCACCTCGCCCACGCCCGCCGCGCGAAGCACCGCGATCCAGTCGACCAGCTCGCTGGTGCTCGGGCGCTTCCGCAGCCGCTTCATCGCGCGCAGCTCGAAGAACGCTTCGATCGCCTGATCGGCGAGGCGCTCGTCGAGATCCGGATGGTGCACCCGCACGATGTCCGCCATCAGCTCGGGCGTCGGGAAGTCGATGAAGTGGAACACGCAGCGGCGGAGGAACGCGTCCGGCAGCTCCTTCTCCGCGTTGCTCGTGATGATCACCACCGGCCGCTTCGTCGCGACGACCTCTTCTTGGAGCTCGTCGATCCGGAAGCGCATGCGATCGAGCTCGTTGAGCAGGTCGTTCGGGAACTCGACGTCCGCCTTGTCGATCTCGTCGATCAGCAGCACCGCGCGCTCCTTGGATGCGAACGCCTCGCCCATCGGCCCGAGCTTGATGTACTGGCGGATGTCGCCGACGTTCTTGTCCTGGAAGCGCGAGTCGTAGAGGCGCTGCACCGTGTCGTAGACGTAGAGCCCGTCTTGCGCGCGCGTGGTGCTCTTCACGTTCCAGCGGATGAGCGGGTGATCGAGGGAGGCCGCGACCGCCTCGGCGAGCAGCGTCTTGCCGGTGCCGGGCTCGCCGCGCACGAGCAGCGGCCGCTCCAGCGCGAGCGCGCAGTTGACCGCGGCTTCGAGCGAGGGGCTCGTGAGGTACGTCGTGGTGCCGGAGAAACGTGCGAACTCGGACATCGGGCTCCTGAACTTCGTGGCGTGGTCGGTGGCGGCGCGCGTGCTCGGACATGCGTCGCCGAGATCGCGAGGCGCGGCGTCGAGCGGATCGAGGTGATCGGTGATCGTTGCGCGGCGCGGTGAGCGTTTCGGTGGTGATCAGCTCTTCTTCTTCGGCGGAAGCTTCGTGCGCGGGCGAACGCGCTCGTAGGTGCGCCCGAGCTTGAAGCCGACGCTGCCTCCGAAGAGGGCGCCGATCACGAGAAGCACGATGGTGAAGGTCATGGCGCGGCCTCGTTGCGTCGGGTTGGGGCGTTGGGGTTCAGGCTCGGCTCGCGACGTTCGACGCGGCACGGACCCGAGCGTTGCTGAATCGCCATTCAACGGTACCATCCCGCCCGCTCCGCGCCACCGAACGCTCGCCGATGTTCCGACCCCTCCTCCAACTCGCTCTCCTGCTCGCGGTCGCTTGCGATTGTGGTCAGGGCACGACGGTCGACGGCCCCCATCCCTACGTGCGTTGCGGGGAGCGAGAGCCACGCGAAGGAAGCTGGAGCGTGGGCGCGCTGCGTTTCGAGGGTGAGGATCGCGTGCTGCGCGTCGAAGGGCTCGAGCGCTTCGTCGCGCTCACCGCGGTCGGCGTCGAAGGCGCGACGGAGCTGCCGGCGGATCTTCCGGTGCTCGTGCTCGGCGGGACCACCACTCCTGGTTTGTTGGCCGCGCTCGAATCACGCGTCGTCTTCCTGCTTCCGGGCGGCGACGACGACGCGGAGGCCTACGACGACCTGCTCTCCGAGCTCGACGGTGACGTGCGCGATCGCGTGATCGACCTCGCGGGCGTGCACGAGCTCGTCACCCCGCAGGGCCGCTTCGTGGTGCTTCCCGGCGCTCCCGAAGGTCGCTACGCGCGCGGCGAGGGGAGCTGCGGCTTCGGCGCTCCCGACGTCGAAGCGCGAGCGAACGAGCGCGAGGGCGCGACGTGGCTCCTCGCATGGGCCGCTCCGAGCACGACCGGTCCCCACGGCGTCGACCGAGGCCTCGGAGGCGTCCACGTCGGTGCCCCGCTCGTGCGCGAGCTCGCCGGATCGGTCGGCGCGCGCGGGGGAATCTTCGCGTTCCCGAACACCACCGCGGCTCTCCCGACGACTCTGACCGGCGACACGCCGATCGCGAACGACGCGTGGAGCCCGGAGCTCGCGGTGACGGTCCCGCGGCTCGGTGCGCCGACCGAGCGCTTCGACGAGGGCATGCTCGCGCAGAGCCACCTCGTGATCGAGCTCGGCGAGCGCGGTCTGCGCGTGGTCTCCGAGACGCTCCAAGCGACGCGGTGAGCTCGACGGCGAAGTCGAGCTTTGCAGTCGAGCTCTGCGGTCGACCCCTCCCTCGAGGACGGTCGAAGAGCGCCGCGCGCCGTGCCTCGATCGATTCGCGTGCCCTCCGAGCCGGTGGCGGGTCTGCGAAGCGTGGGTGTCGCTCACGCGAACCTGCGCGTTTCTGCGGCGTTTCATGACGCGCTGCGCCATCTCGACCGGTTTGCGCGCGCGCCCGAGGTAGGTAAGGTGCGGCGCCTTCGAGGGGCCAGAGCCTCACCACCGTCGAGCTCGTTTCGTCGAACCCGTCGCGATGCCCCTTTCGAAGCCGTCCACGATGCCCGAGCTCGTCCTACATCTCCCCGAGATCGAAGCCCAAGGTCGCAAGTCCTACGACCTGGCGCTCTCGCGCGCGTGGCTCACGAGCGCATTCGAGGGCACCGACCTCTCGGTCCCGGAGGACGCGCCGGAGCCGCCCGGTCGGCTCGTGCTCGACGCGCAGAAGGCGGGCGACGACGTGGTGCTGCAGGGCTCGCTCTCCGCGGCGTTGCGGACGCCGTGCGCGCGTTGCAACGGACCCATGCGGCTCGACGTCGCGGCTCCCTTCGTCCAGCACCTCACGCCACGACCGGCGGCGGGTGAGCTCCCCGAGGAGCTCGAGCTGACGCCCGAGGATCTCGAGCTCGAGCACTACGCTGGGGACGAGATCGCGCTCGACGCCCTCGTCCGCGAGGCGATCTTGCTCGAGCTGCCGATGCGACCGCTGCACCCGGAAGGCGGCTGCGATCCGGAGGTCGAGGCGATCCTCGCCGAGTCCGAGCGCCGCAGCGCGCAGGGGCCGCTCGCCGGCCTGGCGTCACTCAAGGACAAGCTGAAGAGCTGATCATGACGGATCGGCCGACGACCGAGGGAACGGGGAGGGCAGGCATGTTCGACTTGAGCGGCAAGGTCGCGCTCGTCACGGGCGGAAGCCGCGGCATCGGGCGCGCGATCTGCGAGCACCTCGCGCGCGCAGGCGCGTTCGTCGTCGTGAACTACCGGAGCGGCGAGGCGGCGGCCCGCGAGGTCGTGACCGCGATCGAGGCGGCGGGCGGCAAGGCGGAGGCGATGGCCTTCGACGTCGCCGATCCGAACGCGGTGGACGAAGCGATCGGCGCGCTGGCCAAGCGGCACGGTCGCCTCGACATCCTCGTCAACAACGCGGGCATCGCGCGCGACCAGCTCCTGCTCCGCGTGAAGCCGGACGAGGTCGCGGAGAGCTTCGCGATCAACGTCAACGGCGCGCTCTGGTGCGCCAAGGCCGCCATCCGCCCCATGATGAAGGCCCGTACGGGTCGTATCGTGAATCTCTCGTCCGTGGTGGGCGAAGCGGGCAACCCGGGTCAGGCGGTCTACGCCGCGACGAAGGCCGCGTTGCTCGGGTTGACGAAGACCCTCGCGCGCGAGTACGCCTCCCGCGGCGTCACCGTCAACGCGGTCGCGCCCGGCTACATCGAGACCGACATGACCTCGGGGTTGCCCGAGGAAGCGAAGGCCGCGATCGTGTCGGGTACCCCGCTCGGACGCGTCGGGCGGCCGGAAGAGGTCGCCGCGGCAGTGCTCTTCCTCGTCAGCGACGAGGCATCTTACGTCACGGGACAGGTCTTGCGGGTCAATGGGGGCATGTACCTCTGATCGCGCGTGCTTCTTTGAGTGAAGATTTCGCCGCACGACGGCACACGGACGGCAAGATCGCCGTCTTTCTCGGAGGATAGAATGGACATCGCGGACAAGGTCAAAGAGATCATCTCGCAGCAGCTCGACGTCGACATGGCCAACATCAAGCCGGAGTCGGCGTTCATCGACGACCTCGGGGCGGACTCTCTGGCCATCGTCGAGCTCGTGCTCGCGTTCGAAGAGCAGTTCGAGATCGACATCCCGGACGAGGACACCGAGAAGATCCGCACCGTCGGTGACGCGGTCTCTTACATCAGCGAGCGCGCGAGCTGAGATCGCGCCGCGCGGCGTCGACGCCTTCGTCGACGAGGTGGACGGTGCATCGCCGCGCGCCGAGAGCAGCAGCGAAACGAGCGCGGAGGCCGGGGCGAAGCTCGAGTGAGCCGAGCCCCTCCGCGACACGCGAGCGAGCGACGCGGACGGCCGGTACCGGAAGGTGTCCGGCCGTCGTCACGCGGACGCCGCCCGCGCGACACCATCCAGGTGAACGAGGAGAGTCGCCGAGACCGACCGGTCCGGCGCAGCGGAGACGTCGAGCATGCGACGAGTCGTGATCACGGGCGTGGGGGCAGTCAGCCCCTGTGGCAAAGACCTTCGGACGACGTGGGAGAACGTGGTCGAAGGCAAGAGCGGCATCGAGCGGATCCAGCGTTGGGATCCGACGGATATGGCGTCGCAGATCGCGGGTGAATGCCGGGACTTCGATCCCGAGCAGTACATCGAGAAAAAGCGCGTCCGTGAGATGGCGCGTTTCATCCACCTCGCGATGGGCGCGAGCCAGCAGGCGATCGAGAGCGCGGGCTTCGAGCCCGACGACGCGCTCAAGGACCGCACCGGCACCTTCATCGGGGTCGGCTTCTGCGGCCTCGAAGCGGTCGAGCAGCAGCACGAGATCCTGATGACGAAGGGCGCACGTCGCGTGTCGCCGTACTTCATCCCGTCCGCGATCTCGAACCTCGCGCCCGGCCAGGTCTCGATGCGCTGGGGGCTTCGCGGCCCGAGCTACACCACCACGAGCGCCTGCTCGAGCGGCGCGCACGCGATCGGCGAGGCGTTCCGTTGGATCCAGCGCGGCGGCATCGACGCCGCGATCGCGGGTGGGGCCGAGGCGAGCGTCACCCCGCTCGGTGTGGCGGGCTTCGCGGCGATGCGCGCGCTCTCGAAGCGCAACGACGAGCCGCAGCGCGCGTCGCGCCCGTTCGATCGCGATCGCGACGGCTTCGTGATCGCGGAGGGCGCGGGCATCGTGATGCTCGAAGAGCGCGAGGCGGCGATGAAGCGCGGCGCGCCGATCCTCGCGGAGGTCATCGGCTACGGCGCGACGGCGGACGCCTACCACCTGACGCAGCCGGCCCCCGAGGGCGAGGGCGCACAGCGCGCCATGCGGGCCGCGCTCCTCGACGCGCAGCTCGCGCCGAGCGACGTCGACTACGTCAACGCGCACGGCACCTCGACCCCGACCGGCGACGTGCAGGAGCTGCAGGCGATCCGCTCCGTGTTCGGCGCGCACGCGCAGGACCACCTCTGGATCAGCTCCACCAAGAGCGCGCACGGCCACCTGCTCGGCGCGGCCGGCGGGCTCGAAGCCGTGATCGCGACGCTCACCATCCGCGACGGCGTGGTGGCTCCGACCATCAACCTCGACTCGCCGGATCCGGCGTGCGAGGGCCTCGAGCTCGTCCCGCACACCGCGCGACGTCGCGCGACGCGGGTGGCGATGAGCAATTCGTTCGGGTTCGGCGGCACCAACGTGACGCTCGTCCTGAGGGCGCCCTGATGCGTTTCTTCGCGGGGAGCGATCACGCGGGTCTCGCGTTGAAGCTGCACCTCGTCACGTGGCTCCGCGAGCATGGCCACGAGGTGGACGACCTCGGCACTCACGACGGCGCGAGCACCGACTACCCCGACTGGGCGGCGCGCGTGACCGAGCGTGTGCTCGCCGAGCCCGGCACGTTCGGACTGCTCGTGTGTGGCACGGGGATCGGCATGTCGATCGCCGCCAACCGTCGCCCCGGCATCCGGGCCGCGCTCTGCACCGACTCGTTCACCGCGCGCATGACCCGCGCCCACAACGACGCGAACGTGCTCTGCCTCGGCTCGCGGGTCGTCGGCGTGGGTTTGGCGGAGGACATCCTCGCGGCGTTCGTGGCGGGCACGTTCGAGGGCGGTCGTCACGCGGGCCGCGTGGCCAAGCTCGACGCATGAAGAAGAGCGCCACCGACTCGGCCAGCGCCGTGCGTGCGCACGAAGCCGCGTCGGAAGCGGGCAAGGTGATCCCACGTGATGCGCTCTTCCGCGCGCAGGTCGAGACGTATCGCTTGCGCTGGCACTGCGAGGATTGCGCGCACTTCGAAGGCGACGGCTGCGCCCACGGACTGCCGAGCGCGCGCCACCGCGAGGCCTTGGACCACGAGCCCGACGCACCGCTCGCGTTCTGCAAGGAGCACGAGCTGATCTGACGTTCGCTCGAACGTCTGCATGACGTCGGCCGCCGACGTTGCAGGTATCGCCGGTGACGACTGGTGGATCGTGCGTGATCCCTCAATCGTCGAAGCGCCCCGAACGACCCGCGCCGCTCGCGAACCGCGACGCGCCCGCGACGGCTCCATCCGCGAGCGCGCGAGCCCCGTGACGATGCTCGTTCGCGAGCGCCTCCTCGAACGGCAGGTCGAGCCCCTCGTACACGCTCGCGCGATCCGTCAACACACACGTCCACGGGAACGCCGCGATCTGCGCCGCGAGCGCCTCCGCAGCGCGGAGCGCATCGCCCTTCGGCACCACGCGATCGACCAGTCCCATCGCGCGCGCCTCCTCCGCGGACACCGGGCGCCCCGTGAGCACCAGATCGAGCGCGCGCCCGAGCCCGACGATCCGCGGCAGACGCACCGTGCCGCCGTCGATGAGCGGCACCCCCCAACGCCGGCAGAACACCCCCAGCACCGCGTCCTCCGCGGCCACGCGCAGGTCGCAGAAGAGCGCGAGCTCCAGCCCGCCCGCCACCGCGTGCCCCTCGATCGCGGCGATCGTCGGTTTGCTCGGCCGCATGCGCGTCGGCCCGAGCGGCGCGTCTCCGTCGGGCTCGAAGCGGTTCGGGACGCCCTCCGCGATCGCCTTCAAGTCCGCTCCCGCGCAGAACGTCCCATGCTCGCCCGCGATCACCGCGACCCGCGCTTCGTCATCGCGCTCGAACGCGCGGACCGCCTCCGCGAGCGCCTCCGCCGTCGCGCGGTCGATCGCGTTGCGGCGTTCGGGCCGGCTAAGGAAGATCGTGGTCACCGTCCCGCGTCGTTCGCTTCGTACCGTCATGTCCGAACGCTACCCCCGCTTTCGGTTCGGAGGGGCCGTGCGCTCGTCGCTTCCCGCAGCGGTCGACGCGCCCCTTCGTCACGCCAACGAAACCGAGCACGTAGCGAACGCACACGAACCGTCGTAGACCCCCGCCGCCGTGCCTCGAATCCCTCGCTCTCATTGGCAAGAACGCCGCCCGCTCCTGCTCGCCAGCCTCGTCGCGCTGGGCGTCGCGCTCGCGATCCGCTGGGACGGACTCGCGGACGAAGGGAGCTTCGAGGCCTCGCTCACTGTGGCGCTCGGCGAGCGCGTCGACGTCGCGCCTGGCAGCCTCGTGCGTTTCGGCGAAGGGGGCGCGTTGCGCTTCGAGCCCGTGCTCTTTCGCGGCACCGTCGAGGACGGCGCGCCCGCGGACCTCTTCTACGTCGAAGCTCGCGCGGAGGAGGGCACGGTCCTCGCGACCCGGCATCTCTCGAACCTCACGCGCACGAGCAGCGCCGACGAGCTCGCCCCGCTTCGCATCGGCGACCACCACGTCGCGTTCGCGACGAAGGTCTCCGGTCGCTACGACGCGGTGACGCTGCTCGATCTCCGCGGCGAGCCCGACGCGGTCACGCGCGGCTGGCCCGCGCGCGCGCGTGTGCAGAACGCCATCACGAACCTCCAGGAGACCGGCCGTCGCGTCGGCTTCGGACGACGGCGCTACGCGCTGCGTCCGGCGAGTGAGTCGCTCGAGCTCACGATCGACTCCGGCCGCGTGGTGGTCACGCTCGACGACGCACGCCTCGTGCTCGACCCCGAACGCCTCGCGCCGATCGAAGGCGCGGAGCGCGTCGAAGCCCACGAGCTCGAGAAGGGCATGCCCGGCACGATCACCTGGGTCGTGGACTCGGTCCGCAACCTCTCGTTCGTCGGGCCGGAGCCGATCGCGTGGCTCGAATCACGTGTGTTCGCCATCAAGGACTACTTCGATCGGGCGTACTACGCGGCGGCGGGAGGTCCGGACACCGAAGCCGAGGTCGCGGCCGAGATGGGCGTGACCGCCAGCGGGCCGAGCTCAGCGCGACCGACCCGGAGCTCGGTTGGCCGCCCGCCGCCCTCGAGCCAATCATCGACTCGCCCGCGCGCGGCGAAGGCGAGTGGCTCGCGATCGTCGACGACCCCTTCGTGAAGTCCTACCCGAACGCACCCCCGGGCTTCGTAAGCACCTTCCTTCAGGTCGACCCCGAGCGTCCCTTCACCCGCGTCTACGTGATCGCGTGGGATCCCCGGCAGATCCAGCTCCGCATCATGAGCGGCACCCAGGAGCCCGAGAGCGCGACCGGCGAGACGGCGCCCGGCATGGTGCCGCGCGACGACGAGACCCTCGATCGCGTGGTGGCTGGCTTCAACGGCGGCTTCCAATCGCTGCACGGCGAGTTCGGCATGATGAGCGAGGGCCGCGTCTACCTCCCGCCCAAGCCCTGGGCCGCCACGGTCGGCGTCTACGAAGACGGCCGTGTCGCGATGGGGAGCTGGTCGGGACCGCCGGAGGGCATCCGCTACTACGCCGAAGAGTGGGCGGTGCGTCAGATCCCGGAGGGCATGGTGGAGCTCCGCCAGAACCTCACGAGCGTCGTGGAGGGCGACACCTGGAACCCGTGGCGCCGCTGGTATTGGGGCGCGGCGCCGTCCGCCGACGACGAGCAGGTCTACATCGATCGTTCGGGGCTCTGCCTCACGCGCGAAGGCTTCCTCGTCTACTTCTGGGGCAAGTCGATGGGCGCCGAGGAGCTCGGCAAGGCGATGCTGGCCGCCCGCTGCGTGCGGGGCCTGCACCTCGACATGAACCAGCGGCACACGGGCTTCGAGCTCTACAACACCTACCGCACCGACGCGCCGCTGCCCGAGATCGGGCGCCGACTCCGCGACGAGTTCGAGTTCGAGATCGACGTCCCGCACGTGCGCGACTGGCGCGTCCGCGGTCGTCTGCTCGCGAGCTCGATGACCCCGATGCGATTCCCGCGCTACATCCGCCGCGACGCGCGCGACTTCTTCTACCTCACCCAGCGGCCGGTCCTGCCCGGCCCGCACCTCGCGGTCGCATCCCGACCCGAAGGGGCGACGGAAGGGGAGGGCATGTTCGACCCGCGTGGTCTCCCGAACGCGGGGTGGCCACACGCCTTCGCGCGCACCTACCTCGGCGCACCTCCGAACGACGACGGCGGCCGCACCTGGCTCGTGCGGGCCGACCTCTCTCGCGCGCGCCTCGGGAGCCTGGAAGGGGTGCAGGGGGAGGGGCGCGTCCTCGCGTACCTGACCGGCGCACGGACCACCGAGGGCTCGCGCGGCCTTCGCTCCGAATCACGCACCGTGGGTCGACGCTGGTCGATCGGCGCGCCCGAAGGCGCGGTCCTGCGGGGGGAGCCCTTGTCCTCGCGTCCGTCCGCGAGCGTGGCGGTCGGCGTCGATCGCGACGGCTTCCTCGTCTACGCCGAGCGGGCCGGCGACTCCGTCTCGCTCGCGGAGCGGCTCGCCGCGGCCGGCGTGACGGAGGCGCTCGCGCTCCCGGAGGGCACTCGCCTCGCGTTCGTGCTCCCGGACGGCACCTTCGCGGGCGTCGACGCCTATGTTCTCGAGGTCGACCCCGCGACCGCGTTGCCCTTCGTCGCCGAGGAGCGCCCGGCGGCCGAGGTCCTCTTCCCCGACGTCGAGCCCCGCCCGTACATGTACTGGGGCCCGATGCAGGACACCCGCGTCCGGTACCTGCGCGAGTCCGACCGTCCGAGCCGCTTCCAGGCTCCGGAAGACACCACTCCGTGAGGGCGGTGCGGTCGAGCGCTGCCAAGCTCCGCGACCGACGTGGGGTCGCATGCCCGTTGGTGACCGAACTCACTAGAAACGCGGCGCTTTCTCGCCTCGCGCGGACCTTGACCCGGTCTGTGCAGGGTGGGTACAGTGCCGCGATTCTCACGCCCGAAAGGGTCCGAGGAACGCGGTGAAGAAGCCCATTCCATTCGGAAAATACCTGCTGCTCGAGCGAGTCAACGTCGGCGGCATGGCCGAGGTCTTCAAGGCGAAGGCCTTCGGAGTCGAGGGCTTCGAGCGCCTCGTGGCGGTCAAGCGCATCCTGCCGAGCATCGCGGAGGACCAAGAGTTCATCACGATGTTCATCGACGAAGCGAAGATCGCCGTGCAGCTCACGCACGCGAACGTCGCTTCGATCTTCGACCTCGGACGCGTCGCCGACAGCTACTTCATCGCGATGGAGTTCGTGCGCGGAAAGGACCTTCGCGCCATCTTCGATCGCGTCCGGAAACGCGGAGAGACCGTGCCCGTCCCGATGGCGTGTTACGTCATCATGAAGGTTTGTGAAGGTCTCGACTACGCGCACAACAAGAAGGATTCCGCGGGGCGGGATCTTCATTTGGTGCACCGCGACGTTTCGCCGCAGAACATCCTTTTGAGCTACGACGGTGAGGTCAAGCTCATCGACTTCGGCATCGCGAAGGCGGCGAACAAGGCCGGCAAGACGCAGGCCGGCATCCTCAAGGGCAAGTTCGGCTACATGTCGCCCGAGCAGGTCCGCGGCCTCCCGCTCGACCGTCGCAGCGACATCTTCAGCGTCGGCATCGTCCTCTACGAGTTGCTGACGGGTGAGCGGCTCTTCGTCGGTGAGAGCGACTTCTCGACCCTCGAGAAGGTCCGCAACGTCGAGATCATGCCCCCGAGCACCTACAACCGGAAGATCCCGGAGGAGCTCGAGCAGATCGTCCTCAAGGCGCTCGCGAAGGACGTCGAGGATCGCTACCAGACCGCGATGGACCTGCACGACGATCTGCAGTCGTTCATGTACACGAGCGGCAACTTCTTCGCGCGCAAGGACCTCGCCGCCTATCAGAAGAAGGCATTCTCGGACGAGATCGCGAAGGAAGAAGCGCGCGACGAACAGTACCAGCAGATCAAGGCTCCGAGCCCCTCGGGGCTCGACGCGTTCGACGACCTCCCGCCGAAGAAGGACGTCTCGCGTCCGCCGGCGCCGCCGTCGATGGCGGCCGGCAACGTCTCGAAGGCACCGCCACCTCCGCCCCCGCGCCCGCAGCCCCCGAAAGCGACGTTGCTCGGGCTCGGTGCGGCCGCCCCCGCGCCCCCGCCGCTTCCGCCGAAGCCGTCCGCCGGTCCCGACCTCGACATGGACTGGGACGACGACGAGCTGGCGACCCAGATCTACGACACCCCGGGCATGGGCAAGAGCTCGCCCGGCGCGGTCGCGGCCCCCGACCACGGGCCCCTCTTGAGCGCCCCCACGGCGGCGCCCGCGCCTTCGCCGCGGGGTGCGCCTTCGCCCTTCGACGCACCGGCGCCCAGCCTGGGCACGCCGTCTCAGAACCCGCGTCCGCCGGCCATTTCGCAGCCGCCCGCGTCACCTCGTGCGCCAGGCGCGCCGTCGCCGTTCGACGACCTCGCGCCCTCGTCCCCTCCGCCGCCCCCGCGAAGCGCGCCTCCGACCGCGGTCACGGCACGGCCGGAGAAGCCGAGCAGCGGCAGCAACGTCGGGGTCCTCGTCGGCATCGGGCTGACGCTCCTCGGCGTGCTCGGGTTGATCGGCTGGTTCGTCCTCCGGCCGGGAGCGCCGGCGACGATCCACCTCACGACTTCGCCCGTGGACCCGGTCGTGCTCTTCGACGAGCAACCGGTCCAAGCGACGTCGAGCCCGTTCGTGATCCCGAACGTGGAGCCGGGGGTTCCGCACTTGCTCGAGGTGCGCAAGCGCGGCTTCCGCGTGTGGTCGACCACGCTCGAGGTGGAGCCGGGCCAGACCCTCACCTTGCCGCCCGTCACCTTGGTCCCCGAGGAGGCGACCGTCGCCGCGAACGGCGCGACCACCGGCACCGAGCCTTCGATCCCCACGCCCCCGACGACTGCCGCGGCTGGCTTCAGCCTCACCAGCGATCCATCCGGCGCGACGGTCTTCGTGGACGGTCAGGAGCGCGGCAGCACGCCGGTGACCCTCAGCGACCTCGCGGCGGGCCCGCGTCAGGTTCGGGTCGTCGCGGCTGGCCGCCTCCCTTGGGAGAGCACCATCAACGTCGTCGCGGGGAGCATCTTGCCCCTCGCGCCGGTCGCGCTCGCGCCCGCGGTCACGGTGAGCTTCACGAGCGATCCGAGCGGCGCCGAGGTCACGCTGGTTCGTGGCAGCACCCGTGAGCGCGTGGGCACCACGCCGTGCGAGACCACGGTCGATCCGAGCCTCGACTGGACGGTCGAGATGCAGTCATCCGGCTACCGCACTTGGAGCCGCGAGCTCCGAATTCGGTCGGGCTCCACCACCCACGAGGTGGAGGCCACGCTCGCCGAAGAGCGCGTCGCGGTGGTCACGATGCGCGAGCGCCCGATCCAGATCGCGACGATGGAGCCCACGACGTCGACGATGGTCGACGAGCCCGTCACGCCGCCGACGATGACCGAGGCGGGCGGCTCGGGAACCCTTCGCATCAACTCGCGGCCCTGGTCGCAGGTGTTCGTCGACGGTCGCCTGATCGGCAACACGCCCCAGATGAACATCTCGCTCTCCGCGGGCCGCCATCAGGTCACGTTGGTCAACCCGGACTTCAACGTTCGGCACACGATCAGCGTGAACGTCGTCGCGGGCGAGACGGTCACGCGGATCGAAGACCTGCCGATGCAGTGAGCGTGCTGCTCGTTGCGAGCAGCGCGCTCGAGCGATCCGCAGCGTCCGTCGAGTCGTCCGTGACGGAGACGGAGCCCAGACGTGACGTCGTGACGGAGTCGGAGTCCGTGACGGGGTCGGAGTCCGTGACGGAGCCGGAGTCCGTGACGGAGTCGGAGTCCGTGACGGAGTCGGAGTTCGTGACGGAGTCGGAGTCC